>ERZ724509.883-NODE-883-length-11978-cov-12.645894_pt1 | contig 11978 bp, 17 predicted proteins | sample MGYA00376042_ERZ724509 | MGnify/ENA primary metagenome ERZ724509 (study PRJEB28724, sample SAMN07190887) | wastewater metagenome | isolation source: effluent of sewage treatment plant in Hong Hong | place: USA: Christiansburg, Virginia | collected 2016-03-01 ...
GTCTTCGGAGCCTCACCCCGGGGGAGGGGGATGCCCCCCTGGGTACCAGACGAAGCCGTGAACGTGATCGACACGTCCTCGACGTCGTACTCGTTGCCGTTGATCGACATCACCGCCCGCCTGCACGTCAGCTGCGTCATCGTTGCACCCCTGACTCGTCAGCCGACCGGTTACACACCGCATGCTCAGGGTGCGAACGTTGATGAAGGCGATGGCCAAGGTCCCACTCGGTACCCGGCACGATCGGTTCACCACAGCGCCAGCAGATCACACCACCAGCGGCAACGGCCGGCGCCCACGCTGCACGCTCGGCCTGGTGCGCTGGCCCGTACTTCGCACGATGCGCAGCATGATGGACCGAGCAACGGTTGCCGAACGTCGGCACACCGCAGTCGAGACACGGACGCTTCACCTGGGCCGACATCAGCAGCCCCCGAACGCGCAACGACAGCCGGGGCTCTGCCCACGACTGCCGACTCTGAACACGACAGTAACCCATGCACGCACCGAATGCGCGGATACCCAGGTCAACGCCACGATCGACAGCGTTACTACGCACATCAGCGACACCCCGCCTTCGCAGCAAGATGCGCCAGCAGATCATCACGAGTCGGCAGCCGCTTGTGGTTGTGCACGAACCGGTACACGTACCGGCACACCAGCTGATGATGCTCCAACGGCACAGCGAGCTGGCCGGCGAAGTCAGTCAGACGCGCGCCGCTCCCCTCGTGCACATCCCACTCGTCATCCCACGGCAGACCGAGCCCCTGCACCACCGCACACATCAGCGCCTCAGGCACCAACCTCGTCGACTGCAACCGGCCCGCACGCTCGATGACCACCTCGAGCTGATGGAGCTCGTGAGCGATCGCCTGCAGGTGACGCCACGCCTGCCCACCCAACCGTGCCAGCGGATCCGCCGGCGCACCATCGGCCAGCGCAGCCGACTCCGTCGACGACGTCGGCACCCAGTCCACCTCGCCCTGGTCCTCCAGCTTCATCATCTGCCGGCCGCCCTTGCCACCACCAGGATTCCCGTTCCCAGGCGTGCGCGCCGCATACCCATCGACACCAGCACTCGCCGACGAGGCCGCCAGCAACAACCGGCGGGCACGCTGCAGCACATCATCGATCGACGACGACACCACCTCACGACGAACCCCCGCCCCCTCGTCGACCTCGACCTTCACGACAGAACGATTGATGGACTCCAGCAACCGCGCGATGACATCGACCCTCTTCACGACACTCCTTCATCATCAGCTGGGTACTGCGGGTAACCATCAACCTCTTCATCACTCCACAACGGAGGAACATCAGGAACAGCAGACGCGACCGACACCCCGCCTGCGGCGGGTGTCTCGGATCTGGATCCGATCTGGTCCGGATCTGGTTCGGTCCGTAGTCGCGCAGGCGCGCGGGCAGAACCGTTCCGCGATCCAGATCGGATCTGGATCGGATCTGGATCCACGTCATCACCTCCCCCGGGCGGCCCCAGGTCTGACCTGGTCCTTTGCTCAGGGGCACTGGCCTGACCACCGGATGCGGCTCCGAACTTCCGAGCACGACCCGCAGCGATGTCCGCTGCCGTCGTACCGGGAACATAGAGCGACATGCCCGTCTGGTCGAGCGTCCTGTCCTTCTTCTCAACGAGGTTGCAATGCCGGCAGGCGACCACGACGTTGTCGAAGTGGTTGTCGCCGTCCGGGTCCACGTGGTCGTACGACCCCGAGATCTTCGACTTCTTGTCGCCGTCCCACCGGGTGCGCACACCGCAGTAGCGGCACAGCAGCCGATCACGGTCACGGATGCGCTGCAGCAGGTCCGTGTCACGATGGAGCCGCTTGTTCCTCAGCGCCTTCCAACGGGCCACAGGATCACGCCACACGTCGATTGCGATCTGGTGGTGCAGCTCGATGACGTACACGTCCCCAGCGTCGCTCCAGATGCCCTCAGCGAGCAGCTGAGGCACAGCGGCGGCCAACACCTTCGGAGTAGCGCGCCGCTGCGTCGCGACCGCCAGCTTCGACTTCGGCACCGACATCTCGTAGCCGTTGCCGCCGGCCATCGCCCACATCTGCACAGCCCAGAACACACCAAACGCCGGCAGATCGAGCGCGTCGAGCTTCGCCATGTCGCGCGCGTACATCATCAACGGCGGCGCCGTGTCCTGCTTGATGTCCGTGTCCTTCACCGGCTTCACAGCGCAAGCACCACCTGAAGGCGGCGCGCAGCGGCTTCGCAGTAGTCCTCACGGCCCTCGATGCCGACCGCCTGGCGGCCGGTGGCCTTCGCCGCGACCAGCGTCGAGCCGGCGCCCATCATCGGATCCAGCACCAGTTCGCCAGGGTTCGAGCTGTAGCGGATGAGCGGCTCGACGAGACCGACCGGCTTCTGCGTCGGATGCACGGCGCGACCGTGCTCACTTCGCACGTCGAGCACAGACGTCATCTGTCGCGGGCCGCCGTCGATCGACGTGTACGGCACGCTCTCGATCTTCCCCCAGTGCGCCGGCTGCTGCTTCCCTCTGATCGTGCGGGCGGTCGCGTCCATCGTGTACTGCTGATGCAACGTCAGCTCGCCCCACGCGCCGCGGTACCAATGGAACGCGAACTCGTGCACTCGCCGGAACCGGCGCTGAGCGAGCGAGGAACCGTTGTGCTTCCGCCAGATGACCTCCTGCCCGTACGTCCAGTCGGCGAACTCCGGATGCCGATCCAGCATCATGCGCATCGAACCGAAGCACCAGAGCTGGCGCACGTCGCCGGGCAGCGCTGAGATCCAGCCGACAGGCCACCGATCCCACTCAAGAGCCGTCTCGCCGTACGGAGGGTCGGCGATCACGACGGCCGGCGACAGACCGAGCGCGGGCAAGACCTCCCGGCAGTCACCGAGGTAGATCGTGGCGTGGCCGTCTGAATAGAACGGGGTCACGGGGTATCCGCCGACCCCAACGCACGACGCTGCCCAGTTGGGGGGGGCCATGCCGACGCGACCGGCATCGAGTCAGGGACGGCCAGCAGGCCGTGCTCGAGGATCAGCTGGAGCAGTCGTTCAGCGACGAGTGGGTCGCACATCGCGACAGCGACGTGGTCGACCATGATCACGCAGGCGCCAGGCCCAGCGGCGGCCGGGAAGACCAGCGTGTGGAGGTGCGGTTCGGGCCCGCACGAGGGATGGTGGGGCTGGTCGCTCATCCGATGACCTTCAGTTCGTACGAGTAGAAGACCTGGCGTTCGTCGACCTGGTCGAGCTTGACCCACCAGCCACCCCAGAGGGCGCGGCACAGCACGAGGCCCTCGCAGCCGAGCCAGCCCGTGTCGGCGGCCCGGCTGCGATTGGTAGCCGTGCCAGCGACGTCGGCCGGCTGGGTATCGATCACGCGCACGCGGTCGCCCTTGCAGACAGGTTCCTTCCGCTCGCTCACAGATCGCCTCGACGAGCGAGCTCGACGAGCATGTGAACCGGCCGATGCGGATGTCAACCCGCCGGGGTGACCAGCGGAACGACACGAACGACGTCGGCCGCGCCGGGGCCTGGGCGGCGGCCGGCGGCTGGGCGGAGTCGAAGAACGCGGCGAGGGTCTCGTCGAGCTCGCTGACGGTCAGGAACCCGCCATCGACGATCGCCGCCGCGGCCGTAGGCGCGTCAGTGCGCTCGATGATGGCCAACACGTAGGCAACGGCTTCCTCGCGGTTCACAGGTACCGCCACTCGATCCGCCGGCACTCGATCCGCAGGAGGTCAGCTGCGTGCTTGAGGTCGCCATAGCCGTGCGAGCGCGCCCACCAGAATGAGAACCTGTTGGGCGACATATCTGGCAGACCCTCGCGGTCAACAGCGTTGGGCTCGTCCCACACCTTGCACAACGGTTCGACGCGCACGTCTGTGACCTCGACCTCGGCGATGACGACCTGGTGCGCACCCTTCGGGAGGCCCATGCCCTTCTCGATCAGCACGAGGCGATCGCCGGGCTTCAGGTTCTTCCACGTGTCCTTGTGGCGGCGCGTGACCGTCTTCGATCGATCGCGGACCGCCGGGACGGTCATCGAGCACGACATGCGACGCGGCATCAGACACTCCGCTCGGCGTTGTTCGCCTGCAGCGCCTCACGTGTCAGGCCAGCACCGACGAGGCCGGCCAGCAGCTGGGCGCTGTCGCCCAGAAGGTTGACCAGCCGGTTGCGGAGGGAGTCGAGCTCGTCCAGCGCATCGGCAGCGTCGAGGCGCCTCGGGATGTTCCCACCCGACGTCGCGGCGAACGACGCCGTCAGCGGATACGAGATCCGTGCTGCCACGAGAGGCCAACTGATCGACTGCTGGGGCAAGGTGTGCCCACCGGCGAGGTAGACACCGACGAGGCGGGCTTCCCGGGCGATCTGAGCGACGACCGATCGACGCAACAGATCGATCTCACCGAGCAGCAGCCCGGCCTCGCCTCGCGCCGTGGACATTCCAGCCTCGTCAGCGTACGCGCTGAGCCTCGGGTAGGAGCGGTTTGTGGCGGTCATGGCGTGGTCCGTTCGGTGAGGGTGATGACGACCTTGGGGGCTTTCACCACGAGGCGGGGTTCGACGGTGGTCACCCAGGAGGGTGTGTCGTCTGGCCAGAGGCGTGCGTCGACGAGGCCGTCGACGAGCGGCTTGACCGTCTTGAAGTAGTTGTGCGGGTCGCGCTTCGCCTTGGTGGCGACCGGGAGGGTGATGTGCACGGTGCACGGAGGGAGGGGGACGACCCAGCCGTCCGGGACCTGTTCCTTGTCCCTGACCAAGCGGCTCCAGAACATGTAGGCGCGGTCGTCGTCGACGCCGGCGTACTGCACGAGCGCGCCGATCATCGCTGCGGCGCGCCACTGGCGGATCCACGGTGCTGTCTTGTGCCAGTGCTTGCGGTCGTTCATCGACAGCAGCGGTGCCGGCTGGTCGAACTCGATGCGCCACTCCCGGGACATGGGTCAGCCCCTCGGCACGAAGTGGTGCGGGATGTCGCCGGCGGGCACGGCCGGTTCGTGTCGGGGCGGCAGCACACCGGCGGCGCGTGCCTGGTCGACCCACTGTTGGGCGACCTCGCGGGTGCAGTCGAACCGGTCGACGATCGTCTGGATCGGCTTGCGGCCGACGGTGACGGCTTCCTTGTACGTCTCGGCCACGATCTGGAGGTGCTCGCGGGTGGCGTCGCCCGCGTCGACGACTGTGGGGAGGGTGTTGTCCTCGATTACCTTCAGCGCCGCCGGGGGTGGCGGGTTGATCAGGCCGGCGTTCTTCGCGCGGAGGAGCCAGCGCTTGACCTCCTGCTCCGACCGGCGGGGGGCCAGGCGGGCGATCGCGTCGAGCGGCGCGATCGACGGGTTGTCGTTCACCGCGGCGGCGACCTGGCCGAGCGTGACCCCGGGGGCGACGAGACTCGCAGCGATCGGCGGCGTCGGCGGTGATACCCGCACCACCGGCGCCGACGAGGCGAACACAGGCAGTGGGGGGACGGTTGGGGTGGGGTTGAGGAGATCGGTGCCGTCGACTGGGCGGCCACGCCGCGGCCGCGACGTCGGGTCGACCAGGCCGAGTTGGCGGCAGCGCGGCAGGTAGTTCTTCGCCGCGACCTCCGTGACACCGAACGCCGCAGCGAGCGCCGGCACCGTGTATGTGCCATCAGCGATCGCCCGGTTGATCCACTCGGCGATCGGCGTGTAGTCCAGCGACCGCGGCTTCACCTTCGGCGCGTCGAGCGCCTCACCGGACGCTGCCCGGGCGGTGACAGGCGTCGGGACGGTCTTCGGTGGCTGCACCCCGCCGGCCTTCGTGCGCGGGATGTCGTACCCCTTCGCACGCAGCCGACACATGAGCACCGTCGCGCTGTTCTTCGTCCGACCGGTGAGTTTCGCCACCGCCTCGGGCATCGACTCCCCACGCTCGAACGCCTCACGCGCCACCCGGGCGACCGTGAAGTCGTCGACGTCGACGATGCCGGCGGAGTCCGGGCCGTCCGCCCCGACCGTCTCCACGGGCTGGGGGGGAACATCCGCGGGTACGACAGGGTTGGCCAGCGCGAACTGATCGTTCAACGCCTCCGCGGCGACGACCGGCCGCTCGACATGCACCCACTCGACCTGGTTGGCCTGATCGGGGTCGTGAGTGCAGATGACGTGTTCGAGGTCGGTGAGCAACGCCTGACGGCGCGCCCGCTCCCCCAACACAGTGTCGAGATCGTTGCGGATCTCGATCTCCTTCTGATCCAGCCGAACGATGAACTGGGCGAGCTCATCGCGCGACGCAACCAGCGCGGTCAGGATGCTGTCAGACATGTGTGGTCTCCTTCACACGACGGCGTTCACGGATGCTCACCGGGTCGATCCGGCGAGGATTGAGGGCTGCGGCGGGCCCCGGACGGCGGGCGAGCGTCGTGGTACGGGCCACGTCCCACGGCACCGCCGGCGGGTAGTGCTCGACCCCGCAGCGGTCGAGGAACTGGTGCGCGACCGTGAGGCGCTGAGCGAGATCGTCAGCGAAGCTGTACCGGTCAGACATCGCGCACCACCGTGAGGTTCGCCCGACCCGCCGCGGCCATCTCCGACTGGCGGCGCATCGTCCGGCGGGTGCGGCGCAACTGGCGGCGCTCACGCTCCGACAGGCCACCCCACACCCCGAACTTCTCGCTCATGTCGAGCGCGTACTCCAGGCAGTCCAGGCGGACCACACACCCGGCGCACACGGCCTTCGCAGACGCGGCCGATTCGCCCCGCTCAGGGAAGAACAGCTCCGGATCCGCACCCAGACAGTTCGCCAGGTCCTGCCACACACCGATCTTCGCCGGATGCGCCGACACCACAGTCGGCTCGTTGTCGTAGGTGGTCATCGCACGACTCCCGCCGGGAACTCATCCCACGTCCGGCCGTCGAGCTCGCGACCGGCTTCCTTCTTCCCGACCCGCACCGACGTGTAGCCGTCACGCGCCCCGGACTCGTCGGTCCAGTCCTTGTGCGGCTTCCCCGACGCCGCGGCCAGATCGAGACCGGCACCGACCTCGGACGGGACGAACCCGCGATACTCGCCCCACTGCTTGAACAAGAACGCCACGGCGTCGGCGGCGCGCTCGCCGTTGCACCACGTGCACGGCGGTCGGGTGTCGTGCTCCTCGGGCGACCAGCCGAGGCGGCCTTCGCATTCGGGGCACACGCGATCGAGACACTCGTCGCGCAGCTGGCGCACCCAGTCGGGGTGCATCGGCCGCGCGCCGGGCCCGGACTCCCCACCGACGATCAGCCAGTCGATACCGGTGAGGTCGAGCTCGTCGAGCGGCCCGATCAGCGGTTCGGCCGAGATGAACTTCACTGGCGCGGGCAGGGTGCGGATGATGTCGGCCCGGTAGGCGAACTTGTTGGTCTCGACGGTGGTGCCGATCCACACGTTCGCCGGCCACTGGTCGAGCCAGTCGGTCGGGATCAGGTGGCGGATGTTCTCCGGGCGCTTCGTGAGCAGCTGCCACCGCAACCACGGCGTGGCCGGCACCAGATCTGTCAGCAGACGATGACGGGGTTCGATCAGGTCGGGGCGGTCCTCGAACACGTCGGCCATCGACGCGCAGAACACCAACGCCGGGCGGCCTGCGAGCTGGGCGGCGCTGTTCCAGCGGCGCGGGTCATCCCAGTGCTTCTCACCGAAGAACCGGCGCGGGGTCTCACGGCCAGGGGTGCTGCCACCCCACACCAGATGACCGGTCCGCTTCGCGAAGGTCTCCGCGTAGCAGTGCTGGCAGCCGGCCGAGACCCGCTCGCAACCCCACCACGGATTGAACGTGTGGTCGGTCCACTCGATCGCTGTCCGGTCACCCACGGATGCCACCTCGGTTCAGCACGCCGCAGAGGACCTCGATCGGCTCGTAGCCGAAGCACTCGATCACTCCAGCGCGGACAACGTCGCGCTCAGCCTGAAGGCCGACGAAGCACAGCACGACCGCGGCCGGATGCTCCACGAGGACCTGGTCGACGACATGCTCGAGGTCGAACCCGCCAGCGGCCAACACGTGGGCATCCTCGAACGCACGGGCGATCCGCTGGCGGACCGCGACCATCACACTCCCCAAGTCGCTGTACCAGTAGTACACGCGCCCGATCGACATACCCGCCGCGGTGGCGAGTTCGGCGGCCGTGAACGTCACCTGACCGGCCTCGGCGATCAGCCGCTCAGCAGCGTCGAGGATCGCCGTCACCGTCCGGATTGACCGGCCCTGGCACGGGGTGTTACGCAGCAGCGCGGCCCGCAGACGGTGCAGCGTCTTGGTGGTCAGCCACTGCGGCCACGTGTCAGCCATGATCGGCCACCTCTACGCGCAGGCCCAGCCAGGTGAGCAGCTCGGGCAGCGAGGGAGCGATGTAGTCGACCATCTTGTACATCAACTCGGGCTCGACCGGATCCTCCAGGAGGATGGCCGTGCGCTTCCCGGCGCCGACAGCCCAGCCGAGCTCGAGATGCGCCGACTTGCCGCACGGCAGCACGAGCACGAACGTGTCGGCGCGCTGCATGGCGTTGAAGTCTGAGATGAATCCTTCGCTCGCGCGGGGGTGCTCGATCATCTGGAGGTACTCGGCGGCCTCGTGCGTCTGCTCCGCCAGCTCGCCCCGAGCCGATTCCCAGTCGGAGCCCTTCGGCTTCACCGTGGACGGCTTGGCGAACACGAACCCGTCCCCGTGGCAGCTGGCATACCCGCCGCGGTGCCGCCACGTCACAAGATCGGCGGCCGGGTCGTAGTCGGGTTCGTAGCGGGAACCGGGTGTGTCGCGGTACCGAGCGTGGAAGATCGGCTGCGCGCAGTTCTCGCACCAGTGCTGGACGCTCGGCTCGCCAGCGGTCTTGACCTCGCGCCACGAGAACCCGGTACCACCCGGGGGGTTCTTGAAGTCGTAGTGCTCGACCCCGGCTGACGCCAGTGCCTGGCACACGACCGGCTGCACCGAGTTGCGCCACGAGCTCGCGACGTACACGTACTGCGGCGGCGTGGCCGACGGCGAGTCGTAGACGAGGAGGTCGACGATCTTCTTCCACAGCTCGTCCGGGAAGATGGGGCGGAGATCGAACGTCTCAGCGGAGGTAGGTTCCTGGTCGGTGAACGTGTACTGGCCGACTGGGCCATCGGGTTCCTGACACGCGAGGACCGGCTCGCCGTCCTCTGTCTCGGACCACTCGGCGACCTGGCGCAGCAGGTCGAGGAGATGGTGGGAGTCGAGTCGCCTACTCATCGTCGCCACCGTCCTCGTCTTCGTCCTCGTCGTCGGTGCTGTTGTCGTCGTGGTCGACGGCGGGTGATGGCGGGATCACGGGCTCCGGGAGTTCGGGGCCGAGGATCGACGCGACATGCAGGTTCTTCGCGGCCGTGAACGTGGCCGGGGTGAACTGGCCGTCAGCGAGGATGAGCGCGACAGCGGCGGTGAGGTTGACGGCGTGCGTGTACCACTCGGCGAGGTGCGCTGCCTGGGTCTTCTTGTCGGCCTTCGGCTTCTCCCAGCCGAGACGGATGGCCCGGGTCTCGCTGTCGCGGTCGTACCAGGCGAACAGGTACTGCATCGCTGCGCCGGCGACGTCCTTCGTGGCGACGGTCTTGGCCCAGTCGGTGATGATGTCAGTGCGGAGGCGCTTGCGTTCCGCCAAGGCCTGACGGTGCTCGTCGAGGATGCGGTCACGTTCGTTGGCCCACTTCTGGTAGTCGGTCAACTCGACCGGCTCGCCGTCGACCTGGTCGTCGTTCTTGTTGGTCGGGCGCCAGATGTGCACGAGCGGCTTCGACGAATAGGTCTCGACTGTGACCGCCCACAGGGTGGTGTCGGCCGGGAGCAGCACCTTGGCCAACCCGGCCGGGCTGGTCTGCTGCACCGACGTGTACTCGCGCTGCATCTCCCAGTCGCGCTTGTCCTTCAGGAACGTGAGCCCGCGGCCGGCGGCATTCACGGCGGTCGTCGAGATCCACTCGTCGATCTGGTGGACCCGGACGGCGTCCTTGATCCCCCATTCGGACGGGATGCCCCGCTTCTTCGACAGTGCGATGAGGACCTCGGCGGGGCAGTCGGTGAGCTGCTTGGCGATCGCCAACGTCATCTCGCCGGCGGAGATCTTCTCCAGCCACACCTCGGGCAGCTTCAGCAGCGCGAGACGGTCACCGACACGGTTCTGATGCCGGCCCACGGCGGCGGCGATCTTCTTCTGTGTCCAGCCGATGTCAACGAGACGCTGGTAGCCGCGGCCTTCCTCGACCGGGGTGAGATCGACCCGGTGCAGGTTCTCCACCAGCTGCGCGACCGTGCGGTACTCGTCGGCCATCATCGACGGCTCGCGGGAGGTGACGCACTGGATCGGCTTGTCCTTCGCCCAACGGCCCTCGCCGATCAGGTTCCCGATCGCCGCGTGACGGCGGTGCCCGGCGACGAGCAGCCAGCCGCCCCCGTTGTTCTTGTGCGCCGGCGTCACCTTCAACGGCTCGAGCAGGCCGACGCTCTCGATCGAGTCCGCCAGCTCCGACAGGTCGGTCATCGTGGTGCGCAGGTTGTGCGGGTCCGGGAAGATCACCGCGTGTGTCAGCCACTGCTCACTGCCGATCCGGCCGCCCTTGTCAGCGGCGGGAACCGAGGCCTCGACAGCAGGCTTGACCGGCGCCTGCTTCTTCGCCGGCGCCGTGGCCTTGGCCGGTGCGGCCTTCTTCGCCGGCGCCGACTTCGTCGCGGCGGCCTTCTTGACCGGCGCCGACTTCTTGGCGGGGGCGGACTTCTTGGCGGGGGCGGACGGTTTGGTCTTCGTGGTGGTGGACATGGTGTTGGGGTCTCCTTCCAACGGGGTTGTGTTGGTGGTCACGCGGTCGCGGCGTGCGCGGGCGTCTTGGGTGCGTCGGCCTGCAGGGCCAACTGACCGGTGCGGGTGATCGCCCACACGTCACCGGTCTGAGTACGGGAGGTGCGCATCACGTCCGGGAGGACCGCGACCAGGCACTTGCGGAGCAACACACGACGGTGCTCGGCCACCTGGGCCGGCTTGCGTGAGTGCTCGAAATCGGCCAGACCATCCCGGCCTGCTGCGGCGAACTCGGCGAGGACCTCGATCTGTGCCGGTGTCAACCCGTAGGTGTTCACCGGTGCGGGGGCGTTCTCCACATCGGACAGGTCATCCGGCGACACCATCAGCGGGCCACCCTGCGGGGACTGCACCCACATCGTGCCGTCGATGTTCGCGGCGAGGATCTCGACCGGCCCGACATGCAGGCCGGGCAGGTTCAGCACAGCGCGGCCCGGCGCGACGGTGGCGTAGGCGGTCACGAGAGCGCTCCCAGGCGGACAGCGCGGCTGATGGCGTGCTGCAGCAGAGCGAACCCGCACTGCCCGCGGTTGCCGCTGAGGTGTTCCCAGGCGCCGAGCGCGGCGACAGCGACGTCGAGCAGCTCCGAACGCACGTCGTCGTACGAATGCGTCGCGCCCTTGCGGGGATTCGTGGCGCCGACCCCGATCCACGCCTCAGTGACCTCGCCGTACTCCTCAGCGATCTTGCCGATTCGTTCCCAGGCCAGCTCGCGCACCGAGATCTCGTAGCCGATCTTGGCATCGACGTATGCACTGATCCCGGCGACGGCCGTGCCCAGCGTCTCTCCCTCGTAGGTGGTCACGCTGCACGCTCCCCCACCGTCGGGACGTCGACAGCGGGCAGACCGCGGCCGGCGTTCAAACCGTCCAGGAGCCGCTGATGCCACTCATCGAGCCGCAACGGCAACAGCAGCCACACCACATGCAACGCGTCGCGGCCATCGACACTGAACACACCCCACGCCGCCGGCACCGACCCTTCGCCACCGGCCTGCGGCAGCAGCGCGAGCGACCACGTCGGCGACGTCGACGGCGCGCACTCCGACGCGGGGAGGTTCAGCCGATCGACCAGACGGGTCATGGTGACTGCCGGATAGGCGAGCTCGTGCAACCACCACGCCTCCGCCAGAACGCGACCGTTGTACAGCA
>ERZ724509.884-NODE-884-length-11973-cov-8.001259_pt1 | contig 11973 bp, 9 predicted proteins | sample MGYA00376042_ERZ724509 | MGnify/ENA primary metagenome ERZ724509 (study PRJEB28724, sample SAMN07190887) | wastewater metagenome | isolation source: effluent of sewage treatment plant in Hong Hong | place: USA: Christiansburg, Virginia | collected 2016-03-01 ...
AAATGGTGGTGATACGCCAAGCCGCTTGGCACTCAATACAGTTGGAAAATACTACCAAAGAAAAGACACCAATGGCCCTTGGAGTAATACACCATTAGCCGATACCACGGTGATTGGGACTATCCCCTCTAATCCTAATGAGGTCTATGCAACCTGCCGCCGTGCGAATGCCATGTATATTACCGATGGTTATTACAATGATTCCACCAAGACAGTAGAGGAGAAAGGTATTAAAGATGTGGATGGAACCTCCACCACCGAACCCACGGTGACATCGGATACGGGCGGTGCAGTCTATACGCCCGCCAATCCGTATAAACAAAGTGCCAGTAGCACTTTTGCCGATGTAGCAATGTATTATTGGATTAAGGATTTATTCCCCGGATTGGATAATAAGGTCAAACCGGTCACCGGAGAAAATCCCGATCGTGCCTTTTGGCAACACATGAACTTCTGGGCGATTGGCTTGGGTGTAGTGGGTACGATTGACATCAGCACGCCCGCAAAACAAAAAACTGAGTTAGACGCCATCACCGCAGGAACCAAAAGCTGGCCTGTTCCCAGCACCAATCAACCCTCCACGCTGGATGATATGTGGCACGCTGCGGTCAATTCACGCGGGGGATTTTTGAATGCAGGGAACACCAAGGAATTACAAGCAGCTATCAATGCCATGATGGGGCAGATGCTGAAGGCATCCTCCTCTCAAGCTGGTGTGGCGGTTTCTACGGCGAATTTGGATACGGGAACGATGAAATACGTCCCTACCTACACCACCGGAAATTGGTCGGGTAATTTGATTGCGTATGAACTCAATAATGACCCCCTCGCAGGGGCCATTGGTAAAGTGAAGACCCCCGCTCTGTGGCAGGCTGAAACCTTGGATGCCACCACTGAATTGGAAACAGCCAACACCCTATGCCCCTCTCCTACCGACACCGCTAAATGCCCCGCCAGCTTGACGGTTGCTAATACCGTCACGCGGGCTGCTAACCGCAACATCTTTGTGGGCAACGGTGCAACCAGCGGCACACGAGCCGTTCCATTTACCTATTCGGATATGAATGGAGCGAGTCTGATCAGCTCCATCACCCCCGGTGTTGTCGGACAGGTGATTGACGATACCCTTATCAAATACCTGCGTGGCGATAAAAGCCAAGAAGGAACCAATGGAAGCCGCGCTTACCGTTCACGCTTTACCACGCTAGGGGATGTTGTTAATTCAACCCCCAATTTCGTGCGACCTGCGAACGATTATGGTTATTCCTCCCTCCCCGGATACACCAACTTCCTTGCAACGAAGGGAGCGCGTACTGAGGGCGCGGTATTTTTTGGAGCCAACGACGGTATGCTGCATGCACTGGCGGAAACCAATGGGCGTGAAGTGTTTGCCTATGTTCCCAAAGCGGTGCTGAACAAAATCGCACTGTTGGCTGTCTCGTCCTACGGAAGCAATAACAACCACCAATACTTTGTTGATGGCCCTATCAACCAAGGTGACTATTACAGTACCAGTGCCAGTGCATGGCGCAACGTCATCACGGGTACAACCGGTGCTGGTGCCAAAGCGGTATTCGCACTCAATGTCACTGCACCCACCAGCATGGATGCCAGCAGCGTGCTGTGGGAAATCTCCAATACCACGACAGACTTCAGCGAACTGGGTTACGTTTTGCATGATGTGCATATTGGCCAAATGCGGGATGGTTCTTGGGCCGCCGTTTTTGGCAATGGCTACGAAAGTGCCTCCAAAAAAGCGCAGCTTTTTATTGTCAATATGGACACAGGGGCGCTTTTGAAGGTGATCGACACCAAAGCAGGCTCCAGCAGCACACCCAACGGTCTGGGCGGTGTGCGTGTGGTAAAAAATGGTTCAGGTGAAATCATTGGTGCTTACGCAGGCGATTTGCTGGGCAATTTGTGGAAATTCGATCTCTACGATACCAATCCAGCCAACTGGGGAACGGGTTATGGAACTGCGTCTGCACCCAAGCCCCTGTACATCACCAAAAATGCAACGGGCGGAACGCAGCCGATTACCGCACTGCCTTATGTGATGTCCCATCCCAGTGGCGGTTATGTCGTGGTGGTATCCACTGGTAAATTGTTTGAAGACAACGACCTGAACGATACGTCGTCTCAATCCACTTACGGCCTTCGGGATGTCAAAACCTTTGGTTCAACCCCCCCCAATCCTTCCGGAGCCAGCCAAATCGTAGGAACTTCCACATTGGTGGAACAAACCATCAGCGACGTGAACACCATCAACCAATCGGTCACCGCGTTCGATGGAACCACCTCCACCCAGGCGATTACCTTCTACAGTATTTCATCCAATGCTATTGATTGGTCTACCAAAGATGGTTGGTATTTCAACCTCCGGAATTCGGGGCAGCGTACCGTCTTTCCGGTGGATTCAATGGTCAGTGGTTTTGAACGCCTCGTTCGGGTCGATACCGTACAACCCGGTGGTACTGCCAGCGACCCCTGTGCAACAGCTACCTCGGCAGTGGGTGCAACGTACATCATTGATGCCATGACGGGTGGTTCACCACAAGGCACCCTACTCGATACCAATGGCGATGGATCGGTGATTGATGGAACGCTGGGTACTAACATCGCCAATGCCGATATCGCCAATGCGTCGGGCTACACCACGGCAGCAGATGGACGCAATATCTCCATCTTACGCCAAGCCAGCAGTACGACCACCATCAAAGATGTGTACGATGAGAGTTCGGGTGGGGAAGCACGCGGATTAAAAATTGACCTGTGTCTCCTGAAATTGGCAACCACTGCTTTAGAGATTCAATCATGCTGCAACCAAGGGGGTAAGCGTGCCGAACCTTATTTGTCACTTTGTACCCCTGCCAAACGCACATGGCGACAGCTATTTATGCGTTAATCGTGTGATCAATCTGTGATCAATCTGCGATCAATCGGAAGAAATGAAACACTATGAAAAGAAACAAGGTACGGGGCTTTACCCTCGTTGAGGTGATTGTGGTGGTGGCGATTGTGGGGATTTTGTCCAGCATCGCTCTACCGTCTTACACCAGCTATGTAGCGCGGGCGCGTCGTGCTGATGCGCAAGCCCAATTAACGCAAGCGGCTCAACTGATGCAGCGTTACTATTCTGCCAATGACCGTTACGACCAAGATCGTAGCGGTACGACCAATGCGGTCAGCCATGCCCGTTGGAACGGTTTACGCCAATCTCCTGCCGATGGAGCAGCGGTCTATAACCTCAGCTTGGCATCGGTCGGAACCGACTCCTTCACCCTGAAAATGGCTCCTGCTACGGGAACCAGCATGGCGCAAGACAAGTGCGGAACCTTCACCCTGACCAATACGGGCGTGCGGGGTGTCGAAGTGGGCGGTACGGCGGGAAGTACCGACCTGCGCGATCAATGTTGGAATGGGCGTGATCCCAAATAACGTGGAAGCACTAGCGCACGCGCTGGCATTGGCGCGGCAAGGATTATTGCTAACGTCGCCGAATCCGCGTGTAGGCTGTGCCATTGTGGATGCGGCTGGGCAGGTGATCGGTAGCGGTCACACCCAAGCGGCAGGGGGCGCACATGCGGAGGTGATGGCGCTGCGGGATGCCGCCCAGCGTGGGCATAGCGTGCAAGGTGCTACGGTTTACGTCACACTAGAACCTTGCTCCCACTACGGACGCACGCCTCCGTGTGCCGATGCCTTGGTAGCCGCCGGCATTCACAAACTGGTCGCTATTCACCCAGACCCCAATCCACTGGTGGCAGGACGCGGGTTTGATCGTTTGCGGGCGGCGGGTATTGCGGTCGATATTCTGGCAACCGATGCCCCCCATCACCCTTTAACCCTTGAAGCGTGGGAACTGAATATCGGTTTTTTCACCCGCATGGTGCGTCAAATGCCGTGGGTGCGGATGAAAATCGCCGCCTCGCTGGACGGTAGAACCGCATTGCCCAACGGTGCAAGCCAGTGGATTACAGCACCAGCAGCCCGTGCGGATGGTCATGCGTGGCGGGCGCGTGCCTGTGCGGTGCTGACGGGAATCGGTACCGTGCTGCACGACAATCCGCGTTTAGATGTGCGCCTGTGCGAAACGCCACGCCAACCCACGCTGGTGGTGGTGGATAGCCGATTGGATATGCCGTTGGATGCGAATCTAATCGCGCCGGATTTAATCGCTACACGTTCTTGTATCGTCTACACGGCAAGCCCCGATGGTTCTCATGCCGCGAAGAAAAAGGCCTTGGAAGCACGCGGTGTAAAGGTCGTGGCGATGCCAGATGCGGCGGGCGGTACGGGAAAAGTCGATTTATCCGCCATGCTGCGCGATTTGGCGCAAACCCACCACATCAACGAATTGCACGTAGAAGCCGGAGAGAAACTCAATGGCTCTTTGCTGCGGGCAGGCTTGGTGGATGAATTGCTGATCTACCTCGCGCCCCTGTTGATGGGAGATGGTGGAGGGTTGGCGCGTTTGGGGGTACTGGAAAATCTGGCGCAGGCGCGGGAATTGTGCCGTTTGGAATTTCAAGAAACGCGGGCTATCGGCTCGGATTTGCGGATTCTGGCACGGGTGAAACGGTGACGGCATTTCTGACCTCTCCGGTATTTTTCTTAACGCTCATGCTACTGCTCTTGCCAGCTGTGGGCGTACCCAACGAGGAATTGTTGCAGGATAGCCTCAAATCCATGATTGCCATTTTTTGCACCTTGGCAGCAGGCTTTGCATTCTTTTGGCGGGCGTACCAAGACGGTATCCGAGGCAACCCTCCCCGTATTCGCTGGCATGGTATTCAATTTTTGCTGCTGGGGTTGATGCTGTACGCGCTCTCCAGCATGGTGTGGTCGCACACGTATTTGGGTGGGGTCGAAGCGGTGCGCTGGGCAGTGTGGGGGGGTGTTTTCTTTTTGGGTTTGCAGGTTTTTACCCGCAACAATCGCCCCCATTATTCCGCCATCAATGGGCTGGCGTGGTGCATTCACGGCGGCGCGGTGTTGGCATCGCTGTGGGCGGCGTTGCAGTTTTGGATGGATTGGCACTTCTTTGCCCAAGGCCCGAATCCCGCTTCCACCTTTGTGAACCGCAATTTTTTTGCCGAATTTTTGGTGTGTACGCTGCCGTATTCGGTTTTTTTGCTGACGCGATTGGCGGATAAAACCAGCGTTTTCTTGCTGACCTTTTCCCTCGCGTTTAACACCGTTGCCTTGATGATGACGGGAACACGCTCGGCACTCATCGCCTTGATGGGCTTGCTGGTGGTGATTCCATGGATTGGCTGGCGTTATCGCCAACACTGGGTATCGCGCGGCTGGACAATCAAGCACCGTGCGGGGCTGATTTTGGTGCTGGTCACAACGGTGCTGTTGCTGGGCAATCTACCCACCCATAACCGCACGCTTATCGCCGAAATCGGCAACACCACGGCGTTAGAACGCGCTGTTGCACGCACCACGTCGATTGCACGCAGCGAGGAATTTGAAACCGGTTCATTTTCGATTCGCGCCAAAATGTGGCAAGCCACAGGGCGCATGATTGCCGATAACCCGATCGCCGGCGTGGGTGCGGGTGCGTGGGAAGTGCATATTCCGCGTTACCAAGAAGCGGGGGCGGAACTAGAACCGGATTACTACGCCCACAACGAACCGCTGCAACTCCTCGCCGAATATGGCATCGTAGGCTGGATTTTTTTGCTGCTGTTATTGGCGTATTTGCTCCGCACGGGCTGGCATTTATTGCGCTATTCACCGCGTGACGGGCTGTTGCCGAGCTTGGTGTTGTGCAGCCTATTCGCCTTTTTATTGGTCAGCAATGCCGGATTTCCGTGGCGCATGGCTTCTAGTGGGGTGTTGTTTGCGCTGAGTTTGGCGGTTTTGGCGGCTTCAGAACGTACAAAATGGGAGAGGGAATTAAAACCCCGTACCAGCATCACCGTCTTATGCGGTTTGGCGGTGAGTACGGGGTTGGCACTGCATGGCAGCCAGCAGACTATCGAGTGTGAATCCAAGCTCATGCGGGCGACGCAAATAGCCCTCACGATTCGCGCATCAGGCGACCCCAACAACCCGTATTGGGACAACGATAAAGCCATAATGCTGCAATGGTTGCACGAAGGGGTGGCGATCAATCCGCATTACCGCAAGCTCACACCCATTGCCGCCGATGCCATGATCGGCTGGGGCGATTGGGGCAATGCAACGTGGATATGGCATTCGGTGCTTCAATCCCGCCCCTACATCGTGGTGCTTTTGGTGAACGTGGCACACAGCGAACTGCATCAAGGTCACCGTGAAGCGGCTGAATCCTACTTACGCCGTGCGCAGCAGATACAACCTACCGCGCGATCGGTGATCCAGCTTCAGCAGATGTTGGAGGCTACGCCAAAAACAATTCCTGCAAATCGCTCAAAAAATCAAACCCCTGCGTTGTCGGGCGAATAATCTCTGCATCGTTGATAAAAGCGCGTTCAATCAGCCCTTTTTGCTGCGCTTGTTCTAGCGCGGCGTGGATGCTAGAAAGCGGCAAACCCGTGCGCTCGGTGAAATCGCGCAGCAAAAATCCATGACGCAGCCGCAGGGCGTTGAGCATAAATTCAAACGGCAATTCTTTGCGCTTGACCTCATCGCTTTGCGCCACGGCATTGCCCGTCATGGCCGCTTCCATGTAGCGCACGGGGTCGCGCAGCCGCGATTGCCGTAGCACGCGGTGGGCAAAACTCAGCTTGCTGTGCGCCCCCGCGCCAATCCCCAAATAATCGCCAAATTGCCAATAATTCAGATTGTGCTGGCAGGAGTGACCCTTCTTCGCGTAGGCAGATACCTCATAACGATTCAGCCCCGCGCTTTCCGTCAATTCCGTAATGCGGTCGAGCATGGCGTAGGCCGTATCGTCTTCCGGGATGGCGGGCGGGTATTTGGCGAAAAAGGTGTTTGGCTCGATGGTCAAGTGGTAAATCGAAATATGCGGCGGTGAAAATTGCAGCGCGGTTTGAATATCCTCCTCCACCTGCGCCAGCGTTTGGGCGGGCAGGGCGTACATGATGTCGAGGTTGAACGTATCAAACGCCTGCGCCGCTTCTTCCACCGCTGCGAGGGCTTGGGCGCGATCATGCACACGACCGAGGGTGCGCAAATGCGTATCGTTGAAACTCTGCACGCCAATCGAAAGCCGCGTGACCCCCGCTTGGGCAAAGGCACGGAAACGATCTTTTTCAAACGTCCCCGGGTTGGCTTCGAGCGTGATTTCACATTGCGGCTCTAACTTTAGGCGGGCGCGAATATCGCTTAACAGTTGGGCGATACTTTCCGGCGAAAACAAGCTCGGCGTGCCACCGCCAATGAAGATACTGCGAATCGAACGCCCCCAAATCAAGGGCAAAGACGCTTCCAAATCCGCCAATAAAGCCGCCACATAACGCTGTTCGGGCAAGGCGTTGGCAGCGTTTGCGGTGGTGTCAATGCCGTGCGAATTGAAATCGCAATACGGACATTTTTTCAAACACCACGGCAAATGCACGTACAGCGACAATGGCGGCAACGCCGCAAGCTGCAACGTACCCGAGCGCATATAGTGCACCACATCGAAAGGATTAGAAGGAGGGGTCATGGGTGATGATGCTCTATTTTTGATAGCTGCTTACGCACGCTGCATAAGCGTTAGAGCCGGTTTTTATTTACAACCAATTAGCCCGCAAAAGCGCTGCCATTGCTTGCGCGGCGCGACCTCGGTGGCTGTTGGCATTTTTCACTTCGGTGGCAAGTTGGGCGAAGGTTTGACCGAATTCGGGTATCCACATCACCGGATCAAAGCCAAAACCGTTGCTGCCCAGCGGCTCGGTGGTGATGCTGCCGACTACGCGCCCTATAGCAATCAGTGGTTCGGGGTCTTCGGGCGAGCGCACTGCCACCAGCGTGCTGACCATTGCGGCGCGGCGTTCGGGGAGGGCGATGCCCTGCATTTGTTCCAGCAACGCGCGGACATTGTTGGCATCGCTTTTGGCGTAACCGAATTGCGTGGCGTAGTACGCGGTATCGACTCCGGGTAAGCCGCCAAACGCATCCACGCACAAGCCTGCATCATCGGCGATGGCGGGCAATCCGGTATGGGCGGAGGCGTTGCGGGCTTTGGCGAGGGCGTTTTCCACAAAGGTGCGATGCGGTTCGGGGCATTCCGGCACGCCTAAATCGCCCTGACGCACCAAGGTGCAGTTCAATGGCGCGAACATGGCTTGCAGCTCCACGAGCTTGCCTTGGTTGTTGGAGGCGAGAACGATTTTCATGCGGTTTATATCGGTTTATGCAGAGAGCGCTTGCTGCTGCAACGCCATCAATTCGGTGATGCCTTTTTCGGCTAATTCGAGCATCGCATTCATCTCCGCGCGGGTAAAGGCAACTCCCTCGGCAGTGCCTTGCACTTCGACAAAATGTCCGACTCCGGTCATCACCACGTTCATATCGGTATCGCAGGCGGAATCTTCGGTGTATTCCAAATCCAGCACGGGCGTGCCTTGCACCACGCCGACCGAAATCGCCGCCACCTGCGCGATGAGGGGCGATTCGGTGATTTTTCCTTTGGCCAACAAGCCATTCACCGCATCTTGCGCCGCCACAAAAGCGCCAGTGATGGCGGCGGTGCGCGTACCACCGTCGGCTTGCAACACGTCACAATCCAGTTGAATGGTGCGTTCACCGAGCTTTTTCAAATCGAACACCGCCCGCAGTGAACGTCCAATTAAACGCTGAATTTCTTGCGTGCGTCCACTTTGTTTGCCGCGTGCGGCTTCGCGGTCGCTGCGGGTGTGGGTGGCGCGGGGGAGCATTCCGTATTCTGCCGTGACCCAGCCCTCACCGCTGCCGCGTTTGTGGGGCGGCACGCGCTCTTCGACCGAGGCGGTGCATAAAACTTTGGTGTTACCAAATTCAATCAGCACCGAGCCTTCGGCGTGCATCGTGTAATGGCGGGTGATTCGCACAGGGCGAAGTTGGTCGGCTTGGCGACCTTGGCTGCGTTCAAAGGATGTCATGAAATTAGGATTTACGTGCCGCAGAACGGCGAATGGCTTCGTTGATTTCGGCAATAGAGCGTTCAATCGCTTCATCATCCAAATCGTCTAAATCTTGATCTTCTTCAGCGGCTTGGAGGGTGGATGAAAAGATTCCTTCCTCCATTGTCGCGGTAGAGATGCCGTATTCAGCCGAAAAAAGATCGTCGGGGGTCTCCCACTCCAATGCCACCACGGTCACATTGTCGCTACGGCTACCGCCATGCGTGAGGGCTTGATCCACGAGCTGGGGAACCACCAAACTGACTTTGTTTTCACTCAGTTGCGTCACGATGTCAATATCGGGGATGTTGCTCCACAGCCCATCGGAACACAGCAAAATCCGATCTCCTTGCTGCAACGGCATGGGGTCGGTGATGTCAAAAATCGGCTTAGAAGGCGATCCGAGGCAGGTATACAACACATTGCGATTGAATCGGATATTGATGGTGCGATCAAAACGCGGGCTTTTTTGCTGCTCGGAATACGAATGGTCGCGCGTGCGTGCCAGCAGCATTCCTTGCCGGACAAAATACAAGCGCGAATCACCACAATGCGCCCAGTACGCCATGCCGTCTTGCACAATCACCGCGACGATGGTGGTACGGGGTGAATCGGGCAAATGCTTTTTAGCGGCGTATTGCAAAATACGGCGATGCGCCGTCATGATGGCGGCTTCCAAAAAGACTTTGGGATTTTCGATTACCGGAATGGCTTCTTTTTGGTACAGCGAAAACATGGTTTGCAACACAATTTGCGCCGCGACTTCCCCTTCGGGATGCCCACCCATGCCGTCAGCCAGCGCAAAGATGCCGGATTCTTTGGTATAGCAATAGCCCATGCGGTCTTCGTTTTTTTCGCGCCCGCCTTGTCGGCTGATTTGAAAGACAGAAAATTTCATTTTGCTTTTGTTGTGTGGATTTATTTTGCTTTGCCACCAGAATCGGAAACGATGTTATCCAGTTGCATCCGCATTTTTTCTGCCATGCTTAATTTGGTATAACGCAGCTCGCCCGCATAACTCAGTTCTTTTTGCAGTGCGAATACCGATTGGGGACGTGCCAGTGGATTTAATGCCATGCACCATTCCACAATTTCGATCAAATTATCGGAGTACACGCCACGCAAACGCGCTAATGTACTGGGTACACGATCTTTTTCTTGCCGCTGCGGGGCTTCGTAGGGCGGATAACCTTGCATACAGGCATAGATGCACGCACCGATGGCGTAAATATCCGTCCAAGGCCCCATCGCGGTATCACGGCGGTACATTTCCGGCGCGGCAAACCCCGGGGTATACATAGGGCGGATAAAGTTGCCCTCTTTGCTCAACACCTCACGCGCAGCACCGAAGTCAATCAGCACCGAACGATCTTCATCGGTAATAAAGATATTGGCGGGTTTAATATCCAAATGCAGCATTTTGTGCTGGTGAACAATGCGCAATCCGCGCAAAATTTCATCAAACAGCGATCGAATAGTCGATTCGCGGAATACTTTACTTTGCTTGAGATCACGCGCGGTCACGATGAAATCCTGCAAGGCCGCGCCTTCCAGATAATTCATCACCATGTAAACGGTTTCATTCTCACGGAAAAAGTTCAGCACACTCACCACCGAGGGGTGGGAGATTTGTGCGAGTGAACGACCTTCTTCAAAAAAACTTTTGAGTCCTAAACGGTATAACGAAAGTTTTTCAGGCTGGATACGGGGAGCCAGTTCGCCTTCAGCACGGGTAGCGAGGGAGGAAGGCAGGTATTCTTTAATCCCCACCCGCTGACCGCTAGAGTCCAGTGCCAAATAGACCAAACCAAAACCGCCCGCTGCCACTTTCCGAACGATTTGGTATCCGCCGATTACGGTATCGGGTGGCAAAGGAGCTGGTTTGACCTTGGACATAATTTAGGATTTTGGGGAGTAAAACGCATGGAGTCGAATGAAATCGGGTTATTCTCAGGGTCGTTTTAGAACAGGAAGTATCGAATGCCAGTTTATAGCATGACCGGTTATGCCAGTGCGCAGCACAATGGCAACAATGGCAACGTCCCTGCCGATGCGGATGGCAAGACAACAGGAATGACGGGGCAACTGGGTTTGGAGATTCGTTCGGTCAATAGCCGATTTTTGGATATTTCTTTTCGCCTGCCCGACGACCTGCGCTCTTTTGAACCGGCGCTGCGCGAGTTGGTTCAGGGTCGCCTCAAGCGCGGCAAAGTAGAAGTACGTGCCTTTATTGAATCCCGCAACACATCCGAAATCAGTGACCCCTCGTCACGTTTGTTACAGCGCCTTAACATAGTACAAGATGGTATCAAGGCATGGCTTCCTGCCGCTGCATCGTTGAGCGTGGCGGATGTGATTCGGATTGCCAATAACGACAATACCCAGCGTATCGACTGGTCACCCTTCGTACTGGAGTTGGCGCAGCAAGTCCTGCAAGGCTTGGCAGCGGCACGGCAACGCGAAGGCGAACGCCTCACCACAATGTTAAATGGACACTTGGATCAACTGCGCAAGCTGGTGCAACAAGCGATTCCGTTGATTCCGCAACTGGTGGAACAAAATCGGCAACGCTTTTTGAACCGCTGGAAAGAGGCGATGGCATTGACCGATAATTCCGTCCCACCCGAAGCGGTGATGGACAGGGCGTTGACCGAAGCCACCGCCTTTGCCATTCGCATCGACGTGGCGGAAGAAATCACCCGACTCGGGGCGCATTTGGATGAAATCGGTCGGTTGCTGCAAAAAGGCGGCGAGGTCGGCAAACGCTTGGACTTTTTGATTCAAGAATTGCACCGCGAAGCCAACACCCTAGGCTCTAAATCCGCCGCGCTGGAATTGACCCATATTTCAGTGGATATGAAAGTCCTCATCGAACAAATGCGGGAACAGGTTCAAAATTTAGAATGATTTAGTAACAATCTAATAACGATCT
>ERZ724509.891-NODE-891-length-11920-cov-5.916898_pt1 | contig 11920 bp, 10 predicted proteins | sample MGYA00376042_ERZ724509 | MGnify/ENA primary metagenome ERZ724509 (study PRJEB28724, sample SAMN07190887) | wastewater metagenome | isolation source: effluent of sewage treatment plant in Hong Hong | place: USA: Christiansburg, Virginia | collected 2016-03-01 ...
CAAGGTTATTTAGTGTTGCATTTTTAGCGGTTATATTACCAGATTGACCGTCAAATCCGATTGTTTCTACGTCACTCGAGTTATGGAAATTCATGTACCCTGCATTGTCTACTGAATTACCCATGTCAATCTTTGTTTGGGTGTCTGTTCCATTAACTGAAATAGCGATATTATCGTCTGCCTTAATTACCGTCATTGCATTGGTAGTAGTTGAGCCTATATCCGTTACACCTTGTAAGGATTGTGAACCACCTGTTATAGCTGACCAATAACGACCAGTCCATATGTAAGTTGAACCTTGCTTATAAGCGATAGCTCCGCTATCTTTGTAAGCTATCTTTGGCGTGTCTGTTGGAATAATTAAACCTCCCCTTATTTTTAAGGACCGCAAATAATCATTCCCGTTAGATGAAATTACCTGTAAAACTCTTGTACTGTCATACTGAGCGTATGAACTAAAAGAAATCAGTACAAAAAAAACTATAATTAAATTTTTCATATTTATATTATTTACCAAAAGTAAGTAATATACTTACTCGGTACAAATTAAAAATTATATCCTACGTCCGAATATTACACCGATATTATCAACTCTATTTTGAACCCCACCCGATTCACTTGTACGACCAATTGTCGGCTCTGTTCCGCTTCCAACAATCGTATATTTAAAGTCACCTGAGCCGCTTGTTTCATTTTGATATTTAGGGGCTGTTACATTGTTGATGCTTGTCGTTGATGTGCCTGATTCATTCGTAAAAGTAAAGTGCCTGTGAGCTTTCAGCATTTCAGCCTGATATCCTCCCGGATAATCAATAGGTCTATTAGCTGTGTCAGTTCCGTAAGTATTAAAATTGGCAAGCCCTTTTTGCGTCATGCCTACTGTTTTAGGCATTCTGAACTTTTTTAAAGTAGAGTGCTTAACAAACATACCTACCTTACTTGCTACGTGGGTATATCCTCCACTTGTCACAGTATCGTCTATAACTACGTGTGTAGATGGCAAATTATCTACCCACCACCATAAACGTGGATATTCGTCACCATCAAGTAAACGACCATCTTCCGGTATAATGCCCGGTTGTGATTTTAAAGAAGTGGTAACTATCTCCCCAACATGAACACCTTTATAATCTGTGATCACTTCCCAATAATCGCCATCCTGTTTACGAATTAAAATGTGTTCTCCACGACTACACCAAAACTCAGCAAACTCATTTAGTGATAAATCAAATCCGTTGTACTTAATACGGTCAAAACCGTACATCAATAATTTTACCTGTACGGCAACACCCCCCACCGAGTTATCAATATAATAGCCATCTCCAACTGATAATGCAGATAATGCAGGGAAAGTAATTGCCTGAGTAGATGTAAGCCCTACACATCTTACACGTTTGTTTCTGTCAGCGGCAAGTAAAGTATAAGTTGCATCTTCAACGTCTATACTTCCCGTATAAAGTCCGTTACCTTGTAAAGTTTCGTTAACAGGCAGGGCATCTTTGTAAACTATATCAACGGAAACCTTTTCCCCTGTTGATAATGTTACACCGTTTAAAATATTCAAATCGTAAACATCTAATTCAAACTCAGTAATAGGTTCTAAAAATCTAAAACCCTCTTTGAATACGCCGGAAATCTCTTTACCTTCAAAATAAGGATCACTGATTGCATTTGCGCCATCAATAGGATCATAATCACCCATTCCGCCAACTGTGTACCATCTTTTTTCAGATATTATTTGATTGCTTTGGGCATCTAAAGTGAAAGTAGAAATCAATGATCCAATATCAACTCCGTCTGAACTATCTCTGAAATCAACAAAATATGTTTCAGGATCTAAATCCGGTATAACTAAATTTAATGATGACGGAGCCGGTCCGAATACTTGCCTATCTACTTCGATAGACGGTTCAGATACTTTTCGTGTGATTACTATGATGTAATCTGTAAAACCTAAAGGCCCAACTGCCATTTTCGCTGTTATATTTCCCATTATTCTAATGATTTAATTGGTATAGTGTTATTTGCACCTGCTGCTGAAATATCGCCAAATAGCTTACTTTCTATATTGTAAACAACAAGTAATTTTCGTTCTGTTGAACCTTCTGTACTAACAATTTTTGAGCCTCTGTTTATTCCTTCTCTTACCTTCATTACTACTCCTTTGAGTGGGTAATCTAAATCCCCTTTTGGCTCGATCACACTTTCATCGGCTGCAAATGACTTGCCATCGATGGTTACGTTATTACATGACCATATCCAGTTTAATTTATCAACAATCCACTCTGGAATACCAAAATAACCGCCAATAATAAAGTCAAATTGTCTGAATGGAGTAGCTTTTAATACAGTAGGATTTAATTTTTCATCTTCGTAAATATCTCTCTTCCCACCGGGTTTAAAGTTTCCTAACATTGCCTCCACTCTTAACCCGAAAACAATTCCTGTTTCAAAAATTACGTCACCATGATAGCGACTATTTGAGTATTCTAAATAACAGGTATTTTCGTGTACTGCTTTAACGTATAACGGTTCTGAAATGAATGTTTTTAAAATTGGACTGCCGGTTGTCATCTTGAAGTAATAAAAACCTTCCGGCACATCGGCAAAAGAATAAGCACCCTCAAAAACATATTTACCCGGCTCGAATTTATTTGCAACGACATTACTTAATACAAGCGTACTACCTACAACTTGCCCATTAATGTCAATTAGTGAAATATTAATAGGGGAATAATTACTCTCAAATTGGAAGTAGCAAATATCTGTTGTCTGCCATTTTTGAGCATAACAAGTTTGATGCATAAATGTATATTCAGCCGTTTGCTCAGTCATTAAGAAGTCATCAAAATGCTTTGTCAGGTACGCCGGTATATTTTCGTAGTCCATCTCTACGAACTTAACCGGGTTTAAAAATGGTATTGATATTATATTAGCCGCCATAATAGTCGTTTAAATGGTTTAAATCTGTGTCACTCGTGCAAAGAAGTTTATAAGTTTGATTTTTGTTATAGTTTGGTTCAATGCCTACCTTTTCGGCAATACCATTATAGGTTACGCCGTTCACATCTTGAAAAGAAAAAACTTTTAACGGATTTTCATCTAATAGGTCGAGTAAATCATTGTCAGCTATCAACTCAAAATCAAAATAGTACGGTTTGAAATAACGGGTACCAAGCGAGCCAACGGGTATATCTTCTTTCTCGATCAATCCATCACATACAACAGCATTATTTTTTGATGAGGTGGTGAATTTGAATATAGATGTGTCCATCAGGTCAAGAACAGATCTAAAGTAACCTCCGTTATTAAGCATACATCTTTTTGGTGTAAGTGCTAAATTAAATACTGTGTCAGGCTCTAATAACCCGGTAGTACCTGTATTTAAACTTCTGTCTAACCTGTAATGAGCTGGTATGTCACCGGCTGCAGGTTGTAAGGTTGATTCAATATGCAAAACATAAGTATCATTATCCTGACGGCTATCAGTCGTATCCTTGCCGTCAAATGTTACCCGTGTAAGTTCAACTGAATAACAATCGGTAACTATTTTACAAGTCTTATCAAGTGATTTTATAACTCTGGTTGCACCGAGCGACCATTCAAACGTATTATTAAATGCTTCTTTTCCGTTAGTTCCCTCTTGTTGTTTGTCAGGGTACCCGATTTTTAGGGTATTAAACATTAAGTCGGTTGCGGGTGTAACTTTTAAAGACGAAATTTGTCCGAGTGCCTTTATATCAGAATTATTAATAAGATCAACTTTTCTCTCTAAAATTACTTTTCCGTTTTTAACGGTCATTCCTACGTCTTTATAAGTATCCCAAAAGGCAAAGAAATCTGAGAGCGATATTTTAATAAATGAATCACTTAAACCACGAATACCATTGCCACAAGTCCATACTTTTGATTTTTCAAGGTCAAGTAAAGTACTATCGACCTCAATAGCGCCTTCAGATACTTTGTCGATCAATCTGGCGAATAAATCTAATGGGCGCAATGCTTTAATATAGGTAGTTTCTTTTCGTGCCCTCGAATCATAAGTGTGTTCTGATTCACCGGTTGTAACAAGTACTCTGAACGAATTTGTAGTATCAAATATTGCCTTACTTACAAATACCTCTAGTAATAAAAATAACTTATCTCCTTCTACAAGGTCAATATTAAATGCATCGTTGATTATTACATTTTCAATCAATGTTACATTAGATTCTTTTTCATAAAGCGTCCTAATTATAGTGCCAGCTTGATTTTTTATGTAAAGCTTCGCATAACTATTATAAAATACACCAAGATTTTGGATATTAGTATCGAATGTAAGAGGGTAATTTTTTATATTAATATCTACATTGACATTGCCAGTAGCTTCAATAAAATTCTGGTCGGAACTGGATAAATCAAAACTTATAACACCACCGGTAATATTGTTAAATATTAAATTTGTACCACTTGTTTCTGTTGCAGTATTAAAATATGTCAATGCATATAAAACAGTACTTGTCTTACTACCAGTTGGGAATACTGTTGCATTACTATACTCATTTATTGTTATAAACTTTGATTGACTATGTAAAACAATGCCGTCCATCTTAACATTAACCGATAATTCATCTAACGGAAACTCATAAGTAGTATTTTCATTTGATTTTAAATACTTAGGAAATCCACCCTCTAACAAATTACAGGTTACTTTATATCCAGAGTGATTGAACGTAGAAAAATCAACATCCAATTTTGACAGTAACTTATACCAAAAACCATATTCACCACCTGAGTAGTACAATTGCTGCTGACAAATGATTAAATTAACCTGAGCGTTAACACCATATTTATAGAAGATCTGTTTTAAAATAGCGGCTCCATCTTCTACGAATGTGTAAGGAATAGTTACACTTCTATCAATACCAAAATACTTTTTATTACGCTGGTTTTGAATAGAAACCTCCTGCCAACCATCTGGCGAAAATTCCAACGGAATAGGCGTAGCAGACAACTTTAACCGCCCATTCGCAATTGAATAAAACTGGTTATTATTGTCGGTTAAGAAATATAAAAATTCACCCCCTTGCATTAAAAGTTAGTTTGTTCATTAACGTAATTAGTAAACCATTCTCCATATTTATGCATTGCCATAACCGAATTAAAGCCCGGTTTAATATGCAATTCTCTTTTGCTATTGATAGCCGATTTTACCCCCTGTAATTCTTTTGTAAGTATTGCCGTCATTTCTTTGGTGTAATCTTGCTGTGTCGGTTGTGATACTTTCGCCATTGCCCCGTATTGCATTGACTGCATAAGTACTGAGGCATCGGGTAAGATCCGATCCCCACGATTGATATGTGTAAGTGTATCTGTTGCAGGAGTTATCTCAATTTTTCCGTCACGCCTTACGATTGCTTCACTTTTACCTCCGTCACCCACTACCGCAGGTCCTTCATAGTCTTCATTCAAACCGTCTTTAAATCTCGGTATCGGCGTAGCAATGGCGATAGCAAGTTGAGCAGCACCTAAAGCACCGTTAAATATTGCAAGAGGTATATTTGGCGGCTTCATTGCAAGTGCTGACATTACCGCCTCTGCCGTACTTAAAGTAATCCTACCTATTGACAGAGCTTTATCAAACCTTGCTTTCTGTTGGTCTAAAATCCTTTGTTTACGCTCCTGTTGTTCTTTTTGAGCAGCAGCACGAGCCTCAATGATTGCTATTTTATTAGCTTTATCCGCTTGGCTGTCTGTAGATGCATTTACGGCTTCAATTTCTTTTTGTTTACGGTTTTCGATACCATCAATCTCATCTTGAATTTTATTTTTTTGCGCTGTGGTAGATGCGTCAATAGCAGAGGAAATAACAGAGGCTATTTTATTGTAAGCATCTTCAATTTTCTTGATAGTTTCAAGTTGCTTTTCCTGTTTGGTTTGCTCATTCTTTACAACAATATTCTTTGTGCCTGTGCTTAAATCCCTTTCAAGTTTAGCAAGAACCTGTAATTCTTTTGAAACATCTACACCACGAAGGCCCATCAACTCAATTATTTGACGAGTATATTCAATCTCAGCCCTTAATGATTTATTTCTAAAGAAGTCATCAAGTTTTTCCCTCTTAGTTTTATATTCTGCCTCAGATAAACCCTTTTTTTCAAGTGCCTTAACCGCATCTGTATATTCAGTTTCAATATCTGCCTTTCTTTGTTCTTTTCTAAGTACAATATCAGCAAGCTCTTTATCCTGAGAACTTTTAACCACCTCCGCAAACTTCTTTTCATTATCTCTAAAAATCTGTAATGATTTTACATAATAATTACTATCAATAAGTAACTTTTGCTGATTAGCATTGTTTTTCTTAATCTCTATTTCTTTGTTAATACCTTCAATGTCAGCCCCTTTTTTCTTTTCTTTATTAAGGTTTAAAATATCATTTGCAAGAGTAGCATCAATACGTCTTTTTTCTTCATCTCTTTCATCGTTATTGAGATTTATTTTTGCATTAGAAAAATCCTGCAATAACGCAATACGTTCGTCATAACTTGACTTTTCATTATTAACTCCATCTTCTAATAAACGGATATTTTCTAACTGATCATTTTTAGAACGTTCAAAAATAGTATTCAATTCATCTGATAACTTCTTTAATGATTTAGCAGATGCCTCCGTTTTTTCTTTAGTTACTTTAACCGTTTCGTCAGCACCGGCAGTAGTTAAATTTAATAAAAAATCAATTTGCTTTTGTGCAACTTGTCTTTCATTAAATCGGCCTTCCTCCCTTATTTTAAATTCCTCTAATATACCTTTCTGAACTTCTTGTTTTGTTAAGCCTTCTGTTCCAACAGGGCCAATAGCGGCATTAGTTATTACTTTTGCTTTTGCTAATCTTATTTTATTATTAGTTTCAGCAACATCTTTTTGTGTTTCGAACTCACTTGCAAGTTGTTTAGACGACAACTTTTCTATTTCTGCGGCTGCGGCATTCGCTCTGGCTTTTCTTAAAATAGATGCAGCAGCAAGATCATAAGCTCCGGCAACGTTACCTGTTAAAATTTGCTCATTAGTTAAGCCTTCAAAGTATTTGGGGTATTGCTCTTGAATATCTTTAACGGCCTGTAAACGTGTTTTCATTGGCACGTTTGTATTTTCAATCTCAGCCCTAAGTATTTTTAATGATGCGACTTCTTTACCGGCATTTTCTGCTGCCTTTTCATTTACTTCTGCTAAAAGTTTTGTATTCTTTTGGGCATCAGATAATTTAATATTAAATAAACCCATTTCTGAGGTCAGGTATCTTAATCCTTCAAATGCCGCTAAAAAAATACCGCTCAATCCAAGCCCAGGGATAATATTTGCAAGTGTTCTTAATGGACCTAATAACTTATTAAAGTAACCACCAAGAGAACCGGCGTAATTACCAACGTTTCTTTGATTCTGTCCTACACTTGCATCAATTACCTTTAATTCGTTTCCAAGTGTTAGGGCTGTAGCTGCTGCTGTTTTCGCTTCTTTACTTTGAACGCCATAAATAACGGATAAATTTTTAGCATTTGTTTGTGCTAATAAATATTCCTTATTTAAAAGAGCATAAGCACCTATTTGTTGAGTAGTACCAGCTATCTGATTTTTAATTTCTTTATTTAATACAGCTATTTGATTTTTATACTTCTCTTCAAGTATAGCAGACTGTGTAAGACGGGTATTATATTCTTGCTTTGTGATTATTCCTGCCTTTAATAAAGCCAGATCTTCACGCTGTATTGCCGCTTCCCTTTGAAGTGAATTTTGAAGCCTTATACGGGCTTGTATATTACTTTCAAGTGTAGTTGTTTGCTTTTCAGTTTCTTTAGTTGCCTGAGTTGTTACTGTTGTTAATTTAGTATATGAAGTTGAAAGATTATCGATATTTTTAGATGCCTCTTTTGCGGCTGTTGCCGTTTGATTTAATGTAGATGCATTAGTAAGGTCAACTTTTGATTCACGCACTTTTTTTAATGCAGCAAATACCTCGTTAAGTTCATTTAAAATAAACGCTGTATCTTGCTTTAAGGCATTTCTGTCTACATACTTATCTATTAAATCCTCAGCCATTTTATTTTGTATAATTTTTAATCATGTCAATAAATTCAAATACTGTCAACTGTAAACTAACCTCATGATATTTTAATCTTAAGATATTTAATGTGCTTAAAAAGTATTCCCTTGTCGGTTGAGTGCCTTTTTCAAACTTCTTTTGTATCTCTTTAAACTCAATAGTTTTTAAATCATACGCAATGTGTAGTGATCTACTTCTTTTTTCACACTTAATAAGTAAAGAATCGTACTGCTCTGGATTACTTGCATCAAAAATAAATGAAGTCCGTAAAACAGCCTGTAGCATATCTTCAAACTGTTTTACACGATAATTTTGTAAAACTTCAAGACATTTATTTACCGTTGCTATATCAATAGTAATGGCTGTAATTTCTTTGTAAAGTTTTATGTATAACTTACCTTCATTGTCAGACATCTGGTCTGAATATTCGCTATAAATGATATTCCATGCATCAGATAACTGCTCAGAAGTAGGCAAGCCGCTTTTAGCAAGAGCATTTAAATTATTATCAACTAAACAGGTAATAAAATTCGATAAAGGAAGCTCAGTTATCGACTGATATAAACTCACGGTTTGGCTTTCCATCGGTAGTGGCTGCTGATCCTTCGAACCAGATGCACCCTTCTTTCCAAATAGCCCACGTTTGTTCATTTTCTTTTGCTTTTATTTTTGCCTGTTCAATGATTTTCTTTTTTGCTTCCAATCTGAAAGCTGCCTTTTGCTCGCATACCCAACAACTCATAACCCTGTTTTTTTCTTTACAATATCAACAAGTACCGGCTGTAAATCTTCTTTCCATTCTTTTCGGCTGCCTGAGTTTAATCCGAGTATTGAAAATCCTTTTTTACTGAATCTTTCATCTAACATTTTAGTCTTGTCATCGGTGGAAGATATTGTTATCTTATCTCCCATAGCCTTAACATAAATACCACGCTGAAAAGCCCCTGTATCTCTTAATTTGATCGGTCCTTCTGGTTTACCAAATACTTCAACACTTACGGGTGAGTAGTAAGGCATTTCTTTACCTTTTGCATCTACTCCGTTAAGTTGTTGCTTAACTTGAATGTCCGCAGCAATAGCATCTGTTTTAGTTATCGCATCAACTGAAACCTGATTAATATCAAGGTCGTCAATTTTACGTCTTAATTCTAAAATACTTGCCATCGACTAAATTTTAAAAAGGGGCATATTTCAGCCCCTATCTTACTCACTACCCAACTGTGTTTCTACTATTTCTTTAGCTTCCGCAGATTTTTTTACCTTTGGACACATTAAATAGTAAGCTTCTTTTAATTGCTTGTCGGTAAGCCCGTGATGGCCTTCATGTGCAATAAACTCTTCTACTGTTTTAGTTTTAGCCCAATTCTCGTTAAAACTTACTCCGTTATAATTCATAAAATAAAAAATGTAACAGCCTTACGGGGCTGTCTTGTGAATTAAGGTTTAGCGTATGTTACTGCGATTAACTCAGTTTCAGCAACATCGCCTCCATCCAATTGTGTTGGATTTGGCGGAATTAATTTAATATTTCCAGTTGCTGTTCCGTATGCTGTGTTGTCATAAGTAACCACCAATACATCTTCGCTACTGTTGTAAGTGATAGATGTAATTGCAAGTGATGTTGTCGGTGTTCCGGCTCCTGATTTTGCAGAAAAATTAGCAATTAACGCTGCTATTTCTGTACCGTACAAAGGGCCAACACTATAAGGATTATTAATATCAACCCCTGCCGCTTTCATTGAAATTTTATGAACGTTTGTTGAGTGTGAAACATATGCCAGATTTACAGAAAGTAAACCAACCAGATCATCACTCGCAAACTCAATTTTTGCCATAGCTGCATTTTCAACAAAATCTCTACTGTCAATTAATCTAATAGACACCATAGTTGAAAAAGCTCCATTACCATCATCGTATCCTTTTGGAGTTACATTTACCATGTAATCAGCACCTTCAAAATTCAAATCTGTGTCAAACTTGCCCCATAACTGATTGTGGTCATCAAAAATTAATGTCGGTATGATTTTACCGTCAAACTTGATTAACTCTTTTTCAAGATCAGAGTTTGATTTTATTAAAAAATCATACCCTTGTTTTGCTCTTTGCACTTGAATTTCTAAACCAAGCCCAAATGATGCTTTTTTAGCGGATACAGTTGCATCTTTTACATCAAGTATCACAGGTATTGGGAATAATTTATCCGAAGTACCAATGGCTTGTTTTATTTTATCGATTATAGCGGTTTTTAACGCTGCTGTTGTAGAGTATGTTCCTGCCGCAAATGATGCAGAACCAAATATTAGCTGTACCGGCGTTTTTCTTTCTGCTCCGCATTGCTTATAAGCTGTATTTGCGGAAGTAACGGCACATTCTGAATGTTGTGACATAATTTTAAAATTTTAAATTTGATGCTCAGGTGAGCAATTTTTGTTGTTGTTAATTGTTAAATTCAATCCGCTAATTCTTGTACAATCGAATACATCAGTTATTACTTTGTTCTGGTCCGGCCCCCAATAATGCATATCCGTTTGACGGTAGATTATTTTGCTTTCAACGCTTTCAGCAAATGCTAAAGACTTTGAAAACTGTTTTATCAACTCTCTAACTATCGGGTAAATTATCGGCTTAAAATTATCTGTCATTCGTGTTGCAGTATCTTTGTTAGGTACTGATTGACTAATGATAAATATTTCTAAGTCTGTCACTTTACCGAAGTAAGAAAAATTACCATCACGTACTATCGTAAACGGCTGAACAAGCCAAACCAAAGGGAATTTTAAAGCAGCATAAGTTGCTGACTTATCAAAGTTTTTAAGTTTCTCTTCCACGTCATGTACATATCCGTATTGATAATTTAGAACTGATAGGCTTAGTGCTGTTTTCGCAGCAGCTACACAAGCCCCAATTTCATCAACTAATATATATTCCGGTTGGTTCAAAATCCAAATCTGTTTTGATAAGTGAACAATTCTTTATCAATGCAAAACTTTTCGTACTCAGGATAAGTACTGATATTAGCCATAAGGAACTGATGTAAGTCAATATTCCAGTTAACCATTTCATTCCAAGCCCTAATCATTTTCATCTCAGGACTTACATTAATAGCTAAATCAGTTTTCTTTTCTCCCGACCCCGTTGTAAAACTTGCATTGTCAGCTAGGTAATGGTAGTATACATAATTAGCGATAAGAGATTTTTTAGCAGTACCGATTGCGAATTTTAATCCTACCCACTTTGTAAGATTGCCGCTTGTGTCTGTGTATTCTTTTCCATCTCTTATATCAAGATATTTTTGTGTACTCCCTGTAACCCCTGCTTTGTAAGCCTTGTAAAGCTCATACCCCAACAACTTAAGTAACAGTTCATCTTCCCGACTATCAATGATAATCTGTAATGATGCTGCTATCTCAGCCTGTGAGATCTGAGCTATACTAAGCTCCCCATAGAAATATGACGTATCGATTGTTGCCATTACTGACCTATGATTATTTTAGCGGCTGTTGTTCCGGTTACAGTTGTTGCACCACTTGTTATAATTCGCCAATACCTTGCAGGAACAGTTTTAGCCCAAATGGTAGAGTTTGTCGCTGTGTTAGTATTAGTTAATGTATCGCCGGTTGCTACCCAATTAGTGCCGTTTACAGAGTAATACAATACTGATGTTCCTGCCATAGTTCCCGTTGCTCTGGTAATAACAGGCTGTATCGCTACGCTTGCATAACCTTTCTGCATTGAATATGTCATTGTATCGGAACTTGTATTAAGTATTGCACCCGTTGGATTGCTTGCTGTGTGACTGAAAGCCGTTTGTGCCTGTGATGCTACTGTGAACACCAGAAAGCA
>ERZ724509.893-NODE-893-length-11906-cov-9.022023_pt1 | contig 11906 bp, 24 predicted proteins | sample MGYA00376042_ERZ724509 | MGnify/ENA primary metagenome ERZ724509 (study PRJEB28724, sample SAMN07190887) | wastewater metagenome | isolation source: effluent of sewage treatment plant in Hong Hong | place: USA: Christiansburg, Virginia | collected 2016-03-01 ...
CGGCCAAGCATTTGGATGTGAACGGCAAGCGACTTGCGCAGAGGACGGGCCAGAATCAAAACCTCAACGCTTGCAACATCGAACCCGCGTGTCAGGGCTTCGACACTCAAAATTCCACGGATTGCGCTGTCTGCCTTTTTGAATTCCTGAACGATTTCAGAACGATCTTCCGGCTTGTCATCAGCGGTGTAGGTGGCAACATTGATGCCCGCTGCAATGAACTGGCGTTGCAATTCTTGAGCGTGCGCGATGGATGCGGCAAAGCCAATGAATTTCTTGCCTTGACCGTTCAGCAGGTATTCTTTGACGACATCACCAACCACCTGTAGAGCGCGCTTGTCGGTTTCACCGGCATCCCATTCACCGGCCACGACCTTGACGCCTTCCATATCGGGCTCGACACATGCGTAGTAGCGCAATGGCACCAAACGCTTCATTTCAATCAGGCGGTTTGTCGTGGGTGCATTCACAACCGTATCGAAAAACTTACCCAGTCCGGGGGTTACGGCAGTGGCAGAAAGACCAATGGCGTAGCAGTCTTTTGCAGCGAGTTTCTTCTTGACGGCATCGTTCAGAACATGGGCCTCGTCCACGACGATCAGGCTCACTTCCGGCCATCTGCGGCGGGCCAGTGTTTGCACGCTGCATACCTGAACTAATTCGGCTGGGCGGCACCTCCAGTGGGATGCTTGCATAATGCCGTGATCAAGTCCATACTTGTCGAATCGCTCTGATGTTTGGGTGCAAAGGCTGATGCGGTCGGCCAAGAAGGCAGAGCGTTTCTTGTTGAGTTTTGCTGCTTGCAGAATGGCCGTAGCAAGCTCGGTGTTGTGGCAGACGGTGAAGTCCTCCAGTAAATACAGGTGATCCCCGTCCAGTTCAAACCCGTAGTAGTCATCAACGCCAAGTGGTTCAATGCTGGCGATACCAGTTACCAAGTGGTCTTTATTGATCTTGCGCGGATGCGCTGGCTTGTCACGGCATGGGATGCGGTCACAGTCGCCGCTGACCGTGCAGCGCCAGTAAATCGCACTGAACCCTGTTGACTTGATGCCCTTGCGCTGTGCTGACAAGTAGCAGGCAAATCCAAGCGAGCGGCACAAAAACGCGAATTGCCGCGCCATCGTTTCATCTTTACTCACCCAGTCATAGCCTCCTTTTGAGTGGGAACCATCAGAGTCAAGCAAGCCAGCGAGTAATTCAAGACGATCCTCATAAGAGGCGGTCAGGTAACTCATGGGGATGTGCTTGTTTCCCTTGACGCCTTCCAGCATGAGGCGTGATCCAACTGCGTTGTATGCACCGCGTGCAGTTGTCAGTCGTGTGGTTTGGCAGCGTGTTCCATTGGAGGTGGATTTGTGGGCGGTACAGCCCATTTGCTCACCCCAACGAACCCATTCGTCAACCATCTTGCAATCAGGCTTTGTGAGTTCAGGGCCGGTTGCTCGACCATCACCAAGCCATGCGCCAAGGATGTATGGCGGAACCAATAAATCATCTTGCACAACTTCAAAGTCAACGCGACTTGCACGCCAACCTTTGAGGAGCCAACGTGCAGTTTTGCAAGATGCAAGATATGTTGGAATGTCAATCGTGATGATTGAACCGCCCTCTACTTTTCGCCCATCAGAGAGCCCGGTAGGGAATTTTCCAGAAACCTTCAACGACAATAGGTGCGAGGAATTTACCGTGTACGAATCCCCCTTCACAGGGACAACTCGGTACATTTCCTCCCTGCCACGGCCAAGGCTCAGAACAGTTCGTGGTGTTGATGTTGGGGAAAGAAGGCGGTCGCCTACTTCGACATCCTCGACCGCTTTAATGGTGCCATCAGCCATGATGACCTTAGTTCCCTTGCCATGGCACTTGCCAAATCCGCAAGCGGCAGACACCATGACACGCTTGTACCCAGCGCGAAATGCTGCGCTGATGTCGTCAACGACCTGTTGTTGTTCGGGGCGAAGTTCAAGCGTTGACATGGCTTACTTCCGATTGGCGCGGGCCAGTGCTTCGACCTTGGCGGCGAGTTTGCTGTTGTCTTCCTCACCCAATGCGTTGCCAATGCGCTTGAGCCAGTTCGCTTGCCGCTGAAGTTCTTTCTCGCGCGCATTGACGGTATCCATCAACTCGTTCTGGCGGCGGGTGGCAACGTCTGCCACTCTTTTCCACTTGAGCGTTTCAGCCTTCAGGTCGTCAGCCTCCACGGCAAATAGCTCTTGTTGCAAGGCTGCGATACGCTTTTCAGCTTCTTCCAGCATTGCGATGGGGTCAGAATCACCATGGGCATCCTCGGCGTTCTGGTCGGCTTGGGCTTGCGATTGGGATACCGTTTTAGTGGCAACGTTGCCAGTGGCTGAACCCTTGGAAGTGGCAACGTTGCCACTTGATGCCGCTGATTGGGTGGCAACGTTGCCAGTGTTTTCACCGTCCGGGGTGGCAACGTTGCCAGTAGCGGGCGGTGTTTTGAGGTTGGAAACGAAGGTATGGGACACGCCACAGTGACGGGCAATGGCGCGTTCGCTCATTTCTGACCACTCTGCATCGGTCAGCATGGTCAACACTGCTTTGCGCTTGTCGTCGTTGGTGGGGCGCAGGCCGTGGACGGTGTTGGCATTGAGCGAGTACAGGATGGCATCACGCTGGGTGCCCTTGCGCTTGTCCACCACGATGCTTGCTTTTCCGGCTGCAAGGTGGGCGTGAAAACGATGGAATCCATCGGCCAGCCAGTATTCGACGCCATCAAAGAAAACAACCACATCGGGCAAGTAGTCACCATCCTTGATGACGGCGGCATATTCGGCTACGGCGTCTTGATTGATGGCAACACGGCTCTGCGTTCCACCGTCAATACGGATGTTGTGAATGTTCATTGGCTTGTTTTGAGTGGACATAGGGTGCTTTCAGGGGGTTTGGAAGGAAAAGGCATCACAGCGAAAAAGGATGTCGCGGACAGGTGCGTGCTTGGTGCTGGCGTGCTTGAGGTGGCCTTGGGATGCCACGAAGCACGCGCCAGAGCGCTGGATGTGCTTGCACTCAAGGCACATGCGGCGGTCGTCACGCTCATAGTCGCGGGTAGCAAGCCGGTCGGCCAGTGATTCGGCTTGGAACAGGTCAACCCCCCGGCGCTGGAACAGGGCCTGACGGAAGGTGTAGCGCTTTATCTGCGCATCGTTCCAAGCGGGCATCACTTGCATGGCGTCACTCCTTGGGCAACGGCGTTGACAAGAATGATTCGTTCTTCATGTGTGAGTTCCAGCAACAGGCGACCATGGCGCTCTATAGAAGCTCTGCCGTCCGTTGACAGGCTCACGCTGAACGGCGCAGCGCGGCGCTGGTCGGCGTAGGCAAACACGCTGGGCGCGGCCAGGGCGGATACCTTGACAATTTGCTGTTCGTCAGCGGCAACGGGCGGTGACTGGGTGCGGTCCAACTGGTGCCCCAGCTTCCAGAATGCGAACCCGCCATCCACCCGTCGCGCAAGCAGGCCGTCAGTCACGGCTGGGGCCAAGTGTTGGGACAGGCGCTTGACCGGGCGACCGATGCCACGGGCAAGTTCGCCGGTTGTGACTTCGCCAGTCTTGGTGCGCAGGAATTGAATGGCTTCATGGGCCACCGTGCCCGGTGCGGCATTACTCGTCATGTTGCTTGCGCCCTTTGAATTCTTGGGCCTTGCGCTTGGCAACCTTGCCTTTGTCGCTGCCGATATGCCACAGGTTGCAGTAGCCGCACAAATAAGGTGTGCGGCTTGGGCGGTCTTTTGCGGTGTGGCGGGTGATGATCTGCATGGCCAGTGCATGGCTGGTCAGCCCGACCTTGCCCGTGCAGGCCACGGCTGGCGGCGATAGCAGACTCAACCTTGCCCGTTCAGTTGACGCGCTCATGCTTTTTGACCTCCACGATGGGGATGACACGAAACTGACTGGGGTTGCACTTGCCTTGGCGCGACATGGCCGTGGTGTGCTCAAGGGTGCAGTCCGAGCAAAACGGGAATTCAGGGCGGTACTTGCCGTTGCGAAATGGGCCAGTGCCCTTCGCGTGCTGCTGGGCTTGCAACAGGTACGCAGCCCACTGAATCCGATCCGGGAAACACGCGGGGGTAGGTGGTGCTGCATCAAGCACTTCGCGTATGGTGTTCATTGGCGTCCTACGCTGTCTGCCGTGGTTTGCTTTGCATTGCCCTGGTCGGCGCTGAATAATTGATTGCGAGCCAGCCAGATGCGATGTTCTTTTTCTTCATCCTGCGTCACCAGATGCCGGATGTACTCGCCCTTTTCCATGCCGTTCAGGTCGGCCAGCTTTTGAACGGTGCGAAGCTGCGTTTCGGTAAAACGCACTGAAAGCGGGGTGACGATGGTGAGTTTTTCAGCGGCCATTTGTTCAACCCAAGGAGAGAGTCATGTTTGAAAAACCAGAACCCAGCCCGGTGCAGGAAACACCGCCAGAGGTGTCGATTGACGAATGGGCCGCTGCCGGGGTGGCGGCAATGCTGCGCAGGGTGAAAAGTGTTTGCATCACTGAGTACGAATGGATCATTGATGAGCTGCGGGGGGCGTGATGGCGGGCGCTATTCGCACCTCAAGCCGCCTTCTGTGGTGCAAGGTGGGAGAGGTCCGGCCAGATCAGATGCCAGTCATCAGGGCGCAGGTCGATTTCAGAAACCGCTCCATTTGTCAGGCCCTTGATGGTCTTTACCCATTGAACTGGGCAAGACCGACGACCAGTGGAAACCTGATACAGAAAGGCCGGTGAAGTGCCTATCTGTTCGGCAAAATGTGTGGCGCTCTGGTCAGCGCGGGATAGGTATTCTTTCAGCTTCATGGCCTACAGTGTAGCAAATGATACCGTGTTGTCAATATCTTTTGCGCGTGAAGCACATGCTATTGTTTAGACGTGAAGACAATCCGCATACAAATTAATCCCGAGCCGCGCATAAACAACCTCATGAAGTCGTGTGAGCTTGTTGGCGGGAAAGCTGCACTTGGGCGTTTACTTGGCTACAAGGATGGTGCCTATGTGGGGCAAATGCTGCGTGGCGAGAGGCCAATTACAGAAAAGACAATTGCGCAACTGTCAGAAATCCCAAAGATCGGAAATCTTTGGGAATTGCGGGCCATTGCCCCCGCCGCGTTGACCGGGGAAAGTTCAATGGTGGTGGGTGGCGCAAGTGGTAATTCTTCCAGTCTTGAAGGCTTCAGAGCCAAGAACCACACTGACACATTCGTGATACCGCAGTTTGAAACCGGGGGGGCAATGGGAAATGGTGTTCTATTGAGGGATCAGCCAGGGGTGATACAGCGCTGGATCGTCAATGCTGAATGGATTCACAAGAACATCAAAAGCCACACGGGGGCGGCAAACCTTTGCATCGTGACGGGGTTTGGCGATTCGATGAAAGGCATGTTCAACAGCGGCGACCCGCTGGTGGTGGACAAGGGGGTGAAGACTGTCGAGTTCGACGCGATCTACTTCTTTCGGGTGGCAGATGAGGGCTTTATCAAGCGGCTACAGCGTATCCCCGGCGAAGGGCTGCGCGTGTTGTCCGAAAATAGGAAGTACGATTCATGGACGATCAAACCGGGCATGGACTTTGAAGTGTTTGGCCGGGTGGTGAAGGCTTGGCAAGGCGAGGATTTTTAGGATTACCGCGCCCATGCGGATCGTGGGTAAAAATGAAAGACGATGATGAAAACATTTACCGCAATAGCACTGGTGGCACTGTCTGCATCAGCATGGGCGCAAACTTATGTGTCACCCCACGTGCGAAAGGACGGAACCTACGTTGATGGGCACATGCGCAGCGCACCCAATGACACAAAGATGGACAACTACAGCACCAAGGGCAACACAAACCCCTACACAGGGCAAGCTGGCACAACAGACCCGTATGCGCAGCCACAACAGCCCAGCCAGCCGACGCCCTATCAACAGTGCCATTACAACAAGGAAGGCCGATACGTTTGTCGGTAAGTGGGAGCGCAGGGAGTGCGGGTGGTAACTCCACCACCAAGAACGCAAGCAAAGTTTATTGTTATGCTTGCATAAATTGCATTTGCAAATAAAATACAGGCTTCTAATTAAATAGGAGCCCAAATTGGCCACCACCGTAAAAACTGGTAAAGCTGTAGGGGGCGCAGCACGCGCAGCATCCTTGACACCTGAGCGTAGAAAAGAGATTTCACAGAATGCGCTCCGTTCTAAAAAAGAGCAATCCATGCTTTTGAAGGCAACACATGGGTCTGCCGAGAAGCCTTTAAAGATTGGCGATATTGAAATCCCGTGCTATGTCCTTGAAGATGAGACACGGGTACTTTCGCAGCGAGGTCTAATGTCTGGTCTTGGGATAAGCAAAGGCTCAACTACAAGTGGGGACGACCAACTAACGGTGCTGGCAAATACCTTGCTTTCATCAGAGCTTATAGACCCAGAAAAAGCGCTGATGCTAAAGAAGCCAATTGAATTCAAGCCGAAACATGGAGGCCGCGCAGCACACGGCTACCCTGCTACTGTGCTGGCAGATGTGTGCGAGTCCGTTCTGGAAGCAAGAGCAAAGGGGTTGCTACCACCAAGACTGGCAACGCTTGCAAAGCAATGCGAAATACTCATTAGAGGATTTGCCCGCGTCGGAATCATTGCCCTTGTTGATGAGGCAACTGGCTACCAAAAAGATCGTGCCAGAGACAGCCTAGCAAAGATTCTTGAAGCGTGGGTAGCAAAAGAGTTGCAGCCGTATGTTCGTACATTCCCACCAGAGTTTTACGAGGAACTATTCCGTTTACGTGGGTTGAAGTTCCCCCCTGACAATCCAAAATTCCGCCCTCAATACTTTGGAGTTTTGACAAACGACATTGTGTATGAGAGGCTGGCACCGGGCTTGTTAGAAGAATTGAAAAAGCAAGCCAGCAAAGACGAAAAGAAAGCTCATTTACATCGTCGCCTTACAGCGGAAGTGGGCCATCCACGACTCAAGGAACACCTTGCTTCTGTTACTACAGCAATGAAGTTGTCTGAAAACTACCCGGACTTTATTGGAAAATTAAACAGAGTCCATCCACGATTCGGTGATACCTATTTTCTTGACCTAGATTCATCGGATCGGTAGCCCTGACCTAGCCGCCCCCCCAACCGCCCGCGAGGCGGTTTTTTTACGTCTGAAATCTGCTTACTGACCAACTGGTCATAAATAAGGTATCTTTTGCTACTTGCTAAATCGGTAGCATTTGATATAGTCACTCCCAAGCCCTGCAATTCGCAGGAAAAGGAGAAAAGAGTGAACGCAACCCTGCCCGTCACGCTGCTGCGAGCCATGGCACCCATGGCACCGCCTGCAAGCATCGTGCATTACCTGCTGGCCGACGAAAAGGACCGCGTAGCCGCCGATCTGGCCATGCTGCGCGCCAAGAACGACCCCCTGCGCGTCCAGAAGCTGGCCGACAAGCTGCAACGCGAGGACGTGCGGATTGCCGCGCTGATGCAGTCATGAACAGCTTTGCCGAATGGCTGGCAGCAAGCCTGATTGCTGCTGTGCTGGCATCGTCAATGGTGCTCGACGGCCCGACCGAATTGCAAGCCACCGAAGACGTTGCCGATGAAGTCGCAGCCCTGACCGGGGGTGCGCAATGAGCCAAGACGCATCAGGACTCATTGTGCTGTTGGTGCTGATCTTCATGGAATTCTCCTTGGTGTTCTTGGCCATGGCCTTTTTTGTGATGACAGACAAAGGTGGATTCGACGAAGAACAGGCACGCCGCGATGCGGAAGAAATTCTGAAAGACGCGGCCAACGAAGCGACTTATCGGCCCCGCGTGCGGGCTGGAACAACACCATTTTTGCAGTGGGGCAAGAAATGACACAAGCACAACTCTATTCGGTACTGATGGAGAGCGACACAGCCTACCAACATGCTGCGGAAATCTGCGCAGCGTTTGGTGTGCAGTGCCCGCCGGATGCGTCCGACAACAGCGAGATTGATCTTACAGAAGAGGTGGCGGCATGACACAAACAAAACACATCGGCTACGTGGAAGACGCACACGGCTACAGCGGCGCGTTTAGCTGGTGGCGCAGCGATATGGATTCACGATTCTGGTTCGTGGCAGGACACGGCCCATTCTGCAAAACAGGGCAGGCTGTAACAGACGACTTCGGCAATCTTGTTGAGGTGCCAGCATGAGCATAGCTTGCATGATTTTGGGCCAGTCTGGCACAGGCAAGACCACAAGCCTGAGAAACTTTAACCCGGCTGATGTTTTGCTGATTCAGGCAGTCAAAAAGCCCCTGCCATTCAAGGCAAAGGATTGGGTGTCATGCACCAAGGCAAACCCAACAGGCAGCATTCTTGTGACCGACAACGCGCAAACAATTGTTGGTGCCATGCAGCGCACGCATAAGCCAATCATCGTGATTGATGACTTTCAATACATCCTTGCCAACGAGTTCATGCGCCGTGTGCTGGACAACGAAACAGGCAATGCAGCATTTGCAAAGTACAACGAGATTGCGCGCAACGCATGGGACATTTTGATGACTGCGGGACGGCTGGCAGACAGCACACGGGTTTACATATTGGCCCACACGCAAGAGGATGACAACGGGCGCATCAAGGCGAAAACCATTGGCAAATTGCTGGATGAAAAGATCACGCTCGAAGGCTTGCTGACCATCGTGATGCGAACCGCAGTTATTAATGGCCAGTACCTTTTCAGCACGCAAAACAGCGGAAGCGACACTGTTAAGACGCCGCTCGACATGTTCACAGAGGATCACATACCCAACGATTTAGCAGCGACTGACAACACGATTACCGACTATTACGCAATTTCACAACCCGCTTAAACACAAGGAAAAGCACCATGTACAACTTAGACACAGACGCAGCACGCAAAGCCGATCAATCAGGCGCAGGCATCAAAGAGATTGGCAAATACGTGGGCGAATTCACGCAAGCCAAAGACATCGTGAGCAAAAAAACGGGCACAAAAGGCATTGAATTTGCATTCAAGGCGCAGGATGGCCAAAAAACGAATTTGAGCATTTACACCATGAGCGTAAAGGGTGACAAGTACCAAGGTTACGAAGCACTCATGGCCATCATGACCTGCATGAAATTGCGCAACATCAAACCGCAATTTGGCAAGGCCACAAGATACGACTACGACACCCGCAAAGAGGTCATTGAAGAGTGCTCTATTTTCCCCGACCTGTGCAAGCCCATTGGTGTTCTGCTGGAAACCGAGGACTACCAAAAGCAAGACGGGTCAACAGGCACACGCATGGTTTTGAAAAACGTGTTTCAAGCAGACACTGAATTAACCGCGAGTGAAATTCTCGACCGTAAAACCAAGCCAGAACAGCTTGAAAAGATGGTCGCCGGGTTGCGTCACCACCCGCTAAAAACCGCGAAACCACTGCCAGCGCGCCAACACAGCACTGATGACGACCGCCCATTCAGCGACAGTGATGACGACATGATCCCATTTTGAGTGAGCACACCATGACAAACATATCCCTCTACAAATCCGCTGCCGATGTGCAGCAAAAAATCATGCTATGCGCCGACCCGGAAACGGGCGAAATTGACACCGACAAGCTGGACATGATCGAGGCCACATTCCAAGACCGTGCTGTAGCCGTTGTGGCAGTCTACAAAGGCAAAGGCCACACGGTTGACACGCTCAAATCATATCTGGCAGAAATACAAGACCAGATCAAGCGTGAGCAGCGGGCGCAGGAGCGCCTGAAGGACTACCTGCAAGCCTGCATGATCATGACCAGCACGTCAGTAATCAAAAGCAACGACGGTTTGTTAACGGCCACGCTGTACCGTGAGCGGGATGAATCAGTGGAGATTGACGAAGGCGCGGCAATCCCGCTGGCACTGTGCGCAGACCCAAAGCCACCAGAGCCGTCCAAGACCAAAATCAAAGCGGCCATTTTGGCGGGTGAGCCTGTTGCAGGCGCTCGCATCGTGCGCAAAGACCGCTTGCAAATTAAATGACCATGGCAAATCATTTTGCAAAATTTGTACCCCGCCAAAAACTCCCCGGTGAGGCCCCGCCAGCGCAGTACGACCGGATGGCAAAGAAAAACAGGTATGTCCCGCCGCCTGAGCCTTTTGTGCGCCCTGGTGCCAACGATCACCTGAAATGCAAGAGTGTTGGGGTGCCAACATGAAGCGCCTGCCTTATCGACTTGCAATGAGCCTAGCGCTGATTGCATTTTCACCGCTCATTATTTTGTGGGCAGTGGCGATTGTTTGGACTGACTAAAACATGAGAAATGAACTATGGGCGTGGTGCCGCAAATACAAATACCGGGCGGCGTGATGTGCGTGCAGCCGACTTACCAACCCGGCGACCAAGCCCCCGAAGGCTACCTCGCGTGGCACGAATGGGCGGACACGCAGCACAAAGCCGGGTTGCGACAAAAGGAATGCGGGCGCTGCGGGAAGTGGAAATACCCGCAGGAATTGAGCGCCACGGTGGACGCTTGCGAGATGCAGAGCCGCAAGGGGCCGGTGACTTTGATCACCCTCGTTTGCAATGCCTGTGCAAACGCCATCAACGCAGTCGAGCGGGGCGCGTAGCGTCCCGCTCGACTGCCCTGTTAAACCGAATTTTTACAGGAGAAGATTATGAGAAAAGTAATGGTAAGCGCGATGGTTGGACACGAACAACCAAGCAACGGGAGTGGCCGCGTTGTCGTCAAGTACGTGCTGACACCCAAAGGTGAGGCTTTGTTTCACGGGTTCGGCGTGGACTACGAAGAATTTGAAACTGGGCCGGGTAACTACAGCACGGCGCTTGTTGAGTGGCCGAACGGTCAAGTCGAAAGCGTGCGTGCGGACCATGTGCGCTTCCTAGATGCGGTTTAGTTCAACGCAGAAGTGAGGGGCGCGTAGCGTCCCGCTCGACCGCCCTGTTAAACCGAATTTTTACCGGAGAGAACAACATGCACACCCAAGAAGTACCGGATTGGATGATTGACGCCACAAACATTCCAAAGGCTGACGCGCTGCAAACGCTGGCACGCCTACTGCCTGAAGGCTGGAACATCCAAATTGATATTGAGCGCGGCGCGGGAAGCGTGACGCTATTCGCACCAGAAGACACCATGTATGAAATTGATACCGGTGGCGAGAGTATTGAAGCGGACATGCTCGAAGCACTGCGGTTTGCTTGCTGGCGCGAGAAACAAACCGAGATGGTTGTGGATCGGGCATGGGCGCAATTCAAGACCGCGATGCGGTTTAACGCCGTTGCTCAGCCGGCGGCGTAGCCGTCCGATGGAGCAACCTGTTATACGAACGACGAACTATTAAGGAATACCAAATGGTTGATATTGAAACAGGTGGGCCAGCGTTTCCGGTTCCCGCAAACGAGCCAATTCATCCCGGAACTACAGGAATGATGCTTCGCGACTATTTCGCAGCAAGGGCAATGCAAGCTATGTGCGAAGAAGTTAGTAGGTACGACCAGTTTAATTCATGCGCAAAAGATGCATACAAGTTGGCAGACGCAATGATGGAGGCTAGGAAATGACCGACCTCCAGATGTTGGTGCGCCAAACAAGCAACCCGAGCATTCTGAAAATGCAGCAACGCTTGCATGAGGAAGTTTTGGTTTTGGGCAAACAGGCGCTTGAATGGAAAGCTACTTGCGAAGGCTTGCAGTTGGCGCTAGAAACTGAACGCAGCGCTGCAAACATGTACGCGAAGCAAGTAGCCCACTGGATCGAAAAGCACGATGCGCTTTTGGCCCAGCAACTTTCGTCTGGCCCGTACTTCCACGTTCGCCAATGCGTTGAATGCGCGAACTACAACCTGCCATTGGATCAGGAGCCATGTGCATCGTGTGTACATGGCGGGAATATTGTCGACAACTTCAAGCCCGCCGCTGAGTCGTATAACGC
>ERZ724509.896-NODE-896-length-11886-cov-6.929507_pt1 | contig 11886 bp, 9 predicted proteins | sample MGYA00376042_ERZ724509 | MGnify/ENA primary metagenome ERZ724509 (study PRJEB28724, sample SAMN07190887) | wastewater metagenome | isolation source: effluent of sewage treatment plant in Hong Hong | place: USA: Christiansburg, Virginia | collected 2016-03-01 ...
TTATCTGCTTCTAGTGCGGATATTTCTAAATTCAACATACGATTAGCCGTTGAATCAAAAATCGACATTGCAAAAGATGCTGGATTAGTACCCAAGAGACCCACGGCTGGCAGATTCACAAAAGGAGAATCTGTCTGGGTGCCTTGTGTAAAGCCAGAAGCGATACCCGAATTGGTATAGTTAGAACCAAATACAGCCCGTGTGCTACCCGATAACTGATAACCACCATCACCACCACGGGCAGCCCGTATATCACCACCACCCAACTTCACACCAAGCGATTTGCCGAAGGTGTCGGATGCTTCCACCAAGCGTGCTTCAATCAATATCTGGTCAACGGGTACATCCACCTTGGCAATCATATTTTGCACTTCTTCCAACTTGCTGGGAATGTCCGTCACAAAAAGCTGATTGGTGCGTTTCATGGCAATGACGCTACCCCGAGGACTAAGTAGACGCGCAGAAGCAGAACTCGCCGCACCCCCCGTTCCGGGGCCTGTGACTACACTGGCATTGTTTGTGGTGAGTTGAAGCGCAATTTCTTCGGCTTTAGCGTAGTTAATTTGGAAGAATTGGGTTTTAACAGGCTCCAGCGTTTGTACGGTAGAAGCCGCTTCCATATCCAATTTTTCTTTGGTGATGATTTCTTCAGTGGGCGCAATCCACAGCACATTACCATTTTTGCGCTTATCTAAGTTCTTGGACCTTAAAATAATATCCAAGGCCTGATCCCAAGGTACATCTTGCAAGCGCAAGGTGACCGAACCCGTCACCGTATCCGATGTGACGATATTCAAGTTAGAAAAATCGGCAAATACTTGGAGTAAAGAACGAACTTCGATGTTTTGGAAATTAAGCGAGAGTTTCTGCCCGTTGTAGCCCACACCTTGGGTTAGCTTTTTGGGGTCGGTTTTGATTTGTTTGACTTCGATTACAAATTTATCATCGCTTTGGTAAGCACTGTGTTCCCATAATCCAGTGGGTTCAATCACCATCCGTACCCGATCACCTGCCTGTGTTGAAGTCACTACTTTAACGGGTGTACCAAAATCCGCTACATCCAAACGGCGACGCAAACCTTCGGGCAATGTGGTTTTCAAAAACTCAACGGTCAATCCTTTGCCTTGCTGACGGACATCCACGCCTACCCGATCATGGGGCAGTGTGATGACGACACGCCCTGCCCCATCGGTTGAACGGCGAAAATCAATATCCCGCAAGGGAGCCGAATCACGACTTCGGTTATCCGTAAAAGACGTGAGGGAGTTGTTGGCTGCCGGAGCGCGTACCGTGGCAGCAGCCGATTGCAGCGTAACCAATAAAGATTTACCTTCAATTTCAGCGGTGTAGCTGGCAACTTGTTTGAGGTTTAACACCACCCGCGTCCGGTTTCCTGCTTGCACCACATTGACAGAGCGCAAATTCGCTTCATTGAATGCGAGGTTGGAACGTCCAATCGCACTGCTCACACCCATGAAGTCCAACGAAATACGTGCAGGAGCTTGGGTGACAAAACCTGTCGGCAACGCATTAATTTCCCGTGAGAAATCAATACGAATGACTTCGGTTCCACCCCGTGCCGATGCGTTCACGGCTTCAATGGCTACCGGAACCGGACTGGTCTGCGCATGTGCGAGATTCAGTCCCCATCCCATGAGCAATGCCATGATGAAAACAATGGCTTTCCACATGTGCAAACCGAATTGATTGTTATGCGTAATCATTTACCCCTCTCTTGCAGAGTCAGCGTCTGCATCCGTTCTACCCATGTGCCAGCGGCATCCTGCACAATTTCGCGCAGGGTTACCTCGGTTTCGGTTATTTTGATGACCTTACCGTAATTTTGCCCCAGATAAGCCCCCAATTTGATTTGGTACAACAAGCTATCCACCTTTATCAGTGCCACGAGCCTACCTGCTTGCGTGATGTTACCCAGCAAGGTCATCGTATCCAGTGGCACGGCCTCTAGTGGTTCTTTACGCCGTGCCAACTCCGGCTCCACCAAGGCACTGTTATTTTGGGCATTGGTTTGTGCTACCTCGTTGCGCAACGCTTGGGTTAGCTTCTGGCTGCTGAAAGGGTCTGGCTTATCGGCATTCCCGTAAGTTTCGGGTTTGAATTGTTTGGGCGGGGGAATAGGTGTTACCTTCGGTTTTATATTGCTGCGCTGATCCGTCATCCATTTTTTAATTTCGTCTTCACTGGTTGTGGTGCAACCCATGATCACCAACGTAGCACATCCAGCAAAAAGCCAAGCCTGCCGTTTCATTATTTCTCTCCCTTGGGTGCTGGAGTCGCTGGAGGTGATCCGGGTTTGGGAGGCGCATTTTTACTGGCAGATGCAATTTCATCTTTGTCTAAATAGCGAAATGTTTTTGCCGTCGATTCAAAAATCAAACTTCCATCCGGTCGGTTGGATGGGGAGATGGTCATATTATTTAAGGTCACAATACGCGAGAGCTTGGCAATTTCCGATGCGAATGTACCAATATCATGGTATTTACCATTGATTTTGATGGAAATCGGAAGTTCTGCATAATAATCTTTAGTAACACCTTGACCGGGGCGAAATAAATCAAACTGTAAATTATTACCAACACCAGCTTGGTTAATGTCGGATAATAGTGCATCCATTTCCGCTTTACTGGGTAATTGTTTTTCCAGTTGCGTTACATACTGTTGCACTTGTTCGCGCTGTTTGATCAAGGTTTCCAAGTTGACGGCCTTGGTGAGTTTCTCCGTGTAGCTCTTTTTGAATTTTTCTTCTTCTTCTACTTTGAGCTTCAATGTGTCATCGTAACCACTCAGCCAAACAAACCATAGCATGACCACCATGCCAATGGTCGTCAGAAGAAATAAACCATAACGTGGAGCCGGAGGCCACGATGAAGGGTCTTTCGGGTCTAGGTCTTGGAACTGTGCAACCAGTTTTTCCTGAAACTGTGCAAAATCGAAAGAGCGAATGGATTGAAGTGATGCCATGCGTGATCCTGCTATTTTTTAGAATCGGTATTTTGCCCCGCAGAGCTTGCACCGCTGGCTGGAGTGGCGGGAAATCCATCCGCTTTCGTGGCATTTTTCTCTAATTCACTGGAACGAACCAACCCCACCTTCATGACAAAGTTAAAAACACGCCGTTGATCTTTGGGGGAGAGGGGAACCGTACCGGAGGTAATTTCGACCAATTCGGGTTTGGAAAACCAAGGGGTATTGGAGGTGACGTTACGCAAAAGTTCCGAAACCCGTTCATTGGATTGTGCAATGCCATTGAATGTAATGACTTGCCCCACTTGAACCATTTTGTTGATGTAAACACCATCCGGCATCTGATTGACGATTTCGGTCAGCAGATGCACGGGCGAGTTACGGTCGGATTGCAAATCTTCTACCGCCTGCTGCCGTGCGCGTAGAGCGGCAATTTCGGTTTCCAGTCCCTCAATTTTCTTGATGTCTGCCTCTAATTTGCTGATTTCAGTAGTCAGAACACGGTTCTTGGATTCTTGCGTGCTGATAGCGGCTTGGTAGAGCAGATAAACGCTCATCCCAATCAGCACGCCTACCAACGCGGCCAAGCCTAGGCTGACATTGAAGACATCCCGCCTACGCTTTCGTGCGATTTCGCGGTGGGGAAGTAGGTTGATCAAAATCATTGCGTAAACCTCCGCAACGCCAAGCCGCAAGAGGTCAGGTAAGAGGGCATTTCACGCGCCATCTTCTTGGTTTGCAGGCTTTGGTCAATTACCATTCCTTTGAATGGATCCAATAATATGCAAGGAAATGTGGTGTGCTTTGTCACCGCTTCCGGTAACCCCGGCAGGGAGGCGGAACCACCAGCCAGCATGATGTGATCCACTTTGTTGTGGGGGGTGCTGGTAAAGAAAAACTGCAATGCCCGCCCCAGTTCATGCACAATTGTTTCAATAAAAGGGGTCAAAACAACGGATTCGTAGTCTTCGGGCAAATCGCCATTGCGCTTTTTGGTTTCGGCTTCTTCTTGAGAGAAACCATACTGCCGCACAATTTGTTGCGTTAATTGAGCGCCACCAAAGGATTGATCGCGGTCGTACAACACTTCATCGTTGCGTAAAACCTGCATACTGGTGGTGAGGGCTCCGATTTCAAACAGCGCCACAATTTGCCCCTCGCCTTTATTCGGAAAGTTTTGAATGAGCCGTCCCGCAGCCAGTCTTGACGCATACGATTCCACATCAACCACGACGGGATTTAAGCCCACTGCCTCAGCCAAGCCCTGAATATCTTGGACTTTTTCTTTTCGTGCGGCGGCAATCATGATTTCAATGTCTTCTTCGGAGTTGGCACTGGTTCCTACCACACAGAAGTCCAAACTCACCTCATCCAGCGGGAAGGGGATGTATTGATTGGCTTCATTTTCGACTTGCTGCTCTAATTCCTGCTCCGACATCCCCCCCGGAAGTACGATTTTCTTGGTGATAACGGCAGAAGGCGGCAGTGCCATCGCTACATTTTTGGTTTTGGCTCCACTTTTTTTAACAAGCCGTTTCAAGGCTTCTGCCACTTCATCGAATTTCTCGATATTCCCGTCCACAATCCATCCATTTTCCAATTGTTCAATGGCACAGTGCAGCAAGACGAGGTTGCCGGCTTTGTCCTGATCCAGTTCGACGAGTTTGGCACTGGACGAACTAACATCCAGCCCCATCATAGGAGCAGGTTTATTACTAAAAAGAGACCCCAATGAGATCAAAATCTTCCCCTGAAACGTAACAATAAATACCGAATGGATTCGCGCAATCGATGCTAAGTCGATAGTTTGACATACTCACACTGTACCATGCCACCCCATACCAATCCTTCACACAACGGGCAATCGAATCATAGAGAAAGTAACGGTCTGTTCCAACTGGTGCAGGTGCTGCTCAAGGGCATCACGATACTGACAGCAATCTTCTTCACCATTGTTTTAACGCTGGGGCTTGGGTTGGTTGCCATATTTCCGAACTTGCCTGATATTTCCGAACTACTGGATTACCGTCCCAAGCTCCCACTGCGTGTATTCTCCGCAGAGGGACATTTATTGGCGGAGTTTGGTGAAGAACGGCGTAAATTTACCCCTATTGCCGAGATCCCGAAAGTCATGACCAACGCCGTATTGGCGATTGAAGATGCCCGGTTTTATCAGCACGGTGGCATCGACTACTGGGGCGTTTTGCGGGCGGGTTGGGCGAATATCGGACATTCCAAAAGTCAGGGTGCTTCGACCATCACCATGCAGGTGGCACGCAATGTGTACCTTTCTTCTGAGAAAACATTTTCTCGCAAAATTTACGAAATGCTCTTAACGCTCAAACTGGAACACACCTTGAGTAAAGATCAAATTTTGCAAATCTACATGAACCAGATTTTTTTGGGTAACCGTGCTTATGGGTTTGCCGCCGCGTCTGAAGTGTATTTCGGGAAGCCGTTGCAGGAAATTACCGTGGCAGAAGCAGCGATGTTGGCTGGATTACCCAAAGCACCTTCTACCTACAACCCCGTAATCAATCCACAACGGGCAAAGACGCGGCAACTCTACATCATCGACCGCATGTTGGAGAACGGCTTTATTGATGCAGCAGAGGCAGAGTTAGCGAAAAAGCAAGAATTGGTGATTAAAGTCAATACCAATGCACGCCCTGCGGTTCATGCCGAGTATGTGACGGAGATGGTGCGCCAGTTGATGTTTGCACAATACGGGGAAGAAACCTATACGCGCGGCTTGGATGTATTTACCACCATCAAAATCCAAGATCAAAACACAGCTTACGATGCGTTACGCAAGGGCATTATGGATTTTGAGCGTCGCCAAGTGTATCGGGGGCCGGAAAAATTCATTGCACTCCCCCCCTCCAACCAAGAAGCGCAAGATGTGGTGGATGATGTATTAGACGAGGTGGTAGATAACGGTGATGTGAGGTCTGCCGTCGTGCTGGAGGCATCGTCTAAAAAAGTGAAGGCGATGCGTTCTGGAGGGCTGGCGATAGAAATCACGGGAGAGGGATTAAAACCAGCCGCATCAGGACTCTCAGAAAAAGCACCCCCGAATATCCGGTTGCGCCGTGGTGCCATTATTCGGGTGGTTCAAACCCCCAAGGGGGCATGGGAAATCACCCAATTACCGGAAGTCGAAGGGGCGTTTGTGGCGATCGACCCGCGTGATGGTGCGGTCAAAGCCTTGGTGGGGGGGTTCGATTTTGCAAAAAATAAATTTAACCACGTCACGCAGGCATGGCGGCAACCCGGTTCGAGTTTCAAACCCTTTATCTATTCCGCAGCACTCGAAAAAGGGTTTACCCCCGTCACTATCATTGACGACGCGCCTTTATTCTTCGATGCAACGGTGACGGGTGGACAGCCGTGGGAACCCAAAAATTACGATGGTTCTTTTGAAGGGGCAATGACTTTACGGCGTGGGTTGGCGAAATCGAAAAACATGATTTCTATCCAAATTCTCAATGCCGTGGGAACCAAATATGCGCAGGCTTGGGTCAGCCGTTTTGGGTTTGATGCCGAGAAGCATCCGCCTTACCTCACAATGGCTTTGGGAGCAGGTTCGGTAACGCCCATGCAAATGGCAGTGGCTTATGCGGTATTTGCCAATGGCGGGTATCGCGTGAACCCGTGGCTGGTGACCAAAGTGAGTGAGCAACGTGGCAAGGTTTTGGTGGATGCGCACCCTCCCGTATTGGATGAATCACTGCGGGTGATTGATGCACGCAATGCCTTTTTAATGACCAGCTTGCTGCAAGAAGTGACCCGTTCGGGTACAGCCGCCCGCGCCCAAGCCACCCTGAAACGCCCCGATATCTATGGGAAAACCGGTACAACCAATGATTCAATGGACGCATGGTTTGCAGGGTATCACCCCACGCTAACCGCTGTAACGTGGATTGGGTACGACACGCCGCGTAAATTGGGAGATAAAGAAACAGGGGGCGGATTGAGTCTTCCGGTCTGGATTAGCTACATGACCCATGCGCTCAAGGATATTCCAGTGGCGGAACCCGCTGCACCAGCCCGTATGACCCGTGTCAATAACGAATGGTTCTTTGAGGAGTTTGTCGGAATCAGCGAGCCACCCCCGCAATCGCCTGAGGAAAAGAAGAAAATCCTCGACTTATTCCGGCATTGAAAACTGCAAAGTCTGTTGGGCTTGGAGCGTGGCATGGTGGGAGAGGTTCTGAAAAAACTCCCGCTTTTCGCTTTGTTCGCGTGTGTCCAACCATTGCCCCTCTACCCAGCGGTAGTGGTAGCCCCCTAGCTTGGTTGCCATCCATATTTCATGCAGTGGCTTTTGTTGGTTGATAACGATTTGGCTGCGATTGGGAAAAGTCAGCGTTACCATACCGCCCACGCGCTGGTTGTCGATGTCGGCATCCGATTCATCGTTAATCTGATCGCAGCAGGCTTCTATGGCGCGTAATAATTTTTCTGCTTCGTTGTTATATTGGGCATCATTCATGAAAATATCCAAAAAAATATCCAAAGGAACATGGAGGGCTGCATGGGTGGTGTGTGTTGCAGCCTTCACGCTTGCCGTTACGGGTTGTGGCCAGACGGGTGCACTGTATTTGCCTGCACCATCTTCATCGCCGAACCGATGAGAGCCGATACCTCGTTCATGTTGCTGGGAACGATGAGCGTTGTCGTGGCTTTATCGGCGACGCTGGAATAGGCATTTACCGCTTTTTCTGCCACCTTCATTTGGACGGCGGCATGTCCACCGGGCTGGTTGATGGCGGATGCAAGGCGTTCAATGGCTTCGGCATTGGCTTGTGCCACCGCCAAAATAGCAGCAGCTTGACCCTGCGCATTGTTGATAGAGGCTTGTTTTTCACCCTCTGAACGTGCAATAGCGGCTTCACGCTCACCCGTTGCAATGTTGATTTGTTCCTGCCGACGACCTTCTGAGGCCGCAATCAACGCCCGCTTTTCCCGCTCGGCGGTAATCTGCTGCTGCATGGCGTGAACGATGGCATCGGGTGGGGTTAAATCTTTGATTTCATAGCGCAAAACTTTCACCCCCCAGTTGGCGGCTGCCTCATCCACCGCCTGCACCACTTGGGAGTTAATGATGTCCCGCTCCTCAAAAGTTTTGTCCAGCTCCAGCTTACCAATCACCGAACGCAAGGTTGTTTGTGCCAGTTGGGTAATTGCCAACTTGTAATTACTAGAGCCGTAGCTGGCACGCATGGCATCGGTAATTTGGTAATACAAAATGCCGTCTACCGTGAGCTGGGTGTTGTCGCGGGTAATACACACTTGGGGGGGGATGTCCATCGGCACTTCTTTGAGTTCGTGGCGATAGGCGACGCGCTCCATGAACGGCATCAAAATGCTGAGGCCGGGGGTGAGTGTTCGGGTGTATTTACCCAATCGTTCAATCACCCACGCATGTTGCTGCGGCACAATTTTGACCGATTGTGCAGTGAAAATGATAGCAATCATGAGCAAAATAAAGCCAAAAATCATGGTATTTTTCTCCTAATGGTGGTGGATGTTTCTCTGGTGGTTCTCTAAATTTTTTGCACGATGAGTCGATTCCCGACGATTTCGACAATGCGATGCTCACCCGTTTGCAATGCCTCTCCGGGGACGCTAACGGTTGTCCATTGGGAACCCCGGTATTTCACCATCGTGGTTTTATTGGCTTGCCAATTGTCCACCTGTACGATTTCCCCAATATCCATATTGACATCCCGATTCGCTTGTGCGGTAGGGGGCTGGGGTCGTGATTTGCGGATAACGTACCACCCCAACACCGCGACACCATCTACCACTGCGGCGGCCAGCATCTGCATGGAAAAACTCACGCCCGCTTGGGCCAGTAACGCAGCAACCGCCATTCCCGATGCCAACATCAACAGCACAAAGGTGCCTGTCACCAATTCCAGTCCGACAGTGACACCAAACATAACCCACCATAACGTTGCGCTGCTCATAAGTTACCTCCCTGCAACAATCGACACAACTAAAACGACACATACCGCAGGCACTATACACGCTATACACTTCGCGCCTGTTTTTTTAACTTTTTGCAGTTTTGCGTATTTTTAGCACTTCGACGGGGATTATTCATGAAATTTCGCTTTCCCATTGTCATCATTGACGAAGACTTCCGCTCAGAGAACACCTCGGGATTAGGAATTCGTGCATTAGCACACGCTATTGAATCAGAAGGATTCGAGGTGCTGGGCGTTACCAGTTATGGCGATTTAAGCCAGTTTGCACAGCAACAAAGTCGCGCCAGTGCCTTCATTTTGTCGATTGATGATGAAGAATTCACACCCGGCCCCGACCTCGACCCCGCCGTTTTGAATTTACGCCATTTCATCGAGGAAGTTCGCCGTAAAAATCTGGATGTGCCGATTTATGTGTACGGTGAAACCAAAACTTCGCGCCATATCCCCAATGACATTCTGCGCGAGCTGCATGGCTTCATCCACATGTTTGAGGATACGCCTGAGTTTGTAGCCCGCCACATCATCCGCGAAGCCAAAGGCTATTTGGAGGGCGTGCAACCCCCCTTCTTCAAAGCCTTGTTGGATTACGCGGAAGATGGTTCGTATTCATGGCATTGCCCGGGACATTCGGGTGGCGTAGCATTCTTGAAAAGCCCCGTAGGGCAGATGTACCACCAGTTCTACGGCGAAAACATGCTGCGTGCCGATGTGTGCAATGCGGTGGAAGAACTGGGTCAGCTCCTCGATCACAATGGCGCGATTGGCGAAAGTGAACGCAACGCCGCCCGTATTTTCAATGCCGATCATTGTTTCTTCGTGACCAATGGAACCAGCACCAGCAACAAGATGGTATGGCACCATACCGTAGCGCCCGGGGATGTGGTGGTGGTGGATCGGAATTGCCACAAATCGAATCTGCACGCCATCATCATGACGGGGGCGATTCCGGTATTTTTGAAGCCTACGCGCAACCATTTTGGCATCATCGGCCCGATTCCTAAAAGCGAATTTGAACCCGCAGCTATCCGCGAAAAAATCCGCGCGAATCCTTTGCTCCAAGGCGTTGATGCGGATACGGTGAAGCCGCGCATTCTCACCCTCACGCAAAGCACGTATGACGGTGTGTTGTACAACACCCAAACCGTGAAAAACTTGTTGGATGGGTATGTAGAAAACATCCATTTTGACGAGGCATGGTTGCCCCACGCTGCGTTCCATCCGTTTTACGGCACGTACCACGCGATGGGAAAAAATCGCCAGCGTCCGAAAGAAGCGGTGGTGTATTCCACCCAATCCATTCACAAACTGTTGGCAGGTATTAGCCAAGCCAGCCATGTGTTGGTGCAAGATTCGCAAACCGTGAAGCTGGATAAACACTTGTTCAACGAAGCGTATTTGATGCACACCAGCACCAGCCCACAATACAGCATCATCGCCAGTTGCGATGTGGCTGCGGCCATGATGGAGCCTCCGGGTGGAACGGCTTTGGTGGAAGAAAGCATCATTGAGGCCTTGGATTTTCGCCGTGCTATGCGCAAAGTGGATGAAGAATATGGCGATGACTGGTGGTTCAAGGTATGGGGGCCGGATAAGTTGGCGGAAGAAGGCATCGGCGAATCGAATGATTGGGTTCTCAAAGGCGAAGCCCGCAACAATGCCAAGGCGAACTGGCACGGTTTTGGCAAGATGGCTCAAGCATTCAATATGCTAGACCCTATCAAATCCACCATCGTTACCCCCGGGTTGGATTTGAACGGCAAGTTTTCCAAAAAAGGAATTCCCGCCAGCATCGTGACCAAATTCCTCACCGAGCATGGTGTGGTAGTGGAAAAAACGGGTTTATACAGTTTCTTCATTATGTTCACCATTGGGATTACCAAGGGGCGTTGGAACAGTATGTTGACGGCTTTGCAGCAATTCAAAGACGATTACGCCAAAAACCAACCCATGTGGCGCATCCTGCCCGAGTTCTGCAAAAAATATCCGGTGTACGAAAAAATGGGATTGGCGGATTTGTGCCAACACGTTCACACCATGTATGCCCAATACGACATCGCGCGGCTGACCACCGATATGTATTTAAGCGACCTCACGCCCGCCATGAAGCCGAGTGATGCCTATGCCCATATCGCCTTGCGTAAAACCGAGCGCGTCGAAATCGACCACCTCGAAGGGCGGATTACGGTGGGGCTGGTAACACCCTACCCACCCGGTATTCCGCTGCTGATTCCGGGGGAAGTTTTTAACCGCAAAATTGTGGACTATTTGAAGTTTGCCCGCGAATTTAATACCAAATGCCCGGGCTTTGAAACCGATATTCACGGCTTGGTGGAAGAGCGTGGGGCGGATGGTGTCAAGCGGTATTATGCGGATTGTGTGAAAGTGTAAAAATAACCGCCAAACTACCAAGGAGAATGCTATGGAAAAAATGACCGAAGAAAAGTACCTGAACGAACGTTTGGATGGGCAGCTTGCATGGTATGACGGTAAAAGCACTTGGAATCAAAAACGGTTTCGATGGACGCAACTGGTGCAGATTGTTGCCGCTGCCTTGATTCCCTTTGTATCAGGATTGGGTGGATTGTTCCCTGAAACCCCGTTCTTTCAACAATCCATCTTGCAAACTGTCGGCATTTTGGGTATGGCGATTGCGGTGGCTACGGCGGTGGGTTCTTTGTTCAAGTTTCAAGAAAACTGGGTGCAATACCGTACCACGGCCGAACAACTGCGCCATGAACGCTTTATGTTTTTAACGGGTGTTGAGCCTTATAACGGGAGCAATGCTTTTGCTTTGTTGGTGCAGCGGATTGAAGGATTGATTTCCAAAGAAAACGCGGTGTGGGCAAAGTCGGCGCAAGCGAAGGTCGAGCATAAAACGGATGCGAAACCCGCCACCACTGCTGAA
>ERZ724509.897-NODE-897-length-11870-cov-3.402201_pt1 | contig 11870 bp, 10 predicted proteins | sample MGYA00376042_ERZ724509 | MGnify/ENA primary metagenome ERZ724509 (study PRJEB28724, sample SAMN07190887) | wastewater metagenome | isolation source: effluent of sewage treatment plant in Hong Hong | place: USA: Christiansburg, Virginia | collected 2016-03-01 ...
AAAAAGGATTGCCACTTGAAGTCGCATTTCCTCCGCAGCTCGTTGAGACGTCATTAGCAAAGGTTATTGCGGATGCCGGTATGAAGCAATTGCATATTGCTGAAACAGAAAAATACGCCCATGTCACCTTTTTCTTAAATGGGATGAAAGAAGATGCGTTTGCCAATGAAGAACGCGTGATTGTACCGTCTCCGCGTGTTTCAAGTTATGACGAGGTCCCAGAAATGTCAGCCTTTGTGATTGCAGAACGCGTGGTTAAAGAATTAGCGGCTGGCAGTTTTGATTTTATCGTGTTGAATTTTGCGAATCCTGACATGGTCGGCCACACAGGCAATCATCAAGCGACAATTAAAGCCTGTGAAGCCGTTGATAAGGCACTCGGGATGATTGCTGACGCGGTGCTCGCGGTGAATGGCGCAATGGTGATCACGGCTGATCATGGCAATGCCGAAGAAGTCAAAAATTTGATCACGGGCGAGATGGACAAAGAACACTCAACCAATCCAGTACCATGCTTGATCGTGGCTAAAGCGCTCGAAGGCTTGCGTGCACCAAGTGGTGATGTCATCGGTGGTGATCTTTCGTTGAATCCGCCTGTCGGGATGTTGGCTGACATTGCGCCGACTGTCCTCAAGCTTTTAGGACTTGAGCAACCAAAAGACATGACAGGTCAGCCGCTCGTATAGTAGGGTAGCGGCGCCTTTTGTTTGGAGGATGGATGAACGCCATCAGGCAGTACGTGGTTTTTTCGTTTATCACTTCGCTTGCCATCTCGGCAATCGTTGTTGAATATGTGCCGTTTTTGCGCGAGACCGGATTCTCGCTGTCAGAAATCGCCCTGCTGAGCTTGGGTTATAATGTGTTGATCGCCATGGTCGAGGTGCCAACGGGTATCTATGCCGATAGGCACGGCTGCAAGTCAGCTGTGCAATGGAGTCAGATCATCTATGTCGCGGGTATCACGCTCTACGGTTTAACCACGAGCAAAGCGTTTGTGATCATGGCCGTAGTGCTAACGGCGATCAGCTTCGCGATGCAAAGTGGCGCCAGACAATCGTGGTTGATGAGCCAAATGACAGCAGCGACGACACCAAAACAGCGGCGACGTGCCTTTGCAGACTCGATGCTTGCCGCACAATGTGGCGCCATCTTGGCGCCAATGCTCTCGGCAGCATTAAAAGCACAGTGGCAGGTCAACGTTTTTTTCTTGTCAGCGATCCTCTCGCTCATCGCGCTTGCCGTGACATTGTTCTGGTCACCAGATCAACCAATAGCACGGCCACATCAAGGTTGGGCCGAACTTTTTCACCAAGGCCGGCTCGCGGCGCTTGAGTATCCGTTATTGCGATGGCTAGGCTGGATGTCCTTCGTCTTTGCGCTCATCTCGGTTGTGACCAATCAGTGGTCGCTCGCCTTACGTGAGTCGCATTGGCCGATGGACGGCTACTGGGTGTGGTTCGCCATGCAGGCGGGTCTCATGCTGGGTTCGGTCGCTTATCGGCAATTACCCGGGCATCATGCGCCGTTTGCGATGGTGGTGTCACTCACGATCGCGGGCGGGTGCTTGGTCTTCGCGGTGCGTTCGCCTGATTATGGGTGGATGGCCCTGCTCGCTCTACTACAAGCGTCACGAGCGTTTTTTCAAGTAGCGCGCGATCATGCAGTTCAGTTCTCCGTGGCTATGGAGGTACGGCCGACCGCGGCATCATGGATCTCGCTCGCGAGCCAAATCGGCATGATGGCGGTACTTGGTTTCACAAGCCTCGTCACCATCGGCCGTCACACGGCGCTTGAAGCTATGCAGGTTACTTGGACGCCTGCCGGCCTCGCGCTGATCACCTGTTCGGTACTCTTCTATCTACGCTACCGCGTAAAGCGGTATGCATGGTCATAGCCCTGCACAAAATCGTGCAGGGTCTTTTAATTGGACGAATGGGAGCAAAACAGTGATACTTTTTTTATGAAAGACTATGCGGCCGTTTTGAAAAAGCTCACCAAGCGCTATACCGATCCTGCGATGATTGATTTTGGTAATGCCGAAGATACGCTGATCGCCACCCTTCTCTCGGCTCGCACCACCGATGCGCAGGTCGTGAAGGTCTATCCTGGACTCCGAAAAACGTTTCCGACCCTTCAATCGTTTGCGGATGCTACCGAGGCGGATATTACGAAGGCAATTTCAACCATCGGGCTCAACCGTCAAAAAGCCAAAGCCATCAAAGCTCTCTCACGGATTCTCCTTACAAAATACGACGGCAAGGTGCCGCGTACCATGGAGGAGCTCATTGAGTTGCCTGGCGTTGGTCGCAAAACGGCGAGTTGTGTTTTGTCCTATGCCTATAATATCCCCGCAATCGCGGTGGATACCCACGTCTTTCGCATCACGAGACGTTTAGGATGGGCAAAGGGCAATAATGTTCTCACGGTTGAAAGCGAGCTCCGCAAGACTGTCCCCGAAAAACTCTGGAACGGTATTAATCGCGCCTTTGTGCCATTTGGTCGTGAGTTTTGTAAGGCAGGTAAGCCGCTTTGTTATGTCTGTCCGGTGCGTGAATACTGTCCATACAAAAACAAGACAAAGGCTCCTCTCTCAAGTACACTCAAGCCATGAGTATTGATCTGCAAAGCGTCATCGCTCTTCAGTCTGCCGTCATGGCAATACCTGGAGGCGTCTATTTCGCGGCTTTTTGTGCCCAGTGGCTGATGTATGCGTTCACAGGCTTTATTTTGTATTTTGCCGTTGATCGTGGAGGTGCCTTAAGACGCGGATGTTATGAAGCCTCAGCTTCTGCATTAGCCGCTTTTGGCATCGTCTATCTCTTGAGCCATTGGTTTGAACGCACGCGCCCTTTTCGCGCTTTTCCTGATCTTGTCACTCCACTTATTAATGCGCCGTTAACGAATTTTAGTTTACCCTCGGGTCATGCGGCTACGTCATTTGCTTTAGCAGCCTCACTGTCTCTCACGTATCCAAAATTTGCACCTGGTGTTTTTACCGTCGCATTTCTGATTTCATTGGGGCGCGTGGCAGTAGGTGTTCATTATCCAACGGATGTAGCAGTAGGTGCGATGATTGGGGCCTCTGTTTCATTGGCCGTCCATCTTTTTGCTCAAAGATACCGCGGTAAAAAAGAACGCCGTGCTACCGCTAAAAAATAACTCCTTCTATGATGTTTCGCCGACTTTTTTTATTGCTACTCGTGCTTGGCTTTGCCGGGTTCGGTTATCATTTTTACGAACAGAAACAAGCTGCTGAAAAAGCGCGCTTGGCAGCTTTGCAAAACAAGCGTGAAGAAATCTCTTTGCGTATTATTGAAGGCTGGACGGTGGACGAAATCACCTCTTACCTTACAGATAAGGGCAGTGTTTCAGCCGCGGACATCAAGACCTCCATCGGCGCCTCCGTTGACCGCGCTCCGATGGCGGCACATTGGCGCGAAGATTATCCCTTCTTGAAGTCATTACCAAAGAATCGCTCACTCGAAGGGTATCTCTATCCAGATACCTATCGTGTTTGGAAGGATCAATTACCGAATGCGCTTTTTGAAAAGCAACTCGCAGAATTCAATCAAAAGTTTAAAGACACCGTCGTTGGTTCTCAAAGCGCTCCGCTTGAGACACTTGATGATGTGGTGATTCTCGCCTCGATTGTCGAAGCTGAGGTGACGGCCAATACCGATCGCGCCATCGTTGCTGGTATTTTCTTAAATCGCTTGCGCATCGGCATGGCTCTTCAAACGGATGCCTCGCTCTCGTATTTGCATGGCTCAAACCGCGCCCAGGCAACGTCTGAAGATCTCGCTTCAACATCGCCTTACAATACCTATAAAAATCGCGGCCTGCCGCCGGGCCCATTGGGCAATCCGGGTGAGGACTCGATTAATGCCGTCCTAAACCCAAAGAAAACGGATTATTTCTACTTCCTCACTGATAAGGCAGGTAAGGTATATTACGCGAGCACGCTCGAAGAACACGCGGCAAATCGCGCTAAGGCAGGGATTTAGCCTTTGTGATATCGTCTGGCCATGTCGTCCTTAATGGGTCCTATTGATTATGCGAAAGCGCTCAACCAAGAGCAGCTTGAAGTTGTTTTGCATGGTGATGGGCCTTGTCTCGTTTTAGCCGGTGCCGGCTCTGGTAAGACGCGTACCTTAACCTATCGCGTTGCGTATTTGATCGAGAAGGGCGTTGCTCCAGATGAGATTTTGCTTTTAACGTTTACCAATAAAGCCGCGCGCGAGATGACCGAGCGCGTTGAAGGTGTGCTTGGCGATCGTGCCCGTGGTATTTGGGGCGGTACGTTTCATTCGGTAGGTTCACGTTTTTTGCGTATGTACGCCGAATCGATGGGGTATAATCGCTCATTCACTATTCTAGATGCCGACGACGCAAAAGATTTGATTAAGGCGGTGATGAAAGATGTGGGGATTGATACTAAAGACAAACGCTTCCCATCCAAAAACGTTGTCTCGGATGTCATCTCGTATGCGCGCAATACGCAGCAGAATTTTTCTGATGTGCTTGAAGCCAAGCATCCAAATTTTTTGCATTGTGTCAGTAAGATCGAAGAGATCGCGGTGCAATATCACCAACGCAAAAAAGACGCCAACGTAATGGACTTTGATGACCTGCTCACCAATACCGCCGGACTTTTTGAAGATCCAATCTTAGGTGAACGCATTAGTAGTCGGTTTAAGTATGTTCTCGTTGATGAGTTTCAAGATACGAATACCGTACAGGCACGTATCGTAAAAGCGATTGCCCGAGTACATGGCAATATCATCGCGGTGGGGGACGATGCGCAGTCGATCTACGGCTTTCGTGGCGCGGATGTCCAAAACATTCTCGCCTTCCCAAAGCTCTGGAAGGACGCAAAGACCTTTAAATTGCTAACAAACTACCGCTCAACGCCGGAGATTTTAGATCTTGCAAACGCTTCGCTTGAACACAATGTTGATCAGTTTCATAAAGACCTAACAGCGCTGCGTGAGCATGGTTCAAAGCCTGTACTCGTTTCGTGTTCATCAGCTAGCCAAGAGTCGAAGTTTGTGGCGGATGAGATTTTGAACCAGCGTCGCCAAGGGACCGCGCTTGCGAACATGGCCGTATTGTTTCGATCAAGTTCGCATTCACAGACGCTTGAGTTTGAATTAATTCGTCGTGATATCCCGTACGAATATCGTGGTGGGCAAAAGTTTTTTGATCGCGCACACATTAAAGACGTTCTCTGTTTTTTGCGCGTCATCAATAATCCAAAAGATGAAATCGCCTGGCTGCGTATTTTGGGCTTGCAAGTGGGTATCGGTGCAACGACAGCTTCAGAACTCGTCCACCAATTAAAAACCTTTGATACGATCACCGATGCTCTATTGCCTGGCGCCCCTTTGCGCGTGCCATCTCGCGGCAAAGTCGGCTTTACTGATCTCGTAACGATTTTGAACGATGCTCAAGAGCGTGGGCTTTTACCATCAGTGCTTATTCGCGCGGTGACGAGCTCAACATATCAAGATCATCTTGAACGCGAATATCCAAACTATCGCGAACGTCTTGAAGACCTCGAGCAATTAGCGAGTTTTGCCGAGAGCTATGAGCAGCTTGATGCGTTTTTGGGTGATATCGCGCTTTACGATGAAGCGGTCACTACGCGTGAACAATCCGCGCGACCAAATGAAGAGCGGATGATTCTGTCCACGATCCATCAAGCCAAAGGGTTAGAGTGGGACACCGTATTTATTATCCATCTTACCGATCAATCATTCCCAAGCGCTCGCGCGCTCTCGTCAGAAGAGGGGATAGAAGAAGAACGTCGTCTCTTTTATGTAGCGGTGACGCGTGCGCGACGTCAGTTGTTTTTAACGTATCCGATGACGACGGGCTATGACACGCTCTCATTTTGCCAGCCATCAACCTTTATCGAAGAAGTCTCGTCAAAACTTTTTGAAAAACGCGAATTACGCGAAGGACGATTTTCTGCCGGCCCTCGTTCAGCATCGCGCTTTAACGATTCGAGTGACGATGGTGACGGATTTGCCGAAGATGAAGTGATCCAACTCGATGGTTTTGGCGAGCGTCGCCCCTCATGGCGCGCCAAGCCGACGAATGAGAAACCAAGCACCACCACGCTCTGGAAAAAGAAGGACGCAACCCCTAAAAACGGCCCTGATAAAACATTCTTACGGTCTATTGAGGATCTTTAACGCCTACGCTAAGGTCGGGCCATATGGCCTGGGCACGGGTAAGCGGACCTGGAGATTCGGATGCAGTATGTGACGCGATAGCGGCTGCCATTGCTGAAGAATACCTTCGTCGCGATAGCGGCGCCCTTTTGGATATTCGCGTTTCTGGCGGGCATGGCGCCCTTTTTGTAACGGGTAACGTGTCGTCGACGGCTGATTTTGATGTCTCGGCGGTGATTCGTCGCGAGCTTGGCCGCATCGACCCCTCTCTGCAGGCCGAGCCATTTATCTCAATCGAAGCCATGGCCGAGCCTCGCGCCTTTGGTGGTGCCGAACCTTGGACAGCCGTCAGCGTCGCTTCATCGGGGTCATCGTTGCTTTGGCCAGACGCCCACGCGTTTGCTATCGCCTGCATTCGCGCCCTCGAACAAAAACGGCAACAAGATCCTGATTGGTATTGGCTCACCTCAGACTATTCAATCGCCGTCGCTGACGATGGTGATAAGCGCCGCCTGCAGGCCAGCGTCATTCACTCAGACGGTGTGACGCCAGATGAAGTCCGTGCGCGCTTTGCAGGGTTACTCTCAAATATCCCTTCATCCAAACCGCTTGAGGTTGATGTCATTTGTCAGCAAGGCGTGCACAGTCTCATGCGTCGCACAGGTGCTTCGCGACAACAGCGAGCGATTTCTTTTGCACGAATGCCAAGTGCTCTTCAGGGGAGTGGGCGAGAGCTCATGCATCCTACAAATTTAGGCCAGTGGTATGCACGCGCGATCGCACGCGAATTACTCAAATCACAAAATCTTGAAGCTGTTGCGATTGAACTGGACTGGTTTCCGCTTGAGGCGAAGCCGCGGAGCGTTCGCGCTATCGACCACGCTGGGCGCAACCTCGCCTCACTGGTAGATCTCGAACGCTGCGACCTCTCGCGCCCGCCCGCAGGATGGAATGAGCCCTCGTTATTGCTTGCAAGCGAGCAATATGCCCATGCGACAGATAATGTCTTGCCTTGGGAGCGCTAGCTTTGTATCTTGTACGTCTATGAAGCAATCCGCACCTCTCTTAGCCTCGGCTGCCGCGCTCATCTTGCTTGGCGCCGGCTGCGGCGCCCCAAAAGGCGCTCCAGAAAACACCCTCAACTTGCAATACGGTCAAAACCGTCCAAGTAATCCAACGAGTACCATGGTTGACCCTTATGCGACCTCGACTGAAACAGCGACGTCCACTGCAACCACGACTTCAACCGTCCCTGGCACCACTTCATCCACGGTAACCTCCACCACTCCGACAAAACCTATGACCTACGCTTTTCCTGGCATCCTCTCTAAAGAAGAGTCCACCAAAAAAGTTCGCATTCAAACCACGCTTGGCGATATCGTTGTGCAAGTTGACCCGACCATGGGTCCTCGCGCGGCATCAAACTTCGTTTACCTCGTAAAAGAAGGGTTCTATAACGGCACCATTTTTCACCGCGTCATCCCAGGTTTCATGATTCAAGGCGGCGACCCTACGGGTACCGGCATGGGCGGTCCTGGCTACAAGTTCGATAACGATCCTGTAAACGAATCCACCTACAAAAAAGGCTTCATCGCTATGGCGAATGCCGGTCGCAATACCAATGGCTCCCAATTCTTCTTAATGGTGGCAGACTATCCGCTCCCACCTGACTACTCCATCTTCGGCAAAATCGTTACCGGCCAAGATGTCGCAGACAAAATCGCCGCTGTTGCGCGCAATTCATCTGACCGTCCAAACGAAGAAGTGAAGATGATCTCGGTGACCATCGAATAAAAAACAAAATCCTCCGCTGATGCGGGGGATTTTTGTATGGTAGAATGTTGTCATGTCCGATCTTCAACTCGCACCAAAAACCACCTCTGCCAGCAATCGCGAGTCGCTGATGTATGTGTGGAAGCTTCTCAAAAAACATCCTTTTGGTTGGCTGACGGTATTATTTGGTATTTTGACGGGTCGTGCGGCTTGGATTGGTGTTATGTATGCGTTTAAACTCGCCGTTGATGCAGCAATGGTTGGCGATGCTCCTTCTGTTATTTTTTGGCTGGTGAGTTCTGGGGCGGTTTATGCCATTTCACAAATGGGTAATCAGATAAGAAATCTTGCCGCAGACACGACAGCAGATAAGACGAAATATTATGCTGAAAAGCAAGCAATGGAGATTCTTATCAAAAAAGATGCTTCATTCTATGAGGATCGTTTTACCGGAACGTTGGCACGTGCCGTGAATAATCTTGGAAGTTTATTCATAAAGGTAAATGATCAGATTATTTGGAGTATCCTGCCTTTTGTTTTTAGTTTTGTTTTAGGCTTATTAGCTCTATGGTCAGTTGGCAAAGTATTTGTCATTATTATTGGGATTTGGGCACTGGTATTTTGTTTAATACAGATCAGTATGTATGCCCGTGCTCGAAGTAAATATTCAGACCCGAGAGAGGAGGCTGATCAAATTCTATCAGGTGCGGTAACGGATACTTTTACAAATGTTCAAACGGTCACACTATTTGGTAATTCGAAGCGTGAAATCGAAAGCTATGACTCGTCTGCAAAAAACCTACTCAATCGCAGTCTTGCAGAGACGCATGGTTATGCAAAAATCTGGGTATCAGCGAGCGCTCTTAGTACGATTTTGTATGGGCTTGTCACTGTCCTTATGTATTTTGGATGGAGGGATGGCATACTGACACCAGGGGATCTTTTGTTCATACAATCACAGGCTTTCAATATTCTTAACGAGGCATGGCACTTTACTTCTAGTGTGGGTCGCGTGAATCGCGGACTCTCAAGCCTCGCGCAAACACTCGGTATGATGGATGAGCTGCCCAATGTCACCGATAAAGAAGGTGCAAAAACGCTCAAGGTAAAAGAAGGTACGATCACATTCGAGGATGTTTCATTCTCTTATAAGTCTGGCAGTAATGCGCTTAAAAAAGCCTCATTAGAGCTGGATGCTGGCAAGATCTATGCGCTTATCGGTCACTCAGGCGCGGGCAAATCCACCATGGTAAAAATGCTTTTGCGCATGTATGACCCAACATCAGGTTCGATCAAAATCGATGGCCAAGATCTTCGTGGCGTAACCCTCGAGAGTCTGCGTAAGTCGATAGCGTATGTACCTCAAGACCCTGCGCTCTTTCACCGTAGCATCGCCGACAATATCCGCTATGCTCGTCCTAAGGCTTCGATGCAAGAAGTCATCGCGGCGGCAAAACAAGCACAATGCCACAGCTTTGTGAGTAAGTTAGAAAATGGTTATGACACCGTGGTCGGCGAGCGCGGTGCTAAATTGTCCGGAGGCGAACGTCAACGCGTCGCGATTGCGCGTGCGATTTTGAAAGATGCGCCGATTCTTCTTTTAGACGAAGCCACCTCAAGCCTCGACTCAGATTCAGAGCACGAAGTCCAAAAAGCCCTTGAAGCCGTCATGAAAAACCGCACATCGATTATCATTGCGCATCGTTTATCAACGATTCGCAAAGCGGATCGCATTCTTGTCATTGAAGGTGGTCGTATTATTGATCAAGGCAATCATGACGAATTGCTTGATCGCGAAGGGATTTATAAAGGGCTATGGGAGCGCCAAAGTGGCGCCATCATCTAAAATTTGGTACGTTAGTAGGCGATATGAAACTCTCTAAAGCGCGCATCAAGCAACAGCGTCTCTATGTAGGCGGCATTGCTTTGGTTGTTGTTCTTGCTGCCTTACTTGCAGCCTGGTTTGGGCGCGCGCAGTTGCGCACATGGTACGCCGATGCGATGAAGCCTACGTTGCCCGCTGAACAGCCTGTTACAAATACCTCGACAACCGGTTCAGTAACGCCGGTGAATAATGGCCAAACAGCAACGGGTACCCAGGCGAGCTCAACTAAGCCGAGCGGTTTTCCGAAAGAGTTAAACTTGAGCGTGCCTTTTGTCTTGCAAGCACCACATCAGAATTTGGTACTTCCGTATGAAGAGGCCTGCGAAGAAGCGACCCTTATCATGGCGGTCAATGCTGGCAAAAAAGCGCTGACGGCAGACCAACAAAAAGCAGAGATTGATGCCTTGGTCAAAACCGAAATGACCTTGTTCAATGATCATATTCACACCAATGCCTCTGAGACGGCAATGTTGGCCAAAGAGCATTATGGCGTTAAAGAAGCGCGTGTTATTTCTATTCGTTCAGCCGATGATATTAAGCGCGAACTCGCAGCGGGTCACCCAGTAATGATCCCTGCTAACGGTAAAGCATTAAAAAATCCAAACTTCAAAAACGGTGGCCCGGTTTACCACATGTTATTGATCAAGGGCTATATGGCAGACGGTCGTTGGATTACTCACGATCCCGGTACGCGAAATGGACGTGATTATCTCTATGGCAAAGATCTTTTGTTAAACGCCATTCATGATTGGACGGGTGAAGCCGCCGATGGTGCGCGCGTAGGTCTCGTCGTGGTACCATAGGTACATGGCCATACGCACCACCAAATCAAAAAAACCATTAGCACCAGTCGTGACGACCATGCCTCGTCAGACCATGTTATGGCGTCTTGTTTTGGTTGTCGGTGTTCTCGTTGGTGGTTTGACCCTCTTGTGGCGTCAGTTACCTACGCAACCAGTTTACCCCGTTCCTGAAACGCCTCTCGTTCAAGAATTAAACCAGGGGCAGCGCCTCACCTGTGAGCGCGCCGGCGGCAAATGGACGGATTGCGGTAATCCTTGCCACGGACAAGGCACGTCGCTCGCGAGCGACGGTGCCCAAGACGTTGAGTCTTGTATCGCCATGTGCGAGCCACAATGTCTTTGCGGTGGTGCGCCAAAATATAGCTGTCCGGCAAAAACCGTTTGCACCGATCTCACGTCTGGAACAGAAGGAGATGCGCCGATCGGTGTTTGTCGAGAATCTGTAAAAGTCGTTGAGACAAAGCCTGTTCTGGCAAAAATCACGGCGACGGTTGATTCGAGTGCTTATCCGTATCGTGTTAGCGGTACGGTCGTCGGTACGTCAACCGTTATCTGGTGGACGGCACTCGATGAGTCCGTCAACAATATTGGTCAAGGCAGAATTTCATGGCCGGTCACCTCGACAGCATCCTTTAACGAGACGATGTTCTTGTCAGCGATGCCAACATCAACGGCGTTACGTTTTCACTTTACGGCCGGTAGCCCAGAAGACAAGATTGAAGTTATGAGTACGTCGATCGCCTTAAGCACGATGACGAGGTCGATCTATAAAGATGATCCAAACTCGACGGTTTGCGAGACGTTGATCAAAGAATCTGTTATTTTACCAAAAACGATTTTGCCTTTTGAGGCAACCATGCGAGCCGCCCTCGGCGATGCCTTGATCGGCTTCGAGGTGTCACAGGGTGTCGCAACCATCGTTGTACCTCCATCAGCCATTTTTTCTGATGAATGCGCCGCAAAACGCATCGCCGCGATCGCAAAAGCGGTTACGGCAGATTTTCCGAGTATTTCAAGTCTTGTCATTCAAGAACAAAACAGCCAAACTCAACCCTAACCTATGAACGCTTCAAAAACCCTCCTTCTTTCGGTCATTGCTCTCACGTTATTGGGTGCTGGTTGTGCAAAAAAACAGCCATTACCGGTAGGTCCTGCACCACAGGCACCGAGTGAAAATGTGAACGAAAAACCAACAGGCATCCCTGTGCCTTTGCCGATCGATGCAAATTCAAG
>ERZ724509.898-NODE-898-length-11865-cov-4.809145_pt1 | contig 11865 bp, 10 predicted proteins | sample MGYA00376042_ERZ724509 | MGnify/ENA primary metagenome ERZ724509 (study PRJEB28724, sample SAMN07190887) | wastewater metagenome | isolation source: effluent of sewage treatment plant in Hong Hong | place: USA: Christiansburg, Virginia | collected 2016-03-01 ...
GATGTGGTTCTCCATGAGCCAGGGCGCGTCGGCTACGGGCTGGACGAACACCCCAACCACTCGGCGGTCGGCCGGGGAGGCCGACGCCGTCGCGCTGGGGCTGGCCGTGCCACCCGCTCGTTCCGATTCGCCGAACTCGATCACCGCCCACCGGGGATAGGCCCCCTCCGGCGATGCGACGATCAACTCCTTGGAGGTGAAGTCGAATGGCGACGCCGGTTTGAGGGTCTTGTTCACTCGCGCATCAACAGTCCCGAACAGGTCCTGTTCGAGGGTGATCCCCGTGTCGGCGGCCTTCCACCCGGTGGGGTCGCCCGCCGCGGACGCAACGATCGCCGGGTTGTTGCGGACGTTGTAGTCCCGCAGGATCTGCTGCGCGAGCTGCGAACCGAGGTCTGCCGCCGCGGTGGCCGAGGCAGTCGTCGAACCGGAGGCCGGGTCAGTGGCCGAAGTCGAGGTCGGCGTCGAGGACGTCGCGGTGCATCCCGCGAGCAGGAACACGATCGAAGCGAGGGCACTGCGTGCCAGGCGTGAGGTCATGGTTCGAGCAGATCACGATCCCCACCAACCCCGCAGAGCTCATCCACAGCCCTGTGGATAACTCAGGGCGCCGGTGGCGGTTCCGCTGGTGGCCGGGTGATCCGGATGACCCCGGCCTCAAGGTCGATCAGTGGTGGGGCACCGTCCTCGGGCACCTCACGGGAGGACTGCTGATGGCGCTTCTCGGCCAGGGTGTGGGCGTAGCCCGGCTGCAGCAACGCGATGGCTTCGCCGAACATGGCGCCACCCGCCGACGCACCCTCCCGACCGAAGATCACGTCTCCAGGGTAACCGCGGGCAGGCGCGCACGTCACCGCAAACGCCGGCGGGGCGGCATACGGGAGATCCCGTATGCCGCCCCACCGGGGACGTGCGTGGTGTGGCTCAGCCCTCGGCAGGAGCCTCGGCGTCGGCCTTGTCGCCCTCGCCGTCGGCCATGACAGCAGCCAGCGACAGCTTGCCGCGCGGGTCGATCTCCTTGAGCTCGACCTGGACCTTCTGGCCGATCTTGAGGACGTCCTCGACGTTGTCGATCCGCTTGCCACCGACGAGCTTGCGCACCTCGGAGATGTGCAGCAGACCGTCCTTGCCCGGAAGCAAGGAGATGAACGCCCCGAAGGTCGTCGTCTTGACGACGGTTCCCATGAAGCGCTCGCCGACCTCGGGCATCTGCGGGTTGGCGATCGCGTTGATCGCGGCCCGCGCCGCCTCGGCCGAGGGGCCGTCGACCGCACCGATGTAGACGGTGCCGTCGTCCTCGATGGAGATGTCCGCGCCGGTGTCGTCCTGGATCTGGTTGATCATCTTGCCCTTCGGGCCGATGACCTCGCCGATCTTGTCGACCGGCACCTTCACCGTGATGATCCGCGGAGCGAAGGGCGACATCTCGTCGGGAGCATCGATGGCCTCGCCCATGACATCGAGGATGTGCAGCCGGGCCTCGCGGGCCTGGGTCAGCGCACTCGCGAGCACGGAGGCGGGGATACCGTCGAGCTTGGTGTCCAACTGGATGGCGGTGACGAACTCGCGCGTGCCGGCGACCTTGAAGTCCATGTCACCGAACGCGTCCTCGGCGCCGAGGATGTCGGTGAGAGCGGCATACCGGGTCTCGCCGTCGACCGTGTCCGAGACCAGGCCCATCGCGATGCCGGCGACCGGCGCGCGCAGCGGCACACCGGCGTTGAGCAGCGAGAGGGTCGAGGCGCAGACCGAGCCCATCGACGTCGAGCCGTTGGAGCCGAGAGCCTCGGACACCTGACGGATCGCGTAGGGGAACTCCTCACGCGTGGGCAGGACGGGCATGAGCGCCCGCTCGGCCAGCGCGCCGTGGCCGACCTCGCGCCGCTTCGGCGAACCGACGCGGCCGGTCTCACCGGTGGAGAACGGCGGGAAGTTGTAGTTGTGCATGTAGCGCTTGCGGGTCACCGGCGAGAGGGTGTCGAGCTGCTGCTCCATCTTGAGCATGTTCAGCGTGGTCACCCCCATGATCTGGGTCTCGCCACGCTCGAAGATCGCCGAACCGTGCACCCGCGGGAGCACCTCGACCTCGGCGCCCAGGGCCCGGATGTCGCGCAGGCCACGGCCGTCGATGCGGACCGAGTCACGCAGGATCCGCTGGCGGACCAGCTTCTTCTGCAGGGCGCGGAAGGCGGCGGAGACCTCCTTCTGGCGACCGGCGAACTCGCCGACCGTCTCGCCGTCGCCGACGAACTTGGCGTGCAGACCCGACTTGATCGCGTCGAGGGTGTCCTCGCGCTCGGTCTTGCCAGCAATGGTGAGCGCAGCGGCGGTGGCGTCGTGGGCGTCGCCCTCGACCGCGGCATACACGTCGGCTTCGTAGTCAAGGAAGCGGGGGAACTCGATGGTCTCCTTGGCCGAACGAGCGGCCAGGTCGGCCTGCGCCTCGCACAGCACCTTGATGAACTTCTTGGCGGCCTCGAGGCCCTCGGCGACGACCTCCTCGGTGGGGGCAGTCTTGCCCTGGTGCTTGACCAGGTCCCAGGTGGCCTCGGTGGACTCGGCCTCGACCATCATGATCGCGACGTCGTCACCGACGATGCGACCGGCGACGACCATGTCGAAGGTCGACCGCTCGGCGTCGGAGAAGTTCGGGAAGGCGACCCAGTGGCCGTCGATGCACGACACCCGGACGCCACCGATCGGGCCGCTGAACGGCAGGCCCGAGATCTGGGTGGCGGCGCTGGCGGCGTTGATGGCCACGACGTCGTACTGGTGGTCGGGGTTGAGGGCGTAGACCGTGATGATGATCTGGACCTCGTTGCGCAGGCCCTTGACGAAGCTGGGGCGCAGCGGCCGGTCGATGAGCCGGCAGGTGAGGATGGCCTCGGTGCTGGGACGGCCCTCGCGCCGGAAGAAGCTGCCGGGGATCTTGCCGATGGCGTACATACGCTCTTCGACGTCGACCGTCAGCGGGAAGAAGTCGAACTGGTCCTTGGGCGTGCGCCCGGCGGCCGTCGTGGCCATGATCATCGTGTCGTCGTCGAGGTAGGCGACAACTGCGCCGTCAGCCTGCTTGGCCAACCGGCCGGTCTCGAAACGAATGGTGCGGGTGCCGAACTTGCCGTTGTCGATGGTGGCTTCGGCGAAAATGATCTCTGGACCCTCCATGGGTCCTCCGTTCTCTCTTAACTCCAGACCGCGTGCATCGTCGTTGTGCACGGGTTTGTCCGTGCCGGCCCGCTCGCGCGGGTCGACATACGAGAAGGCGGTCGCCGCAGATGCGGTGACCGCCTTGTCGTGGTCGTTATCGACGCAGACCCAGTCGCTTGATAAGCGAGCGGTAGCGCTCGATGTCGGTGGCCTCGAGGTAGCGCAGCATGCGCTTGCGCCGACCGACCAGGAGCAGCAGGCCACGCCGGCTGTGGTGGTCGTGCGGGTGCGTGCGCGCGTGCTCGGTGAGGTCCTGGATGCGCTTGGTGAGCATCGCGATCTGCACCTCGGGAGAGCCGGTGTCGCCCTCGACCGTGGCGTACTCGGTCATGATCTGCTTCTTGACTGTGCTTTCCAGCGGCATAGGGGGCCGACTCCTTCTCAAGGATGTTGCGCGGTGCTCCAGGGCAGGTCCACCTGGGCGCTCTCGATCCGCGGCCGTTCAACGGCGTCTCTCAGACTACCAGCGCGGTCCGAGCCACCCTAATCGGCGGCGTATCGTCGGTGTCGTGCACGACATCCAATGGATCGACCTCGAAGGGGTCGTCAACATGCGCGACGTCGGCGGGATGCCGACGCTTGACGGCGGGACGATCGCATCGGGCCGACTGATCCGCTCGGACAACCTGCAGGAGTTGTCCGACGCCGCGATCCGCCGCCTCGTCGACGAGTTGGGGGTCACCGACGTCGTCGACCTGCGCACCCACGTCGAGGTCGCCCAGGAGGGCGCCGGACCGCTCGTCGGTCACCCCAGCGTCCGGATAAGTCACTTCACCTTGTATGCCGATGACTCGGCTGAGAGCGGCATACCCGACAGCGAGCGGGAACTCCCCTGGGAGACGCAGGCGCGTCGTGAGGCAGCAGCGCGAGCGCGGCGCGAGCAGGCCAACGGCGACGTCCGGGGCACCTCGGGTGACCAGTCGTCCAAGCCGCACATCGTGCCCGGCGGTCAGGATCACGACGACTTCTGGTCCGACCACTACCTGAGCTATCTGGGGCAACGACCGGAATCCGTCGTCGGAGCCCTGCGCGCCATCGCCGACGCCAAGGGTGCGGTGGTCGTGCACTGCGCGGCCGGCAAGGACCGCACCGGAACGATCACCGGCCTGGCCTTGGTCGTCGCCGGGGCTCGACCCGAAGCCGTGATCGCCGACTACGCCGCGTCGGCCGAGAGGGTCCCGCAGATCCTCGACCGCCTGCTGCGCCGACCGGCATACGCCGCGAATCTGCTGGGCAAGACGGTGGCCGAGCAGTCCCCGCGTCCCGAGACGATGACCCGCTTGCTGGCCGCGTTGGAGCGTGACTTCGGTGGGGTGCTGGGCTGGTTGAGCACCCAGGACTGGACCGAGGCCGACACCGAAGCCGTGCGCGCCAAACTCCGCTGATCTCGGGCAGTTTGGGCTCGACCTGCGCTACGGCTTCTTCTTGGGGTCGATGGGCTCGCTCGAGAGGGCAGCGATGAAGGCTTCCTGCGGGACTTCGACCCGCCCGACCATCTTCATCCGCTTCTTGCCCTCCTTCTGCTTCTCCAGCAGCTTGCGCTTGCGGGTGATGTCGCCGCCGTAACACTTGGCGAGCACGTCCTTGCGCATCGCGCGGATCGTTTCGCGAGCGATGATGCGAGCGCCGATGGCCGCCTGGATGGGCACCTCGAACTGTTGGCGCGGGATGAGCTTGCGCAGCTTCCCAGCCATCTCGACGCCATAGGCATAGGCCTTGTCCTTGTGGACGATGGCCGAGAAGGCGTCGACCTGCTCGCCCTGCAGCAGGATGTCGACCTTGACCAGGTCGGCGACCTGGTCGCCGTCCAACTCGTAGTCCAGTGACGCATATCCCCGCGTGCGGGACTTCAACTGGTCGAAGAAGTCGAAGACGATCTCGGCCAGCGGCAGCGAGTAGCGCATCTCGACGCGGTCCTCGGAGAGGTAGTCCATGCCGCGCAGTGCCCCGCGCTTGCCCTGGCACAACTCCATGATCGCGCCGATGAACTCGCTCGGCGCGAGGATCGTGGCCCGAACGACCGGCTCGCGGACCTCGGAGATCTTCCCGTCGGGATACTCACTGGGGTTCGTGACCGTGACGACACGCCGATCATCCAACGTCACTTCATAGACGACGTTGGGCTGGGTCGAGATGAGATCGAGCCCGAACTCGCGCTCCAGCCGCTCGCGGACGATCTCCAGGTGCAGCAATCCGAGGAAGCCACACCGGAAGCCGAACCCCAGCGCCGCCGAGGTCTCCGGCTCATAGGCCAGCGCCGCGTCGTTGAGCTTGAGCTTGTCCAGGGCCTCCCGCAGGTCGGGGTAGTCCGACCCGTCGATGGGATACAGGCCGGAGAAGACCATCGGCTTGGGGTCCCGATAACCACCCAGCGACTCGCGGGCCGGCTTGCCGGCGTTCGTCACGGTGTCGCCGACCCGGCTCTGGCGAACGTCCTTCACCCCGGTGATGAGGTAACCCACCTCGCCGACGCCCAGGCCCTTGGACGGCTCGGGCTCCGGCGAGGAGACACCGATCTCCAGCAACTCGTGGGTGGCCTTGGTCGACATCATGAGGATCCGCTCGCGCGGGTTGAGGTCGCCGTCGATGACTCGCACGTAGGTGACGACCCCGCGGTAGGTGTCATAGACCGAGTCGAAGATCATCGCCCGAGCCGGCGCATTCGGGTCGCCGACCGGGTGCGGGACCTGCTTGACGATGATGTCGAGCAACTCCTCCACGCCGACGCCGGTCTTGCCCGAGACCTGCAGGCAGTCCGACGGGTCGCAGCCGATGAGACCCGCGAGCTCCGCGGCATACTTCTCCGGCTGCGCGGCAGGGAGGTCGATCTTGTTGAGCACGGGGATGATCGCCAGGTCGTTCTCCATCGCGAGATAGAGGTTGGCGAGGGTCTGCGCCTCGATCCCCTGGGCGGCGTCAACGAGCAGGACGGCACCCTCGCAGGCGGCCAGCGAGCGCGACACCTCATAGGTGAAGTCGACGTGCCCCGGCGTGTCGATCATGTTGAGCGCGTAGGTCACCCCGTCGGACTCCCATGGCATCCGCACGGCCTGGCTCTTGATGGTGATGCCGCGCTCGCGCTCGATGTCCATCCGGTCGAGATATTGCGCGCGCATCGCCCGGCTGTCGACGACGCCGGTGAGCTGCAGCATCCGGTCAGCCAACGTCGACTTGCCGTGGTCGATGTGGGCGATGATGCAGAAGTTGCGGATGCGGTCCGGCGGCGTGCCGTGCGGCGGCAACCCGGTGCGGGCCATGGGTGACACGGTGGTGGGGTTCCTCGCGGGCTTCGGGGTCGACTGGATTCGCAACAGTGTCCCACGACGCCGTCGGTATGCCGTCCGCTCACCTTCGGCGGCTAGCGTGTCGTCTGTGGACATCCTCGTCACCGGCGGAACCGGGACCCTCGGCCGGGCGACCGTGCCGCTACTGCAAGCCGCCGGCCACCACGTGCGGGTGCTCAGTCGCCGCACCGGGCCAGGGCTGACGACCGGGGATCTGGAACGGCGCCAAGGTCTCAAACGAGCCCTCGACGGCGTCCACACCGTGGTGCACCTGGCGACCTCGGGGGGAGCTCGCGACATCCGCGCGGCCGCCAACCTCTCGAAGGCGGCGGTCGAGGCCGACGTCCAGCACATCATTTACATGTCGATCGTCGGGGTCGACCGGGTCCCCCTCCCCTACTACCAGGCCAAGGTCGAGGCCGAACGGCAACTGCAAGCCAGTGGCCTGGGCCTGACCATCCAGCGCGCCACCCAGTTCCACGAACTCGTCCTGACGGTGATGCGCACCCAGCGGGCCGCCCCACTGTTGTTCGTGCCTGACATCCCGATTCAACCGGTGGACCTCTCTGCTGTCGCGGCTCGCCTCACCTCGCTCATCGGTCAGGAACCGGCCGGGCGTGCCCCGGACCTCGGCGGTCCTCGCGTCGAGCGCTTCACCGATCTCGCTCAGCAGTGGCAGCACCACATCGACCGAAAGCGCCGAGTCGTCCCCGTCCGGCTGCCGGGGCGCACGTTCGCGGCATACGCCCAGGGCGGGCACCTGGCACCCGAGGGAGCGGCGACGGCAACCCCGACCTTCGCGGACTTCCTCGGCGCCGGGACAGTCTGACGTGGGACGGCTGCGGGACGCGCTGGCCCGGTGGTGGCGGCCGGCGGCGAAGTCACCCGCTCCGAGGACACCCACGCCTAGGACACCCGCCCCGGGCGCGCCGACGACGGCCTACCCGGGCGACTTCACCGGCATACCCGAACTGCGGTGGGCCCCCCACGATGACGGGCGGCCCGATCCGGGTGAGGTCGTCTGGACCTGGGTGCCGTTCGAGGAGGATCACACCCAGGGCAAGGACCGTCCGGTCCTGCTCGTCGGCACCGACGGGCCGTGGCTGCTCGCGGTCCCCCTCACCTCGAAGGACCACGACCGCGACGCCCTCCAAGAACGTCGAGACGGTCGGCTCTGGTGCGATGTCGGCTCGGGTGCGTGGGACCGCCGCGGTCGACCCAGCGAGGCCCGCGTCGACCGGATCCTGCGCGTGGACCCGACGACGATCCGCCGCGAGGGCGCCGCGCTCGACCGGGCCGTCTTCGATCAGGTCGCGGCCGCGATCCGCGCCGTCCGCTGACCGCCGCCCGCTAACCGCCGCCCGCTGGCCAGGCGCACGGCATACGCGAAGGGTCGGCTCCCACACGAGGAGCCAACCCTTCGATGTATGCCGCGTCGTCGCCTACGCGGGCTCGGCCTCCCCCAGCCGCGCACTCGCAACCGACCGCCCAGGGATCGCGGCGATCAACTCCTGGGTGTATTCGTGCGCGGGGTGGTCGAAGAGCTGATCGGGGGCCCCGCTCTCGATGATCTTGCCGCGACGCATGACATGGACCTCGTCGGAAATCATCCGCACCACGGCGAGGTCGTGGCTGATGAACAGGTAGGTGAGGCCCATCTCGCGCTGCAGCGATGCGAGCAACTCAAGGATCTGAGCCTGGACGAGGACATCCAGCGCCGACACGGCTTCGTCGAGAACCACCAGATCGGGGCGCAGCGCCAGTGCGCGTGCGATGGCGACCCGCTGACGTTGGCCACCGGACAACTCGTGCGGATAACGGTCGGCGACAGCCGGGGGCAGGGCCACTTGGTCCAGCAACTCGAGCACCCGCTGACGGCGCGACGTGGGGTCGCCGACCTTGTGCACCGCCAGGGGCTCGGCGATGGTGCGGGCAATGGTGAAACGGGGGTCGAGGGAGGAATACGGGTTCTGGAAGACCGGCTGCACCCGCCGGCGCAGGGCGAACAACTCCTTCCCTCGCATGGTGGTCAGGTCGTTGCCCTCGAACACGATGTTTCCGCTCGTGATGGTCTCCAGACCGAGCACCATGTTTGCCGTGGTCGATTTGCCCGAGCCGGACTCCCCGACCACCGACACGGTGCTGCCGGCGCGGATGTCGAACGAGACATCGTCGACCGCCTTGAACGACTCGGCCGAGCCGCCGCGCAACGCATACTCCTTGACCACGTGACGGACCGATACGAGCGGGACGTCACTGGTGGAGATCCGTTCTCTCGCCGCGGTCCGCACCGGCGCGCGCCCCAGCGACAGCCCAGGCACGGCAGCGATCAGCGACTTGGTGTAGTCGTGCGACGGACTGCGCAGCACCTGCTTGGACGGGCCTTGCTCGACGATCTCCCCGCGATACATGACCGCGACCCGATCGGCGCGCTCGGCCGCGAGGGCGAGGTCGTGGGTGATGAGGAAGACCGCCGTGCCCGACCCGACGGTCAGGCTCTCCAGTTGGTCGAGGATGCGCCGCTGGACGGTCACGTCGAGGGCGGATGTCGGCTCGTCGGCGATCAGGAGGCGTGGGTTGCACGAGAGGCCGATCGCGATGAGCACGCGCTGGCGCATACCGCCGGAGAACTCATGGGGGTATTGGGTGGCCCGGCGCTCTGGGTCGGGGATGCCGACCAGTTCCAGCAGTTCGTGAACGCGCTGGTCGGTGGCCCGGCCCGTGGTGCGTCCATGCACCTCCAACGCCTCACCGATCTGTCGGCCGATCCGCATGAGCGGATTGAGGTTGCTCATCGGGTCCTGCGGCACCAGCCCGATCCCCGCGCCACGCACGGCGATGAGCTGCTTCTCGGTCAGCGCGCGGATATCGCTGCCGTCGAAGAGAATGCTCCCGCTGGTGATGACCGCGTTGTCCGGCAGGAGGCCGTTCACCGCCGCAGCGGTGGTGCTCTTGCCCGACCCGGACTCGCCGACGATGGCAACGGTCTCGCCGACGCCCACGTCGAGTGACACGTCGCGGACTGCCGGTGCAACCTTTCCGCCGGCACGGAACCCGATCGACAGATTGCGAATCGACAGGACGGGGCTGTCGGTCACGGGTGTGGTCATGGTCGGCTCCCTATGAGCATCGGGGCGTCACTGACGCCGAGTGAGGACAACGCGGTGGCCCACAGCTGGGCCGTCGGCAGCGGTGCGGCGGACATGAGGCGGTTGGACAGCAAGACGAGGGCAACTCCCGTGCCCGGGACCAGACCGAGCGCACACCCGGTGAAACCCGGGTGCCAGAGCAGGTTGCGGCGCACGCCGCCCAGCAGGACCGGCATCGTCCGCCACCCGAGTGCCTGCCCCGAGTCCGGCCCCTCGGCGAAGATCTGCGCGGTGATGTCTGGGCGCCACAGGTCGTCCGACGTGGCTGCCAGCGCCAGAGATCGACCCAGCCGCAGGAGGTCGACGGCCGTCGAGAACATCCCGGCGTGCCCGCTGACACCGCCCAACACCCGGTAGCAGTTGCCGTCGTTCACCTCGCCGGTCAGTTCGTGCGTCCGCCAGGCGATCTCGCGGCTGGGATAGAGCACCGGATAGGGATCACCGCTGCCGACCATGTCCCGCTCGACCCCGTCGCCGGGTGCGCTCGCTGCGACGTCACCCGTCACCGGCCCGTATGCCGTGTCCACCAGTCCGAGGGGACCGGTGACGAACTCGGACACCGCCTCAGCCAACGACAGGCCCGTGGCCCGTTCGATGATGCGGCCGAGCAGGATGAAGCCGAGGTCCGAATAGGCTCGACGCTCCCCCGGCGGATAACGCAGGGGCAGGGCGGCCACCGCCTCATACGCATCGACGGGTCGACCGTCCGCGGACGGCGCGAGGTAGAGCGGCTGCCACTCCCACAGGCCCGCCCGATGCGTCAGGAGGGTCGAGATCGTGGCATCCGAAGTGCAGGGCGAGTCGGCGACGAATCGGTCGACCCGGTCATCCAGACGGAGCACCCCGACGGAGGCAAGTCGGTGGATCGCCGTGGTGGTGGCCACGACCTTCGTCACCGAGGCGATGTCGAACCGCGTGTCGGTGTGCAGCGCCCGATGGTTGCCGTCGGCGGCACCGACCGACTTGATCCTGGTCCCGGCCCCGGTCGTGACGCCGATGGTGACGCCGAGCGGCCCCGACGCCAGGGCATGCACTGCGTGGGCTGCGGTCCCGACAGCATCGAGGAGCTCCGACCCCGTCGACGCGTTCACGCCAACGCCTTGTGCAGCTCGATCTCCGGTTCGCCAAACTCCTCCTGAACCCGCGTCACCCCGTCGGGCAGCCACCCGCAGGCCGCATAGAAGCCGACCGACGGAGTATTGGCCGCGAACACCCACAGCGTCGCCGAGGTCGCCGCGGCCTTCGTGAGATCGACGGCAGCCTTCTCGAGCAAACGGCGTCCCAGGCCGAGGCCTTGAGCACTAGGCGACACATAGAGCGACTGGACCAGGCCCGTGGACCCGTTCACGCCGTAACTAGTGACCCCGACGACGACGCCGTCCCGGACCGCCACGACGACGGTGCGGTCCGGCGCGGTGAGGGCGCGGTTCCACAGCGCGGTCGCCGCTTCATCGGTCATGGAATCGGTGAGGCGGTCGGGAAGCACGCCGCGGTAGCTCTGCCGCCAGCAGTCGAGGAAGACATCGACGATCCCGGTGCGGTCCTCCAGTCCGGCCCGACGCAGCTGGACGCTCACGTGACGCCCCCGTGCAGTCGGATCGAGCGGATCGGCGACGCCGGCTCGGGCAGCCGCAAGGGACCACTCCCGGGTGTGATGCTTCCCAGGATGCGCGGCACGCGAGCCCCGGTGCCCCCGGCGACGACGCCGGGCAGCCCATGCAGCGTGCACCAGCCGATCACGGCGAGCAGGATTGCCTCCTTTGCGTCGGTGGGGACGGAGAGCGCGTCCGTGGTCACCACCTCGACGTCAGGCAGGGCAGCTCGTATGCCGTCAACCAGCAACGGGTTTCGGCACCCGCCGCCGGACATGGCGAGGTAGGTCACCCCAGCGGTCCGGACGGCCTCGGCCACCGTGCGCACGGTCAGCTCGGTCAGTGTGGCGAGCAGATCGATGGGGCTGATGTCGTGGCCGAGCGCAGCGACGGCCTCTCGCACGTAGGTCCCGTGGAAGTGCTCCTTGCCGGTGCTCTTCGGCGCGGGCAACGCGTAATAGGGGTCTGCGAGCAAGGCGTCGAGAAGGTCGACGTCGACCGATCCGCCGGCGGCGAGCCGGCCCCCGTCGTCGTAGCCTCGCGGGTCCAGGCCCTCGGTCTGCACCACGGCGTCCATGAGCGCGTTCGAGGGGCCGATGTCGAAGGCCGATACGCGTCCATCGGTGATGA
>ERZ724509.899-NODE-899-length-11861-cov-11.842792_pt1 | contig 11861 bp, 7 predicted proteins | sample MGYA00376042_ERZ724509 | MGnify/ENA primary metagenome ERZ724509 (study PRJEB28724, sample SAMN07190887) | wastewater metagenome | isolation source: effluent of sewage treatment plant in Hong Hong | place: USA: Christiansburg, Virginia | collected 2016-03-01 ...
GGCTACGTGAGCAGCGCTCTGGCCCTTGGTACGATCCATCCTCTTCTGGCGGTGGGCGGGTGTTGCGGGTGTTCAATCTGTTGGCTCCATGTCTGTTATCGTCAGGCCGTCCAAGGCAGCCCAAACTCGTCCGCAGCCAGCACCCGGAATCCGGGCTGCTGCTCCGCCCACCTGTACAGGTCTCCAGGGGACTTGTGCCAGGCGTCAGCAAGCTTGAATGCCTTGGCTATTACCTCGCTACAGAAATCCCAGGGTGTACTGACGCGAAACGGCAGCAGGAAGCTCAGCAAGTCCGGCCAGCCGTATGGAGTACCTACCCGGCTTCTGATGTAGGCAATGGCCTCAGACGAGTCGCCATCAAACTCCACAATCACCCAGCGCTCCGGGGCAAGTGAGCGCCAGGCAGCCCGCACCCCCTTGTCGCGCAACGAGGACGACAACACTTCGGACCAGGCTGGCCACATGCTGGCCACCAGTTCGACGTGGCTGAACTGGCTGCCTGTCGCCCAGCAGATCAGCCAGTCCCCGACCAGAGACTTGCGGTTCTCAGACTTGCGGCCCTTGTAGAAAGTGAGCCTGGTCTTCTTAGTCATAGCTTGCTCGGAGTCGTCGGTGACTGTAGAACCGTCTCCGCCAACGGCGGTGTGGAATGTTACGCTGCTCATTGAGATTCCTGCAGGATGTCAGATGATACCAGAAGGCAGCACCCAAAGCCGCGCCTGTTCTGCACCGGCCAGGGCCAGCGCCTCGGCCAGTTCGGCAGCCGTGGCTTGGATGACGGTGTTGTCGGCCAGCACCCACGGCACGCTGGCCGATGCGCCTGTTGACAGAACCAGAATGGCCCGGCTCATGCGGGTCTGGCTGGTTTCGTCGCCATCAAACGTGTTGCCTGCGGCGGTGGTGACTTTGATGTTGTCCACGGCGATCTGCCGTGCGGCTTTGGCCTGCTCGCGCAGTTGCTCTGCTGTGGGTGCAGCGGGCACCGGCACGGGCACAACCACCCATGCAGTGCCCGTCCACATGGGCACATGGCCGTCTGGTGCGTCTGGTGGCGCAATGGGTGTGCCTGCTGGCTGTGGTGCCAGTGGGTTGGTGATGGTGTGCGGGCCTGCGTAGTAGCCTGCTCCGTCAAATGTGTAAATGGTGGTCATGGTGGCTCCTGCTTAGGTTTTGATGTACGCGGTGACACCGGACGCGACCGGCACCTGTGGCACGGCGAACTGGGTGGCGCTGTTGTAGGTGTAGACGGGGCGGCAGTAGAAAGTGCCACCAAGCTGCGGAAAGAGTAGCTGCACACCGTTTAACTCGCCAACGTATTGCCATGTAATTGTGGTGGGCGCGTAGGTTACTTGGCTAATTTGTCGCCATGCGACGAGGTCTGTGGTCGCATAGGCAAAACTGGCCGTATCGGCACCTGCCCACACCAGTTCGCTGCCCACCACCATCAGATCAATCATACTGCCGATGAGTCGCGTTGGCCAAAAAACCTGTTGCCACGTCAGGCCATCCGCGCTCTGATACATGCGCGGCACATTGCCTGATACCGTCACCCCGCCAATGAATTTGCCAGCAAACACCAGCATTCGGTTGCCACTTGCCGCCAGCATTGTGGTGACACCAAGTGTCATGGTGACGTTCGACCATGTGACGCAGTCATCGGTGCTGCGTGCCAGTTGTGCGGTTGATTGGTGGTAGGCGAGCCATACACTGTCTTTATAGACAAACGTGGGGGGCCCGCTTGCAGGTGTGAACGACAGCGTTCGGCCTGTCCAGATGATGGCATCAGGCGTGGTATATATGGTCGCGCTGGAGTTGGTGGGCGCAACCAGCAGCCCGTTTTCGACCACGGCAGCGTACACAGCCAGCAGAGCAGGCATGGTTCGGCCTGCCCACGAAACGCCGTCCGTGCTGGTGTAGTAAGTGGTGCTGCTGCTGGTGAACAGCACAAACGTGTCATTGACCACTACCAGCCGGTATGGGTTAGCCAGCCCGGACAGGGTCACTTTTGCGAACGTGACCCCGTTGTCTGTGCTGCGGGCCAGCCACTCATTGCCATTTGGCGGCACCATGAGCACGCACGCGCTGTTTTGGCCGCCCAGCGCGTAGAGCCCAGCAGATGCCAGCCCGGGAAGCGTGGCTTTGCTGACAGCGGTCACGCCGTCAACGCTGCGGTAAAAATCGTGGTCTGTGGTGCTGCTGCTCAAGCCTGCGTAAAAGCAGTGGTGCCCCGCACGCTGCATGTACCGACCATCGGTGAACAGCGGTGTGCGAGTGCCAACGCTAAACCCGGATCGGAATGGCTCGTACACACCGTCGCGCAGCAGTCCAAGCTCGGCATACAGCGCGGCATAACTGCCCTGGCTGTAGATGGCCCCGTCAGCAGGTAGCCAGGCCGGGGCCGGCAGGGCGCGGTTGGTCAGCACCACGTCGCCCACGCAGTAGGGACTTGCAGTCGGTGCGGTGACGGCAATCGACCACAGATCAAACGTGCCAGAGCCGCTGGATTCGTCAACAGCCACCACCAGCTCACCCGTGGCGGAGGTGTATGCGGTGACATAGCCGCGCATCTGGTTGGACGGGGCCGAAGCGGCAGCAATCACAAGTCTCTGCCCGACAGCAAAAGCTTTGGTTGTGCCAGACACCACGCCGAAGGTGAATGAGCCGCTTGATGCGATGGTGCGGCTTGCCCCGCTGGTGCCCGTGAACGCCCCAGCTGCGACACCGTCGAGGCGGGTGAACTCAGCATTCAGCGCGGTCACAGTGTTGGGCAGCTGAGTGAGGAAGAACGTATCCAGATCGGTGCGGAACGTCGGGCTGGTGCGGTCAAGCGCTGGGAGTGCAGGGATGGTCATCGGTTAGTCCTCGTTAAGTCCGTCTATTTCAAGGTTGCAGGTAACAAACCCGTAATGCGGGATTGTGATGTACAGGTCGCGGTAGACCCCGTAACAGTTGAGCGAGTCGTACTCTGTCATACAGCTGGCGACATACACGCTGGGAGTGGAGCGAATTGCGGTTAGCACCCGCTTGACGCGAGTCATGTCTGATTTTTCTATCACCAGCGGCAGAGTGACACGGTTGGCGTAACCGCCCTCGATCCACTCCCTGTTGCCGAAGCCGTCGTCCACCACCTTGCCCCAGTTCAACAGGCCAGAGCCTGCGCCGTACTCGGTCAGGCCAATGCCATGCACTCGCCCGGCCACCAGTGCCCCGATTGCTGCGCCACTGGTATTGCCTGCGACAGTGACGGTCAGCTCGCCAGATGGGAACTGTCCTGGCAGGTCTGTCCAGATTACGTTGTATAGCTGGCGGTACTCCCCGTACATCCAGTCGTAGACAGACTGTACGGGGGTGGCGTCCAGGTTTTGCGAGCGAGTCCAGGCCACTGATCCGCCTGGGGTTTGTTTGAGGGTGACGGTGACCGATTCGCCACGCAAATCCAGCAGGGCCACGCCTTCAATGCTGCCAAACTCCAGCACGGTGGTGATGTTGCCGCTGGGTACTGTGGTGCGGCTGCCGATCTTCTGGTCAAACTGCGCCCAGCGGTTTGTGGCCCCAATTTCCAGCCAGTTTGTGGCGTCATCCTCGGGCGCTGTGGCCGTGGCGCCCGCCACCTTGCGCCGGTACTTTTTGTGCAGGCTTGCACGGATGGCCTCTTGGCCCACTGTGTAGGCGGTGGCGGCGTTCCACTCGGTTTCGCCGCTGGCAGGCTCAGCAACGGTGCAGCTTTTCAGCGCGGTGTCGGTCACTGCTGTGGGGATGATGACCTTGGCTGTGTAGGGGAGTAGGCTCATACTGTCTCCGTGGTGATGGCGTCGGATTTGATGGCTCGGCGCAACTGCCTATCAGTGCCGGCTGTGAAACCGGCTGTGGCCGTGGTGGCGGCCCTGATGGCCTGCAACTCAGCACGCACGGCACGCAGTTCAGCCACAATTTCAGCGTTGCTGCCCGATGCCGCGCTGTAGCCCGTGGCGTTGGGATTGTACGCGGCTGGCACCACCATTTCCCCTTTGTGCAAAAAGGCCGGGCCGTCTTGGGGCACGTAGGGTGTGCCCACGGCGTAGCCTGGGAGCTTTTGCAGCAGATCAAGCCCTTTCCAGCCAAGAGACTCCAGCGACTCGCGCATGGCCTGTTCTGGAGTTTGATACATGGTTCCGAGGGTGTACGTAGCACCACCGCTACTCTTGAGTTGCTCAATCATGGTGGCCAGGTATTCAGGTGCTTTTTGCACCCCCTGCTCGCGGTTGACGGCCAGGAACTTCGACCATGTGTCGTATTGCGCTTTGTTGGCAATGTCTTTTGCGCTGCCGATTGGTGCGGTGAGAAAGCGACCACCCACGTCATAGCTGCTGTTGCCCACGCCCGAGGGGGATTGGCCGGTTTGCATCATCACCTCGGCCTGGCCGTAGGTGATGCCCAACTGGTTTGCCAGCCCACTGATGGCGGATGTCATTTGCGCGGAGCCTGCGGCCTGCTGCGATGCGGTTTGCCCACCACCACCTGCACCACCTGATGCGCTGCTGGTGATGGCCGACAAGAACGGCCCCATTGCAGCGGCCACGGATTGCGTGGCGTCGATCTGCGCGATCTGCGCGTCGTACTGCATTTGCAGCGAGTCCATCATGGCGCTGTGCTGGTCGCCCAAGCTGCGCTTGTTTTCGTCATGGCGCAGGGCTGCCTCATCCTCTTGCGCCTTCATTGCGTCGATGATGGCTTGCGCTGCTGCCATTTGGCCTTGTGCCTGTGCGTCCAACTTCGACACCGGCACAGCGGCAGAGGCTTGGGCCATTGCCCAGTCTTCAAACCGGCCAAAGAGGCTTTGCGTGTTGCCGCTCACCACCTTCAGTGCGTCTTCAAGGCCAGCCTGGTTCAAGCTACCTGTGGCGGCAGCTTGGTCAATCAGCCCACGGGCTGCGCCGTAGCTGGTGGTGGTGAGGGGCTGGTTGGCTGCGCCTGTGAGAGCTTCTCGGGCACTGGTCAACGCGCCAGCAATACCGCTTATCGCATCGATGCTGGCCTGCGCGGCGCTGGTGCGGGCAGAAGCTATAGCGGATGCTGCCTGCCTTGCAGCGTCAAGTTCCCGCTGTGCCGTCTCGTAGCGCATGGTCTGCAGGGCTTGCGCACCGTCCAGCCAACTTTGCGCCATGCTTTGTTGGGTGTCTTTCCATGCGCTGAGGGTGTCGGCGGCGGCTCGCTGTGCGGTGTCTGCGGCTTGCTGCTGGGTGTCGGCCAGGGTGTCGGTGGCGGTTTTGGCAGCGTTGGTGGCGTCGATTTGCGCTCGCACGCTCTGGTTATAGGCGTAGGCGGCACGCTCGGCCAGGGTCATGCCCTCGGTGTCGAATGCGACCAGGTCGCCGCCTTGCGCTTCAATCAGTTGGCGCTTCAGGCGCTTGCCTTCTTCTTCCAGGCTGCTGAGCACGCCCGACACGGCGGTGGCCGCATCATTGGCCGCTGGCACCAGGGCTGCAAATTCGTCTTGCAGGTTGATGAGGCCAGCAGCCAATGTGGTGTCGCCAGCGGCGATGGCTGCGTCCACCAGCCCCCGGAACGCTTCGCGGCTGGCTGGCATTTCCTTGCCCAGCTCGGCCAGTTGTCCGGTGAGAGCCGTGGTGGCCGATGCGGCGCGTTCGCTCTCGGTGTAAAAGTTGGTGTAGTAGCCACTTAGGCTGGCCACGGCAGATTCGGCCCCGCCCATTGATGCAATTAGGGCGCTGGCGGTGCCCTCGGCCATGCCCGCAAACGCTGCACTGGCCCGGCCCATGCCCTCCAGAGCAGTGGCGGTGGCGTTGATCTGGCCCACGGTGGCGGCCAGTTGGTCAAGGCTGGGGGCATCGCCCAGCGCGGTCAGCATGGTGTCGGCCCAGGCTGGGGTTTGGGTGATGAGGTAGTCGCGCACGTCTTTTGCAACGGCGGCGGCGTACTCTTTTGCACCGGCTTCTCCGTCGGAAAACTCACGACCAATGTTTCTGCCAGTCTCCCAGTCGGTAACCAAGGTGTCGCCCAGCTTCACCATCAGAGTGCCCCAGGCTCCATCTGGGCTGATGTCGTCGGCAAAAGCCGTAGCAACGTAGTACCCGGCCTTGCTGCCAAAAGTGGTGGCGGTGCTGTCCAGCATGTTGGCCACGGATGTGGCGACGGCCACTGATGCTTGAGCTGTGGCAGCACTGTAGTCCTTGGAATCCACACCAAACTTCAGACCCTGAGACTTCACCGTGTCACCATAAGCTGCACCGCCAGCGCGACTGTAGCTTCCCAGCCCGCCTGTGTGCATGGTGCCGCTGTAATCGACCAAGCCCAGAGCTGAGCCGATCTCACCGCCGATCATGGAGCCGAGCGGACCGAAGGGGGTGCCGATAGCTTGCCCTGCGGCTTTTCCGTAATCCCTGCCACCCTGGGCGTTCTTGGAGAATGCGGTGTTGAGAGCGTTGGCGTAGCCCAGGAATTCGGTGGCGCTGGTAGCCAGCGAGGAAATCTGTGCGCTGCGGTCTTGCAGGTATGTGCCAAGCCCCGCCAAGGTGTCGTTCGAGCTTGTAGCGAGCCAGTCCCCCGCTTGGAGGATGGAAGTGCCAGAGGTCTGGCCAGACCACAGCCAGGAATTCAACGCACTGGGGGCGCCGTTTGCACCTGGTGCGGTGAAGCCGGCCATTGCCTGAGCGAAGGGCTGCACCATTGCTCGGACGGCTATCGTGAAGGGCTCGGAGATCAGCTCCTTTTCCAGCAACTTACGCAGGCGCTGGCCGCCTTCTTTGCCGCCCAGCAGGACGGCGTCCGTCAGCCCACCTGCCAGCTCGTCACCAATCTCATCCGTCCGACGCCTGAACTCTTTCCGGTACACGGCAGCCACCGTCACAGCGGCCTCTGTCTGGGTCTGCGCCTCGAAGTCGGCCCGGCCCTTGGCCAGGATGCGCAACTGGGCATCGAAGTCGTCAGCGCGGCGGTGCTTGGCTTCCCAAGTCTCGTCGTCAGTGGCCAGCTCCGCGTCCGCACGCAGGCGGTCACGAGCCTGGATCTTGTCGAGGGACTCAAGGTCGAACTTGCGCAGCTCCTTCTTGGCCTCCAGCTCGATCTTCAGGCGAGCCTGAGTGGCCTCAAGGTCTGCACCCCCCAGGCCCAGGGTTTTGTCGGCCATCTCTTGCTCGTCACGGATGGCCTGTACTCGATCCTTGGAGTTGGCGATGGCCGTCTCGTTGGCCTTGCGCAACTTGTCCAGTTCCTTGTACTGGTCGGTGGCCAGGCGGCGCTCGCGCTTGTTGGCCTCCTCGTCAATCTTGGCCATGTCACTCTGGAACTCTTCGGCCTTGGCCAGCAGCTTGGCATGCAGCTCCTGCACTCGGTTCGCCTTGTCGTTGTCGCTGATCTGCGACTTGGGCATGGCTGACAGCCCGGTCAGCAGGCGGTCGATCTCGGCAGCGTAGCTCAGCCAGCCGGAGATGGCAGCCGCTTTCTGAGCCTTCTCACCTTCCAAGGTGATGGAGGTGATGCGCGACTGGTACTCGCCCTCCTGCACCATGTTGGCGTCGCGGAAGTCCTTCAGAGCTTCAGCTTCGCTGTTCAGGCGGCTGCGCAGCCCGTCAAGCTCGGTCTTGTTGGCTTTGGCGATCTCGTCCAGGCGGTTGTAGCGCAGGTCGTTGTCGAGAGCGTTTTGGGCCGCTTGCTGTGCGGTGCCTTCTTTGCCGAGGCGGTCGAGTCCGCTCAGCTGTCGCTTGGCATCTGCTTCAGCTTTTTCTGTGGCAGCCTTCACTCCGGCGTTGCGCTTTTTCTCGGTCTCAGCCTGCAACTTGGCCTTGTTATCCAGGACCTCTTGGCGGCGCGTGTAGAGTGTGAACCATGCCTCGTGCGCCTGCGTCTCATCAGCCAAGGCTTTCGGCATGAACGGCGCTCTGGAAGACTTCTGCTGCTCCGTGAGGCCAGGGCCTTCAAGCTTTCGACGCAGCTCTCTGGACTTGTCCCACTTGGCCTTCGCCTCTGCCAACAAGCTGTCCAGCTCTGTAGTCGGTGCCTCCATGCCGGCTGCACGCACAGCATCCCGCTCCTTGATCTTGGCAATCTCCTCGTCCAACACCTTGATGTTCAGCTTGCCATCCTTCCATACATTGGCCGACAGCTCCTCGGACGCTGTTTGGCCGCTCTGCGAGGTGGCCCACCAAGTTGCGCCGAGGGTGCCTAAGGTGGTGACAAGCCCGACGATTGGGTTGGCCAGGAAGCCCAGCGTGACGGCTAGTATTCTGGTCACGCCGGTTGTCGCTTGCAGCCGCATGGTGGCCACCGCTGCGGCTGCAGCGGTGCCTTCAAGGCCAGCTGCAGAGGCCTTGGCCGCCGCAGCGGAGACCAGCATCGAAGTGCCAAGGCCTGTGACGTTCGTGGCTGCCACTGCAGCGCTCCTGGCTGTGGCCACCATACCGCCTGCGCTCAGGTTCAGGTACCCGATCAGCGGCACCATCGAGGCCGCCAGCCCGGAAACTGCTGTCTGGGCGAAGCTGACAGCCTTGAAGGTGATGAAGACAGCGGCGATCTTCGACAACTCGGGCAGGACGCGCACAGCAACGTCAGCCAGGGCTGCGAACGAGCCCACCATTCCGCGCATCAGGTTTGCGAACTCGTCGGAATTGATCGTCGAGGTCAGGTTCTTGATCGTGTCGCGAAAGCCCGTACCCATGCTCTCGAAGGTCTTGTCGAGCACCCCGACCATTGTGCCCTTCAGGATGTCGAGCGCACCTTTGGTGGTGTCCATGAGCTGGGCAGCGTTGGTGGTCAGGAACTCACCTTTGACCTCCCCCAACATTTCCTTGTACTTGCCCAGATCGACGGTACCGTCCCGAATAGCTGCCGCCGCTGTGCGGATACCGCGCTCGTTGAAGATGCGATCCATCAGCTCCTTGGCAGCTTGAGGCTTGAACTTGGACAGGCCCTCGTTAATGTCTGACAGCACGTCCAGCGCGGCCCGTGCCTGCCCCTTGCTGTCGAAGGTGCTGATAGTTCGGCCCAGCGCAACCTCCAGCTCCTCCAGGGCAGCCTTGGCAGGCTTACTGCGACCTGCAATGTCCTGCAAGAAGTTGATCCACGAGGTGCCGGCAGATGTGCCCTTGATGCCGCCAGCAGCCAAGGCTTTCAGTGTCACCAGCACGTCTTCAAAAGTCTGCCCGTACACCACCCCAGATGTGGAGGCGTACTTCATGGCATCGCCAATGTCCTCAATGTTCAGGGCACCGTCTTTGGTCACTTGGAACATCTGGGCAGCCGACTTCGTCACGTCCGCAGTGGTCTGCGGGAACAGGTTCATCGTCTGCATCAGCAGGCGGCTGGTGACATCCAAGTTCGTGTTTCCAACTGCTGCAAGGTCGGCTGCGACCTTGACAACTTCCAGCCCACGAGCGCCAGACACACCGCCCTGTTCAAGCTCTACCATCGCCTTGGACAGCTCTGTCAGTGAGAACAGCGTGCTCTGGTCAATTTTGCGCAGCTCCTCGCGGATGGCAGAGCCCTGCTCTTTGGTCTTGTCGCCCAGCACCTCCAGGAACTTGATGTTCTGCTCCACCTCCATGCCGATGGAGAAGGTGCGCGACACACCAAAGCTGATGGCCGAACCGGCGAACAAAGGTGCCAGGTTGCCCCATGTCAGCCACAGAAGGTTGAAGCCAGAGGCCAGGCCGCGAGCCATTGAGTGGGCCTCGTTGCCGTCGATGGTCAGGTGGCGCAGAGACTTCGACAGAGCCTCAACTTCGACTTTGCTGCGTTTGGCTGAAGCTGCAATCTCGGAGGCTGAAGGTGCGGCAGCGGCTGCAGGAGTAGCCGCGTTCGAGATAAACATCCCAAGTGCGTTGTAGTGGCCTGCAAGTTCTCTCTTCGTATCTGCGGTTGCCTGTCGAATAGTGTCTCGACCAAGTCCCAGTGCTTTGGCTTGCACAGCTGCGTTCGCGGCTGTACCTGCAGACGCCTTCGCTGCAAGTTCTGCCTGAGCATTGGAGATAAATACTCCCAGCGCATTGTAGTGGCCTGCCAGCTCTCTCTTCGTGTCTGCAGTTGCTTGTCGAATAGTGTCTCGACCAAGCCCGAAAGCACTAGACTTTAAAGCCTTATTCGCAGCGGACCACTCTGCCACAGCCCTTGCCCGCATCTCAGCGGTGGCTGCTGTATGAGCGTTAGCTGACTTAGCCAGGTCAGCTGCAAGCTTTGCTTGGCCGTTTGAGATAAACACCCCAAGTGCGTTGTAGTGGCCTGCAAGCTCTCTCTTCGTATCTGCAGTTGCTTGTCGAATAGTGTCTCGACCCATGCCGAAGACCTTCGAGTGCGATGCTGGGTCGAAAGAGGTCATGGCCTTGAACTTAGCCACCTCAGCACCAGCCGATTTAAGGGCTTCCGAGAAGTCAGCTGCCGCAATCTTAGCCAGCCCGGCCCACTTGGTTATGCTGGACGCAGATACCTCCTGCCTGTTCAGAATACCAGCAGCCTTGCTCATCGTGGAGATGGCATCAGACATACGGTCAGAGCTCGCCTGGATGGCTCCGGCCATTGCTCGGAGCTTGGCAGCCGAACCTGCTTGGGTGTCGCCAAGTCTCTTGCTTTCCTCTGACAGCTCGTAGGCCATCATCTTCAGGGCCTCTACCGAGTCCCGCATACTCTTGGTGGAGCCTGCTGTCTTTTTACCGGCAGAACCCACGGCAGCGCCGGCATCGGTGGCCGCCTTTCCAAGCAGGCCGAGGGCCTGCACTGCCCCTGCAACAACCTCTGGGATGTTGGAGCTTATGTCGAAGGCGAGTTCTGGGGAGTTGGACATTCTGGTTTCCTATTCGCTGTAGAATCCGAACTCATTCGCCTGCACTGGCGGATGTGGATTGAAACGCTGCTATGCAGCGATGGTACCCGGAACCAGAAAAAAATGAAGCCCCGGCAGGCGGGGCTTTTCACTTATTGGACGACTTCGCCGGCTTTTTCGCCTCGATCCTGTCGCGCCAGTGCGCGTCCAGGCGACGCATCAGGCCCCAAAGCTCCTCGGCTTCGTCAACCTCTACCGAGTGCAACCAGCAGTAGGCCTGGAAAACCGGAAGGCTGATCGGCAGAGGCCCGGACATGCTGTAGGGCCGGCTGCCGGAAAGCTCAAGAAATGCGTCGTACAGGTTCTGCTGGTAGACGCTCAGCTTGGGCTGGGAGCTTATGGCTTTGGGTACAATGCCAGTCTGCTCCATCATCTCGTAGAGGGCTGGCAGGGATGAACCCCACTCGATGCTCCACGAGATGTAGTCCGTCAGTTTTTTTCGTCTTCCTCGTCCTGGTGGACCTTGAAGCGTTCAAGTTCAGCAGACGCGGTGTCGATGACTTCGCGGAAGTCCTTCATCTCCAGCAGCAGGTCGTAGGCAGCTTGCTGGCTGTACGGCAAGTCTTTGCCGTCAACCTGCACGTTCTTCCACCCCAGCAGGATGGTCTTGGACATCACTTCGCACATGATCTCGTCAGCCTTCTTCTCGGCTGCGTCGCCATTGCCTTCCACAACCAGGCGATTGGCCTTCCAAAGCTTGCTGAACAGCTTGCGGTGGGTGGGGTTGAACTTGCGGGCGATGATGAAGGTGGAGTCGCCGTACTCGAAGGGCACGCCCTTGATTTCGGCCTCAGTGTCGGTTGCAAATGCTTTGCGCAGATCCATGTCAGTCTTTCGGTTGGTTGGTGACGTGCGGATTGTACCCGGCTTCGAGCCCAGTGCAAACGAAAAAGCCGCCCAGGGCTTGCACCGAGGGCGGCAAAGGAAGTTGCAGCGAGCAACCCACCAACCAACCAGAATTACGCAGGTACGGCCACGCCGACGCGGTCCACAAAAAGGGTCTTGCGCAGGGCAGAGACAGCGTTGCTGTCGTCGTTCAGGCCCATGAACG
>ERZ724509.900-NODE-900-length-11845-cov-3.841052_pt1 | contig 11845 bp, 18 predicted proteins | sample MGYA00376042_ERZ724509 | MGnify/ENA primary metagenome ERZ724509 (study PRJEB28724, sample SAMN07190887) | wastewater metagenome | isolation source: effluent of sewage treatment plant in Hong Hong | place: USA: Christiansburg, Virginia | collected 2016-03-01 ...
TAAAGCACAGCAAGAGCCCCAACCAGCTCAGGACATCAACAAAGTAAACCAAGTCCTTGGAAAGCAAATAGCTAATGTTGTTAAGCATCCAACAATTCAAAATGCTATAAACAATTCTCCAATTACAAAACAGTTGAGACAGATTGGTATGGAGTCTATGTTATCAACCGTACAGGACGCAGTTTCTTTTAATTCATATGATGAAATGAAAAAGAAGATGTCAGGTAATCCAAAGTTTGCCTCTGTTGAACAAGACCTTATGACAAAGTTGCCACAAGGTGCAACTCCAGAACAAACAAAACAGTTTCAGGAAGCTTTAGTTGTAGAAGTAAAAGGTTTGATAAAACAAGTCTACATCAAGCAACTTGAGAAGCTTTTGAGTCAAGCTCCAGAACTTAAAAAAGAACTATCTGGACTTGCTAAGCAAATACAAGCTCTGTAATCTATACACCCAAATATTTTCCCTTTATTCTTTGTATATCAAAGACTTGAGACTTTTTGTCTCTTCAAAGGAAATATACACACATGTCAGCAGATCACGAGCCTATGGAACAAGGTGAGTTGAAAGAACTTCTAACTCAATTCATGGATAGATATACCAGAGTAGAAAACGAAATGGAACTTCTCAAAGAAGATGCAAAGAATCTACTTGAAGAGTTTGAAGATCGTCTTGATACGAAAACCTTAAAACAAGCAATTCGCATTGTAAGAGCTAAGAAGAAGATTAAACATCAAGATACGTTTGAACGTTATGAAAGTGTCTTGGATGACCTGGAGACACTATGAGTCAGCAAAAATTAAAGATTCCCGTAATTTACTACGATGAAGAAGACGAGTCTGGTAATGTAAACCCAATTCCATATATTCCTATGGAAGTTGGTGACCAGTGGCCTTTCATTTTGTTCATTCAAGAATACAGAGACACTGGTGAGTTTGAACCAGATTCAAGTGGAAATCCACAACCTATCTGTGATATGTACATGCACAAGTTTGTAGACATGGAGTATCTTAAGGAAAAGCTAGATCCAGAAACCAATGATGTTGTTAGAGTAGCTTTGGGAATGGAACCACTTAAGAAAGCTCAAGAAAAGGGAGCTAAGATTCTCGACAAGGTTTATAAAGCAGCAACAAAGCAAGATAAAAAAGGAACTCACTGAACATGAAGCTACACGCATCCGCAATTGAAAAGTTGATTAGTTTGTTTAACACTTATGGAGGATCTCCAGATGAAGTAAAACTCAAGAAGTTTATTCAAAATTTAGACTTCACTCCATATGAACAAAAAACAACTCCTGGTCAACAAATGATCTTAGTTCTAACAGAAGACTATATCAAGGCTCTTAACAATAAGTAATTTCTATGTCATCCTCTGATATCAACCACAACGACTTACAGATTGGTCAGGTGCTTTATATTGTATCTGACAAACAAACTCGTGTTATTCCTGTTGTGGTTTCAGAACAAGCTACAATTAGAACTCTTGAGGGAAATTCCACAACGTGGAAAGTCATTATTGGACCAAAGAATAAAAGAAAGACATATCCACTGAACTCTATTACAGGAGAAAAGTTTTTCTCCTTGTCAGATGCTAAAGAAGCATTGCTTTCTAGATTTACAAGTTTTCTAAATGAAACGATTGACAGTTCTGCTAAGACAACAAAAGATTGGTATGGAATTGAACTAGAAGCCAATCTTAATCAAAAACAAACTCCAAGAACCCTTCAAGAAGATGGAGAAAACTTTGATCCAGAGTCTCTGTTGGATTCAATAGAGTCTTCAACAGAAACCTCCATCAGTCAATCACCAAGAAACCAGTCTGCTAACGTTGTTCAGTCAATGTCAGAAGAAATAAGACTTCTTCCAACAGACTCTCCAGAACTTAGGAGAGCTAAACTTAGAGCAATGGCTAAGGTAGACAATGATGAGGAACCAGAAACTGGTGATGGTTCAATAAGTGCTAAAAAGGTTGTATTGCCAGGCGGCGAAGAAGTAACAGTTATCTTACCAAATACATAATATGAGCAACACCGAATCAAATTTTACATATCAAAAAGTAGTTCTAGAAAAAGAAGCTCACACAGAACTTCTAAAGGGAGCTACAATTTTAGCTAACGCAGTTAAAAGTACAATGGGACCTAGTGGACACTCTGTTATCATTGACAACCCACAAGGTCCTCCAACAATTACAAAAGATGGAGTAAGTGTTGCTAGAGCAATAAACTTAAAAGAAAGACTTCCTTCAATGGGAGCCGAACTCTTAAAAGAAGTTGCATCTAAGACAAACGAACTTGCAGGAGATGGTCCTCAACCTTTATATGCCAAAGTATTAACACCACAAGGCTGGTCCACCATGAGCAATCTCTCTGTAGGAGATGTTATCTGTGGAACCAATGGTTCTTTCCAGAAAGTATTGGGCATCTACAATAAAGGCATGAAAGAAATCTATAGAGTAACTCTATCAGATGGAAATTCTGACTCAAGAACAGTTGAATGTAGCGAAGAACATTTGTGGAACGTTGTAACTCAAAGAGGAAAAGAGCGAACTTTGACTACGAGGCAAATGGTTGATATGGGCATAGATAGAAAAAACTCACCGGGAAGAAAATTCTTCATTAAGCCAACATGTGTTAATTTTGAATCAACCAACCTTCCTTTAGATCCTTATCTTCTTGGGGTTCTTTTGGGAGATGGAAGCCTTTCGAGAAATGGTGATGTTGAGATTGCCGTTGGGCTCAAAGAGGACTTCATACTGGATAAGTTGGTGCTTCCTGATGGTTGCAAGCTGCGCAGGCAATATTATGAAAGCTCCAAACACTATATCAGAGCCACAATCACTGGAAGCGAAAGACTTGGCAGAGCACCAGATGGACTAAAGTCCATCATAAAGATCAAGCTGGATGAATTAGGTTTGCTTGGAACTTGCAGTCATACCAAGTTCATTCCTGAACAGTATTTGTATTCTTCAATTGAAGACCGACTTAAATTATTGCAAGGACTTATTGATACTGATGGTTACATCAATAAAAGAGGGTTGTTTGAGTACAGCACAGTTAGCAAGCAGCTAAACCATGATTTTGTAGAACTATGCAAAAGCCTTGGCAAATCTGTTTGTTGTGAAAAACACCATCGAAAGTTAGGCAATGGTTCATTTGGTTCAAATGACATTTTTAGAGTTATAGAACTTCAAGGCAACAAGCATGGCTTGAAGGTCAAGCACATCGAAAATACTGGTAGAAAAACAGAAATGATGTGTATCAAGGTCAGCAATGATGATCATCTGTACATCACAGATGACTACGTTCCAACACACAACACCACCACTGCTACCGTACTTGCTCACTCAATGTTGTCTAGTGGAATCAAGATGCTTTCAACAGGAAGGTCTTCAATTGAAATGAAGGCAGGTATGGATGAAGCTACAAGACAAGTTCAAACTTTCTTGAAAGCAACCTGTATTCCTGTTTCAGGAAGAAACGACATTGTAAACATTGGAACCATTTCTGCAAACGGAGATTCAGAACTTGGTAATATAATTGCAGATGCAATTGAAAAAGTTGGTAAAGATGGAATCATTGCAATTGAACCATCAAAGACCAACAAGACAACCCTTAGTTGTGTTCAAGGAATGCAGATTGGTTCTGGATTCTTGTCTCCGTTTTTCATTACGAATAACGACAAGGCAAATTGTGAATTTGAGAATCCAATGATTCTTATTACAAGCAACAAGATTTCAAGTCTTCAAGATATTGTTGAATTACTACAAAAGTCCTCAGATGAAGAACGTCCACTTTTGATAATCTGTGATGACCTTGAAGGTGAAGCGTTGCATACCTGCATTGTCAACAAAACAAAGGGAGTTATTCAAGTTTGTGCTGTAAAGGCTCCAAGCTATTCTGAACACAGAGCAGATGTCTTGAGTGACCTTGCTACGGTTCTAGGAGCCGAAGTTATTGGAGCTACAAGTGCAACCAGTCTAAAGAAAGTCTCTGATTCCCAACTTGGTACGTGTGCCAAGGTAGTTGTAAACAGAAGTTCAACGACATTCATTGGAGATCCAAACGATGTCGTTATGAAACAGAAAACAGAACAGCTTGTAAGCGAACTAAGAAACGTTCTATACACAGATACAACTCTTAATGACCTTAGAATTTCTAGATACAGAGAACGTCTTGCTAGACTTTCTGGTGGAGTTGCTATCATTCATGTTGGTGGTTCTACAGAAACAGAAATCAAGGAACGTAAAGACAGAGTTGAAGATGCTGTAAACGCAACAACTGCTGCTACTCAAGATGGAATCGTTTCTGGTGGAGGTACAATCCTCTATTATGCAGCTCACTATCTAAAGTCTCTTATAAAAGACAAAACCTGGGAAACTCACTCAGAAGACTTTATTTCAGGAGTAAAGATTATCATTACAGCTTGTGAAGCTCCACTTAGAACGATTGTAGAGAACACTGGAGTTTCTCCAGATGTTATTGGACAGAAACTAAGTGATGAACTTATGTTGGTTGACATTGACAGAGATCACATCGCTAGAACAATGGAACTTTCTGGAACGTCGAAATATGATGTTAATCAGTTCCTTCAAACAAGAAGACTTGAGTTTATCAAGAACAACAACCGTTTTGGTTACAATGCTGCAACCAGAGAATTTGGCGACCTTGTGAAGACAGGAATCATTGACCCAGTTAAGGTTACACGTTATGCTCTCGAACACGCTTCTAGCGTTGTTGGACTTGTTTTAACTTGTAATGCTGTCATTGTGAACGAACAGGAATAATTTTAGGAGAAAATAAAATGCTTGGAGACAGAGTAAGAATTGGTGCCGTTGGTACATTTAAAGAAGAAGCAGGTTCTGTAATTTGTGTTTACAGACCTGTTACAAATGGTCAAGGTGACTTCATTCAAGCTGGTGACAACACTGTGCTTGTTGAAATGGTTGGAGGAGTTACTGCTGGTTCCAGTGGAACTATTAATGGTGCTGCAATTAGAGTTCACAAAACTCAACTCAAAACTCATGAAGGAGTTCCTGGACTTGGCAATGATACCATTCTAATGTTTCCTGTTTTCCTTGATACCTATCAACAAGTTGGTTGGTTCCCAAATGATGACATGAAGATTATGGCTGGCGGTCCTGGTTGATAATCAGAAGGATTGCTCAGTTCTTTGTTTGAGTAAGAAAAGATAAGTTTCGTGTGTGTCCAGTATCCCTGATAGGAGGTTGTCAAGACCTTTTGTCAGGGATGACTTTTTAATCAAGTCTTCCATAAACTTTTCTGTAGTCTCAATAAACATAGATTCTGCATAACCAAGAGTTCTGAACATAGCATCCGTTTTGTTTTTGGAGCCTTGAACTACTGATTGATTTGCTAGAATTACTTCTACGAAGGCAAGAGAAGCCTTCGATAGTTTTGTAGGACTTGATAAAGATGAAGACCCAAGTCCAACTGCCTTTTCTCCAACTAAGTCAACTTGAGGAATCACTCCTTCATAGATTTGCTTGAATAGTTCATGGTCACCTACAAAGGTGTCTCCAGAACACTTCCAGTGAAAACTCTGAGCTAGTGTATTGATTCCCTTAAGCATTGCAACTATAGACATTAGCTCACTGTATGGTTCATTCATCCAAGGTTCTAGAACTGCCGTAGAAACATCCATGCTGTTTATAACAGGAGATTGAGGAGAACCAAATCCTAGTTCAGAAGCAAATTGTTCTTTAAGAGTTTTGTTGGCAAAAATATTTCGAGTCTTCATGAACCTAAATAGTGTTTCGTCGTCATAATTACATTTATGAGTTTTCAACAACGTCCATCAGGTCCAAATAACGTTCTAGAGTATCAAGCTTCTGGATTACCATATGCTTCTCAAAGAACAACTGTATCTGGTTCTGTTACCAAACTAGAATTCCCCTTCGTAACTAAGTTCGTTCAAGTAACCAACCTTGGTTCATCAAATCTTAATGTTGGGTTTACATCAAATGGTGTTCAAGGCACAAATAGAATTACCCTAGCATCTTCTGGTTCGTTCCAGGGAGACATTAGGGTAATGGACTTGTTTGTGTTTGGTGGAGGTTCTGCTATACCTTTTCAGGTCGTAGCTGGACTTACTCAAATCCCAAGGTCATCATTCTATATTCTTACAGGTTCTCTAAACAACTTCTCTGGTTCTCAAGAACTTTACGAAAATCGTGGCTTTGGTTATACTGGCGTTGGTTGATTTCACTTCTCTAGTTTGAAAGTTTGCAGAGCACTTGAAATAATCATGTAGTTATCAAAACAGTGACTTGCTAGTTTTGGAATCCACAGATATTCTTGATTTCTTTCAAGTTGTTCTAGAGTTCTGTCACACCAAGAAATGTAGTAGTCAGCCAGTTCTATAGCAGGCATTGGCTTTCCTCTGATTGCTTCGAATTCTCTTTCGATGCCTCGGTCTATGTAAAAAACTCCACCTGGCTCTGGTTCGCCTTTAGGTATTTTAGGTTTCTTGTGTTCAGCGACCATAATTTCTCCACACCTTTTAATTGTAGTAGAAATATGAATCAACTTTTGAATCAAAAGTATTTCAGCTTCTTTGTCACGCATTAAACAACTCACTTCAATATAGGTTATAGTTCAATTATAACATAACCAGGACTATCATTAAAGTCTTGATCGATTTTAGAAGGTTCAAGTGTTGGTGGAAGGTCTACGTGAACGTGTAGAGGAATTGGTTCCCAAAGAGGTTCTCTTTGTTCTTTTCTAAGTTTTTCTAACTCAACAACCAAGTTCCAAGTTACTTCATTCATTAGAATTTCCTTTTGACTTGAATCGACTTAAGTAAAAATTTCGGAGTATTGAAAAGGATTCCCACCACTTGTTTGGCTCAACAGTTTCTATATAGTTTAAAACTTTGTTGTCCGTGACGGAGTCGAACTTCATAAGTTTAACTATTTGGCTAATCTGATAAAAGTACACTTGTTGGATTTAACAAATTATTGGGCATAGCCTCTCCAAGCAACCACTCAGCCGAATCTGTCACAAGTCCAGAATACATCTCAAAGTGAAGCATAGACATTGGCTTTCCCTTCATGACTCTCAAAACCTTGGCTACGTGCCCGCACAAGGCTCCAGATTCCACATGCTGCCCCACACATAGGTTAGGTGGATAGACTTCTCCATAAACGCTTGTGGAGTCTCTAGAGGCATCATATACGTAGACTGCCCAAGTGTCGTTCCACCACGGAGTTCCAACAGCCTTTCCCGTAAACTGAGAAACTGCTACGATGGTTCCTGAGAATAAGAAATAAACTGGAGTTCCTTCTGGAAGGTAGATGTCAACTCCGCAATGAATGTCATGTTTTCTTACTGCGGCAAACGATCCTGGTTCTTCTGAGGAATCTGGAACAGAATATGGAAGAGTTGAAAGCTTTGTCATTTCTTTTTAGAGCGTTTATTCCTAATGTCTCTGGAAACATTTGACAAAGCTTGTGGAAAGTAACCAACTGAAAAAATCAGACTAAATAACACGGCTACCAAATCCATAACTCCAGCTAAGTTTACAGCTAGTAATCCAAAACCACTAGCATTAGTGGAAATGCCAACTCCAAGAGTCAACAGAATGTTTCCATAAACAAATATCGTTGTAAATAACCCTACAACGATTGAAACAAACACAACAACAGCATAAGAAATAAATTTATCCATGACTTTTAGTTCTTTCGAGTTTACTAGAAGTAGTCTTTGGAACACTTAGAAAGATAGTTCCAAGGAACAGAGTTACGCTAACTGCAAATATGATTGCCCAGGCTGACCACATGTTAATTTCCTGGCTTGTCTTCTCTAATACGTTGAATGATGAACCCAACTGTCATGTCATAAGGAGAAACCTTGATGACTACTCTGTCTGCTACTACAACGTTGATTTTATGAAGACGCATTTTACCTGAAATGCGTGCAAGAACAATATGGTTGTCTGTGTTGTCAACAAGGACTCGAAAGATTCCCTTAGCTGAATCTTGTACGGTTCCCTTGAGTTCTAGGTGATTATCTTTAGACATTGAAGTTTTTTCTGAGGCTTTCTAGTTGCGATTGATTTTGAGGTGTGATGATATAGTGAAGTGCAAAACGAAAATACACTTCTTCCGTAATATTAAGTCTTGGAAACCACTCTTTGTGGAAGTAGTGATGAAGACGATCTGCTCTTGGATGATTGTGATTGTAAACTTCGAAGTCTTTACAATTCTGAATCTTGTCAGCAATCAACAACTTCTTCATTGAAGACTCAAGAGGTCCAAGACTGATTTCTTGATATGGCTTGATGTCGTGCTTAGGCAAGTGTGCATTTGCTACGTGTCTGTATTCCATAGCAAGAACAATCGCTTGAGGATCCAACTTGTCAAAGTTCAAACTTGCATTTTTGACAAAATCTCGGTCTTCCTGGAAAACCGGATGAAGACAAAAAGCTTTTTGAACTAGAACATCTTCTGGAAATAGAGTTTCTAGAATGAAAAGACCTTCGTCAATGTGGTTGATGTATGGAACCTGAGAACGAAGTGCTTTACGCGGTCCATAGATTTTAGCTATGAACTTGTATTCTTCTGAATTTCTAATGGAAAGGTCCATAGTAGCAATCACAGATAAGGAATTTGTTCAACGTGAAACGTTGAATCCCATCGATACCAAACACCTTCAACAGAAGCTCCAATTATCTTTTCTACCTTTTCGTAGTATTCAGATTCTACTTCCTTTGTAAGAAGGAGAAAAGCTTCTGCTTTTGTTCTCCACTCTGGATCTTGAGTGGCTGTCGATATTGATTGATGACCACGTTCTGTATAAAGAGCGGAGTTCTTCTCACCATAAATCTTGGTAAGCTCATTTGCTTGAGTAGCAATGTTTTCTGCCTTCTCTAGAGAGTCGTAAAAACAGATGTTGTTTGACCATGCATCTGAATAAGACCCGCCAGATTCAACAAGCAAGTACAAGTGAGTTACTTCGTTTTCCATACATCTATTATAGCAATAATTGCTGACTGTTTCAACCGAATAAGAAAAATTTGGTGCTTCCAAAGGGAATCGAACCCTTATTCGCGAGTTTAGTTGGTATGAGCGGCAGGATTCGAACCCGCGTAAAAAGTTTTAGAGACTTTCATCTGAGACCACTCGATTACGCCCACAAAAAGTTGGTAACTGACTATCACAATTTGGACAAACAATTCTTAGATTTTCTAATCTATTGTCTTTTGATTTTCCATTGATATGGTCAAGTCGTAAAACTAGGTTTTTTCCATTCCATAAAGGTTTACAATGACAAATGCTACATTCATTAGTAAGATATCCTTCTTTCAAAAGTCTCTTTTTCAAATGATTTGAACCAATGATAATGTTGTTTTTCAAATATGATTCAAGTGGTTTACCTAACCCACTTGCTTTTCCTAGATTATGTTGATTTCCTATCAAATGAGACGTATCTAAATTCAATCTTTGAAAATGTCCTTTAATAATTGGATAGTTTCTTCCTCTTGGATCAAGATTTAAAGCAATCAAAACTTTGGCAATTGTATTGCTATTTTTGACTGCTTCAATCAATTCATCATCTGTCCATTTTTTGACTGCAACAAAAGTTTTGGTTTTAAGATTGAATACCTTTAACCAATATCGAATCGTTGAATAAGAAACTCCACAACTTTTAGCAATTTGTCTAACTGTTTTTCCTTCTTCAATTAAAGATAGTAATGTACTTTGTTTCATTACAATAAGTAGTATAGCTCACTTGTAAGTGTTCTTGCAATTCGCTACTCTAGCCGTTGAGTTATGGAAGCAAAGAGAAACTTAGTTTCTCAAGTTGTTATGATTGTTTTAGCCACAATTGAAGTGCTTGAACTAGGGGTTCAGCCAAAGACTTTGCATTGATTTGTCCACTATATCTTTCAAAAATGAATCTCTTTCTTGAATACTCGACAAGTTGCATGTTTGATGATAAAAGTTCTAACACTGTATCTTCAAGTAGTCTGATTTGTCCATCCAAGCATCGTGGATCACTAACCGTTTTCTCTATTTGCTTATAGGGAATTCCTACGATGAATCCTCTTGCAAGGTTTAGTAGTCTGATTCTCTTGGAGAGTTTTGAATTATCATACCAAAACGATGTTTCGTAGAGATAGTATCTTTGTCCGTTTTCATGTACAAAAAATACATCTTCTGGCTTGATGTTATATCTTGCCCTCACGCAATTATGTCTCGCAAGTTTCTTTCTTGCTTTGCGTTTGTAAGACTTGATCTCTTCGATTATTCCCTTTGTTTCAATCCTAAACTCAGGCTTGTTATATAAGCCTTGTTTCATGAAAGATGACGAGATAGCTCTGTTGTATTGATCTTCGGTATAATTGATTTTTTTAGTTTCCATTGTGATTTCCTTTTTTCTAATTTGCAGTAACTTTGTTTGAAGTCGCAAATAGATGAGGTGGTCCACGAATGGAAAACTTGACTAAAAGCTAGAAGTGCTGTTTGGTAATCATATCAATATATTCGGTTGTTATTAGTGAGTTGTCTAAGAAAATTTGGAGTCCCGTGAAGGAATCGAACCTCCACCATAACAGGTTGCAACTGCATGTGCCTAAATCCATGGCAACGGGACCTAAGACTGTCACATCTCTTCTTCTTTCTTGGGTGAACTATTTTTTAGGTAGTCCTTGCCAAGACCATCGAGTGTATTAAGTAGTTGATCTAATTTTTCACCACTATAGTCTGGAAACTTTGCTCGTTCTTTTACAACAGATGTCAAGGTTGAAAATGTTGGACTTAGAGACAATCTCAAAAGATGATTCATCGGAACATCGTAAGCTTTTGCAATATTTTCAAGGTCGCTCTTTTTCAAATTTTTGTGATTAGCAATTACAAAGTTATAACCTTGAGAAAACGACTTGTGGTCAGCAAAGATTGTCGTATAAACAGATTTTACTATATAGAAAGCTGCATGACTAAACTCAACAAACAAAACCAAAACAATTCGAACAACTTCAAAAAATCCCAAGAAGACAATCCAAATACCATAAAACGGATTCTTCAAAAACTTATACCAAGTCACTTCAAACTTAAGTTCATGAGCACGTTCCTCAGTGATAGCAGAACGAAACTTTTTGGTTTTGAGAGAACTTAGAACTAGTCCAACAAGAAAGAGAGAAAGAATTGTGTATAATGCGATTGTCATTGGTTTAGTATACGACTAGGTGATAATCTTTTATACCACCTAGTCACTTATACACATTCCTCATTTTATAAATAAGGTAGAGCCAAGTTACAAGCGATCCAAGAAAACCACTTGAAGCTACAACCAAAATAACCATAACTGCGGTGTTCATTTCTTATCTTTCTTTTAAGACAACTTAACAAAGGCGATAATGCCAAGAGTCATAGACACAACCAATAATGTAAAAAAACGGCTTCCATGATTAGTTGTACTCGGTTCCATCCTTACGAGTCAAGTAGTCTTCCGACACGCTCTTTAGCTGCAAACGATTGCCAGGAAGATGATAAGCAACCATTTCCAAACGTGGACGCATGACGATGCCTTCTCGAATATGACGATTCTTTCCAGAAATGGTTTCCATTCCATTTGTGTACTTTACCATGACATCCTTCGTGAAAGGTCCGCGATAAAGGACAGGAACACGATCAAGCCCAAGCTTGTCACAATTTTCAGAAAGCTCAAAGTCATCATTGTACTTGCCCCTTCCAGGGATTCCAACATAAATGTCAAACACACGAAACTGATATGTTCCAGAACTAATATCGTAGTTCAAGTCCTGAACACCTCCACCAAAGATTTCACCAAGTACGAAAACTGGTCCAACCTTCTCAACGTCAAAAACC
>ERZ724509.905-NODE-905-length-11823-cov-5.484789_pt1 | contig 11823 bp, 9 predicted proteins | sample MGYA00376042_ERZ724509 | MGnify/ENA primary metagenome ERZ724509 (study PRJEB28724, sample SAMN07190887) | wastewater metagenome | isolation source: effluent of sewage treatment plant in Hong Hong | place: USA: Christiansburg, Virginia | collected 2016-03-01 ...
TTTCATATTATTATAGAGACTTGGGTAGAAAGTTTAGGAGACTTTATTAGTAAAAAAACAGAATTAAAAGAATCTGTAGAAGAACCAGAACAACAATATGCTAAATATGTGTTGTTTACAGGAACTTCTTTAACACTACTTGTAAACCCAAATATAAAAGATACAAGTGAAGAAAATTATGCAGAGTATTTTTATTTAAAACAATAAATTATGAGTTTATTATTTACAGTAGAGAGCAAAGTAGTCTCTCCCACAGTACAATCTCTTCTTATCCCTCCTTTTAATGAGATATGGGCAAGAGATGAATCTGCAGATAAAAGATATGCTATTGAAGACTTTAGTTATATTGAGTTCATGGCTTCTATTCAAAAATCTAATCCCTATTCCGGATACTCTGAGGAACAAAGACCTGATAAAATCATTAAGGATATAATTACTAGAGCAGAATGGGACCAGAATGATCCTCTCTTACTTCAAGGAATTGTTAAACTTAAAGAGTTTCAAGCTGAAGCTTCAGTGACTTATAATTATTATATGGCTGCTAAATCTGCAGCTGAAAAAATGCAACACTTCTTTATTAATTTTAATATGTCTGATGTTAATCTTAGAACAGGGGCACCAATTTTTAAACCTAAAGATATTACTTCAGCTTTAAATGATACTTCTAGAGTCCTTGAAAACCTTAATACTCTTAGAGAAAAAGTTGATAATGAGGTATTTGAGGAGATTAAAAAGAAAGGGCAAAAAATAGTTAGTCCATTTGCAGACCCTTCAAGTTTAAAATAAATCAGTATCTTTACACTTTAATGTTTAACTCAAAATTAAAAATTATGTCCACAAAAATTGTTAAAGGAAGACTAGTTACAGTAGATAATGCTGAAAGAAAATTAGCGTTCATATTTAAGTTACATTGCTATTCAAGTAGAAAATGAAGATGGTAAAGGAGAAAGATGCTTGCTTTTTACCAATGATGAAATTGCTAAAGCTCAAATTAGAGCCAGCAAAAATCCTGAAGACCTTACTAAAAAAGGTTTCTTCACTAACTTATTTGATTAACTTTAAATTTTAAAGTCATGGGAAACTTAGTTAGCATGTTAGAAGATGATGATACAATGGAAAACACTTCCTCTTCATCATCAAAAAAAGGAAAAAGAGAAACTATAGCAGCCTTACTTTTTAAAGCAAAGACTGATGCTCACTTAACTCATTTAAAGCAAAAGGATAAAACTCTTGCTACTCATAATGCTATGAGTATTTTTTATGAAGGGGTAGGAGATTTAATTGATACTTATGTAGAAACTTCTATGGGTATTGATGATACTTTTTGTTTAGATGAAGTACCAGAATCTATGGTTATTGATAATCCTTTGGCTTACTTTAAAAACTTATACAATGCTATCTCTGTAGCAAGAGAAGTTGTTAAAGAGTCTTTCCTTCAAAACCAAATTGATACAATGCAAGAACTTATTGCTCACACATTATACAGAATCAAAAATATTGTTACATAGTATATGAGTCAACTAGGAGCAATTAGAAACCCTGATGGGATTTGGATAAACACAGAAGTGTTTAGAGAAGAAGCTAGAAAGTTTCAAAAGTATGGGACATACTGTCTAGATCCTTGGGGTTCTCCTGATTGGTTTACTTATTGGCAAGAACAAAGAAGTAGAATTATTAATGGGTATTCTTCAGGGGGTGTAAAGATTACTGGAGACCATTATTTTTATTTAAACTTCTGTCCTATTCTTAAAGTAGAGGACATGAATGCTAAAAAGTCTGCTAAGATTACTGACTTCCCTGACTTTTGGGATGGAGATTATAATTACTTTTGGGCAAGAGAAATTGCCTTTAATGGTATAGTAGATGGTCTAGGAGTTCAAACAGAGTTTGAAGAAACTTGTAGAGTTCATGCTAAAACATTACCTGAAGCTGAAGCACAGAAAAAAGCTTTAGAAGATTTATTTAAAGGACTTCAACTTGAAGTTAAAATTGAAGCAGATTACCTAACAGGAGGGTACAATCTTATTGTAGGTAAGTCTAGAAGAAAGGGGTACTCCTATAAGAATGCAGCTATTGCTGTTAAGAATTATCTATGTTATCCTAAAGCACTTACTATATTTGCTGCCTATGAAAAGAAGTTCCTTTATCCTAAAGGGATTTATACAATGGCTTCTAACTACCTCAACTTTATTAATGCCAATACAGCTTGGGTTTATCCTAAAGATGTTGTAGATAAAATGGACCACGTTAAGGCTTCTACTATTGAGTACAGAAATGGAGTTAAAATTGAGACTGGATTTTTATCTGAAATCATGGCACTTACTTTTAAAGATAATGCAGATGCTGCAAGGGGTAAAGATGCTAGAGATGTAATCTTTGAAGAGTCTGGAGCCTTTGGTACACCTGGTCTTCTTAAAGACTCTTATGCTGCTACCCAAGACTGTGTAATGGGAGGAGCAATTAAAACAGGTATGATTACTGTCTTTGGAACTTCTGGAGATATGGAAGGTGGTACTGCAGATTACTCTGAGATGCACTCTAGTCCCCTTAGGTTTGGTATGTTACCTTTTCAGAATATCTGGGATGAAGATTCTGAGGATATGAAGTGTGGTTTCTTCCACCCTATTACTTGGAATATGGAAGGTTACTATGATGAGCAAGGTAATTCTGATAGAGAAGGAGCTAAAGCTTTAGAACTTGCTCAAAGAAAAGTATTACTAGATAATGGTGCTACCTCTGCTGATATTCAGAAAAGAATGCAAGAGAAACCTTTAGGCCCTTTTGAAGCCTTTGGTATGGTTTCTACAAATAACTTTCCTGTCCTTGAATTAAAGAGGCAACTTGAAATAGTTAAAGCTAAGAATCTTCACATGATTATGGGAACTCCTGTTAAACTATTCTATGACTATGATTCTAAGAAAGTTAAAGCAGAGCCTATACTTGATGGTACAGCTAATGTGATCTATAGACAAAAACCTGATAATACTTCTCTAGAAGGGTGTCCTGTTATTTATGAATACCCTGCTGAAGTGCCTCAAAGACTAGCTTACAAGATAGGTTATGACCCTTACAGACAAGATAAAGGTTCTTCTTTAGCTGCAGTTTATGTATATAAGAGTGTTATTGTAGGAGACAGAACTAAAAGAATAATCGTTGCTGAATATGTAGGTAGACCTGGAGAAGCAGATGATGTAAACTACATCTGTAGATTATTTGCTGAACTATACAACACTACTATTATGCATGAAAATGAGGTAACCCATGTTAAGGATTACTTCAGAAGAAGAAAACAATTGCATTACTTAGCTTATCAACCTGATGAAGTTATAAAGAAGAATGTTAAGAATTCTAAAGTAAATAGGTTATATGGTTGTCACATGATTGATCAACTTAAAGATGCAGGTGAAAAGTATATTAAATCTTGGTTATTAGAGACACTTGATTTTGATGAAGATGGGATGCCTATTAGAGGATTAGACCAAATCTATTCTATTGGACTCTTGGAAGAATTAATTGGGTATAACAGAAAAGGAAACTTTGATAGGGTTATGGCACTTATGCAAGTGATGTTTCAAGACCAAGAAGACTTGCATGGAAAAGAGTATCAACCAAAATCAAAAGGAAATGATAAAGTAAAACAACTTATTGCTATGATGGATACTGCTTATGTGAAAAATAATGGAAGAAATGCATTACAATCATTAAAATAATTATTACTTTTGTGGATACTTATCTTTTAAGAAATGAATCAGCCAGTTACGCAACCCAAATCATATTCTACTGAAAGACTCAGTAGAAAAGAGAAAGAAGACAATAAATTTCTTTGGTACAAAGAAAAGATTGACATGTATGATACCAAGGCTAACTTCTTATCTATTGGATATGGAGGAGTCAATGAGTATAAAAGGATGAGGGTCAACTATGATTTATTTAATAATATTATTGACCTTTCTGATTTTGCTTATGTAGCTACACCTTATGGTGCTGACCAAGGAGAGATGCCAGCTCAAATGGCAAATAGAGATATTTGTTCTTATAGAGTAAAAGCTCTTATTGGTATGGAAATGAAAAGACCTTTTGGGTACAGAGTAATTGCCACTAACAAAGAAGCTTCTAATAGAAAGGTTGAAGAAGAAACAAATAGGATTAGGGATTTTGTAGTTAATTCTATAATGGCTCCTATTAAACAGCAGAAAGAAGAAGAGTATCAAGCTCAAATGAAAGGTAGAGAACTTACTGAACAAGAGTCTCAACAACTTCAAGAAAAGATGCAAGCTGAAATTGAAGCAGCTACTCCAGATAAGGTTAGGGCATATATGAAAAGGGACCATAGAGATCCTGCTGAAGTCCAAGGACAACAGATTCTTAATTACTTGATTAAGAAATTAGATGCTAAAAAGAAATTCAACAATGGTTGGAAACATGGTTTAATCTCAGCTTATGAGGTTTATTGGTTAGGTATAATCAATGGAGAACCTGCAATGAAAGTTGTAAATCCTGTTAGATTTTCTTGTGATAAAGCTTCAGACCTTGATTATATTGAACAAGGAGAATGGGCAGCAGCAGAATACAGAATGCACCCTTCACAAATTGTACAAACTTTTGATTTAACAGACCATGAAATAGATACTCTTTGGAGAAACTATAACCATCATATTACTCAAAGAGTTCATGATAATCTTTTTAACTTTGATGAGTATCTTACTTATGAAGATAAAAATGCTGTTAGAGTTCTTCATTGTGTATTTAAAGGTCTTAGAAAAATAGGTTGGTTAGATTATATTGATGAAGATGGTGTTCTTCAAACTAAGTTTATGGTTGATGAAGCCTATAAACTTAATAAAGATAATGGAGATGTAAAAATTACTTGGGAATGGATTCCTGAAGTATATGAAGGATATAAAATTGGGATGCATATCTATAAAGAGATGAGACCAATTCCAGGACAATTTAAAGATCCGGATAACATTTATAAATGTCATTTGCCTTACTATGGTGCTATCTATGATAACATCAACTCTCAACCTACTTCTGTAATGGATAGAATGAAAGTCTATCAATATTACTATAACATTGTAATGTATAGATTAGAGTTACTCCTAGCTTCAGATAAAGGTAAAAAGATATTGATGAACATTAATGCTATTCCTACAGACTCTGGAATTGACCTTAAAAAATGGCAGCACTTCTTTGAAAGCACTCCTTTTATGTGGTACAACCCTGATGAAGAAGGAATGAATCAATCTGATGTAAACACTGTTGCTAAAACACTAGATCTTTCATTAGCTTCTGATATTCAAAAATATATACAACTTGCTGATTACCTAGAACAAAAATGTGGTAAATCAGTAGGTATTACAGACCCTGTATTAGGACAGACTTCTGTATCTGAAAGAGTTACTAACAATCAACAAAACTTAGTACAGACTTCTCACATGTTGGAGCCTTACTTTGATTTGCATAATTGTATTAAAAGAAATGTTCTTCAAGGACTTCTTGATATTGCTAAAGTAGCTTATGCTAATTCTGATAAAAAACATATTAATTATATACTAGATGATATGTCTGTAGAAATGTTACAGATGGATATTAACTTATTAGATGAAAGTACATTAGGATTGTTTATGGAAGACTCTTCTATGTCAGAAGAAATTAAACAGACTATTCAACAATTGGCTCATGCAGCAATGCAAAATCAAAAAATTGAGTTATCTGATGTTCTTAAAGTAATCAAACAAGACTCTATCCAAGAAGCTGAAGAAGCTTTACTTGTATCTGAAGAACTTAGATCAGAAAGAGAACAAGCTCAAGCACAAGCTCAAGAAAAAGCTAAAGCTGAACTTGCTGCTAAACAACAACAGCATGAAAAAGAACAATGGGCTCATGAAGCTGATATGATTATTCTTAAGGAAGAAGAAAGAAGAAAAACTGAGATTCAAAAACAAGCTATGTTATCTATGGGATTTGACCCTAATAAAGATCAAGATAATGATGGAGTACCTGATGTTCTTGAAGTAGCTAAACATGGAGTTGATGCTGAAATAAAAAGAGCACAGATAGCTAAAGAAAATAGAGCTTTAGATTTTCAAATAGCTGATGCTAAAGAAAAGAATAGATTAAAAGCAAAAGAAATTGCTCAAAAGGGAGCAGGAAAATAAAATAAAGCTATTACACTTTAAATATAATAACTTCATTTTGAATATGTAATTAATTAAATAATTAAACTTAAATTTGTCACAATTATGAGTGGAACAGAGAAAACCATTGACCAATTTGCAGGCTGGGAAGATTCATCACAGCAACATGATTTCTTCGGAGAAACTAATCTAGAAGTTGATGCAGTAGAGATAGCATTAAAAGATGATGTTAAAACAGAAGAAACTCTTGCAAAAGAAAAAGAGGAAAAAGAAGAACAAGAGTTGATTAATGAACAATTTAGTTCTTTTGAAAAACCTTCTAAAGTTACTGATGAAGATGCTGAGTCAGAAGATAAAAGCACTCCTTCAGGTAAAAAAGAACCAGCAACTAATGTAAACAACAAACAGACCCTTGAGTTCTTAAAAGAAAAAGGTCTTGTTGATTATAAGTTAGAAGATGGTAAAGAACTTTCTGAAGAAGAAGCAGAACACTTAATTGAAGATTCTTGGGAAAAAGCTTTAGACTTAGAAGTAGAAGCTACAATTAAAGATCTTCCTCAAGATATTAAAGACTTAGTTAAGTTTGCCTCTAAAGGAGGAAATGTAGGAGAACTGTTAAGTAAAATGGTTCAACATGCAACTTCAGGTATCACTAAAAATAGTGATATAGATAATGAAGATGTTCAGGTTCTTGCAGTAACAATGGATTTAAGAAATCAAGGTTATGACCAAGAGTATATAGACTCTCAAGTAGAGTTCTTAAAAGACAGTGGAAAATTAGGTAATATATCTAAGAAAGCTTATGATAAAATCATAGCAGAACAAGAAGCTGAAACTGCAGGTCAAGTTCAAAAACAAGCACAAGCAGTAGAAAGTAGAAAGAAAGCTGCCAGAGAATATAAGAGTAATATTACTACTCATATAAATAGTTTGAATGAAATGGGAGGATTACCTATATCTAAACAAGATAAAACAGTTCTTCCTACTTATATTTCAGAGCCAACTGTAGAGTTACAAGATGGAAGATATGTAAGTGAAATGCAAGCAGATTTATTCAAGGTTATGGCTGACAAAGACAAGATAGTTCTTTTAGCTAAACTATTAAAAACAGATTTTGATTTTAGTGCTATTGAGAGAAAGAAACAAACTCAAGCAGCAAGAGGTATCAAAGAAGCTGTTGAAAGAGTAGATAGAAAAGAATTATCAAATTCAGAAAGTGGAGGTCACAAATCCAATAAAAAGGCCCTCTGGGATATGCTAGAGGATTAAATCAATTAATTACTAACTTTAAATTTAAATCAAAATGGCTACATTAGGAAGCAAGCTTCTCGTTAAAGAGATGGAGTGGAATGCCAACATGACTGAGCAATCTCACTTAGGTGCTGCTCTGATTGCTAAACCACACCGTATTCTTGGAGAAATGGATAAGCTGTTCTCAGCTCAGAATTATTACTCTGATAACCCAATGTCTTCTTTGTTGATGGGTAATTCCAAAACAGAAGAAACTATTGGTAATACAGAATGGGAATGGGAATTAAAAGGTGCTAACACTAGACCTCTAGTTGTTGTGGAAAATATGGAGATTTCTTCAAATTTGACCCCTGGAAAATTCAAAAAAACATTCAAAATTAAATTGGATGAACCTTGGTATCTTCCAGGGGATGTAATCATGCCAGGTACTTCTAACAAGAAATACCAAGTACGTATACAAACTCAAGGAGTTAAACATGGTGATGGTACTGTTTACACTGTAAGAATGAATTCAGATGATCCACAAGCATTTATGCCTGTTAAGTATTTGAAGCCAGGACAACAATGGGGTAAATTATTCTCTCAATATGAGGAAGCTGCTGAGCAATCAGGTTCTACTGTATTCAGTTTACCAATTGCTTTTAGAAACAGAATGTCTAAGTACAGAAAAGAATACAGAATTACTGACTATGCTTCTACTGAAGTTTTAGCTGTAGCTATTCCGGATTCTAAAGGTGCTTATCACAATTCATGGATGCGTTATGCTGAAGTTGAATATTGGCAACAATGGTACAGAGAAGTAGAAAGAGGATATTGGTATTCTAGATCTGCAGATACTGTATTAGGAGCTAATGGAAGACCAGTAAGAATGGGTCCTGGAATTCAAGAGCAATTAGAAGATTCTCACCAACACAGATACTCTATATTGACTGCTAAGTTAATTGAAGAGTACTTGCAAGATATTTTCTATAGTAGAGTTAAACCAGGTGCTGGAAGACAGGTTAAAGGTTTCACAGGAGAGTATGGTATGTTACAATTCCACAGAGCTATCCAAGATTGGCAAAACAAATCAGGTTTCATTAAAAATATTGAAGTTTACACTAATAAAGTGACTAACTCAGTACACACTAATGCACTTGAAGCAGGTTACCAATTTGTGAAATACAACATGGCTAATGGTGCTAGTCTTGAGTTAATCCACAATCCTCTTTATGATGATAGAGAGATTAACTTTGAAATTGATGAAGTTACAGGTTTCCCAATTGAATCTCAAAGAATTACATTCTTAGACTTCTCAGGAGAATCTAAAAACAGCAACATCAAAATCATGAATAAGAAAGATGGTTTTGCCTTTACTTATGTTGAAGGTATGTATGGTCCTTATGGCCCTAAAAATGGTGGTTCTTCTGCACACTCTGGTTCTTACTATGAAATGCATGTTGAAAAATCATGTGGTATTCATATCCATGACATTACTAAATGCGGAGAGTTAATACTCTCTAGAAACTAAAAGTTTTGAAGCACTGCTATAAAGCTCCCTAAAAGGGGGCTTTTGGTGGTAAAGGGAAAAAGGTTTCCCTAAAATCAAGTTCATTAATTTAAAGAGAAAAGAATTATGGCATCAGTTAAAGTAGAAGTCAGACCTATTGAGTCAAAAAGATGGCACAATAAAACAGGTCAGGAGTCTTTCACAAGACCCAAAAAAATTCAAGCATTAGTAGATGGAAATACCATGAGATATGCTACAGGATTATCAGACAATGATATTAAAGAATTAGCCAAGAAAGGAGTGAAGTATGATTTATCTTCTCACTACAATTCTGATGTACCACACCCATTTTGGGACTCAGGTATGGCAATTATTAAGTTAGAGAACAATACAATGTTCTTTGATACTGACAGTCCTCTAGATTTTATTAAAATCAAAGTGATGAAAGCCAGTAAGTATGTAGCCAATTCAATGGCAGAGTATGATTTAGGTATGTGGCCAGAAGCTACTCATGTTATTTTTGATGAAGCAGAACAAGCCTCAGTAATGGCTAGTAAAGTAGAGACTAAAAATACTGCAATAATTGAAGCTTCTAAATTATCACTAGATAGAAAAGTACAATTAATACTTGTATTAGGTGGTAAGAATATGAAGAATCAATCAGCAGATTTTGTAGCTGTAGAACTAGACAAGATTATTACTAAGGATGCAAGTGAGTTCTTGAGATACTTGAATATGGATAAAAAACAAACAGCATCACATGCTCTTGTTTTAGAAGCTCTTCAAAAATCAGTACTAAGAAAAGAGGGTCAAAGAATCTTTCACATGGATTCTCCATTAGGTATTGATGAAATTGAAGTTGCAGAATACCTATCAAAAGAAGAAAATCAAGATATTAAAATGTTAATATTATCTAAGATTAATAACTAAGAGTTATGACAACTAGGGAGATGCACTATGACTTCAAAAAGAAGTTTAACAAAATAGACAGTCAAAAAAACAAGAACTTATTAGTTCCTGAAATTGATTGGCTTCTTAATGAAGCTGCAGAACTTTTTGTTAAGAAAGTTGCACAACCTAAAGTTGATAATGGTCTTGGTTTTGAGATGTCTCAAAGAATAGTTGAAGATATTAAGAGTCTTGTTGTAGGAGGTACATGGACTCCTGTAATTAATAATGTAATTGCCTTGCCTTCTAACTACTTATATTTTGTAAGATGTAGAGTAAAACTTTCAAAAGGAAATTGCAAGAATCAAGAAGCAGTTCTTTTTGTTAGAGAACACAATGATTTGTTTGAAGAGAGTCAATTCTATAATAGTTCTTTTGAATGGAGAGAAGTGAATGGAGTTTATGAATCACAAGGTATTCAATCTTTTACAGATGGAACCTTTACAATAGATGAAGCAAAATTGTCTTATATACGCAAAATGGCTTATATGCATAATGCCCAAGATTTTGGGACAGGAAGCTATGCCCATCCTTCAGGTGTTACCTTAACAGGTACTGTGAATTGTGATCTCCCAGACCACACCCATAGGGAAATTGTTGATATAGCAGTAATGCTTGCTGCAAGTGAAGTGCAAACTTCAGACTTACAAGTTAAAATAGGTAAGTTAGGTTTTAATCAGATTGTTTAATTAAAAAACTAGAAATTATGAGTAATCGTAACAATGACGTTTTTCAAGTATTAGTTACTTCAGGTAACAGTGCTTTAGCATCAAGTGGTACTACTTTAGATGGATTGGCTGTAGGTCAATTAGGAGCTTTTGATCCTGAAACAGGCTTAGCTTTTGGTGCAACAGCTCCAGCTACTACTAGAAATATCTTGCTTGCTGTAGGAGTAGATAAAACAGGTTCAGGAACTTTAGAAGATATTAGAACTTCTGCTGGACAGTATATCCAAACTAAAGGTATTACAGACTTTACTTTTAAACCTCACTCTGCTGGTCAAGCTATGAAAGTTACTGTAGGTAGCTACAAAGCTGATGCTGAAACAGAGTATGGAATAAGAGTAGAATTTCGTAATGCAAAAATCAATAGAATTCAAGGGTTTAATCAATTTAGCAAAGCTTTTTTGGTAAAAACTCCTGCTACTACTGATTGTACTACTGGATGTGGCTCTTTAGATGCCAATATCTTGACGCAATTATTTATTGCTAACATTAATGCAGACCAATCTAAATTAGTTTTAGCTCAGGCTGTTGCAAGACAAGCTTTAACTATTGCTGACCATGGAACTTCTGCTAACTATGCTGAAGGGGCTATTGTATCTGCAGCTGATGTAGAACAGTTAATTGTTTTTAATTCAACTGCTGTTGCTGCTGACCAAGTGTTTGCTGATTTTCAATTAGTAAGTCAACCTTTAGCAATTGGAAGTTACTGTTCTATTAACCTACATTACTACAAACTATTAGAGACAGTTCTTATTGTTTCTCTAATTGAAGGTTTTGGAGGTTCAGGGGCAACTACTATTAATCAATATCCTGTATATGAAGAAGGTAGTGGAGTAAATATCCAACAAAAAGAATACCATGCATCAGGATGGGCAGGTTCAGGACCTTACAAACTATCTCAAGTAACTGGTATGGATTATGGAAACATTCAATATTTAGCTTCTAAAACAGGTAAATATGATCAATTCATTCTTCAGTATAACCAAACTTCTGAATCAGGTTGGCAAGAGTACAGTAATAACCTTAGTACTGTAATTGCAATTCCAGAAGCTAGTACAGTAACTAGACAAGCTGTTGCAACTTTCTTTAACTCATTCTTAACCACTTTTGGATTTGAGACTTTAGTTAATGATGCTGCTGCTGCAAGTACTGACCCAGCTGTGGTAGAGGCAGTAGTAAATGATGTTACTACTGATGGTATAGCATAAGTTTAAAAATTAGTTTAAAAAAACACCTTTGTTTTTTACAAAGGTGTTTTTATTTTTGTACATTT
>ERZ724509.906-NODE-906-length-11790-cov-4.886919_pt1 | contig 11790 bp, 16 predicted proteins | sample MGYA00376042_ERZ724509 | MGnify/ENA primary metagenome ERZ724509 (study PRJEB28724, sample SAMN07190887) | wastewater metagenome | isolation source: effluent of sewage treatment plant in Hong Hong | place: USA: Christiansburg, Virginia | collected 2016-03-01 ...
GTGCGACGGGCTTCGCCGCGACCGGACCGTACGCGCCGCGGCCTGCGCCCGGGTTCTGGTAGGTCTGGCTGTAGTCCACGGCCCGCTGCTGGTTGAGGGTCGACTGCTGCTGCGACGGGGTGCGCTGCGGGACCGTCGAGGTGGCCGACGAGGTCGACCCGCCACCACCGCCGCCGCCTGCCGTTCCCGCTCCGCCACTGTAGGTGCCAGCCTCGATCGCTCCCTGCCGTTGCGTCTCCGCGATCCGGGCCTTGGACGCCACGATCTGCCGCTCGCGCTCCATGTCGAGCTGGGTGAGCGCCCGGTTCAGGTCCGAGTCGACCGAACCGATCTGCTGCGTGTACTGGGTGTCGGCCTGAGAACGGCCCTGGCCGAGCGCCCGACGCATGTCCTCCTGGCGGACCGGGCGTTCGCCCGAGGTGAACATGCCACGCGCCAACAGGCTCGTGTCGGTCTGCCGTGCGCCCTGCACGCCCTGCTGTTCGAGGGAACGCAACGCCTGCTCGTACGCGTCGCGAGCCTGACGCTTGCGCAACTCGGCGTCTGCCTTCGCCTGGGTCTGCCCGTAGTTGTACTGGGTCAGGTAGGCGATCATCTCGGGGTCGTCGCCCATCGACGGGAGCACGTAGCGGGTCCCGCCGTTCGCAAGCATCCCGGCGGCCTGAGCGTCCTGCTCAGCCTTGATCGCGCGCCACGAGAGCGGATCATCAGCGTTGTAAGCCACCATCAGGCACCCACCCTTGAGTCGATCACGTCGAAATACATGGTCTGCACGTCGTCCACACTGTTCCCTGCCCCCCGCGCCTCACAAGCCCACAACCCGGCCTCGTTGAACGTCACCTCGCGGGTCTGCCGTCCGGTCGACACGGTCGTCCAGCCGGTGGTGACCGCGGTGCGGTCCGCTTCGGTCTGAGTGGGTTTGCGCTGCGCCCACGTCGTGGTCGACGGGGTTGCGAGCGCGCCAGCCTGGTTGAACCAGTACACCTCGATGGTGCGGACTGCGCCGAGCGGGACGATCGTGTGGTTGTTGCCGGTCACGTCGTCGCTCCCGTGTAGAGGTTCTTCCAGAGCGTCCCGTTCGACACGCACGGCCCCTCCCCGCACCCGCGTGCGGCGTTGGTGTTGTAGGCCATGTGACCGAGGCCGGCGGTCACGCCGGTCCCGCCGACGTCGAGGGCCACGCCGAGGGTGAGCGGACGCACGATCGGCGAGCCCCCGGTGGTGATGCCGTTCGCCAGCTCGCATCCGGACGCCTGCACACGGATCGTGCCAGGCCCGGTGAGCTGCGCCCACTGGACTCCCTCGAACTGGCAGCCGGACATGACGAGGTTCGTGGTCGCTGCGGTCGCTGCGGCGACACGGATGCCCTGGAGGCAGCGGCGGGCGATGCAGTCGGACAGGACGACCTTGGCGGCGTTCGCGCCGCTGTTCATCAGGAACCCGGTGTAGGCGACGCCATCCCGGTAGCAGCGGGCCATGTAGAGCGCTGCGATGGTCGGGGCGACGCTGGTCGTGAAGGTGCCGAAGATGTTGTTCGTGCTCGACACGTCCATCCGGCAGTCTTCGACGGTGATCGTGCCGTAGGTGCCGTCGGTGCAGGCGATGTAGGACGACGGCGCTGGGCCGATGTTCGACAGGGAGACCTTCTCGATGTTGGCCTGGAGCCACACGGCGGTACCGGCGCCGGGGCCGCGGTGGCCGGCGTGGGAGATGTCGAGCCGGCCGGTGATCGTGGAGGTGGACACCTGGACTGCGGCCGTGTCGGCGGCGTCGACGGTGACGTGTCGGACGATGATGTCGCGCCCCATCTCGACACCTGTGATCCACACGCCGCAGGAGCCGGCGGCCGATCCGGAGATGCGTTCGATGATGCCGTCGGAGAGCTCGTAGTCCTCGCCGAACAGCTTGACGATCACCTCTTCGGAGGTGGTCTGGATGTCACGGATCGTGAACCCTCGGATCGGTCCGTCGCCGTACGAGTACGCCTGGTAGAGCGTGCCTTCCCGGACGCCGAACGCGACGGCGTCGTCTCCGGTGGAGCCGTGGATTCGCTCGACGACGACGGAGTAGGCGGGACCGTTGACGTGCACGCCATCGGAGTAGACGTCGAGGTCGATGTCGTGGACCCAGCAGCCGTCGACGTCCTGCGGTGCGATCGCGTACTTTCCGGCGGTCGACAAGCACGTGAGGTTGCCGACCTCCAGGTTGTCGACGCCATCGAAGAACAGCATGTGCGAGCCGACAGCGGAACCGACGGCGCCGGTCGCTTCGCCCCCGATGTTGGCGCCACGGTCCCAGATGCCGCCGATGATCCGAATGTTGGCGTTGCGGCTGGCGCTGTTGGCTGCGCTGTTCCGGACGTGGTTCTTGACGTTGCCGGGCTTCATCGTGATGGTGCAGCCGGTCATGTCGAGGGTGGTGTTCGACCGGACGATCAGCGGATCGGAGAGGAGGTAGTTCTGGCCGGGGCGACCAGCGATGAGGCCGGTGTAGGCAGCGAGCACGGCGTTCAGGGCGGCGGTGTCGTCGGTGCCGTTCGACGCCGGGAGCGTGACGCGGGCGAGCGCCGGGAGGGACGACAGGTTGGAGGCGGGCACGCGGCGGAACGTGGTCGGTCGGGCACCTGCGTCGTCGGCCACCACGAAGTAGTCCTCGTCGTAGACGAACAGGTCGGTCATGGCTGCTCCTTCATGCTTTCGTGATCGCGGCAGTGCCGTTGAGGGTGTAGACGCGGCCGTCGGTCGACGTGAACGTCGAGCCGGACACCCAGAGGTTCGGGTTGAAGTCGGCAACCGTCGTCCCGCCGATCCCGTTACGGACGATCGCCCGATAGATCCGGCCGGTCATCGCAAGCGAACCGTCATGGCGGGCACCGATGCCGAGCTGGCTGGCGTTCGGTGTGATCGTGAACGTTCCTGCGGATACCCGGTCGGTGCCGACTTGCGACCATGACGTCGGCTCGGCCACCGAGTCGGCGGCCACATAAAACCGGCATGTTGCACCGGCAGCGCCGTTGTCAACGTCGACCGTCATCTTCGCCCAAGCGGTCGCCCCATCAGAGATGCCAGTCGCGGCATCAGCCCGGAACGCCTTGCCGCCACTGTTGAACTCGGATTCAAGATGCCCAAAACTGTTATCTCGGATTCGGAACTCGTATGACGTGAAGTTCTTGCAGACAAACACCCCGTAACTCGCAGGCGTCCAGTCGGTCAACGCGACACGAACGACGATCTCGATGTCGCCGGTGATGTCCAGTGACGCCGTATCCGGGGTCGACACGTAGTTCCCGCTGGTCCCCGGCAACGTCACGTAGCTGTTCGTGAACGCGGCCGCGCGCGTCACGCCGAGCGACGCTACGTCAATGCCGATCAGGTTCGGGCGCAGGTCAAGGTGGCTCACTCGCCCGCCTTCACCTCGGGTGCGGGATACGTGGGGGTCTTGGTGGAACCGAACAGCACGAACCCGATGCTAGGCCAGCGGTCAGCCAAGACTCGCGATGCACGATACGCGACACCGGCGATGATGGCGACGACCGGCGCGAACGGCAGCAGATCCTCGACGGTCAGGTCCCAGTTGAAGCGGGCGTTGAGGGCGCCGAGGATGGCGGTGAGGATCCCGGCGAACCAGCCGGTGCGCAGCGATGCGCGGAGGGTGTCAGTCACTTGGGGCTCCTTGTGTGCGGGATGGTGAGCTTGTCGTTGCTCGCCGCGATCGTCTCCTCCAGCTTGCCGAGTGCTTCGGTGATGCGGGGCAGTTCGGCGAGCTGGATGTCGTGGGCGACGGACCGCTTCGCGAGGTAGTCGACGTTGGCCTGCACGGATGCGATGCGGCCCTCGACCAGATCGAACCGGTCGGCCATCTCGACGTGCTGGTTGTTCGAGCGGTCCGAGAACGGCTGGATGAGCCGGTCGAACACCCGCTCCATCAACGCTTCCAGCCAGGTCCCGACGGGTTGCGTGACGAGACGCTTCCACACCCACGCCACGACCTTGCCGAGGCGGGTCTTGACGAGGATCAGCGACAGGCCGGTGATGACCGCGGCGACGATCGCGATGTCGGAGGCGAACCGTTCAACCCAGTCGGAAGCGGCGACGATCATGCTGCGATCCCAAACAGTCGTTCGAGGTTCGTCACCCGCTCCGGGATGGCGTCGCCATCGACGTACTCCAGGTGCCAGTTCTCGGTGCGGTTGTTCCACGCAAACCCGTGGTCGAGCACGTTCACCTCAAGCCAGGCGAACGCCAACCGGTTCGTGCCGACCGCCTGGATCTTCCACACGCCCGGCGACGTCTCCACCCACCAGGCAGCATCGAACGCCAGACCCCACCCGTGGTTCGACGTGCCCGGCACAGCGGCCATCGCGTTCCTGCGCTTCAACCACCACGTCTTGCCCTGCCAAAACTTGGTGGACGTCGTGCACGTGATCGGGTTGTACCGATCGACGTAGCGGGCCAGGAATGTCCTGTGCTGGCGCTCGTAGCTGCGGTAGCCGTCGGCCAGCGACACGACCGTCAACTGCTGCCCGGTCTCATGCCAGCAGTTGAACTGCAACGTGTCGAACGCCCTCGATGCGAGCGGATGCAGTTGCACGAACCCGTGGCCGGGGGCCATCGAGTTGCGCAACTGGTCGCCGCGCAACAGCCCGTTGGAGGCGAAGTCAACGCCGGTCGGGTACAGCATGGGCTTGCGGATCTCAGACCAGGCGGCCATCGTTCTCCTTCATGGTCACAGCGCGCCCTCGTCGTATGCGATGAGCAGCGAGTAGCTGTCGGCTGCGCCGAGCGGGTTGACGTCGACGGTGCCGCCCGACACCTTCGCTTGGGCGGTGACTGTGACGGTTCCGGACACGGTCGGGGTGTAGAGCGCCGGGGTGGTCAGGGTCCCGTACTCGTCGGTGGCCCACGAACCGATCTCCGAGTTGAGGACCGTCCCGTCGACCGCGACCGCGATGTAGACGACCCCCGACGATGTGCGCTTGCGGAAGTTGACCGTCGCCTCGATCTTGTAGTTGCGACCGGCGACCACGGCGAGGTCGAACGTGAGGGACGCGATGTCCGAGTAGGTGGTGTCGTGGCCGGTGTCGGATGAGCCGGTCGAGACGTTGCCGACGATGCCGCGCGGGCGGCGGAACAGTTCGGTGTCGAGGTAGTTCTCCAGCTCGATGTCGCGCTGTTCGAGTAGCACCATCATGCGGTCGGCGTCGGCCGGGCGGACGGGCGTGAACGCTGCCTGGTGCAACTGTCGGAGACTGCCGTTCCAGCGGTCGAGGAACCGGAACATCAGGCTTCCTCGCAGCGCATGATGACCCGCCGCACCTTGACCCCGGTCATGGTGATCTGCGGGGTGGCGGTGTAGGTGTGTCCGGCGTCGTTCACGGCGAACGTGACGGTGCGGCGGTGCCCGCGACGCGAATCGGGGGACGACCCGAGGCTCTGCGTGAACGTGGTCGACGCGAGCGGGACGGCCCGTTCGGCGGAATCGCTGGTGAACGGCACGTCGAGGTCGGCGGGCGGGGTGACCGCCACCGACGCAGACACCGATCGGGGTGCGGTGCGGGCGGCCGGGAACCCGTAGTCCACTTCGACGATGAGCGAATGGACACGGAACTCGGCGGTGCCGTGGTAGGGGGCGAGGGTGACGGTCGCCGAGTCGAACGACGCCCCGTTCTGGACCGGTTCGATCGGGTCCTTCAACGTGCGGTTGACGTACACGTCGTCGCCACCTTCGCGGCCGAGGACCCACAGGTAGTCCGACGACGAGAACGCATCCTCAACCGGGACCTGGTCGGTCGTGTACGGGTTGACGACGACACGCCAGTTGCGGGCCAGTTCGGACCACACCCACAGCCGATCCCACGCGGCGACCAGCAGGTACGGGCCGGCGTTCACGATGAACGGCGAGTCGTAGGCGACGTCGTCGGGGACGAGGCCGGAGTGAATGGCGGTGGTCAGGCGGCCCGAGGTGGAGGCGAGCCGCGAGTAGCGACCGGCGATCGAGGAAATGATGCCGAGCGATTCCGACTCGGCAGCCGCGCCGGGAACGGATGCGGCGGTGGCGTGCGTGAGCCCAACCTTGGTGAGCTTGCGGACCGTGGTGGTTTCGCCGAGCACCCCGGTGACCGACCACCAACCCTGCCGGGTACCGACGAGCAGTTCGTCGGCGGTGGTCACCAACGCCTCGATGACGGTGTCGACGTCGCCGATGTCGATGTAGTTCGTCGCCGCACCCCACGTGAGCGCCGACGGGTCGGAGAAGTAGATCCGGTCGAGATAGGTGCTCGACAGGTGGAGCAGCCAGTTCTTCCACTTCCACACGCCCTGACGCACCGCGGTGTTCGTCGCCGAGGTGGTGATCGCGCCGGTCGCATGGTTGACGTGCGCGGTGGTCGCGGTGGTCGCCCCGTACATGGTGCCGTTGACGTCGGTGAGCGCCGGGTGCGAGTCGGCCGATGGGGTGAACCCGAGGGTGCCGGCAGCGACGGTGGTGACCGTGATGCCGTCCGGAGCAACCCGGTACACGCTGGTGCCGACCGAGAACGTCACCCCGGCGTTCGTGCCGTTGTACAGGTACAGCGGGGCCGACGAGTTCGCGAACGACGAGACGACCAGGTCAGATTTGCCCCATCCGCCGCACGCCATCAACATGCCTTCGTCGGAGGTGCACACGACGTTGTCGCCGGTCCACGTGTCGCGAGGCTGCCGTGCCGACTGGGGGCCGACGTAGTGCCCGCCGGTGAAGTCGTCGTACACGACGTCGAATCGCTTGCCCACCGGTCACCACCTGGCCGACAGGTTCGTGTCCCTGTATGCGGAACGGATGGTGCGAGGGCCGACGGTGCGCGTCGAGGCGGCCATCAGGTTCTTCAACCCCTGCCGGTACTCGTCGAGGTCGCGGGCCACTTCGGTGTTGCGGCCGCGGCGCACGTTCAGGTGGTACGAGGCGCGGGCCACGAGCGTCTGGTGGAACGTGGCGGGCAGCATGGGTGTCGTCGCATCGGTCGACGTGGCAGCCGTCAGGTCGGTTTCGTCCTGCCAGTAGTACAGCGTCGCAGTCGGCGCGGTGGCCGGGACCGGGTTGAGCTGGATGTTGTTGCCGAGGTCGGTCCACACGTAGCGCCGGTCGGTGCCGACGAACTCGTCCAACGGCACGTAGTCGGCCTTGCGGCCGTCGATCACGAGCTTGTGGATCATCGCGTACGACGTCGGCATCCCGGCGGTGACGAGCCCGGTGGTGGTCGAGAACGTGAGCGATGCGGTGGTGAGCAGCCACGGCCAACGCTTCTCGGCGGTGATGTCGCGCAGCGCCGACATGATGCAGTCGTCGATGTCGGTGTGGCCGGCGAGCGCGTCGCCGGGGTCGGGGATGCCGTTGCGGAGACGGACCGCTGCACGCAGCTCGCGCTTGTTCATGGCGGTCCGGTCAGACCATCCGGGCGGTGAGCACCTGGATCGTGCAGAGCTGGGCGGCGGCGGCGATCGTCTTGACGCACACCGAGTTGCCGGGCGACGCGATCGGGTACGGGAACGAGGCGACGGTGCCGGGGAGTACCACGAACGCGTTGTCGCCACCGACGGTCGGGGTGGTCGTGGTGGCGGCGGTCTGGCCGATGATGCAGTAGATCGGGACGCCTGCGGTCGAATGGTTCACGACCTGAACGACCGCGCCGTACTCGGTGAGGGTCGTGTCGTCCATCGACCCGTTCGTGGTCGTGAAGGTCAGGGCGCGCGCTGCGCTGTCGCTTGCCATGTCAGGCGTTCTCCTTGGTTCTGGTGCTGCCGTCGTACATGGAGTGCATCGCCTTGCGACCGCCCATCAGGTGACCGAAGTCGCGGCGCAACGCCCACTGGAGCTTGTGGTGCGCTTCCATGCGCTGCTCCTTCTCGGCGGCTTCACGGGCGGCGGCGAGACGGGCGTTGGTTTCCAACACGCCCGCGACGACGTCGAACTTCTGCGGGTCGCCGTTCACGAGCTTCATCAGCAGCGTGTGGTCGGCCCGATGGTGGGAGGCGGCCATGTACCGGATGCCAGCCAGGTCGGTGCCCCACACCTCGAACATGCGGGTCGCCGGGTTGAACATGAGGTCCATCGTCGGGTCACCCCGCCACCCGGACTCGTCCCCCTCCTTGATCCGACGGTCGATGTCGAACACGGAGGCGTCCACCCACATGCGGTACGCACCTGGGTTGTCTCGGGTGACGGGGTTCGCGACAGGGCGCATGGTCAGAAACCGACCGCCTCGACCTGGCAGACGAAACCCGACAGGTCGGTGGTGTTCGCCACCTCGATCAGCGGGCCGTCCGAGGCGTTGTTGTTGTCGCCCATCAGCACGAGCAGCAGCGGCGAGGACACGGAACGGTTCCACACCGGCACGTAGCCGGTCGTGGACGAACCGAGGCCCGGCTTGGCGTACACGTTCTTGAGCGAGGTGAGGCCGAGCTGGGCGGCGGTGAACGCCTCCCCGCCCGTCGGGTACGACGAGTCGAACGTGATCGTGGCTCGCACGACACGCTCGCGGCCGACGAGTTCGGGTGGGTTGGCGGAAATCGTGAGGGCCATCAGGCGTCCCTTCGATCAGGCTCGCGCCGGGTGCCACGTAGCGGTGCGACACCCGGCACGAGAGCGTGGGTCAGAGCGTCGCCTCGGTGAGGTCGCTGATCTTGAAGTGGGCGTTGCGCTGCACGCAGGCCAGCTCCATCGACGTGTAGATCGTCGCCTCGAACGCGAGCTGATCGGTGACACGGGAGAGGATCGCGCCGTCGTCGTCGAGCCACTGCCAGCCTTCCTCCACCTGGTGACAGACGAGGCCGTCGGAGGTGTTGAGGCCGTACAGCTCGTTGCCGGGGGCGTCGAAGTCGGCGTACCAGGCGATCTCCTTGCCGGCCGAACCGGACACGCCGGGCGTCGCCCACTTGAGGCCGGTGTACCCGCCCTTGAGCTGCGTGGTGTCCATGTTGCGGTTGTAGGCCGACAGGATCGACTTGGCGGCGACGAACACACCGGTGTTCGAGCAGAGCACGTCGATGGTCTTGCCGGACTCCGTCTGGTTCTGGAGGATCGCGAGGTCGACCATCGTCTCGGCGAGCGCACGGTTCGTGCCCGAGTTGCCGTACTCCTGGGCGACCCAGTTCGTGACGGTCGACGGGTTCACCGTGTGCAGGGTGCCCGACGAATCGACGATGGTCTGGAGGCCGGTGAGTTCACGCTGACCGTCGTTCGGGAGGCCGGTGCCGGAGGTGGCACCACCCGAGCCCGAGTTGAACACGAAGTGCGTGCCCGCCGTGGTCGACAGCGTTGCGCCCGACACGGTGATCGTCTTGCCCGACACGCTCACGGCGGTGATCGCACGGTTCGAGGCGACGGTGGTGGGAGAGGCGACGGTGCCGATGTCGACGCGGCGGCCGATGTAGAACGCACGCATCTGTGCGGCGGTCGTGGTCGACGCCAGGGTGATCGTGGCCGACGTGTTCGTGGTGCCGCAGGTGGCGATCACGCCGTTCGACGTGCCCCACACCTGACGGTTGACGTCACGCATCGAGTCGTTGCGGATGCCGTTCATCTCTGCTTCCATCGCGTCTGCGAAGGCTCCGGGCTCGCCGGTGGCCTGCGACATGAGCTGCTTGGTGAGCAGGATGCGGCCGGTGTTCCAGCGGACGGGGACCGGGACGGTCGCGTACCGCTGCTGATCGGCGGTCGGGAGGGTGTCGCCTTCCTGACGTGCGCCGATGCCGCCGGAGCGGCCGATGTGGACGGAGTGCCGGGCGATGCGGCCCTGGACGGTGTCCTTCTTGGTGGTGACCTGCGCGAGGATGAAGCACGCGTTGTTCAGGTTCTCCCACAGTTCCTTGTAGTCGTCGCGCAGGATGGCGTCGACGTCGCTGGTGGTTGCCATGAGATGGCTCCTTCGGGGGTGCAGACGTGTGTGATGGGCGGCCCCTGCGTCACGTCGGGTGCTCTCCAGCCACCCCGCCTGTTCGTCGGTGCCTCTCTGTCACGGGCGCTCTCCGGCCGCCCCGTGCTGCTTCCCTTCGGGTGCTCTCCAGCCACCCCGAGGTGCATGTCGTGTCTCACGATACACACCCCGGGGCGACCGGGCAAGCATCCTCGCCTATGGCGGTGTGCCCTCGTCCCACGAGTAGGTCATGAAACCGTCGTCGCCGTAGCAGTAAGCGGCGATCCACGCCTCGTAGTCGTCCCCGTTGCCGAGCAGCGCCCGCACCATCGCGTCGATGACCCACGCCTTGTGATGTGCGCCGTCGCACTGGCCGAACTCGGAGGCGATGCCAAGCGCATCCATGACGCGCTCTTGAAGGAGCGTATAGTTCTCCTCGGTCATGCGGGCTTGGACGCGAGGCGGGCCATCACTCGCTCGCGCGGCGACAGGTTCGCCGGGGCAGACCCGGCAGGCGCACCCGCAGGCGCAGGCGGCGGCACCGCGGCCGCAGCATCGGCGGCGTTCGCCAACCCGGCCATCTCGGCCTGCTTCGCCGTCTGGTACACCCGGATCGCGAGCTTGATGTCGGGCTGCGACCCGTCGCGGGCGGCGAGCGCCCGGGCCATGCGGATGATCTCCCGGCCGTCGTCCGACCGCGGCTCGAACCCGGACTCGCGCATCTCGCTCTCCATCGTCGTGATGAGCGCCTGCACCCGGGCCTGCTGCGCCATCTCGGCGTCACGTTCGGCGAGCGCCTGCTTCACGATGTCGGTGATCTGCTCCGGCGCGACCCCGGCGACGGGAGCGGCGGGCTGGCCGCCGATGTCGACCGGTGCGGCGCTCGCCTTCTGGCGTTCCGCGATCAGGTCGGCGACCGACTTGCCCGACACCGCTTCGGCGGACTGGAGCGCCCAGTTCACCACAGCCTCCGAGTCGCCGGCGCGCACGGCGTCGGCGAGCGCGACGATGGCGTCACGGTCGGTGTCGGCCAGACCCTCGATCACCTTCGCAACCGGCGAGTAGAGGTTCCGCTCACGCTTCCGGTGTTCGACTTCCTGCTGGTACTTGGCCTGCCAGTCGGTGTCCGCGGTGATCGCCGTGGCAACGTCGGTGGTCGGGGCGGCATCGGGTGCGATGTCGGTCATGCTGGTACTTCCTCCGCTACTTGGGTGATGGTTGAGCATGGGTGGAGGCGAGCCTTCGCCTCCAGGTACGCCGCGTGAGCAAGCTCGGGCGTCGGGAAGATGCCCAACCGATGGTTCTTCCCGTGGACTTGAATCTGCGCCGCCCAACCTCGCGCCGCTCCGTGCCAGCACACGCCGAGAAAGCCGCTGCGGTTGTTCTTGTAGGGCTTGCGGTGGTTCTGTAGGTTCTCGCCGCGAGTGACGACGCGCAGGTTCGCAATGCGGTTGTCGAGCTTGTCGCCGTTGATGTGGTCGATTTCGCCGTCCGGCCATTCGCCGTGGACGTAGAACCAAACGACGCGATGCCCCATGTAGAGCTTGCCATCGATGTTGACCTGCCGGTAGCCCTTGCCCTCGATCCTCCCGGCGATCATGCCGACCTTCACCCGGTTGGTGCGTTGCACGCGCCACGTCAGCGCGCCCGTCTCGGGGTCGTAGTCGAACAGCTCTCGCACGTACTCGGGGGTCATGCGGGAACCGGCATCTCGGGGGCGGTCGCCGGTTCCGGTGGCGGGGCCATCATCGGCGCTTGCATGGCCGCCTGCTCGGCCATCGCCTGCATCGCCATGTCCTGCTGGAGCCGCTTGTGGGCGTTGATATGCATGTCGATGAAGTCCTGCACCTCAGGACTCGCCATGCGATACGCGTGGGAGGCGCGCAGTTCGTTGTGCTTGT
>ERZ724509.907-NODE-907-length-11774-cov-3.971414_pt1 | contig 11774 bp, 11 predicted proteins | sample MGYA00376042_ERZ724509 | MGnify/ENA primary metagenome ERZ724509 (study PRJEB28724, sample SAMN07190887) | wastewater metagenome | isolation source: effluent of sewage treatment plant in Hong Hong | place: USA: Christiansburg, Virginia | collected 2016-03-01 ...
TTTTGATTTTGATAAGATCTCAACAACTTTTGCTTTTAAAAAATCTGAATGTGTTAAATTTAAAGAAGCCAATTTAATTTCTATCAAACGTTCTCTAAAATCATAATATTCATCTTTGATTGCGCCCATCAACTCATCAGCAAAAGCTTCATCATTGTAATCACTTTCGTCAATAAATTCTGTAGCGATTAATTCTTCGCCCCAAATTTTTAATATTATGAAATATGGTAAAACAAATTAAAAAATAATCAAATTTTTAATATTAAATCAGATTCCTCAACTACGAGTTCAATCTCATTTTCGCGAAGTTTGATGCCTGCTTCTTCTTCCGCTAATTCTATTAATTTTTCAGTAAGGATGTTCATTGTGTTTGAATTCTACTATATCATTCATCAATTGTACTTCTGCTTTTATTACATGAAGTCTATTTGATTTCAAATATAAAAATTTAATTTGTCGTTTTGAAAATGTAAATTGTTTAAATATTCATTTAAGATACGGAATTAATTAAATTCCACCCTATAAAAATAATAAGTTGCCATGAATTTTAAAAACATTCACATAGAATATCATTATTTAGATGTTCCTGCTCCCTTTTGCTACACAAAAACCATTACCATACAGCCTACTGCTACATCTTTAAAACTTGAATATAAACTTGAATACACAGACAGGGAGGACTTTACGATTGAAGAATTGGAAGAAGAAGGTTTCAGTGGCGAAGATGATGAAAGTTGGAAAGGCGAAATTCACCTCAATTGGTTATCACCCATTACAAGTCTTCTAGCACTTCCCAAGGGGGAAAAAGCAACATCAGCCAACGAAAGTTTGGTACAAGTAGATAATACCCCTTTTCAAACCTACGGACAAGAAAGTAACTGGGATTATTTTATACAAGAACTAACCCAAGCCATTTACGAAACGGCAACTTGGGAACAGGTATTAACGATACGATATTGTAAAAAAGATCAAGAAAAAGCACCTATTCAAAAGTTACAGATATCGTTTGCAAAGCGATCGGCTCAATCCATCACCGATAATAAACAAGTAGAAATAAACTGGGATCTGATCCAACAACTATTAAAAGTTTATTACCTGCAAGAATTTAGAGAAGGAGAACACAACAAAAAAATCCCAAATGAAGTGGGAACATATACTGACCCTAGCGATGGATTGTGGTATGAAATTAACAAATCTTCTTCCAATTTAAATGCTACTCAAAAGGAAAGTTTAATGAGCATATTGGAAGGTATTTTTAAGAAATAAGTTATTTGAATTCAATAGGTTGATCGATTTCTAGTCAAGTATTTTGTCTGAATTGGGATTCGTAGGATTTGGGGATTTATTGGATGCTTGCAATGTGATAGACTTCCCTCTAGCTTACTTCTTGAAGTACCTGTGATTCTATTTAATTTTAATAGCAATCAGTGAACAGCTCACAAATGGCAAGTTGCGAGGTTCCAGTTGCTAGTTGCTAGACAAAGTAATAAGTAAGGAATTGTGAATGCAGCGTGCAAATATTAAAAGGTTGTGCCTTTTCCGGCCAACAAGCTTAACGCCACTATCCTGTTCATAGGCATTAGCAGTTGTTTGGTCGAAAGAAAACAACAATGCACAGAAAGCTATCCATTATGATTTCTATGGATTAACACCTGCATTATCCTAATCATTATCCTAATCATTATCGTATCGTTTTGTATAGCTTTATAGCATAAAAATATTTATAGGTTTCCTTACTATTCGGATCTAGCAAATGAATGGTACCATCATAGTGCAGCAGTTTGTTGGCCGCTGGCACAACAAAGGGTTGGGTAGTGTATAGGTAAGAAAAAAATCGTGCATTCGAGCGTCAGATGAGAGAATAGCATCTGACCTCGGAATAAGCACTTTAGTCGAGTTGAAAAAATGGATTTATGAAAAAAGTATTGAGTATGAAATACAAAGTACAGAGTACATTTTTTTTCTGGGCAATTGTAATATTTAGTAAAACGACTAATACGTATGCATAACTCGGAAGAATAATTTCTTAAATATTGAGGTGTAAATTCTCGCTACTTTGTACTTTATACTCCGTACTTAGTACTTTCTCAATCATTCGATAATTTATTCATCTGCTTCTGCAAGCCACTAACGATGGCTGATAGTTTTTCTACAGACATATCTGGTTTGGGGAAATCCGTACTTATATATGCTTTGGATTCCCAGATTTCCAATACATCCTCAATAGATACATCGTAGGGTTCGTAAGCTGGATTGTCAGAAATCAATTTTAATGTCTCCGTTTTCTTGATATTATTTTGAACGCGTTTGTATACGATCCCTTCATTTACGGTAACCAATACGTAGGTTTGTTGATCTTTTAAGGAACTCCAATTTTCAACGTATTGCCCTACAATCAAACTACCACTTGCTAAAGGCAACATAGAATCTCCTTTGATTTCAAAGGCACGATATGTTCCGCTTCCACTAAATATGGGAAGATAAAATTTAGGAAGTTCTGCTACATATTCCGGATCGGAGTAACCATTTAAATAACCTGCCGCAGCCTTCTCAGGCACAAGCTGAATATTTTCGTTATCGTCTTTATCAACGGTTATCGCTAAGACACGTAACTTCTTACCTTCGATATCTTTATTAAACGCTTCTTTTCGTTTATCAGGATCTTGTAAGCTTTCAGAAATAAGCAAATCAACGGTGGCACCAAACAAGCGTGACAAACTTGTTAATGTTTCTAAGCCTGGCTCTGCTCTACCTTCTTCATATGCACCAAGTAAGGAACGCTTAATACCAACCTTTTGAGCCAACTGCTCTTGAGTTAAACCCAATTGTTTTCTAAAGTACTTAATATTCTCACTGATCAAACTCATAGTAGTGTGTTTAAATTTATGCGACTGTTTTAAGAGAAAATTGATTGGACAATGTTCTCAACACTTCGCTCATTCTCATGCCTGTTGCATCCATTTCAACCGATAGTATGTAATTACTTTCTGAAGATTGATACGATATGCCTGCACGAACTGTAGACTTGCTAGAGCGGCAACGGCGAATCAAATATACTAGTTTTGTTGTCATATTGTTAATATTTTTAGTAAAACTAATGCACAATATTCAAATTGCCAAATTTTTTAGCAAATATTTTATAGATTGATAGTAAACGAGTTAATGAGTATATGAGTAAAAATATGTCCATAAACCCATAAATAGCTCAATCCTGTGTATATTGGCACGTTAAATAATACTAAAAAAATGAGTATAAAATTTCTTACATGTATTTTCATCCTTACAATTTTTTCTTGCTCAACCGATCAAAAAATAGAACAAAAGGTGGTAACAGAAAATCTAGATTTAACTTATCAGGATGGAAATATTACACTCACAAAACTGAATACTGAAATACAAAAAGGAATTGAAGTAATCCATTTTGTAGCAGATACAGGGATGAATAAAAATGAAGAAGGCTTGCGAACATCATTCACCATAGCTGTTAGCGAACAAATTTTACAATCCTTGAAACAACAAGATTTTGATGCCTTATTGGTAGATATAGATTGTAGAGGTGCGCAGGGTAAATCATTCTCTTATATAAATACCTACTTACCAGAAATATCAGGTAAAGTGGTGTATCCAGATAAGAATACTGTTTTCACGCATGCATCTACCCGAAACATTAGCATTGATATCCCTTATAGAAAATTAGAATTATCAAAAGGCACTCAAAAACTCACCGTTTCCCTACTTGTATATCCCATAAAATTCAAAGTGGATACGAACAGAACAGAAACAAAAAACATCAGTAGAATTGGAAGTAATAGTTTGTTTAAACAAGACTATTCAGCAACGGTACATACACCACAATTAACCAAAACAGTTCTTTCTATTTCTGGATTTAAGATAAAAACGAATCACAAAAAAGCTTCGAGCTATGATTTCACACTTATTGGAAGCGGCTTACCAGACCCATATTGGCAAATTTGGTGCGGCGATGAACTTCTGTACTTCTCACCTCCTGTGCAAAATAGTTTAACGGTTGAAAAATTACAAAAAAGTTCTAGTTTTTATGTAGGACCAAAAGATGTAGTACGTATTTCATTTTTAGATTTTGACAATGGACCGTTTAATAGAGATGATTTAATTGAAAATCTTGAAGGAACCCGATCCGAATTTAAAAATATGCGTCAAGTAGATGGACCAAAAATTGGTATCAAATCCATTTTAGTAACAGAAAACTAATTTTTTTCAATTGAAAGAATTCAACTTATACTATATCTTATTTGAAATTAGTGCAAACGGTGAATAAGGTTCTCCGAAAAGGCCCTACCATGTCAAGTAAACATAGGACTAAAATGTAATTATATAGGGAATCATTCGCATTAAACTTTATTAAAAAAAATGAGCAGGTATTCCATTTGAAAATATTCAAATGGAATACCTGTTCAAATAAAAGGTGAAAAAATTAAAAAATATGATAAAAAAAAGATTTTAATTATTCCTTAGTTCCAATCATTATTGTTCTAATTCCTAACATACTTTGTTTAACGGGAATATTCTGAAAAGGTTTAATTTTTAAATAAAAATTACATACATATTTAAACATAAATATGTATGTAACAACACATATAAAGCATAAAAAACTAATTAATAATTACTTATAAGAATAATAGCTCATATAAACAGAACATAATAGTGAAATAAAATTTTAATCAATACATTCAAAATACCTATAACTAGGTATAATAAATCACCTAAAACTTAAAATAATTGACATGTTATTCATTGTCGTTTAGTTTAGACAATCTCGAAAACAGATATCAATTATTGAGGAGTGCGCTCTAATAATTGAGTCGTCGGACCAACTGAAAAAGTGGTCTGACGACTGCTCAAATAGATATAGTTGTTAACTAAACGAGAAGTATATGTGATTTATAAAAATACGATTGAATTGGTCTTTCATTTTAGCAGATAATAAAAAAAGAACATAGCTAAAAAAAATGATTCCTTACCAAATATTTCTACTAAACGTATCTTAATACTAAAAACCTTTCAAATCAAATTCTTCTGTAGCAATCAATTCTACTTTTTTACGCATCTTTTTCTGAATAACACTAAAGTGATGTTCTTCTTCTTTGCTTATTAAGCTAATCGCAACACCAGATGCTTCTGCTCTTCCTGTTCTACCTACCCTATGAATAAAGTCTTTGGGAGAGCGTGGCAATTCATAATTAATCACAAATGGCAAAAAAGGAATATCGATACCGCGAGATATTAAATCGGTTGCCACCAATACCTGTACCTTTTCTGCTTTGAATTGTTTTAATGCATCTGTACGCGCACCTTGACTTTTTTTGCTATGTATGGCAGCTGCATTGATATTGTTCGCTTTTAACTTCTCAACTACCGCATCTGCACGATGTACCGAAGACGTAAAAACCAGTACTTGTTTCATTTGCTGCTCTTTAATCAAATAGCGTAATAGCGGTCCTTTACGCTCTTCTTCTACTTCGTAGGCAACTTGTTGAATGAGATCAATGTTTATTTCTTCTGCTACAATCTCAATCTTTACTGGATCATGCAATAAAAACTCTGTAATGCTATCGATGTCTTTACCGAGTGTGGCAGAGAACAATAAATTCTGACGTTTCTTAGGAAGGAGTTTAAAAATACTTGTCATCTCTTCTTTGAAACCAAGATTTAACATTTTATCTGCTTCATCCAATACTAAAATTTCTACATCACTTAAGTACACAGCTTTTGAATCTACCAAATCCAATAATCTACCAGGTGTAGCAATCAATATTTCTACGCCTTGCATCTGTATCATCTGTGGATTAATGGATACACCACCAAATACAGATAAGGTTTTGATGCGGTTGGGTAAGGCATCGCTAAACGCTTTAAACACTTCTCCTACTTGCAATGCCAATTCGCGCGTTGGCACCAATACCAATGCGCTGATGTGTCTATTTCTACCTAAAGGCATTTTCTCAAGTAACTGCAAAATAGGCAATACAAAACTGGCGGTCTTACCCGAACCTGTTTGCGCAATACCCAAGATGTCGTTACCCTTTAAAATAGGTGGTATAGCCTGTTCTTGTATTGGATATGGAGCATTGTAAAATTGTTTTTCTAATGCTTTTAAAATTGCAGGACTTAAACCAAGTGAAGCGAAGGACATATATATGGGAGAATTTTTGAATGGGTATAAAGATACATAAGAATTATTTAATGTACGTCTCTCATGTTTACCTACACATCTTTCATAATACAAACCTTAGTATAAAAAATAAGATTTTAATACAAAATCAGAAGCAACTAAAAAACACATCCCCAAAATGCGCACTATTCGAATTATAAGATTAGAAAGCAACGTAAATAACAGGTTATTTTCTAGTAGACTCAGACTCTCCACGGCGGGTTTATTCTATTCTCACCCGCGCTATATAAAATCAATTGATTTCCATCGGGGTCTTTCAAACGTGCTTCGCGCCATAGCCAAGGCTTGTCAGTCGGTAATTCTTCAAACGTAATATTTACAACCTGTAATTCAGCAACACGAACATCCAAGTTATCTAATTCAAAATAAATCCAAATGCCATCTCCTGTTGTCAACGCATTCACTCTATGGATTGAAAAGGTTGCTTCGCCTTGATCACATAAAAATCGGGCATAATCGGGCAAGGATTTTACAATGAGTTTAAAACCTAATGTTTGATAAAACGGAATGGATTTTTCAATGTCTAATACTGGTAGGGTAATTTGGTTTAAGTTCATATCTTATTTTAGATCAGTCCAAACGTTGAGAATGCTTGGTCGAAAAGACCAAATCATGGCGAAATAATATAAGACTAAAATATAATTGAATTTGGGATACGTTCATTAAATGATAGATTTGGAATTCATTACGATCTATACTCTTCAGCACGTTAGTCTGAGCTAAGAATTCAAGGGATTTAAAGAAGATAGCAAATTATTAAGCGCAGTATTCAGACGACTTTTTTGTTCGTCCGAACACTTGTCTGTTAGAGATCTAGTGTTTAAATATATTGAACAAAAGTATAAAAAAGATTTTCATCTAAAACCTAAATCGTCTCGTTGAGCAGCAATAGTATATATATTATACAAGTATTAAATTTATACAGACTATGAAAACCGTTACACACTACTGTCGTCGGACCACTGAAAAAAAGTGATCTGACGACAGTACAAGCTTTGACAGCTTCACTTAAAATAAATCCTACTTTAATACCATCAATTAAAACCGTCCTGTACCTCAACCTCTTCTATTTGCGGCTCTTCTACAGGAATCAATTCTTCTTCCAATGTATGCCCTTCGGTACTCACAACTTTTTTTGTATTGCCATCAGGTTTCATAAATAATGAAGCCGGATACGCTGTTCCTGATTCGTTCTGAACGCCTTGCATGTAATAAGCCCATATCGGCAATGCCATACGTGCACCTTGTCCGTAGGTCATGGTATTGAAACGTATTACACGTTTTTCGCCGCCAACCCAAACACCCGTCACTAAATTAGGTGTAATACCCATAAACCAGCCATCAGCAGAGTTTTGCGTTGTCCCTGTTTTACCACCCAAGTCTCCTTTAATATTAAATTTACCACGCAAATCAACTGAGGTACCACCCGCTTCTTCTACAGAACCTTTCAACAATTCAACCATATTGAATGCGGTTTCTTCATTGATCACTTGGTGACTGCTTGTATTAAATTCTTCCAATACATTACCATACTTATCTTCAATACGAAGTAAAAATTGCGGTTGCACCCAAACCCCGTCGTTCACAAATACGCTGTATGCATCCACCATCTCAAACAAATTTACATCACCAGTACCCAAGCATAAAGAAGGAGTCGCTTCCAACGGACTTTTAATACCCATACGTTTTGCAAACGATACAACAGAATCTGGACCAACCAAATTCATTAATTGCGCACTGATTGAGTTAACAGAACGCGCCAATGCTTGCTTTAAGGTTAACTCTTCATTTGAAAATTTACCATTACTATTGTTTGGCGTCCAAGGCGCTCCTCCAGGAATTGGAATACTAATGGGTGCATCTGGGAATTTCGAATCAGGCGTTAAGCCTTTTTCTTCCATTGCATAAGCATACAGGATAGGCTTAAAGGTTGAACCCGCTTGTCTTCTACCTTGTACCACGTTGTCAAATGGAAAATAGGTAAAATCGATATTTCCAACCCAAGCACGAACGAAGCCGTTTTTAGGATCCATGGAAAATAAACCTGTGCGCAATAGTTTTAAGGAATGTTTAATTGAATCTAAGGGAGACATCAAAGTATCAACTCTACCATGCCACGTAAATACTTGCATCGGTATTTTTTTCTTCATTTCAAGCATGGCCAAACCTTCATTTCCATCATGCTCTTTTTTCAATTCTTTAAAATGATTGCTCGCTTTTGCAAGTCGAGTTAATAAGTCTGGCTCTGTTGCAGTCCAAGGTTCAGACTTTAACCATGCTTTATTAAATTGTGTTTGTAAAAAAGACATGTGTTTCTGTACAGCAAGTTCTGCAGATTCTTGCATACGTGTATCAATGGTTGTATATATTTTCAAACCATCTTCATACAAAAACATTTTATGTTCTTTACACCAGTTGATCATTATTTTCTTCAAATAACTTCTAAAATGTGGTGCCAAGCCTGATGTTTCGCCATCGTCTTGAAATTTCAATCCTAAGGGTTTTGTTTTGGCAACTGTTGCTTCTGCTAGGGAAATATATTCGTATTTAACCATTTGGTCAATTACGGTATTTCTACGATTCAAGGCACGTTCAGGCTTGCGGCGTGGATTGTAATACGATGGGCCTTTTAATAAACCAATCAATAAACTTGCTTCTTTTAAATTCAAATCAGAAACCGATTTGCTAAAATATTTTTTTGCGGCGGAACGTATTCCAAAGGTTCTATTTCCAAATTCAACCGTATTCAGATACATCACCAATATTTCTTGTTTTGAATACGACTTCTCTAATTGAATTGCAATAAGCCATTCTTTTATTTTGTGAACAATTGTATTATCCAATACACCTGTGTATTCATCTGCACTTCGCAGGCTAAATAAGTTTTTGGCAAGTTGTTGTGTCAAGGTACTTGAGCCGCGCTTCTTACCCATTAAAAGAGAGGGTACGATAGCAAATACCCCTTTAATATCAACACCGGAATGATCGTAAAAACGTGAATCCTCCGTTGCTAATAAGGCATCAATAAGTACTTTTGGAAGTTCGGGATATTCAATATCCGTACGATTTATTTCATTATAGAATTTACCTAAAACTTTACCGTCGCTAGAATATACAATGGATGCTTGATCACTTTCTGGATTTTCCAGCACATCAATACTGGGTATGGGTCCAAAGAGGTTAAAGGGATTAAAATATACCATTGATATTAAAAATATCAATCCTAAAAAAACCAGAGCCGTACCTTTAAATAGCCAACCCAGTAGTTTGTTGTAATCTTTCATAATCATTTAAAACAAGAAATGTATAGCCTTTGAAATCGTCCATTAAAAAAAAGAGCTTCCTAATGGAAGCTCAATTTACAAATTTTATTCTGCTAACAATTGTTTTATTAAAAGTTCCGTTTTTGAATCACCCGGAGTTGGTGCTTCAAAGTTAGCAACCTTGCCGGTTTTGTCAATCAATACAAACCGAGGAATATATTGCAAGCCATAACGTTCTCCAACACGCTCCTCTTCTCCTCCATTTCTAGCTATAAGATTTACACCTACAATTTCTTTTTTCTTTACAACAGCTTTCCAAGCATCTTCGCTGTCACTATTATCTACAGATACATACATAAAAACTACATTCGTATCGCCAGCAAATTTTTCTCTTAGCTTTTTAGAATGAGGCATTTCAGCCAAACACGGTCCGCACCAAGTAGCCCAAAAGTCAATGTATACTACTTTACCTTTAAAATCGTTTAAACTTACTTTTTTACCTTCCATGTTATCTAAGGTAAAGCTTGGTGCAATAGGTCTTTCCTGCACATCACCTACAAAAGAGCTCATTAAAAGTATCAACAACCCCACTGTTGTTACTAATTTCAAATGTATAAAACGGTTCATATATCTTTCTTTTTTATTGAAATGGCTAAAATGGTGCCATAAATTTAATTAAGGGAATCAGGATAAAAAGATACGAAAAAAAACGTTTTAAAATATAGGACAGGGTATTAAATAAAAGAATTCCATACAGTTAAACTATATGGAATTCTTTTATTTAACACAGCCATCCTATTTATTTTGGATGATAGAATTTCATTGCTTCTGGTAAATAAGCTTCTAGATCTGCTATTCTTCTATCATCTGAAGGGTGCGTAGACATAAATTCAGGTGGAGCTTGTCCGCCCATTACAGTACTCATACGTTTCCAAAATTCAACTGCAATATGTGGATCGTAACCTGCCATTGCCATAAATACGAGTCCCATCTTATCTGCTTCCGATTCATGTTTTCTACTAAATGGCAAAATCACACCATATTGCGCACCATATCCATAAGCTTGGTCAAATAATTGTCTCGTTAAAGGTGTTTTTGTAGAAAGTGCAAAATCAACTACTTGTCCGCCAGCTTGTGCAACCATCTGTTGACTCATACGCTCGTTACCATGATGTGCAATTGCATGTGCTATTTCATGACCCATAACCACTGCAATACCGCCTTCACCTTGACAAACAGGTAATATACCTGTATAAAAAGCTACTTTTCCACCAGGCATACACCATGCATTTACCGTTTTATCATCTTGAATCAAATTGAATTCCCAGTTATATCCTTCCAACTCTTTCGATCTACCTTGATCGCTCATGTATTTTTCAACTGCAGTCTTAATCGTATTCCCTACTTTCTTAACGAGAGCTACTTCTGTAGCATTTGTACTTAAAGGGCCTTGCTGAATCACTTCAGCATATTGTTGCGTGCTCATGGTAACCATTTCAGATTCTGGAACCAAACTCAATTGCTTACGTCCTGTAACGGCAACAGTTTTACAAGCTGTATATAAACCTGCACACAGTGTTAATGCTGTAGCTGCTAAAATAATGTTCTTACTTATCCACATAATATGTTATTTAATCTCAAATATAAGACTTTTGTAGGTATCAAGTCAATATTGAATATATGAAAATTATTGGAATTGGTCGCAATTATTCTGCACATACCAAGGAATTAAATAATCCACAACCAAGCGAACCCATTGTTTTTATGAAGCCCGATACTGCTTTATTAAAAAATAATGAGGCATTTTATTTCCCTTCATTCACGGAAGTGATTGACCATGAAATAGAACTGGTTGTTAAAATTTCAAAAGAAGGGAAATACATTCAAGAAAAATTTGCACATAAATATTACGATGAAATCGGCATAGGTATTGATTTTACTGCGCGCGATTTACAACAAAAAGCAAAAGAACAAGGCTTACCTTGGACCTTAGCAAAAGGTTTTAATGGCTCTGCTCCTGTTTCAGAATTTGTATCGATTAAAGATTTTCCAGATATGAAAAACATTTCTTTTTCGTTATCTATAAATGGCGAACTTCGTCAACAAGGAAACTCTGCAGATATGGTTTTCAATATTGATTATCTGATTGCTTACGTTTCGCAGTTTATTACGCTAAAAAAAGGTGATTTAATTTATACAGGAACGCCCAAAGGTGTTGGCGCAATTGCAGTTGGTGATGTATTGGAAGGGTTCCTTGAAAATAAAAAAATGCTTACTTGTGAAATTCGTTAAACTCATTC
>ERZ724509.910-NODE-910-length-11758-cov-12.354183_pt1 | contig 11758 bp, 13 predicted proteins | sample MGYA00376042_ERZ724509 | MGnify/ENA primary metagenome ERZ724509 (study PRJEB28724, sample SAMN07190887) | wastewater metagenome | isolation source: effluent of sewage treatment plant in Hong Hong | place: USA: Christiansburg, Virginia | collected 2016-03-01 ...
TCAATGCAATAGGGCTTCGCGCTGTTGAATCTGTGAATAAGAAGACTACAGAACTTAATACAAGCCGAACCATTGATCTCAATAAGCAAGTCCCAGATAAGGTTCGTGAAGAAATTGATCGTATCAATAATCAGATGAACCGTGATGTGAATCTCAATGATTCTGGAGATATGAAAGATATTCAAAATAAGTTTAACTTCATGATTCCAATATTTCAATCTGCTTCTGGTGAACTTGCGAAGCTAGAGAACGAAGTACTTGCACAATCTGGTGTGTTTCTTGATAGCGATACATTCATTGCTCAAGGACGACACGAGCTACCAAGACTTACAAAAGAATTGGATGAGCCAATGATCACATCAAAACTTCAGACGATTTACCGTCAACTCGATCGTGATATCGCAAGCTCCCGAGCTGATACTCATGTTCAAGACGAGCTTCTTGCTGAGAATACAGAGCGATTTGATCAAATTCGATCGTATCTCAATGCGAGTATGAAAGAAGATCAAAAAATGCGAGAACAAATACACACACTCCAAACTGCAAAAGATGAATCAATCCTCTCGAGTTTGAGCGTGCTCACATATGTTTCAGATGAAAAGAATGATCGAGAGAGGGCTTTGAACCGTTATCAATCGAGCTCTTCCCTCAGGATGAATATTGTTGTTTGAAAACTTTTTGAGAGTATGACTGATTCAGTGCCTGAGGTCTCTGCCGCTCCATCTCTCGTATCATGAGATAGCTCACAGCAAACCCCGAGCTCATACCCAGGTCTCTACTATCGTTCAGGTGATACACAACGTCTTTTTACGACTGCAACTGAAGGTCTCACTGCATCAACTCGTATTACAAAGTTTGCACTTACGAATGATACAACTCGAGCTGATGTCTTCTATATCAATGGCAATAGTGTGTATGTGAAGAAGTCAAAAGGAGTCTATACTCCTAGCTTTGCTGGAACTACAGCACCCGATATCATACAAATATCAGGTACATCAGTATTAGGACGTGTGCTTTTTCCAGATGGATTTTCATCGCACTCAACTCCAGATTATATCGGGGAATCATCGATGAAATGACGAAGTCTGACGATTTGATTTGATGCTGATACTTCAGATGATAGTCTTTATCGACTTGATTATGGTGCATATCATACATCACTTCCACCTGCCTTATGAAGACCTGACAATTCAAAGTGAATAATTCTCATTGCTGACGTAAATAGTCCTGTTTCACTCTCGAATGCAACGGGCGCTGTCACAGCGAGACTTTCGATCGATGAATCGAGTCGATGAAAGGCACGCATTACCACTCGTACGTCGATACAACTTCAAAAAGATCAGGTGTTCACATTGAGCGCTCTCAAACCAATCTTTGTCGATCGCACGACTCGCATTCAGGTAACGCCACTTGGTGGTGGTGAGACAATCAAGGTACTTCTTAATGCCTGATCATCCTATACGGCAGATGATGATATGACAGTACAAATCTTAGATGGCCAAGTATCACTTCTTGGTGATACAGTAGAATCTCGAGAAGTATCGAATCTCTGAGATCTTCAATGAATGGTTATTACGCCTGACACAGATATTGAATTAATGGAGACAACTTCCAGGTTGAGGATAGCACATACATTTCAATGAGATAAGCCTAACATAGAGCTTGATGGAGTGTCAAGATTTCAGCTCCTTAAATCAAATCGATGAGATGGGCATATGGAAGTGACCATCAAAAATCCACCAAATTTGACCTATGCTCGCATCAGTGATATGAGCGACAGTCGTACTATTCGGGCATTTCCGATGCTCATATCGGACGCAAAATCTTCTCGTTATGATCCGCTCTCAACTCTGAGTTATCAGCGAAATATGGTTCTCAGTGATGCGACGGTTATCACTTTCCCAAATGACATTTTACTCCCAAGCAAAGCAACGCAAATTCTCGATGTTGTAGGGGATAGCGCACTGAGCTCACGTCTGAGCCTGGATCCAACAGGACAGCGACTCTCGATTGCAGCATTTGATACACTAGGTACATATACCACAAAAATTAATCTTGCTCTCGAAGACGGATTCCTCCTTCCTATCAATCTCAGTGTAATAGTACGAGCACCAGTTCCATCGATTGATACGATTCTGTATAGTCCTGCACAGATACTCTGATCTCTTGATATAGCAAAACAAGATATTCCAATCGATATTATGCGAAAGCGTGGATCTGGTATCAAGCATTTGAATAAATGAGTGTCTATCCTCACGACTTCTTCTGGATCATTTTCTTATAACTATTCTCCAAAACGAGACAACACACTCGAGATATCACTTTCATGATCTCTAGTTGCTTCTATCGATGAGATGAGCGGTATCATCACTCTTAAAAGCTCGAATATACGGACATCGGTTACGGATTCGACACCAGAAAGTCCAGCAACACTTGATGTATCCTATGGGGATACTCCACTAGCAAGGCTTGCCATCAGACGTGATCCACTCTTTGAAAATCGTCCTGTCACACTCATAGCATCGGGGCAAACTGTACTCAGCGGATCAGTAGGTCTTGAGCTTCTCTCGAATAAAAGAATGGATAATGCTACCAAAATTGTTCTCGAAAAACTCCCACTATCGAGTCCATATATGCCTGGTGGTTATATACTACGAACGAAAGATGGGGAACCGCTCTTTGTACTCTCACCGAGCCTCCAATTCGCCCGACTTGATACGGTAAATCTGAGTTATATCGTGGCAAAACAAGATGGTCATATGATGCTCACACTTCTTGATGGTAGTAAAAAACTCCTCAATATTCACTTTCCTGATAAACTTTATTCACGCCTCTATTAGCTACTATGAATCTATTCGTAAACACTTTCGATCAAAACCCTTGCTTTGTTCTCAAATCTGGGGCAACTTTGAAAGCAATAGAATTTATTGATATAGCTGGAAAGGAATATGATATGTTTTTTGAGAAACTCTCAGAATTTCTCATTCAATCATGATGTGAATGGGGGAGTATTGATACGATGACGGCGGTTACATGACCAGGTGGATTCACAGCAACTCGTGTCATCACCCTCATGCTCTCGGCCTTGCATATGACCGATTCTATACCACTTTTTTCGATCGATCGTTTTGTTTATGCTCATATGCTCGGTGCTCCATTTCCTCTCTCACTTCAGGCAAATAAAGCAGAGAGAGCTCTCGCACTAGATGATCAAAATTGGAGTCTTATCCCCAATGAACAATTTTCTGAATCGATGTATCATCTTGATGATGATAGAGATGGTTTTTTCTCACGAGAGAATGTAAGTGATTTTTTTCAAAATTGTGTTCTTCCTTTTGGGAGAGAAGAATTTCCACTCAAACCTCTCTATATCAAGAAGCCAAATATTACTCTCTCGGCTACTCATAGACTCCCTATTTCCCTTGATACCCCTCGCTAATATGTCACCAACATCGCATCGTTCTCATCCATTTCTCCTTATCTACCCCATTGGAACTATTCTCTTTGGTGTGAGTATCTCCTTTGTTCTTTTTTATTTTCGAGAGAGTATTGTTTGATTTCCAACTGAACTTACATCTATGCTCTCGCTCGCTTTTCTCACCCTTGTTGTACTCTTTGTTGGCTTTCAACTTTCATCGTACTATCTGACTGGATTAAAGATTGAGTCTCATGATATAACCATTATACAGTTTCGAGCTCCATTTGAATATAGTGTTGAGAAGATCGATAATGATCATATCGCATCAATTACCTCACGAAAGAAGACGCCACTGGAAAACATTCTCGATATGGGACAACTTGAATTTGCAACAACAGATGGTCGTATCATCTCACTTTCATATATGCCGTCACCACTTTCTCTCGCAGAAAAATGTCACCAACTTTCCACCTCAAAAGAGAAAGTATAGAAATTTTTGACAAATATTATTTTTGACTAGAGTATCCGGACCATTTACATAGGAGTAAGCAAAATGGTATCATCAGTACCGCAAGATTCACATGATTGCAATCATGCACCTGAGAGTATTCCAGAAATTTCTTTGCTTGATTGGATGAGTGATAGCTCCAAACAAGTTCTGACAAGGGAGTTTCAAGTTGGAGATGGCAAATGCAACGTTCGGGTTCCTAATGCTGATACGGGTGATTTTATGGTCATAACCGGTATATATCAGCCTGGTTTTGACTCTATGTATGGGTCGCCTAAAAACACTATGACGACGATTTATTTTTGTTGTTATAGTGTGAATGGAGAGACGCTTCCAATGAATAATCCTATCAGACGTTTGATGCGTCATTTGGCACATCAAGCACTCGATGACATCTATCGAAAGAAAGAGTAAATATAAAAAGGAGGATTGCACTACAAAAAGACCCACACTATGTGGGTCTTTTATTGCTTATTCGTAGAGCTTGAGTTGATGAATAAATATTTTGACTGTTTGGATCGCTTGTATATAACATAATTCCATAATTTTTTTCTCTGAAATTGTTGTTGTTTTTGGATAATCTTGGAGTTGATTATCCTCATCATAGGTGCTCATATGTACAATAATTTGCATTCTAGGCGGCTGATGTTGTTTTTGATAAATGAACCGAATAACGAATTCGTTGATTCCTAAATAATCCATTCTTCTTATTTGTGGAATTCCATCCTCCTTTATTTCCTTAATTTTAAGACCTTTCGAGGTCTTAATAGTTAAAAGAGCCTCTTTTCCTGTCATATTGTCGAATTTTTCTTGAAAGAATCCTTCAGTGAGAATGTTTTCACCTGTGTTTTCTAACATGGAATCGGTTTCAGAATATATTCATCCACTTTCTATGCTTGATATGGTAGTAAATATTTGATTGTTATTATTTTCCCAAGCGCTGAGATCGGTAGGAATATCTTCAAATTTGCTATAGCATTGCTCAAGAATCTTTATTTCTCTATCCAGTTCGATATAGAGTCATTGAAGTACTGTCTCCAAACATTGAGATTCACGTTCCTCGTTCCATGTTATCATATCTTGCACTCACTTTTGAGTAAATTGGACTATATTCTCTGATCATCAATCATGCATCGCTGTATTTTTTTCTGTAGGGGTGAGTACTGGGAGACGCGAGGTGATATCAAGGATTTTCGCACTATTTCATGTGTGCTCTTCAGGATTTTTTCATGGCATAGCACAAATATTATTTTCTTTATACTATTATAGAAAACTGCCTTGTCAATGATTGTTTTGGTGAATATTTCACTGATGAGCTGATCTCTTGAAAAATCAAAAAAAATCTCTATAATACCATACTTTATAAAAGTTTTTATGGATAGCACTATCTTAGGTTCAACGGATATTGGTAAAGTCTATGATGTTATTGTTATCGGTACTGGCTCTGCGGGGCTTCCAGCTGGTATGTATGCAGCTCGCTACAAGCTTGATACTTTGGTAATTGGCGGTATACCAGGTGGGGCTCTTGCTCAATCTCATCAAGTTGAAAATTATCCATGAACTCTTTCTGCATCAGGCAAAGAAATTATGGATCATTTTGCTGAACATGCAAAAGTTTCTGGGTCTGAGATACTCATGGCTGATGTAACAAACGTAGCAAAAGATGAAAATGGTTTTCTTGTGAGTACGACTTCTGGTCTTAGACGATCACGAGCACTCATACTCGCAACAGGAAATAAGTATAAAAAACTTTGAGTCTCAGGAGAAGATCGATTGATTGGAATGGGTGTATCATACTGTGCAACATGCGATGGGAATTTCTTCAAAAATCAGGTAGTTGCTATGGTTGGTGGGGGAGACTCTGCTATCACTGAGGCACTCTATCTTTCGCATATTGCTCGGGAGGTGCACTTGCTCGTTCGAGGTGATGCTATGAAAGCTGAACAAATATGGCAAGAGAAAATTACAGAGACAAAAAATATTATTGTTCACTATTCAACCAGCGTTGCATCGATTGAGTGAGATTTCAATGTTGATCATCTCGTCTTACAAGATGGTAATACATTGAAAGTAGATGGTATATTTGTAGCGATAGGATCAACTCCAGATGTGAGTCTCGTACAAGATCTCTGAGTCAATCTTGATCGTGAATGATATATCATCGTCAACGCTGCTCAGGCGACGAATATAGATGGACTTTATGCGGCAGGAGATGTTACGACGAACTCAAATAAATTTCAACAAACTATCATGAGTGCTGCTGAATGATGCCTTGCAGCACATAGCGTACACGAATATATACTGAGAAAATAACCTCCATAACCCCCTAAAGATAGTATATTAGGGGGTTATTTTTGCCACTGACTATTCGGATGAATTGTTTTATTCTATGAATAAAATTTCTGTCAATTTATTTTTAAAGGTGTACAGTATCTTTTTTTTGTAAATACCTACTTTTTATTATACAATGTGCAGGTTTAATTATTTTTCTTAGAATATGTCTGATTCTCAGGTTCAAACTCAAGATACAACTGTATCATCAACTCAAATGGTTACTGAATTAAAGTCTCTTCCACTCACAGCAACGGAACAGGCAGATGTTGAGAAAACATTTGCTGAAGCGAAGGATTTTCGATCACTCGGAGAAAAGATCACAGCACCTATTGATTCAATTATTTCTGAAACCGCTGCAATTATTGATCATGATCCGATCATGAATGTATCAGATACTCTTTCAAAGATGAACGGTGATGTGCAAACGGTTTATAAAGAGATCATCGATAACGATGGTACCGTTATGAAGATTGCAAAGTCCATTCCTCTTATTGGGTCACTTGCAAAAACACTCGATAATAAGTGGGATGAAGCATCGTTTAATATCAAGTCACTCGAAGGAAAAATCCAAGTGATTTTCTCTGGCTTTGATCAGGCATACAGTTCACTCAACACCAGTGTTGATATGCAGAAGAAATTCATCGATGGAATTGACGCAAATCTTGGTAAGGTAGTTGCCTATAAGGATTATTTGACCCTGAAGATTGAAGAATTTTGAACAAGAGCATCGACTGAAACGGATGAAAATCAGAAGTTGAAATATGAGATGTTCATCCGTCACGTAGAGTATTTTCAGGCAAATCTTGTTGTGCTCATTGGCAATCTCGATATGGCGCGTAAGAGACTCCTCATGCGTCTCGATAGTGCCGCAAAACTCTCGCTCTCTATGAGTTCAAGTCGTCCAATATTCAAGACACTTCTCTCTACTGCTCTTATCGAGACAAGTTCGCAGAAGGCTCTCGACGCATCAATGAAGGCGATCTCTGTGATGGGGGAGACGATTGATAAGATGTCATCTGAGCTCACGGACAAGGCGATCGAATCATCTCGCAAAAGCGAGGAGCTCTCAGCAAAGCCAGTACTCTCTTCAACGGTATTTATTGAGAATGTGACGAAGCTCAAAAACCACTTTGATACCATTGAGTCATACCGTGCTCAGGTGAAGATTGAGGCAGATGCTCAACGAAAACTCTTCGATGAAGCAAGCGTCAAACTCGCAAGCGTAAAGGTGCTTGGTGCGAAAGAACAAGAAGAATTTGCGAAAGAGCTCAGTCAGTAATATCATCATATCTATGGGCCACTGATGAATATCTCCAAGGTGGATAGTTGCATTTTTCTCTGTTGTGTGGAGCATAGTTGGTATTTACTATTATCTTCATCAGATGAATTTACAAAAGCAACAAGAAGAGGTTATGTCAAAAGAATCGCTATTTCTACAAGTACCTAAAAGCTTAAGGTCATATATTTCTTTTCAGGAACCAGTAAAAACATCTTCCACATGAAGCCTGAAATGTCATACTGCCTCTTATCGTAAATGACACTATCGAAAAGAAATTGGAAGCAATGGCAATTCTACTATATATTTTGAAACCAATTCATCAGCATCTGCGCGACCAGAATTCGTTGATTATCTTTATGGTTTTTCAGAGGATTTTTACGAACAACAAAGGACTGATTCTAAGATTAATGAAGAAACTATCTGATATTATTCACCAAAGGGTATTAATCTGATTTTTCAAAATAATTGCAAACGCTATAGTATAACACCATGGCCTATTAATGTAGATATTCTCGGAAGATCTTTAAGCCTATGAGGTTCCTTATATTGATGGAGTGGGTTAGAATCAATTAACTATGAAGATCTCTACGATAGTTTTCCATTTTCTATTAATGGCTCATTACTGGATAGTCACTATCAGATATGATATAATATAGGCATTAGTAATTTTTGAACGCTACAAGTTTTATCGGCTGATGGCGAGACTCTCAATAGGAGTACAGGGGTAGCTCTTTCTGATTCTAACAGAGAAAAAGTTCCAAATGAGAGAGAGCGAGGCTTTGCCTACTTCCTTATACCAAATACAAGGAGTTATATTATGCTTGAACAATATGGTAAGTCGCAAGATATTGAGATGACATATGGGCTTTTAAAAAAAACTATTCATATACCTGATGATATTTTTAAAAAGATACCTGATTGATATATGAACACATTCTTAACAGTGCATCATAATCGCAGCATTACTACCTTTTATGACAACAATATTCCTCGTAAGGCATCAAAGACATGAATTGAAATTGTTTTTTGAGCTATTATGCACTGATCTGAACTTCCTATTTTTTTGAATTTAGAGCCAGATACCTGAAAGATATCTGAAATTAAATATGATTTTAACTAGCATATATCATGCCATCACAGTTCTTGCAATACGATAAATTTCCTCAGAAGTCTGATATAAAACTTCCAGATAACATCCAATCTGATATTTCCACTCGATGATTTCATCTTTATGAATGGATATCTCCATCTGAATTCATGATCACGATTCAGAGAGATTACCTCTCCATGATGGATCGCTATATTTTCCCCATGGCGGTGATATCAAGTATTTTTGCAACCATTGGCATGATTGTTGGTGGTACAGCTGCTGCTTTTGGGGGATTATTTCTCTCAATTGGGTTTATCTATCCTCTGATTTTTCTTGTTCTCATCGTAAAATCCATTAGACGATCATTTCTCTTTAATCATGTTGCGAATGTTGTCTTCACCGACAAGGCCCTTATCTTTGGTCAAGAAGTAGTATCGCTAGATACCTTACTATCCCATAAGGATATTCAAAATTGGGAAAGAGAGTTTGATGAGGATTTTCTCTGAGAATCTCATCTTGCGAAGAAAAAGATTATTTTCTTCGATTCTCTTCTTCTCAAGATAAAACAGATTTTTGAAAAACTCTCTCACACGGCGGATCTTGATATGAGAATTGTACCGTTTGCATATGCTCTGGGTGCTATTTTCTCACTTGCGATTGTTGTGATGTATGGTATCGGAGTTGGGTTTGCATGGGCACTTGGGCTTGTTTTTTCTCTGGTGAATAAACTGATTCTCAATGCTCGTAATAATATCCTCTACCGTATTAACGATACATTCCGTATGCTGGAAGTCTCTTCTCTTGCGCTCCAAGACACGAGTAAATATCTAGTATTGAGTCTGTCTGATGCTCAAAAGAATGAATGGAGAGATAATCTCATTGGGAAGATCACAGATGGTATTGTTAAGGTGAATTCTTCCGCAGAAAAAAGTGTCCGAGATACTCTCTTGCTTCGTCGTCTTCTTGAGCAATCTCAGTATTGCGAGATATTCAATTTCTCTCTTTTTGAGGGGTGGATACGAACTCAGGTTATTACTCCGATTGATGAGATCATTGTTCTGCTCAAGCAAAACCATGATATTCTTGAGAGTGCGCTACTCTCATCTGAATTAGTGGGTCAATCGCTCGCAGAAAGCTTATGAAAGTCTGCTATCAGCGTATGAAATCATCGTCTCAAAATGCAAATACAAGACACAGATAAACAATTACAAATATTGAAAGGTTACAGAGAAAAATTAAACATATAAGATCAGTGTTTTATAGCTTACTGAGTCTCTTATTTTGTCTCAATATTCTCACACTCGGTATTCATTATTTGAGGAAATAGTTGACAAATAGAATTTCTCTATATAGTGTCATTTCACAAAAACAAATATCAACAAAACAGCCTATACGGTTGAGGGTTATCTATGAGTTCAGATATCGGTCGATACGTGTTACCACGTACCACAAAAACAAAAAAATCACTTATCTCGCGTGTAACGTCTAAACTTCTCTATTATTACGATGGAAAGCGTACACGCCTCACGACAGAGTATGATCTTGAGGATATATCCTATGCTCCGGATACGATAGAGTGGATTGAATTTGAGTTGGAGACATCACTTATTCATCATAGCACTTTTCGTATGAAGGTATATATGCCTAATGATCTTGTGATTGTTAGGCTCCATAACATTACAGATTCCTATACTTCTCATAGTTATGCCAATGGCTATTCTATGAATTATGTCGAATCTGCTTTGGACGCAGTTGATAAGGTTGAAAGTCAATATTATAAGATACGAGCTCTCAACTCCGATGTTCGCATTGATTTCTATGTCAATGGCTGGAAACGGGAATTCACATTGATTGACCGGATCCGACAAAATCTTCGCAAGTATTTAGATTGTAATATGCTCTAGCATAAAATCTGAATATTCCTTTCGCATTTTGAGACCTTCGGGTCTCTTTTTATAACCATTTCTCGATCCCGCATGCCCTTTAAGACTTGGGGATAGCTCTACTTTTCACTTCCTAAGATTATTTTTTATAAAAGTTTAATTTTTTATCACCGATAAACATGTTCAGCACAAGTGATATCACAAGAAGCACGATGAGTATGACTTGTATGAGTGATTCTCCAGATCGTGCTGAAATCAGACCAAGAATTGACCAAGTGAGAACTCCAAGAGCGATCTGCGAACGATTATAGAAGAAAAATCCAAGGGCTCAAGCGAGAGCAGGAAATCCTATAAAATAAACAAAAGATCGATGCGATATCATATCAGGAACAATATCTGCTGAGACAAAAAATGCACCAAGATTTGCAATAATCGCAACAGTTATCCAACCAGCAGTGAGCTCCATCACCCATTTTGTATATTTCATTTCGGTTGGACGATCTCGATACCACCAATAACCTAAAACCCCAAGAATCAAAGACATAACCAATAAACTCGCAAAAATCATACTGAAGTGCCATGCAAATAGCCAAATGAGAGTAAGAAGCATTACAATCGAGAGAAGCATGATCGAACATGGGGAAACACCAGTATGTCCTCAGAGTTTTTGGCGAATTGCACTCATCCAGCCACTATTTTGATTATAATAAGCGTATGCTTGATATATACCAAGCGCAATCCAACTTGTATAGATCACTGCCCATATTTGAAAGGTAAAATTCGCAGGCACCATCATAGTGTAGTAACGAGTTGATATCATTGCCTGATCAACACCGTTGAGTTGATACAAGTTGATCAATCCCGTTGCTACTGTTGTAAGGAGTGCGATCGTTACGAGTCAGAATCATTCAAGAAATGAACAATTGGAATTCTTGCAAGATGAAAACATATAAGAAGGATTAGATTTTTTCTATACTGTATCCAGTTGTTGTGTCGATCACTCGATAGCCAAGCTCCTCGATATTCTGTCGTATCGTATCCGCATCACTGTATCGTTTTTCTTTTTTTGCTTCGCAGCGAGACTCAGCAAGAAGGCGAATCTCATCGGAAATGTTCTCTCACCTAAGAAGTGAAAAATCAAAAATTCCTAGCACACTATCGAGCGTCTCAAAGAGTGATACAATCGCATTTTTTTCTGAGAGATTGAGTGAACCCATATCAATCTCTCTCTGAAAATACCCGATAG
>ERZ724509.913-NODE-913-length-11733-cov-4.757321_pt1 | contig 11733 bp, 23 predicted proteins | sample MGYA00376042_ERZ724509 | MGnify/ENA primary metagenome ERZ724509 (study PRJEB28724, sample SAMN07190887) | wastewater metagenome | isolation source: effluent of sewage treatment plant in Hong Hong | place: USA: Christiansburg, Virginia | collected 2016-03-01 ...
ACCGTAGTAGGTGACCCCATCGGCGACGATGCGCCAGATCGGGCCGCTGCGGGTCGTTGTGCGAATGCAGCGCATGTCAGTCCTCCCACTCGATTGATCGGTTGATCCACGCGTCAAGGGCATCCTCGCGCGACAGGTACAGTCGCGAGCGGCGGCTCGCATCGGGCGTGCACAGGCGGTAGCCCATGAGCTCGTCGCCGGCATCCGTGACCGCGGCCAGGTCGAGATCGAACGTGCGGGCGGCGGCAATCTCGGCCGCGCCTTCGAGCGCCACGGTTGAGGCGGCGACCGTCACAGCGCACCCCACACGTCGATCAGTGCGGGGCCGACGATCAGCAGGCCGATCAACGCGCCGAAGCACAGGTGTTGCCAGCGGGTGATCGGTGCGGGCTGCTCGGCCAGCGGGCCATCGGGCAGGCCGGCGTCACGCTGCGAGCTGTGGCAGGTGGGCCAGTGGTGGCTGTTGGTCCAGGTGGGGCGAGTGGGCTGCGGCATCGCGGTTCTCCCGTCGGCGCCCGGGGCGGGCGGCTTGGGAGTAAAGCTACACACCCCGTGTAATTCTGTCAACACAGAATGTGTAATCAAGCAAAGAAAAAAATTGCCTGTGTCAAGACGCAGGTTCAGCGGTGGTTAATTACCGACGCCTGGCATTCAGATTCCGCAAGGCGAGTGATGGCGGTTTTGCCGCGATCATCCGCATGCCGGAACAGGTCAAGTAGAGCGCGCTCGCGTTCGGATAGGTCGGCGTCCTCGGTCAGCGTAAGCAGATATGCCGGGCTGACATTCAGCAATTTCGCGAGTAATTTGGCCTGCGGAGGCTTCATGCCCCGCGTGCCCTGCTCGTAGTTGCTGATCCTTGGCGCCTTAAGTTCCCCTCCGGTCATGCCGGCGAGCTGTTCTACGGTCAGTCCCTTGGCCTCTCTGGCAGCTTTCAGGCGTCGGCCTTGCTCTGCCATCCATTCCATACAGGAAGTGTCGGACAGAAGAATCCGACGTGCCTGCACAAACCGTGTTGACATAATTACACGTGCTGTGTAGCTTGATGGATATGGAAACGAAAACGCTGAAACAGTTCATCGAGGAGCACGGCGAAGAGGCCGCTGCAGAACGGCTCGGGGTGAGCGTCAGGGCGATCAGCAGCTGGCGATACGGCGCCCGGTTCCCGCGATCGCGCGACATCCCGGCGCTGATCCGGCGATCGGGCGGCGAGCTGACGCTGCAGTCGTTTTTCGACACGGTCGCCGCCTGACATGTCCCTCGACCTCCACGACCTCCGCGCCAAGATCACGCCACGCACCCACGCCTGGCTCGAAGCGCGCCACCGGGTCACGGGCGAGGAAGTATCGGCCATCGTGCGCGAGATCCTCGATCAGCACGCCGCGCGTGAATTGGATGTGGCGAAGGTAGCCGACGTGCTGCTGCGCCGCGAGGGACTGCCGGGGATATCAGGGGAGGGGCATCAATGAACGGTCCGCGAAACGTCCAGCAGCTGGACCGCATCCAGTCGCGCCTGGAGTCGATCCAGCCGGTGCTGCGGAGGGTGAAGGGATGAGCGGCGCGGTCGTCGCGCCGAGCCCCACCCATGCCGCCTCTGAGGCCGACGAGGGTGGCGGCTGGCCCGTCACAGTGACCTTTGGTGGCGGCGTCCGCAGTGGCTGCCTTCACATTTCCGCGCGCATGGCGGACGAGACCAATCCAGGTGGCGGCTTAGTGATCACGAAGATGGAGTATCTGGAGCCGCCTGCACTGTCACTGCGGCAACTGGCCACGGAAGCCAGATTAACGTGCCGTCAGGCGTTTCGAGCCCTATTCCGCCGTTTGCGTGGATCTTCTGCATGAGAGAAGCCAGCCCGCTCCCGGATACGAACATGTCCGCGGCGACTGCCCCGCCGGGCCTATTCGGTGCAGCCGGGTCACGAAGACCGCCTGGCGCAAACGTGTGGCTGTGGAACGTCACCCGCAGGCGCGGGTGGGCGGCCATTTTTTCAATGATGTCGTCGAGTGAAATCAACTTTGGTTCCGTCATGGTCTCCCCCGTGTGGTGGTTGGTGCGTGTTGCAGCCACAGGCTACCACGCGGGCGGGGGCCTCCCATGAGCCCGGCCGGGGCATTTTCGGCGCGGATTTTTAGGGGCAATGATGCGCAAATCTAACGGCTGGAGGTCGCAGTGAGTCTCGATGCAACTCGCTGGGCATGGCGCCAGGCCGGCGTGCGCTCCAGTGACAAGTTCGTGCTGCTCTCACTGGCCGATCGGGCCGATGAGGCGCACCGGTGCTACCCGTCCATACAGCGGCTCGCCGCTGACACGCTGCTGGACAGAAAGACAGTGATGGCGGCGCTCACGCGGCTTGAAACCGCGGGGCTTCTTCGGTCCGAAAAACGGGTGGGGCAAGGTAACTTTTACACGCTGCTGGGAGTCGAGGACAGGCACCCGACCAGTACCAAAAACGGGACTGGTTCGGCCAGATCCAGGGGCGAAAACGGCGCCGAAAATCCGGCCGAAAATGCCCCCGAAATACCCGCGTCAACCAGTCCCGAAAACGGGACACCTGCGCAAATGTCCACCAGTACCGAAAACGGGACCACACCAGTACCAAAAACGGGACTGGTACCAGTACCAAAAACGGGACACGAATCTACCATTGAATCTACCACTAACCTGAAATCAGAAGATTCCTGTGCTGACGCACAGGTGTCGGCGGCCCCCGATTCCGGGGTCCGGCCGACCCCGGCCTCGGCCTGTCCGCATCGGGAGATCATCGCGCTGTACCACGAGATCCTGCCCGAGCTCCAGGGCGTGCTGGTCGAGCGGTGGGACGGGCAGCGCGCCAAGGATCTCGCAACCCGCTGGCGCGAGAGCCCCAAGCACCAGGCGCTGGCGTTCTGGCGCTGGTTCTTCGGCCAGGTGCGCAAGTCCAGGTGGCACCTCGGCGAGAACGATCGCGGCTGGCGCGCTGATCTCGGCTGGCTGCTCAAGCGGCGCAACTTCGACAAGATCCTCGAGTCGGCGGTGAGCGCGCAGCGCCGGCGGGTGGCCGCATGAGCGCCCGGCTCGACGTGCGCGAGATGTTCTCGGCCGAGGCCGAGCAGGCAGTGCTCGGTGCGGCGCTGGCCAGCCCGGAGGCGCTGCTCGAGCTGCAGGCGCAGGGGCTCGGGGCTGACGAGTTTCACCTGCCGGCGCATCGCACGATCTGGCTCACGATCGGGCGGATCGCGGAGGCCGGCGGCGCGGTAGACCCGATCACGGTGGCCGATGACCTCGCCGCCGGCGGGCGCCTGGATGCCTGCGGCGGGCTGGCGTACCTGGGTGCGCTGATGTCCGAGGCGGTGAGCCCGGGCAACGCGGTGGCGTATGCGCAGCGGGTGCGCGAGCGGCGCCACGAGCGCGACTGGTTCCGCGCCGGTCGCGAGATCTGCGAGATCATGCAGGCCGGTGACGGCGCCACGCACGAGCAGCGCATCCAGCGCGTGCAGCAGCTGGTGACCGCGCTGGCCACGGAGCAGGCGCCGCGCACGCAGTTCGCGCTGCGCGAGGCGGTCGAGCGCTTCGTGTGCCTGATGCGCGAGGCGCACGCGCACCCCGGGATTCACGGCGTGTGCACCGGGTTCAAGCACGTGGATTTCCGCCTGCAGGGCCTGCAGCCAGGCGACCTGCTGGTGATCGCCGGGCGCCCCGCGATGGGCAAGACCACCTACGCGATGAACATCGCGCACCACGCCGCCGCGGCGCAGGGCAAGCGCGTGATGGTGTTCTCCCTGGAGATGTCCGCGCACCAGCTGGCCATGCGCATGACGGCCGCACACGGCCCGATCAAGATGGGCCTGCTCAAGTCCGGGCGCGTGCTGGAATACCCGGACCAGGGCGAGCGCCTGGTGCGTGCGGTGGGCGCGCTGAGCGCGCTGCCGATCGTGATCGACGAGCAGGGCGGCATCACGCTGGCAGACCTGGCGGCACGCGCGCGGCGCGAGCATCGCCAGGGCGCGCTCGGCTTGATCGTGATCGACTACCTGCAGCTGCTCGAGGGCAGCAACGCGCGGGCAAGCCGCAACGACGCGGTGAGCGACATCAGCCGCGGCCTGAAGGGGTTGGCGAAGGAACTGGGCTGTCCGGTGATCGTGCTGTCGCAGCTCAGCCGCAAGTGCGAGGAGCGTGGCAACAAGCGCCCGATCCCCTCGGACCTGCGCGACAGCGGCGCGATCGAACAGGACGCCGACATGATCCAGTTCGTCTACCGCGACAAGGTCTACAACGACGCCACGCCGGTCGGTGACCAGGCCGAGATCATCACCAGCAAGCTGCGCAACGGCGAGCCGGGCACGGACTACCTGGCGTTCGACGGCGCGCACAACCGCTTCCTCGAGGCGGCGGGCACGGCCAGCTACGGCTCGCGCCGCAGTGCCGGGCCGTATCCGGATTCTTCCGACGACACCTACTCGTACTGACCAGGGGGGAGAGATGCAGCAGCCGATGCAAACCGCCGATCCGCTGGAGGCTGTGCGTGCCGTGCTAACGCAGTGGGGGCGCTGGGTGCGCCAGGGCCACGCCGGTGTGGCGCCGTACCGCTGCCCCCTGGGCATGCTGCGCGGGGGTGGCGTGGGGCTGCCGGCGATCACCGACGACGTGGCGCTGCAGGTGGATGCGGCGGTCTTGGCGCTGAAGGCGCGCATGCCGCAGGTCGGGCGTGCGGTGGAGCTTTACTACAGCCGGCACGGCATCACGTATGAGCAGGTCGCGCGGGTCATGCGGATCAATTCGTCCCGGGCCCGGCGCGACGTGCGCGATCTGGTGCTGGCCGGCGAGCACTGGCTGGATGCGCGCCTGCACAGCCTCATCCAGTGAGGCTGAAAAAAAGTTTGCGAAACCGTTGAAATGGCGCCATGGATATGGCGTAGTATGGGCACGCTGGGCAAAGCGCCCCTCGAAAAAACCCGGGACTAAACCCCGGGTTTTTTTGTGTCACGAAAACAGGGCGTTTCCCCTTCGTCCTGGGCCGCTGCAAGGCGGCCAAACTTTCATGTCCCGCGCGATCGAAACCACACCTGGCGGGTGCGGTCCTGGGTCGATACGCGCGGGGCGCCCTTGATGCCCCGGCCCGTCGAAACAACGCCGAAACCTTAGCTGTCCTCGGGTCGACCGCGGCGGGGCTCCCTTTCTGCCCGGTGTTCAATTTGCGCGAGAGTCGGGCGATGCCCGGTGCTGGCGGGGATCGAAACTCAACCACCGGGCGCCAGTGTTCTCTCGGATGTGCTACCCATCATTCCCGCGCTGGTCGCGGGTTTTTTATTCGAGGTGTGCATGGACGCATTCGATCGCGCCCTCGGCGTGGTGCTCGGCCATGAGGGCGGCGACTCGGATCATGCAGCCGACCCCGGCGGGTTCACGCGCTTTGGCATCAGCCAGGTTGCGCACCCGACCGTAGACGTGCGCAACCTGACCCGCGAGGGAGCGGCAGCGATTTACCGGGCCGAGTACTGGCAGCCGATGCAGTGCGACGAACTGCCCGCCCCGCTGGCCCTGTGCGTATTCGACTCGGCGGTTAACCAGGGGCGCACCGCAGCCATCCGGTTGTTGCAGGACGCCGTGGGCACAACGGTCGACGGGGTGCTCGGCCCCAAGACTCTCGCCGCCGTCTACCGCCAACCGGTGTCTCGCCTGCTGCGCCGGTACATGGTGGCGCGGGCGCATCGGTACATCGCCACGGGCGGGTTTGCGACGTTCGGCCGCGGCTGGATCGCCCGTGCGATCGACGTGGCCATGACCGCCGCCGAGTGGGAGATGGAGGACGCCGAGTGAAGCGCCTGCTCAACTTCGGCGTCTGGCTGATCCTCGCGACCGCGCTCGTGGTCGAGCGTGCCCGCAAGCGCCGCAGAGAACGGGAGGGATCGGAATGATTCGACCATACATGATCCTCGCCGTGGCGATCGCGCTCATTGCCACGCACGCAGGCGTCTACCTGAAGGGCCACAAGGCCGGCGCCGTGCGCGAGGTAGCCAAGTGCCAAGCCCAGCAGCTTCAGGACGCACAGGACGCCTCACGCGCGCTGGAGTCGCTGCAGCAGCAGCTCCGGGAACGGGAAGCCAAGTGGGTACGCCAGCAACAGGAGGCAGCCGATGCCATCGCACAGGTGCGGGTCGAGTACCTGCCGGGCAAGACGATCGTCAAGCGCGAAGTGGTGCGCGAGCCTGTGTACCGTAGCTGCGTTGTGTCTCCAGGCATGCGCGACACCCTCAACGCCGCCCTCGCTGGCCGTCCAGTGCCCGGAGCCGCCGAAGTCGAATCTCGTCACGGTCGCCTGCCCGCCGATGCTTGATGGCATGGCAGACGACAGCATGGGGGCGATGGCCGAGGCGCTGATGGGCGCGGCTGAGACGTACCACGCCTGCCGCGCGGCGATTCTCGGGGCGCAGTGATGCACCGCTTCGGCTGGCTGATGGTGCTCGGGCAGATCGCGCTGATGACCTATGCGCTGCGCACGATCTGCGCGCAGATCGGACGTGACCGTCGCTGTCCGTCGCGGGATCGGATCATCGCCATCCGGGTGGCTTATTGGACGGCAGCGGCGGTGATTGCCGCTGGCGTGGTGATGGCGCTGACGGCGGACAAGCGGTATGTGTTCGTGACCGAATGGCTTTACATGGGGTGCATGGCGGCGTCTTTTGTGTCTGCCCTCGCGATACGGATATTGCAAGGAGACGGACATGATCGACGGTGAGCAACTGCGTGAAACCGCGATGCTGATCAAGTCCGGGGCTCTCGCCGCTTTCGGCGGGATGGTGGGCTATCTCGTGGATACCGTTCACGGCACCAAGCAGTTCTCGTGGCTCGGCTACGGCGTGTTCATCCTGACGGCATTCTTCGTCGGCCAGATCCTCGATTCATGGCTGCCATCGGACTTGCCCGGGCGCGGCGGCGTGCTGATGGTCGCGGGCACAACGGCATACCCCGTGCTCCAGGTGCTACGCACCCGTGCCCTCGCCATCGTCGAGCGGGCAAAGTGACGACAAGCTTGCCGAGTGCAAAGCCTGCACGCGGCGGAACAACTGGATATGCAATCTGTGGACACGGTATGAAGCGGTTAATCCTGGCCTCGATCCTGACGCTCATTTCGGCATCCGTTTTTGCGGGAGCGGTGACGGTGAATGGGATCTCGTGCGGCTCGCTGAAGTCCCTGACGCTGACCGGGACGGGTGACTACACGGTATCGACTGACGGCACCTGTGGTGCTGCCTCGCCGCCTGTAGAGCCTCCTGCCTCGACGTGCCCCTCGGGTGTGCGCTGCATTGACCGTCCGTGGCCCATCGTGCCGCAGGAGACTGTGGCGCTGGATGGTACGAATGTTCTGGCGATCAAGGTCAAAGCGGGCGAGAGCGGTTCGGGCAAGCTGATGACGGCCTACACGTCGGGCACGTCCAGCAATCGGCAAGTGGCCCTCTCCAGCAAGCCGGGAGACTTCGCGCCGCCTGCGCCATGCCTCAAGTCTGGCACGCAGTCCACAACGACCTATTGGGGCATCGGCGCGGCGAATCAGTCGCAGTGCCTCATGGCCCCGAATCAAACGTATTGGGTCAACATCCGGCACACGAATTGCACGGGACGGTGCGAATTTATCCTGACGGGGTATTGACATGGCACGCGACGTGAAAGAGCACGCGAAGGACTTGGACGGGCTTGCGAAGAACATCGACAAGCTCAAAGTCGAAGGCGAGAAGATGGCCGACGCCGCACGCAAAGCGATGGATGGCGACTCGCACGACCGCGTAATGGATGCGGTCACGGAAGCCACCCGCGCAAGTCCGTATGGCATGGCGCACATTGCCGTGGGCGTTGTTGTAATCCTCGCCATCGCCCTCGGCGTGGCGCTGCTGGTGTGAGGTATCTATGTCATTGACTACTGCACAAGAAACGACGCTCGCGGCACATATCCGCGCCAATCAGGACGCTGCGGTAGTCGCCGCGCTGGCGATCCGCAACGATACGGAACTGGCGCGACTCTACAACCTGCCGAGCGCCACGGATGCATGGCAATCTGCCATGTCGGCGCGGGACATCTTCGAGGCGATGGTGTTAACCGATTACGACGGCATCGCGCAGGCAAGCAAGCGCGAGGCGTGGCGGATGCTGTTGGAATTCGCGCCCGTCGACTGGAGGAAGAACAACTATCGCAAGGTGATTGCTGACGTCTGGGGCGCTGCAATCTCAGCGGCAAAGCTGACCACTCTCACGCAGGCCATGACGCGCAAGGCAACGGTAGGCGAAGCTGTTTTCGGCGGCAATGACGCCACAGCAAACAGTGTGACCGCGAAGAAACTCACCCGCGAAGGCGCACTGTCCGTGGATGATGTGTCCTATGCGCTGATGCGCAACCCGGTGTAAGCGATGGCTACCAACGATCTTGTTTTCACGATTGACGGGACAACCACCACCGTTGTCAGCATGGCAGCGCCGCTGTCGAATAACGAGTGGACGTATTCGGGCAAGACCGGATGCACCAATACGGATTTCGACAACAGCACGGACAAGTATCCGCACGCACGACTTGTACTGGACATTCCCGACACGTTCGCGGCAGCGCCGACTGCGGGCGGGTATTTCAACGTCTACATGCTGGTGCTCAACAGCGATGGAACGAGCGACGACATTCCTGCTCCAGATGTAACGGCGCTGAAAGCGGCGAAGTGGATCACGGCGATACAGATTCAAGCCTACGACGTGGCGCAGCGGGTGACTGTATATCTGGAAAATGTCCTCAACGGTGTGACCGGCGCGCAGTTCTTCATCGAGAACAAGTGCGGGCAACAAGCGTCGTACAGTAGCGGCGCAATCACGCTAAAGGTGACTTCGTACACCAACAACCCGGCTGCGTAAGAGGGCGACATGCCCGCGATTATTCTCCCTGACCGCTGGAGGCGGCAGCCGACAGGGCCGGTAGAGATTGACTGGACGCATCCGGCGGCTAGGGCGCTAATTAGTGTCGGCATCCCGACGCTCAAGTTTGATCCGATAACGCGGGAAGAATGGTCAAACTATGCCGGTGATTTAGCTACTGTCGGAGGTGCTGGCGGGGTTTCGTGGCAGAACGCCGGAAACAGCAACAGCTCGATGCGACTTGCCGATTCGGCGGCAAACAGCACGTCAAAAGCGATTGTTGTATCAATCGTTGATGTGGCTGCAAGTTCTGGCGACTACAGCGCAGTATCAAAGCGGGTAGATTTCGGGCAGGGCTGGCTTTTGATGACCCGCTTCAGCGCGCTGAAAGGGAACAATTACCCGACGTTCGCATTTTTTGACGGTGCCGGGTGGCGATCCACTACGGGGACGATGGACATACGCGGCACCGGCCCGCGCACGCTTGTTGGAGCATACGACGGCTCGACGGTTCGATGCTTCGTCGATGGTATCCCTCAAGGCGAATCGTCACACACAGGATCACTGCCAGACACAGCCGCCACGCTGAAAGTGTGCGGAGATGGGGAAAGCAGCGCGGTAGGCAGAGTTTCTGTTGCCTACATGATCGACGGCAACAAGGTTACCGCCGACGCGGCCTTGTCGCGTGAGTTGTCGCTGGCCCCGTGGGCGATTTTCAAGAAGAAGGCAAAAATCCTCTACTTCCCCTCCGCAGGCGGCGGCGGGGCGACGATTGCGGGGGATAGCCTCACGCACGCGCACTCACTGAGTTCGCCGAGCCTGACGCAGTCGAACGTCCTCGCGGTGCAGGGTGTTGCCCAGTCGCACAGCCTCGGAGCGCCAGCGCTGACACAGCACAACGTGCTGGCCGTCAACGCCATCGCGCAGGCGCACGCCCTGGGCAATGTCACGCTGACGCAGGCGCATATCCTGACGGTGCAGGGGATTGGCCAGGCGCACAGCTTGGGCGCGCCTAGCTTGACGCAACACAATGCGCTGACGCCCGCCCCACTGACGCAGGCGCAGACGCTTGGCAACGTGACGCTGACGATCGCCGGGTCGATCGCGGCGGCCAACATCGCGCAGGGCCATAGCATCGGCACGCCTGCGCTGACGCAGCACCATGTGCTTACCGTGGCCGCGCTGATGCAGGCGCAGAGCCTGGGCCAGCCGGCGCTTGCGCAGGCCGGCACGCTCGCTGTCGACGGCATGACGCAGGCGCAGGTGCTGGACGCGCTGGCGCTGGTGCAGCATCACGCGCTCGCCGTGCAGGCGCTGCTGCAGGGCCACGCGCTCGGCAATGTCACGCTGACCGCCTCGGACGCGCTGGCGATCGACGGGTTGACGCACGCGCAGATCCTCGGCTCGCCGAGCCTGACGCAGCACAACGTCCTCGCCGCCCAGAACATGACGCACGCGCAGATCCTGCAGGCCGTCACGCTGGGCGGGCTGGTCATCGGCTCGCTGCGGGGCACGCTCGTGGCGTACTCGCTGCTCGACGGCGAGGTCGTGTGCAGGGCGCTGCTTTCCGGATCACTTGAAACTGTCCACTAAGGAGGGCCGGCAATGGCCAAAGTTATCCCCGACGCCATCCTCGACGCGATGCTCGACGCCGCCGAGGGCACGATCATGTGCGTCTGCTCGGCCGAGCCGACTACCTATGCCGAGCTGACCAGCACCTACAAGCTGGCCGACGTGGTGATAGACGGCACCGACTACACCGCCGCCAACGGCGACAGCTCGGGGCGCAAGAACACGATCCAGGCGCAGTCGGCCGTCCCTATCGACAGCTCGGGAACCGCCACGCACGTCGGCGTCGGGCGCACCGCGGGGTCGGTGCTGTTGGTCGTCACCACCTGCACCAGCCAAGCACTAACCTCTGGCGGAACCGTCGATATCGGCGCGTGGAAGCAAGAGCTCGCAGACCCGACCTGATCAGGAGAGAAGACATGGACTTGCGAAAGATCGAAATCACTGAGGCCACGCTTAAGCTCGGTGCGATGACCTACTACGCGGGCGACGTGAAGTCGTTCCCGGAAGCCGAGGCAGCCGAGTACATCCGCCTCGGCTGGGCCAAGGACGCGGAGACTGGCGAGACCGGAGAGCGCAAGCCTGGCGGGCAGCCGCTGCGGGTTGACCCCGTGACTCTGGCGGTGGGTGGCTGATGAGTTGCGCGATCTCTCTGCAGGTTGGCAACTCGAGCGTTATCGAGGTGCAGGGCCTGCAGAACAGCGTTGACGAGACGTACCAGAACTCAGCCACGGTTACCTGCACGCTGACGGACTTGGCGGGCGCCAGCCTGGCGGGCGAGACGTGGCCGAAGACGATGGTCTACGTGGCGGCAAGCAATGGCAACTACCGCGCCACGCTATCGCATGAAATTGCGATGGTCGTCGGATCAAGCTACCTGTACGACGTCACTGCAGTGCAAAGCGGATCGGTGGCGCGGTGGCGCGGCCAGGTCAAGGCGGTCTGTCGCGAGCTTGCCTGATGGCAGGCATCAAGACCATCCGCCCGCGTGTCCGCACGCTGGACGCAGCCATAGCGGCACCGTCGACCACGAAGCGGATCAGGGGCAATACCCGCAAGGCAGTGATCCGCCGCATGGACCGCGACACGCCGAGGATGTGCGCGGAGTGCTACCGGCACGGGCTCGTCAGGCGTGGTGAGGAGCTGGATCACGTCGCCCCGTTGTGGAAAGGCGGGAGCAATGACCCGTGCAACCTGCAATGGCTGTGCACGCCCTGTCACACGGAGAAGACGGCGCGCGAGGCGGCGGAAAGGGGTAGGGGCGGGGTCGAAGTCTAGGGGGTGCTCTGGACGTACAC
>ERZ724509.927-NODE-927-length-11673-cov-5.076261_pt1 | contig 11673 bp, 18 predicted proteins | sample MGYA00376042_ERZ724509 | MGnify/ENA primary metagenome ERZ724509 (study PRJEB28724, sample SAMN07190887) | wastewater metagenome | isolation source: effluent of sewage treatment plant in Hong Hong | place: USA: Christiansburg, Virginia | collected 2016-03-01 ...
CGTTGGTCACGGAGATCCGGGCGACGCCCTCCTCGGCGAAGTCTTCGAGGATGGCCTGCTCCAGCTCGGCCAGCTCCTCCTTGATCTTGTCCAGCTCGCCGGACTTCTCCTTCTTCAGCCGGTCTAGCTCGGCGAAACGACGGATCTTGGTCATGTCCAAGGCGGTGACCCTCCCAGGTCTTCGGGTCCGACATCCTGCCACAGGTTGCCGGTCGTACGTGCGAATGGTGATGGTAGCAGAGGGGATCACCTCCGGTGAGCATCGCCCTTTCGAGGGGCTCGACTACCGTCGTGCGCAGCTCGGGGTCCGGCCCACTTCCCTCCCAGACGGCTGGCGTCCAGTCGGGGTCGGGCCCTGGGCGCCATCAGTGGTGCGAGAGCGTGCGTCCGCAGCTCCCACACTGGAACGTCGGCCGGTAGTAGATGTCGTGGCACATGAGGCACGGCACGTCTCCGGGGTCGGCCGGGCGCCCCTCGACCGCAGCGCCGCAGAGCGCCCCCAGGCAGGCCTCACACTGGATGTGGAACACCTCGGCGAGCGACGAGTCGAGATCCGTGCGGTCGAGCGCCGGGGAGGTCAACGGTCCAGCACCGAGCTGCTCGTGTCCTCGCGGCCTTCGAGGGTCTCGTACACCTCGATGTCGACGGTGTCCTCGGCGAGGAGGTGGGTGAAGCGCACCGGGCGGGTCTGGCCGGGACGGTGCAGGCGCTTGCGGCTCTGGCGGTAGTTGCCGTTGTTGTAGCCGACGGAGTAGTAGGCGGCGTAGCACGCCCGGGTCAGGTCGACGCCCGCACCGCCCGAGGCGATCTGCACCGCCAGGAGGTCGCGGTCAGGCGGGTACTCGGAGTCCTGCGTCAGGTCGTTGCGGCGCCCGGACACCTCGCCGGTGCGGCGGCCGAGCTTCTCGCCGACCCGGCGGATCACGTCGATGTCGTAGGTGAACTCGCCGAAGACCACGAGGGGCTCGGTCGGCGGGTAGTCCTCCATCCAGTCGAGGAGGAGCTTCTCCTTCGACTCGCCGATCTGGAGCACCGTCTCGGTCTCGTCGTCCTTCAGCGCGCCGCCGGTGATCTGGCGCAGCCGCAGCAGCTTCACCATGGCGTTGGCGGCGATGGTCTCGCCCTTCATCACCGCCTGCACCATGTCGGCGATCGAGACGCCCGGGAACTCGGCGGTCAGCTCGCCCGCCATGTCGAGGTAGGCCTTCGCCTGGGGGCCCTCCATGGTGCACGTGAGGTACTGGTCGTCGAGCACCGGCGGGAGGTCGAGCACGTCGTCGGCCTGGACCCGGAACGCCACCTGGAAGCACCGCTGGTGCAGCTCGTCGAGGGTGGCGGGGTTCATCCCGATGATCTCCTTGCCCTCGTACCCGCCCATCACCGCGTAGCGGTGCTTCATCGAGGTGAAGCTCGTCCCGAAGATGCCGGTGTCGAGGGCCCGGAACTGGCCGAAGACGTCGAGCGGCGAGTGGGGCATCGGCGTGCCGGTCAGCTCCAGGCGCTTGTTCGAGCGCTGGCTGATGGCGTGGGCCTGCTTCGAGATCGCACCCGTCGGCGACTTCAGCCGGTGCGCCTCGTCGTAGATTACGAGATCCCAGGAGCGGTTCTTCAGGAACGTCTTCATGGGCTCGTGGATGGTGGCCTCGTAGTTGAGGACGTAGACGTGGGGGCGCCCACACTGGCAGCCCCGCAGCTTGTCGAACGCCTCCATGCGCTCGCCGACCTTCATCTTCATATGGCCGAGGCCCCGCTTCTTGCGCCGGAGCCCGTTCTCGATGTGGACGTCCGTCGCGGCGTGCCGCTTGAACTCACGGGGCCACACGCCGACGACCTTGTCGGGGCAGACGATGAGGATGTCGCCGCCGATGTCCATGGCGCGGGCCACGGCCACGAGCGACTTGCCGGTGCCCATGTCCATCCAGAGCGCCGCGGCGTCGAGGGCCCTGACGAAGAAGTACGCCTGGCGCTGGTGCATCCAGGCCGTGGTCTTCACGGTGTCGATGTCCGGGAGGTCCGTGGCGATCTTGTGCTCGGCGGCGGCGTTGAGGTGGGTCAGCAGGTCGCCGAACTCCTCGTCGTAGTCCGGGTCGTAGGGCTTGAACGCCTCCAGCAGCGCCGTGGCCGCAATGGGTCCGGCGGGCCACACCCAGGCGCCGGTGCGGCCGTAGGCCTTGCTCCACTTCCGGCCCGGGATCGACTTGCAGAGATCCTTCAGGGCGAACGGGGTCTCGGTCACGATGAGGTTGTCCCGCACCGTGAACTTCACCGTCGAGCGGCGCTTGATCCGGGGCTGTTCGAGGATCTCCTGGACGCCCGCCACCTGGTGGGGCAGCGGCTCGAACTCGACCACGTCGCTGTCGTCGTCGACGGGCCGCTCGATGGAGCTGACGTCGAGCCCGTAGTCACGCGCCAGGAGCCAGGCCGTGGCCTCCTGCGGGAGCGTGAGGCGTCCGTGCTTGCGGTGGAACCGGGCCAGCGTGAAGGTGATGTTGGCGTCCGCGTCGCTCACCTTGCCGCTGGCGGCCAGCTCCTCGATCATCTGTCCGAGGGTGGTCACCCCCGGGACTCTAGCCCCGTTGCTTGTCGTAGGGTCAACCCCTCGGCTATCCTGACGGCATGGCAAACTCGCACGAGAACACGAAGCACACGCGGCTCCCGATCCGCACGGCGACCCGTGCCGAGAAGCTCGCCAAGAAGCTGGGCGTCACGAAGGCGACCGCTCACGACATAATGGTCGAGGACTACCTGGTCCGGCACGGCCACCAGGACATCATCGACGACACCGCCGACCTTCCAGAGCCCCGCCGGGCCCTGCCGCCTGCGTGATCGAGGCCCTGCTCGAAGCCTTCCCCGGCGCCGAGCTGCTCGAAGTCGAAGACGACCCCTTCGAGGGGGCCGTGTGCACGTGGGGCGGCTGCCTGCACACGGATGTGCTCGTGCTGCTCGACGGCCGCGACGACCCGTGGTGCCTGACGCACGCCGATGACGCCGCCCTACCGAAGGTGGTCTCGACCGACCGGGGCATCCAGCCGTGCCAGCAATGCGGCCGTGGCTCCGCTCAGATGCTCGAAGACGGCACCGGGATCCACAGCGGCACGTGCACCCGCAACCTCATGGCTCGCCGGGCCTCGGGTGCCAAGCCGAAGGGCGCCTACGCCCGCCGGGGCAGGCGCTAGACCAGTCCGACCACCAGCGGCTCGAAGCCCCGCTGGGTCGCCAGCAGCACGATCGGGTGGCCGTCGGCTGCGAGGTGCTCGGTGACCTCCTCGGCTTCGTCCTCGGTCACCTGCTGGTTCGGGAGGTGCACCGCCAGGCGGTAGCCGCCGGTGGGCACCTCGGCGGGGTAGCTGGCCTCGACCCGGCAGGCCGCCAGCGCCACCGTGTAGAGCACCCCGTGCCTCGGCGTCACGCTTCGTCCCTGGCGAGCTGCGGGTTGCGCCAGTCCGGGTCGTCCAGGTGCTCCAGGAGCGCCTTCGCCTCGTCGAGGGACACGACCCAGCCCACGAGGACGCCTGTGGGCTCCCAGCGCCGCATCACGGCCATCTGGCGCGGCGTCGGCTTCTTGCCCGGCACCTTGACCTCGATCTTCACAGCCCGGCCGTCGATGACCGCGTCCACGTCGGGCTCGCCGCCGCTGAAGCGGTCCTGGTGCACCTTGCGGGCGTGGCCCTTCGGCAGCGACTTGATGTGGTCGACGACCGTCTTCGTGATCTTGCCCTCGGGCTGCGCTGCGGTGCTCACCAGCCCTCCAGGCCCCAGCGGACGCCGCGGGCGATCACGCCCCCGACGGCAGCGAGGAGGACGGCCACCACCACGACGAAGACGATGAAGAAGAAGAACCCGATCGCCTTCTGCCACCAGGCCGGATCCGGCTTCTTCTCGGGCTCCGGCTCGCCGAAGACTCCGCAGCCCATCGAGTCGCTCATCCGGTCACCCCGGCCAGCGCGGCGATCTTGTCGCCGAGGGTCTCGGGCGAGCCGTCGTTCGCGACCGTGTGGTCGATGTGCCAGTCGAGGGCCTCGGCCGAGTGGTCGGCGAGCCCGGTGGGCCGCTCGACGCCGGGCCGCTCGATGCAGATGATGACCGCGCCCATGGCCCGCATCGCCTCGACCTCGGCGTGGTGGCGCACGCCGGTGAACACGACGCGCTCGGCGCCGTCACGGGCCACCTGGGCGAGCGTGCGGTCGACCCAGTAGGTGTCGCCGTACAGGTCCGGCCCGGCCTCCTTGCCGAGGCGCTGGAGCATCCGCCGGACGTCGGGTAGCTGCTTCGCCCGGTCCCAGCCCATCGAGTCGACCACGACCTGGAGGCGGCAGGCGTGGCGGTGCGTGTCGCCGGAGCCCCGGGAGGTGAGCACCATCGGGTCCAGGGCGTACGCCTGTACCTTCAACTGGTCGCCCACGGCGTAGCGGGTGAAGCCGTAGCGCTCGACCAGCTCGGCCCCCGCGACGTCCTTGCCGGTGCCGGGCAGACCGCAGAGCCCGACCGCGATCACGACTCCTCGTCCGGGCGCTCGTCGTCCAGCTCGGCCCAGGCGACCGCACCGGCGGCGACGAACACCGTCGACTGCACGCCGTCGCCCTCCTTGCCGCTGGTGCGGAAGATCACCGGCTCGCCGGTGGCGGCGGCAACGAGCACCTTGGCGCCCTCGGCTGCGGTGACGTCGAAGGACTCGTACGGGTCGCCCTGGACGCCCTCCGCGAAGTTGATCTCCAACCGTGCCATCTGGCTCCCCCTAGAACATGTTCACTTGGTCGATGAGTTCCTGCTGCTCGTTCTCAGCCTGCCACGCCGGGCACATGGCGCGGTAGGCGCACCCGTCGCACCACGACCCCTTCTCGGGGGCGAACTCGGTCTCGTGGTGCGCCACATCCCGGGCGGCGCGGATCCTGGTGATCGCGGCCTCGCCCTGCTCGACGGTGACGAGCACCTCGGTGGTCTCCTGGATGGGCGGGTAGTAGTGCTGGAAGTAGACCGGCATCCCCTCGGGCACGAGCCCCAGGCGGCGCAGAACCCCGGCGTAGGTGTGGCCCTGGAAGTTCGACGCCAGCTCCTCGACGGTCTTCTTGGTCTTGGTCGTCTTCCAGTCCCGGATGATGAACGAGCGGACCCCGTCGATCTCGGCGAACAGCAGGAGGTCGATGAAGCCGATCAGCTCCAGGCCGATGCCGTTGAGGAGCAGCTTCTTCTCGACCCCGACGATGTCCTCCCAGGCGCACTCGTGGGCGTCGAGCGTGTCTTCGACCATCTTGTGGACGTCGTCCCACATGCCCTCGCTCTCCTCGGGCGGGGGCATGTCCTCCTCCTTCCACGACTTGGCGATCCCGGCCTTGGCCGCCTCCCACACCTCGGGCGTCATCATCGGGCCCACGGCCTTGCGGTCGGCCTTGCGGTGCTTGAACGCGGCCTCCAGCCCGGCGTGCACGACCGTGCCCCGGCGCCAGTGGAGCGGGATGTCGCGGGGCGGCGCGTCGATGCGGTCGACGTACTTCAAGCGGAACTGGAACAGACACTGCTCCAGCACCTGAGCTGCCGAGACCGACCAGCGGCGGGGACCGTTACGAGCCATCGCCCGACATCCTTCCCTCGGCGCCCCACACGCGCAACACCGGGATGCAAGGATCGCCGCCCTCGTCGAACGCGGCCTCCTCCTCGTCGGTCACCGGCATCCGGTCGTGCGTGTCGCAGTGGCCCTCGGACACCCAGCCCTGCTCGATGCCGTAGAGCAGCCACGAGGTGAAGCTGTCCTCCTCGGTCGAGGTGAGGGCGCCTTCGGTCGGTACGAGAACGTCCTCGGTCAGCTCGACCTCGATGTCGAAGGGGACGGTGACGGTGTCGGTGACGAACTCCTGGACGTCGAGATCGAAGGCCGGAGTGCCATCGGCACCGGCCACCCACACCGGCACCCGAGCCATGACGTCCTCGCGGCCCTGGGGGTCGACCGGCTTGCGGGCGATGATGCGGTCGGTGACGATGAGCGTCACCGGGCCGGTGCGCTTGGAGCGCTCGATGCCGTGGCGCTCCAGCCAGCGGCCGATGTGGTCTCGGGTGATGGTCATGGACGGACCTTTCGTGCGTCGACGATGCGGTGGGCGTGCTCCCGGGGGCTGCCACTACGGCGGCCTCGGAGGAGCCAGAAAGCTGTCTCGATGGCGAGCTGGCGGCGGTACCCCCAGCGGCGGTGGCAGGCCCGGATGTCGAGCCGGACCAGGATGGCGGTCATGGACGGACCCCTTCGTTGATGGGCAGCGGTCGGTTCGACCAAAGGACTTCGGCTCGATCCGTGTGCCGTGCCCCAAACTCCGTTGAATCCCAGTCGGCATAAAGCTCGTCGTACAGGGGGGAGTGGTAACCGGAAAGAAGAACCGTTGCCGGAGAATCGCGCAGAGCGTTTGCCAGCTCGCGATGGTGTGCTTCGCTCATTTCATGTTCGTAGTCGGAGGTGGAGCGACGGCTGCTGGGCACGTAGGGGGGGTCGGCGTAGATCACGCAAGACCGGGCGCTCCCGAAGCGCTCAATGATGCGAACAGCATCTTGATTCTCGATGAGGCATCCAGAGAGTCGATGGGCGGCTGAACTGAACCGATCTAGCCCGTTCAGCATCGCCCGTGCCTTCGATCCATTCTGGCCGGTCGAGTAGGCAAAGCCAGCGGTCATTGAGTGCCCATAGCTGGTTGCAGTCTTCAAGTAAAGGCGCCTAGCGAGTTCGAGATCATCGACGTCTTCGGCTAGATCAGCCGCAGCCCATTCATCCCTAGCGAACGGAGTGAGAGCACACACACGTTCCAGCGCTTCAGGAGATTCACGAAGCGCCCGCCAGAAAGCGACGACCGCCCCGTTGACATCGTTGAGCACTTCATGCGCGCAGCGCTTCTTCTCAAAGAGGACGGCTCCACCGCCGAAGAAAGGCTCGACATACGTACGGTGAGCGGGGATCTGCGAAACAATGAACGCAGCGGCTGACATCTTCCCGCCATACCAGTTCAGAGGCGTAGCGGTCATGGACGGATCCCTTCGTTGATGGGCACGCTCATCTTCGAGTCCGGTGCGCACAGCACCAGCTCGTCACGGGCCCGGGTCATGGCGACGTAGAACTGCCGGACGATCGAGTCGCGGGGCTCGCCCTCGATGTCCCACTCGCGGGCCCCGGCGTAGCTCAGGTCCGGGCACACGAAGACGCTGTCGGCCTGGCCGCCCTTCACCGAGTTGTGAACCACGGCGCCGCCTGACACGTAGTAGTGCATGGGCGGCACGTCGAGCCCGAAGACCGAGCCGGTGAAGTGCTCAGTGGTGACCATCGCTGGAAGCATGATCGGAGCAATCTTCCCGGTCGTGCCTTCGGTGAAATCGGGAGGCGCCCAAGGGACTGACACGAAGTCGCTGAGCGAGACCAGGTTGGCCGCTTCCGTCAGGAAGGTGCCAGCCATGTTGCGCTTTATCACGTCGCTACCGGGGGCCGCGCGGGTGTAGAGCGGATGGTCTTCGAGGAGCCCGTACGCGTCCAGCAGCACCTTGACCCGGGGGTAAACCTCGTCAGCAGTTGCGTCGTGGATTGCATCGAGCTGCTCGTCGTTGAGGGCACGACTCTTGGAGGCGCGAAAGGTCAGTCCGGGGATCCCGAAACGCCCCTGGGCGATCGACTCGAACGCGAGGGCTTCGGCCTTAGAGAAGTAGACTCCCAGGATCCATCCAGCATCGGCCTGCTCCGTTGCCAGCCGACCGCCGAGCCCACCGGAACGGTACGGACGACGGCCGGACACGCAATGCCCGATACGCCAGTGGTCGCCGCGTCGCATGAGGTAGACGATCCACTTGTCGAAGAAGTCCTCGTTGAAGCTCGCCAGCACGCGGTGGTTCGGCGTGACTCGCGTCGAGGTCTTGCTCGTCGTCATCACCACGAGGTTGCCGTCGTAGGGCCGTTCGGACTTCTCGAACCCGAACCCCTGCCGACCCCGGCCACCCCAAGTCATGCTGTTGGTCTGACGATGATGGCTGGCGAGCCGATGCTTCAACGGATCCAGGTCGCCGATCGGCACCCAGCCGTCGGTCGTCAGAATGGGCTCATCGGCAGGCGAGCAGTGGATGGTGCCCAAGATGATCCCGGGCTCCTCCAGCAGCGCCTCGGCGCCCCGCTGGCGGTACACCTGGATCGGGAACTCCAGCGCCTTGCGGCCCTCGGCGGTGAGGTGCTCGGCGAACCAGTCGAGCGACGGCTCGACGGCGGCCTCCAGAGCGTCCTCGGTGGCGAACAACTGCGCCACCTCCTCGTAGGTCAGCTCCCGGTCGGGCAGGCCCTCGATGGCCCCCTTGGCGCCCCGGCGGAACACGCCGGTCGCCTTGACGAGCTTCGCCCAGTTCTTCACGTCCCGGCCGGTCCACAGTCTCGACGCATCGCCGAAGGCGTCCTCGTCCATCACGAGGTAGGCGAGCAGCCGGTCGGCCGACGACGTCGTGCGCTCGGTGGACGGCGCCATCGGGTTCCAGTCGCCACGGCTCCGGCGGTACGGGTTGTGGAACGGCACGCCCTGGCGCTTCAGCTCCTTCTTCAGCGCGTCGAGCTGGTAGCTGCACGCCGCGATCGCCATGACGCTGCGGCCATCCGCGACCCGGTCGGCCATCATCCGCACCATGTCGTCGGCCTGCTCGAAGGTCACGTCCGCGAGCGTCACCTTGCCCTCGGCGTCGCGGGGTAGGTACTCCTTCTCGGCCCGGCGGCTCAGCGTGTGGACCCAGCGGTTCGCCACCTCCAGCACCCGCTCCGGCACGCGGTACGACTGGCCGAGCACGATGCGGTCCTCGTCGGGGATCGACAGGTCGAGCAGGGCGTCGGGCGAGGCGCCGCGGAAGCGGTACAGACACTGGTCGTCGTCACCGAGCATGACCACCCGGTCGGCGTGCGCCCCCCACTTGCGGAACAGCGCGATCTCCAGGGCGGTGGCGTCCTGGGCCTCGTCCAGGAACATCACCTCGGGGTTGCCCGGCGCCTTGTCGACCTCGGCGAGGGCCTGCTCGATCATGTCGGTGAAGTCGAGGACTCCGGCGTCGTCCTTCCACCGCTGCCACGCCGCGTAGAAGTTGCGCACCGACGCCTTCGGCCACAGCTCGAACGGCACCATCCGGGCCCGCATGATCTCGGCTTCGCCCAGGAGCTTCTCGCCCTCCGACGAGCCGACCCACTCGGCGGGCGACTCCTCGATCGGGCCCGTGCCGCCCGACGGCTTCATCACCCACTGCGGGTGCTTCTCGTTCCAGTCCCGGAGGTGCGCCTGGGCGACCTTCGGGCTCCCCAGCGCACGGAACGCCATCGAGTGCAGCGTGCCCACCATGTGGTCGGGGATCGGGAGGTCTCGGCCCTTCACCTCCTGGGCGGCGGTGCGGGTGAAGCTCACCACCATCACCTTGTCGACGCCACGCGCCATGGCGGTGGCCTTGACCCGCGCTGCGGCGAAGGTGGTCTTGCCGGTGCCGGGAGGCCCGTAGACCAGCACGGTGTGCCCGCGGTCGGGTGCCGGGTCGTGCTCGTTCGTCACGGCCACAGCTCCAGCGGCGTCGAGGCGGCCATGTAGAGCGGGTGGCGGGGCGCTCCGACCTTCGTCTTGCCGAGGCAGCGGACTGGACCGGCCGCCTGCGCGTCGTCGAGCAGCGGCCAAGGATCGGCGGCGAGGGGGTGTGCCCCCCAGGCGACGACGGTGAAGATCGACTCCCGGAGCGCCTGGCGCACGTGCTCGTCGTTGTGGGGGCCCACCGGGTCGTCGGCGGTCATCAGCTCGCCGGGGTTCGTGGCCCGCAGAGCGAAGCGGTTGACCACCTCGATGCCTCCCCACCCCCAGGAGCGTGCGAAGCCGACGCACCGGCGGATCGTCGGGTCGTCGATGTCGGCGTCAGCGGTCGACGGGTTGAGCATCACGAACAGCACCGGCGAGCGGTCGTCCCACCGGCGGCCGAGGCGGTAGCGGTAGACGCCGTCGTCGCTGATCGTGGCGGTGCGCAGGAGGTCGAGGTCAGCCACGACGCTCCTTCTCGCGGTAGGAGGTCTCACCGGCGTGAGGGGCGGGCGACATGCGCCCGGTCACCGGCGGCCACCAGCCCTCGTCGCCGCGACGGGAACGCTTGCGGCGGGCAGCGGCCTTCCACTTCTTCGCCTGCTCCTCGCGGGCCTTGTGGACTCGCTGGCGCTCGATGGCGGCACGCCGGGCCTTCTTCGTGCGGAACCCCTTCGTGGGGGGCCGCTGGCCCGGCTGGCTGAAATCGGTACGGCTCACGTCGGCTCCTCGGGCTCGTCGTCGTAGAAGTCGAGGTGCAGCTCGCCCTCGGTGATGGTGATGCGGACGTTCTTCGACGCCAGGTCGTCCGCGATCGCGTCGGGGTCGAGCCCCAGCTCCATGAGCTTCAGCCCCATCACGATGATGGCGGCGAACTGAAGCTCGGTCGCCAGCTCCTCGTCGGGCTCCGGCGTGAAGTTCGCCAGGATCCAGCCCTCGGCATCGTCCATGATCGCCTCGTAGTGGGGCAGGTCTTCGGGGTTGACCTCCAGGTCGACCGGGACCGGCTCCGGGTGGTGGTCGGCGCAGCTCATGCCGAGCGGCAGCGAGAACGACCCGCCGCAGTTGGGGCACTTGTAGTCGCTCACCGGCCCACCCTCCGCAGCACGAGCATCGAGGAGAAGTCCTGGTGCGCGTGGCGCTGCTTGCGGCCCGACGGCTGCTCCCGGTGGCCCTCGACGAACAGCTCGTCCTCGAAGCGGAACCCGTGGGCCTCGGCGGTGTCCAGGATCATCTTCACCTGGTTCCGCTTGCGGCCCGAGCAGACCTGCGTCTGGCACTTGTAGATCACCCGGCGGTTCGCGATGCGGCACGCCTCGATGCACATGGCCGTCATCAGCTCGTGACGCTGCGCCATGGTGCGGGTGCCCTCGACGCCGTAGTCCTCGTCCGAGCTGGCGGGCCCGCCGCCCGACGGCGTGCCGTTGAGCTTGTAGGGCGGGTCGCACACGGCCACCTCGACCGAGCGGTCTTCGAGCCCGGTGTTCGTGGCATCGAGCCCCTCGGGGAAGTCCGGCGACCGGCGCGGGTTGAGGTCGCCGCGCCACAGGTGCGGGGGCTCGCCGGTGATCTTCCAGAACCGGCCCTTGCCGTAGGTCATGTCGAGGATCAGATCCTCCTCGGTCCAGAACCCGAGCTTGCGGCAGTCGAGGATCGCCTCGGCGTTCGAGCGCCGGGCGCCGAAGGCCTTGATCGAGTCCTCGTCGATGAAGCCCGCCATGACCGCGATGTTGCGGGCGCGGGCAGCCGTGGCCTCCGCATCGGCGAGCACTTCGAGACAGGCCTCGCGCGGCGTCGTCACTGCTCCAGCTCCTCGGGCGACTCGTCGAGGGTCTCGCCCCGGGCGAGCGCCATGGCGTCCTCGCGGGCCAGCGCCTGGATGACACCCATGCGCTTCGCCATCGAGAAGAACCGCATGAACCACAGCGTCTCGTCGATGTGCTGCTGGATGTCGCTGTCGGCGCGGTGGGTGCCCGAGCGGGCCACCGACACCTCGGCGGGCGTGGACACGCCGCCGAGCTTGGCGATGCGCCGCACGCAGCCGATGTCATAGCCCCAGTAGTGCAGGGCCTCCTTGACCATCGGCAGCTTGGCCTCGAACCACCGGGACTCGCAGCGCCCGAGGCCGGAG
>ERZ724509.928-NODE-928-length-11646-cov-15.287982_pt1 | contig 11646 bp, 13 predicted proteins | sample MGYA00376042_ERZ724509 | MGnify/ENA primary metagenome ERZ724509 (study PRJEB28724, sample SAMN07190887) | wastewater metagenome | isolation source: effluent of sewage treatment plant in Hong Hong | place: USA: Christiansburg, Virginia | collected 2016-03-01 ...
AATATTATTTTTTCAAACGATATTTTAGAAGTGGGCAGAATATGGCGCGGGCTGTAAAATAAAAACTCAATAGAGTCTTAAATAATGGGTGTAAATAATAAAGTTGCTGTCCAATATACAACCCTCCCCGATGCTGGAAGTAATTGGGCATCTGGAACAACTTGTAAGCTGGGAGTATATAAACGAAATCTCACCCTTCTTCTACCACGCATATTTTTAACAATGAAAACACTTCCTTCTCCATGTGTCATTGTTGCAACATTATTGCTTGTGTTAAGAGTTCCTAAAATACATTGATTATTATTCAAACCAATAAAATAACCATTCTCTGCGAAATCATCAGCTACCAAATGATAATACGGTTCTGGTGTCACCAAATTAGATGTTGTTATTGCAAAATTAGTGCATTGAACCATATAAACGTCATAATTTTCTTTCAATGGTAATAACTCAAATGTTAAATCATTTGCCAAAGTTCCCTCACCTTCCCCACTTGACAAAGTATAAGTAAAAGATTGTAGATTTATCATATATATATAATATGTTATATAAAATATTATTTATTAAAAAGTTATTATTTAATGGGTGTTATTAAACAAGAAATTGAAAGAATATAACCTGCTAAAAAGTCCGAAGTTGATAAAATTATATTTTCTGTTGTTTTCAATTGTAAATTTATTATTCTGTTTGATTTCATATTTTTAATTTTAAAGACCGCATTATCTGCTGTTTGATTGGACTCAAATAAATTTGTTCCCAAAGCATTACCATTACAAAATAAACATCCTATAAATTGTGATTCTTCTTCTTCACTCCAATTATTAATATATACATTGCAGAAATTTTCTGGATTTGTTTGCAAAAGTCTTGTGTGTATCATTGCTCTAACATCAACAAAATACTCACTATATCCATCATGTATAGGATTTAATTTAATACTACAATTAGAAATATCTCCTGAAATAATACTATTGGTATCAAAATAATAAGTGAATGATTTATATTTTTTACTTGATATATAATAAATAGGTTCTAAAGTATCTTTTAAAGGAGTAACAGTTAATAAAAGCACCCAGTTTCTTACGGTTGTAAATTCAACAGCCGTATAATCATAATTTCCCTTTGTTACAGCAAATCTAATATTTTTTCCATTAAAATTTTTACATATAAACGGATATTTAAAAGCTGTTCTCTTATATTGTAAAGTTCCATTAAATATAATACCTGCCACAATTGTTTGACCGTTATAATGATTATGAGAATTATAATTTGTTTCCATAAAATCAAAAGCGTCTAAATTTCCGAGTCTATCACCATCTAAATCAATGGCGTTTCCGTAAAAATCTAACACCTCAACATAATAATGAGAGTATTGATTATTAAGCTTGAAGCCCATTGGAATAACACAATCAGCATCAGTTCCACTAATTCTATTAAAACAAGTTATCATTATAGTTTTTGTTTCATCAGTATAAAATTTATTCATCTTATATATATAATTAAAAACATAAAATAAATTATTAATTAATGTTTCAATATTTGAACTTTTCCCAGAAAATATGACAAGCTGCTTGCCTTCATATGAATTGCTGTATAGACATTTAATAAATTGGTTGAATGTTCACTTTTGTAAATGAATTGTAAATTGTAATTATATTTTTCTCGCTGACCTGTTGCACTTTGTAAATAAATTCCTGATTCAAATGACTCTTCAACTGTTGCCCCAAATCTTGTGATGAACATGTATGACTCAATTCTTTGTAATTCGTTGATTTTCCCTAATGTCATCATTAGATTAATGGTATACATTCCAGGTGTTAAAAAAATAGCAGTTGGTTGCCATGTGTAATTAAAATTATACCACGTTCCTGCACTGTTAATAACTTGACCCAAGCAAATAAGAGCGTCTCCACTATATTGTGTCAAAACTGGAGATGTCGGAATGTATGCCGTAGTTTGAACGCTTGTGTCTGGAAAATTTATTTGTGTCCCAATACTTACAATTGGCGTTGTTAAAGCACCGCTTATATTTGTTATACTTCCGCCCCGTGTTATATTTGCGGTTTTATCTTGCAAATTTGATATATTAGTACCATTTGTAATAATTAATGACCGTAAAAAACTAGTAAATGCCGTTCTTTGGACAGCACTTGATCCTACATCATCGGTAAATTTAATTTGGTTAATTGTCATCTCAGTTGAATTAATATTTAATACTGTAACTTTGGCTTTATCAACTGATGTATATGCGTCATATTGTCTGTCAACAACAAAATCAATAAATCCACCGCTATTTAAATATATTTCATCCGTCAAGATTGCGTTATCAAAAATTGTCACATTTGAACTGACTGATATATTTTGTGTTTTATCAATTAAATCAGTTACATCATCCATATCTGGTAACAAATCTATTTGCTCTTGTATATTACTGTCTAGACCATCTAAATAAGAAATTTCAACATCAGTTATTGATAAACCATTAGATACGATATTAGAACCTGAATTTAAATTAATTGTTCCAGTAAAACTTGTCTCTCCCGCTATTGCTGTTATATTTTGTGTTTTAATTTCTAATGAATTAACATCATTAACTAAATCATCTATTTGTTCTTGAACATTATCACTAAGCCCATCTAAATAAGAAATTTCAACATCACTAATATTTATTGAATTTGCTAAAATTGAGCTTCCATTTTGCATTAATAAAAAATTATCAATAATAATATTTTCAGTTTCCAAATTATTTAAAAATATAGTTCCTGCATTTAAAATATTTGTGTCAATTTCATCAAGGGTTAGAGATTTCAACCCATTTATTGTTGGTGCATCTAATGAATTTTTACCGTTCATAATCTATATAATATATAATCTATAAAAAATTATATAAAAAATAATTTAAAAATTAATATTCAACTCTTGCAAATCCATTCTCAATAACTATTACTTGGTCAAAATAAGCATATGTATCAATTCTAATTAATCCAGCTGTTGCACTTGAGTTATATTTTGGTATAAAAAATATATCATCTGTTCTGCTATTATATCCTTGATATACAGTCGCCATTCCTGAACTTGAATAAGCTTCACAATCTAAACCAGTATAAAAACTATTGGACGATGTGTTTGCTGTTGTTGCAACCGCAGTTTCATCGTTAGCAATTGGTGCTTGTTTATCAGAATAAGAAAATTTATTAATAAATGGTTCATGATTTAAATCACTAATACTACCAATAGCCCTGATTACTTCAGAAAAGAATTCAACATAGGTTTGGGGTGGTTTTGTTGGAACGGTTCTTGATCCCATTCTCCAAGTGTAAGAATCCAAACCAAAATGGGTACTATCCATTGGGAAAAATGTAATTGCACCACTTGATTTTGACCTATAAGTATTATATAAACTTCTCAATGAATTAAATTTGGCCGGAACTGGAATTGAATATTCACCATTGGCTGCAATAGTTATTGTATTATTATAATTTCTGTAATCTTGAACAACCCAAGTTATTGGGCCATTACCACTGGCAGCATTAATTTTTATCATGGCATCATCTGATAACTCCATAAAATTAACAATATATTCAACATTGGTTATGGAAAATGATGCAAGAGCCACAGTGGAGCATATAAACTCGGCGGGTGTATTTACTAACTGGAGTTCAATTCTCAAAGGAGCGCCAGTGAGTGCAAATAAAGGCACATATTTATCTGAATATGTTAAAAAATTCATAATTGGAATAGCATAATGGCGTATAGTTGTGGCAGCACCAATTGCAGCCTGTGCCGGGTTTAATTTTTCCCCACAAGACAAATTACTTCCATCAAATCCAGCCAATAAATTTTGTTTTCCAGTCGAGCTATCTTCTGACTGTTGTAAAGCCATCATCATGGCAACCAAATTATTATAATTATCAATATCTGACAAAAGAGTTGAACCGTGAAAAATTCTAACTCTTTTTATACATCCGTGGGCACCACATTTATCCAATCTGATATAATTATTTGCTGCGGCACCATTGGTCACAGTCAATGAGAATTTAAAAACACTATCAGCGCCGGACATAACTAAATTTCGGGATGTGGGAATATTGATTATAATCGTTTCACCACCACCATAAGGACCAGTTCCATTTTGAGGGGCAATATTATTATTGTAATTTCTTGCGTAAGATGATTCAACTTGATTGGTGTAAAGGACATTTTTTGGTAATGACATTTTTTGTATTATATATTATTGTGTTAGAAAATAAATAAATCTATATTATTTATTTTTTTAATTTAAAAAACTTGAAATTATTAAACTTATACAAAAGTTGATTCATCAGGTTGAGCGTCATCTTCCAATAATTTATTTAACATTTTACGGGAGTTATGCTTTTCTAATGCATTACCCACTTTTTTACCCTTTTCAAGAGCCTTTCTTGATTTTTCAGCATAAGCATCTCTGAATTTATCAGCTTTGTTTAATCCTTTATGTGCTGCACCCAATCCAGTTTCAAGGGCACTTGTTGCATTTCCTAAAATTGGAACATTAGCAACCCCCGCATCATTTAAAACACCTACGATTTTGTCGGCTGTTCCAATAACCTTTTTAGCGGTATTTAAAAACTTACCAGACTTATTAATTACTTTATCATTGATGTTCTCAACTTTATCCAAAACATTATTAGTTTTCTGTCCTAACTTATGGACTCCACCATCAAATTTCTTGCCAAGTCTCCTTGTTTTTTTTACAATTTTGTTTCCTAAAGATACCATATATATTATATTATGTATATATTATTTTTTATTATTATTCAATTGTTAATAATAAATTTATACTATAGTGTAATCCGTTTAAATCTAATAAATCGCCATCTTGGTCTAATATTTGTATATGTAAATTATTGATGTTTGAAATTTCATGAATCAGGGACGAAATATTATTTATATTATTATATGATATTATACCCCCCATACTACTATTAACAGGAACCGATGTGATGATAGAAGCTTTATTGGGTGTTGATGAATTTATATTATTTAAAATAAAATTAGGTGAAGCTATTTGAACATTTCTAATTGTGAAAAAATTGACACCAATTATACTTATTAGTTCCAATGAAACAGAAGAATAAGAATTGTTATCATAAAACCCCAACAATTCAAAACAAGAAGAAGAATTTAATAAAACAAAATCATAAGTTGAATGTGAAAAAGTTATTTTGTTTGTTGGTGAATGATAAACCAAGTTAAAGCCAACCGCCAAATTTGCCTTTAAATATGCTATGAGTGTATTTATATTATAATTTGCGTGTGTAATGATTAAGTTATACTCAACACCATTTAAGGTATAATTTAATTTGTCATTTGTTGAATTGACATTATAAAAAGCGTGGGGTATAACAGCGTCAGTTAATGAAATAAAAGCCTTATGCCTACGCTTAATATCCATTTGTGGAATTTTAAAAATACAATCTGTTGTCATATTATTTATATATTCATTTGCTGTTTTTGAGTTCAGTATTAGCTGTATTTTCTCTGTCATTATTATTATCTAGAGATAAAAAAATATTTACATCATCATAAGTTATTTTACTTATATTTTCATCTGTGAATAATTTGTTGTTTCTGTTTAATTTGGGTTCTGCTAAATTATAAACTTTGCTTAAATCAATGACATTTTTTTTATCACATACATAATTGCTATAGTCTATTTCAAATTCCAATATGCTTTCCAAACCATCATAATCTTCAAACTCTACGAATTCCATGTATATATAATATAGTCTTATAATATTTTTTCATCATCAATTGATAATTCATTAAAATTTTTATATAGTTTATTATTCACTGTGTCAATATCCAAATGTTGATATGGTTCATCATAAATATATTTCCTCAATGTCAAAGCGTCATTTTTATTCATATTTAACACCTCAGACGCTATAACTTCAAATTCTTTGTTATTTTTGGGTTGAAAAATACTTAAATTAGTTAGCTGTTTTCTAATTGTAAGATTTATTAAATTATATGATTGAGATGTAAAGATCCAACAAACCGATAAATGTCTGGACTTGATGATCATTTTATTTAGTGTTTGAACTAATTCATTATCTTTTAAATGGTTAGCCATATCATCAATAATAATCAAGCTTGTCTCAATTTGAAAATCATTATTAATACAATTTTCTTTAATTTCGTCAAGGTGTTCATGTATATCATTTAATATATCAATATTTAATTCGTGATAAACATTGGGATGATCTTGAAATGGATGTTTAGTAACAGATAAGAATGATGACTGGGGAACAAATAAATATATATTGTCAAATTTGGTTCTATAATAATTTTTGTTTTTAAACATTGATAGCAATAATGAACTTTTACCACTGCCCCCGGATCCAATCAATGCATAAACAAAACCTCGTCTATTTGGTATATTTGGATTAACATCAGGTATTAGAACGTCCATCCTTTCCTTAATTGGTGCTATATCTGGTAAGTTGCTTTTTGTTTGAATAATTTTCATGATTATATATACTATGTTTATAAAATAAAATATATAAATTAATTTTTTTCTATTCCTTGTATATAGAAGATATACAAGAATTATGCTGAACATTGAAGAAACCCAAAATTTACTTGAAGATAATTCAACATTGACTAAACAAAAAAATAAATCATATACATCAAAATTAATTAATGATGTTGTGAATGTTGAAAGTATAGAACCAGTTTCTAAAACAAAAAAACCAAGAACGCAAAAGCAAATAGAAGCGTTTGAAATAGCAAGGCAAAAAAGAGCCGAAAAGATTAAAGAACAAAAAGAACAAAAAGAAAAGCAATCAGCTATTCTTTACTATCAGGCAAAAATGGAACAAGAACAAAAAGAATGGGAATTAGAACAAGAACAAAAAGAACGAAAAAAACAATATAAAGAATTACAACAAAAAGAACGAAAACCAGTAAAGCAACAATACCCTAAAAAAGAGAAAAAGATTAAAAAAGCACCCAAGTATGTTTATGTTGAAAGCGAAAGCGATGACGACGATTCATACTCTTCAGATTCCGGTTCATCATCATCAGAGGAGATTATAATTAGGAGAAAGGAAAAACCAACTAAAGCCAAAGTTAATATAAATAGAGTTGAAGAAGTCCATAAACCACGCCAAGATTATCATAAATATTTTGTTTAATTTTTATTATATTATATATATTATATAATATGGGAAAATCAAGAGAAATTAGATTGTCATTTAAAGAATTAAAAGAATTGATACATTTAAATAAAATTAAGAGGAAAAAGAGGAAAGACAAAAAACATAAAGAGTCTAAAGCTAATAAATCAAAATTCCCCAATTCTGCCCCCTTATCAACATCAACAGGCGCCCCAACCGTCACAACATCTTTATTTGGTGGACCTTCAATGGCTACAAGAGAATTAGACACAGTGAGGGGGCAATTAAATGATGCTAAAAATCTATTTATTAAAAATGAAAAACCAAAAGAAAAATCCTATTTTGACACTTTGACAGAACAACTAGCAATTGATTTTAAAACTGGAAGGAGAAACATAACACAAAATATGAATGGTTCAGTTACAATATCTAAACCATTGAACACAGAAAAAAATAAAAAATCAAATAGTAAAGGCAAAGTTATGAAATTAGATGATGATGATTATGATGGTGATGGAATGGGTGAATTTCCTAAAACAACATTTGATAAATCATCACTACCAACTAAATCAAGAAAAAAACGAACACCATCATCAGAACTACAAAATAAAACAATCACTGGAGATGGTAAAGGAGATTTTAGAGAATCAAGATTTAATAAACCACCAGTGGTAGATAAAAACAAACTTGGGAGCGTGGGGAAAGAAGAAAAAATCTTTAATAACCCACAAGCTAAACAAGTTCCCTATATTCCAACAGGTGATAATATTGATGGCAATTCCAGTTATTGGACTAATGAACCCGTTGAAGGTGAACCCATTGAAGGTGAACCCGTTGAAGGTGAACAGGTTGGAAATATATTAAAAGATGAGGAAGAAGAAGAAGAAGAAGAGGAAGAAGATGATGAAGAAGATGAGGAAGAAGAGGAAGAAGATGAAGAGCCAATAAAGCCAATAGAAAAACCAGAAGAGGATGAAGAAGAACCAGAAGAGGATGAAGAAGAACCAGAAGAGGAAGAAGAGGATGAAGAAGAAGAGCCAAAAGAACAAATAAAGCCACTGGTATTAAAAACAAAAAAGCCGAGAACGCAAGCACAAGAAGAAGCGTTGGAAAAGGCAAGGCAAACAAAAGCCAATAAAGCAAAAAAAAGGAAAGAAAAGAAAAAATAAAAACTATACATAATTATTATCCAAAATCAAAAAATATTATATAAGTCATATAATATATATACGGTTATGAGAATCAGACATTTACCAAGTGAGCCCCCGCCCAAAGAGTATGACAGCATTATTACTAAAACAAATGAGCAAGATAAATCCAATGTCAAAAACAATGAAGTTAAAACAACAGAAGATTTTCTATTAAATTTAAGTGATGATGATTTAAAACATTTGGAAGTTTTGAAATTAAAATTAAAGAAACGATCCACAGAAAGTAAAAACGAACAATATTTTGATGGTTTGATTAATATTATTGATTTCTTGGAAGATGACACAGAACAAAATATAAAAGAAATTGTATTGTTTGTAATGTGGAAATTAGAAAGATTGATATTAAAGAAACACTCAGGAGAAACCAAAAAAACATTAGCAGTTAAAATATTAAAATGTTTATTTCACGATGACGAAAATTTAACATCTGTTTTTATTGAGACACATATGAGAGATTTAAAGCAAATTAAAACCTTTAAAAGATTAGCTATTAAAACTTGGAGATACTTTGTAAAAAACGAGTAAAAGACACCGCTAAAGAATATTTGATAAAATATATAATACGGTGTCTTGTTGAATTAAAATGTATAAGTGAAAAATGGATTATTTTTTATAATGAAAATATTATTATGAGCCAATTAATTCATAATCTTTTTATGACGAAATTTTTATTTACTTTAATAGCTGAATCTAATTGTGCAAAGATTATTTTGCTATTAATCATTTTGTTATAAGAATAAAATATTTTTTGCGTAATTTTTTTCCTATTTATTATAATATATGAAACATTACAATTTGTGTGAAAACGGTAAGTTTGACAAACAAGGGAAACAAAATATTGTATGCGAAGTGATTGAGTTTGATGATGGTCAAGTAGTTGCAAAATGGACAGGAACAATACGCAGTTTAGTCATTCATAGTAACATTGATGATTTTAAACAAATATCTTTAAATGATGGTAGAGTATTATATGAATATACGAACAGTATTATAGAATAAATATTTTTTATAAATTATTTATTATAAGTGAATTTAATTAAATATCTTTGTATTCAATTTTATTATAATTATTTGTGATGGTTGCATTGAAGCATACACCTTCGTATTTCAGTTCCCCTATTTTAACATCTTTATTAAAATGAATTGGTTCTATAGTTTCAATACTATCACAAATAACCCTTTTGATATTATTAATATGTGGTTTCATAAAACTTGACATTATTTTCCTACCATTTGAAAGCATAAAAGGTTTAACTCTTGCAAAGTTTGTTTTATATCTTGCATTCATTTTTGCGGTTGAAATAATTATCTCGCCTTTATTGATACTTGATGGTTTGATACCAATTATTTCATCATCCTCATCAATTTCAAATCCCTCAGTGACATATTGTTTCTTTTTATCAATTTGACACAAAGCACCCCATAATAAGTTTAAAATAAATTTAGATTGTTTAACCCCAAGTTCTTTTAATGGGAATAAAATGTCAGTGAATTTTTTAAACAATTCTTTAAATGTAACTAATTTATCTCTTGAATAATATAAAAAATTTGGTTTATCATCTTTAATCAATTTAATTTCAAACCCCAGTTTTTGAGCATTTTGTAAATCAACAGATGTAATATAATTATATTTTGAGAATTTAAATAATTTATTATATTGTTCGTCTTTTGATGGAATAACTTCTGCTCTATAAATTCCAAATTTTATAAATTCATCAAGTTCATCAATATTTAAAAATTCACCTCTTTTAATTGGTAATTTAGCAATATGGGATATATAAATAAAAGGGAATAGAGATTTGACATCAAGCTTATATAATTTTTCATATGTTCCTTTTTCACTCCAAATCATACTTCCAAAACCAGAATATGATATCCATTCGGCTTCATCTTGCAATATTGGTTCGGCTTGAATATGTTTGGTGAGAAAATCAAACAATGATAAGCAAGCATTAAAATAAGAACCACATTTATATAAATTTATTAATCCTTTGGAATGTTTCTTTAATTCGTCGGCTACTTCTACTAAATAACCATATTCTTCTTCAATTGTAAATTCTTTACCTTTGTATTTTGTTATAGACACCTTTTTAAATTGGATGTCATCAAACACTTCTTCAGTTGTAAAATCTTTACCTTTATATTGGGTTCTCAATACATAAATATGACTTTTATCTTTGACTGGATCATATTGGTCAATTTTCCATTTTTTGACTCCATCATATGCTATTAAATCTTTCTTGCTGTATAGAATAAATGTCTTTTCTTCTCCATATGTCAATAATTTAAATCGTTTATTTAGTTTTTCTGGTTGATAATGCCCATTGATTAATTGAATATTAGCTTCACTATTTGTGTCTATTGTTGATGACCTTATAGAATCACCTCTAATATTAATTTTAAGTTTTTCTTTTTTGTTAATTTTGGCCTCAATAATGTCTATATGTTTAACATTAATTAAATCACATCTTTTTAATCCTAATTCTTGTTTCATTTGACAAGGTGATTTATAATACTCATCTAGGTTAAAAACAAAATATTTTAGAGCATAATAAAAGCAATCATTAAATTTATCATCTGCGCCCCCTTGATTTGCATTTGGTTTTAATGCAAGGTATAACATAAATTCTTTTATATTTTTGGGAGGTTCTATGCCTATATAATTTGGGTCAGCATCATATAATTTGGCGGGGTCATATATGCTTACATCATTGCCTATAGTTCCTAATTTTCCACTTTTCCAACCTAATTTTCCATAAACAATTGCTGTTGATATATTACCCATAATATTTTGTCTATTCAACCTTCTTGACAATCGGGATGCTATATGCCCTACTTTATTCAAACTCATTGATTTTGATGGATTTATTTGAATTTGAATTATATCACGACCCCTATATTTTAAGTTTTTGAAATATTTCATTTCGCTAGAATATCTATCTATTGAAGATTTTGTCGCATCCAAAATAGTTTTTTTCAATAACTTTGAAGAATATTCATTTTTATGTGCCTGATAATTTATCCTTCTGATATTTTTTTCAGCTTTTCTTATAATTTGTTTCTCTTCTCTCTTTTCAAACTTTGCCAAATCCTTGTTCAGTTGTTTTAGATAAGTTGTCATTACTATACAATACAATTAGATAATAATATTTTCATTTCTTTAAATATGTTTTATTTATTTTTTAATTATTTTTTATTTATTTTTTATTTTTTTTTTATTATTCTATATTAAATAAATTTTTCTATATATTTTTTATTATTATATATATTATAAT
>ERZ724509.929-NODE-929-length-11646-cov-3.133724_pt1 | contig 11646 bp, 15 predicted proteins | sample MGYA00376042_ERZ724509 | MGnify/ENA primary metagenome ERZ724509 (study PRJEB28724, sample SAMN07190887) | wastewater metagenome | isolation source: effluent of sewage treatment plant in Hong Hong | place: USA: Christiansburg, Virginia | collected 2016-03-01 ...
AAACTTATTCTTTAGCTGAGTTTGTGGAGAAATTTGCTGGTTCTTGTAAAACATGAGGCTGAAAGGTGATGCGAAGATGTTGATAAGCTGATAGCACAAGCATCAGCAGCAGAGCACCGACAAGAGCAAGGGAAATCGATTGAGGAAGAGATTCAGCTCGCCTCCTGATCTTAATCGAAAGGCAAACCAAAAAGAGGTAGTGTGATGCTTCAGCCTGTGTTAACCGCCAACAGATTGGTTTGGTTTCGCCTGTTCGAGACTTTTGTTTGATTGTACATGGCTCAAGAGCCAATGGCTTCACTGGAAAGAAGCTATTCGTCAAATATGAGTCAAGGTACACAAGTTCGCCAAATCCTTCATTTAGTCGGTGGCAGGACAGCTGAACAACAGATGCAACACAACCGATAAATGGAAGAGCACAGAGCACAGATTGGAAGAATCACCAGTACGATTGTCTTTCTCACAGTTGTTTTGTACTTGAACCAACCTCAGCGCAATCTGCTCCTCTCGACATCGCTTCGAAAAAACTGGTCTGGTTAGATGAGTGCCCTCGCATTCCACCATCTGGCAAACATAAAAAGAGTGAACAGCCAAGTAGTAGCTCACTGTCAAGCACATAGAAGGTGTTGCATGCCGAAGTTGAGCTTGCTTTATCCGTGAAGCAGGACTCCATAATGATAACTCGAGGGAAGGTAAGGTATTTGATAGTTCGAAATGAGCAACTGATACCCGAAAGGTCAGAATATCACAATCTAAGAGTTGACAGTCCGTTGAGACCGGGAAGCAGCCATTGACGACTATCCAGTGGTTCGATGAAATACTGAACAAACGGACTTTATTGTTTCGAACAAAACGGCTGCCCTCAGTTCATGTGGTCACCAGTCTATGTGTTGCGTCGCCTTTTGCATTATTAATATAGGATCACCTGCTTGAGGGCTATGGATTTGGTTATTTACAACTAGCATGAACCACCTGATCCCACACTTCTCTGCTAAGCACAACCGTTCGCAACTAATTTTGAGATGAGTCGGTTGTTTGATGACCCTCTACAGTGATCGTCGTCGGACCATCGCTCCCATTGACACCGCATCAAAAATGTTAACCTTATCTCGAAAGGCCAACGATATCGTCAGATCAATATCAGGAGGGTAAAAGCTGTCAGTATGCTCTGCTTTAACACAAAAGTTAGAGCCATGAAGAACGAACAACTCGTCAAGCAAATCCACGAGTTTCGCCGTATAAGATTTGTTAATAATTCAGCTAATTGTTCAAAAAAGAATTCGATACGAGTTCTTTTCTGTGCTATTGAGGATTATCACAAGGACAACAACGGATTTCTATTACTAGCAGACTGCTGTGGTATGCCTTGAGAAGCAGTGCGCTTTCGTCATTGAGTTGTGTGAGGAGTGGGTCTCCTTTTGTTCGCTGCTTACTTATCAGACCATTGGTGCTCGGAACTACTATCAGTAAGGGCAAGCGGGTTTTAAATCCTCAAAGATATTTGGCTTATAAATCAATATCAACAATGAAAGCTATTGTGTTGGCACTTCTCGTTGCCATTGCCATTGCTGGTGGAGCCTATCGCGGCCGTCGGTTCATTGTTAACCACAAACAAGACTGGGAGTACAACTTTGGTTGCGGAACCCAAGACAGAAACGGAGGATGGATTTACAACTTAAACGATCGCTACACCTACAACTGCGTCGGTTATCCAAGCTGGATGACGTGGGATGGATCTCGACTCTTTGGTCGAGCTCCTACTGGCTGGAGAGGACGTTTCCAGGTCACCGTCAATTACCGCGGACGTACTCAGGGATCTCGACAATACTGGTTCACCAGTGAAGATGAGATCGAAGACAAGTCTTGGGGAAACGTCTGGTGGTGGACTGGCAAGCACGAGTGGAGCAACACTATTGTGTGCCCATAGATTTTCATAGATACTGTGGTTCCGTCAGTCAGTATCAAGACCCCCGAGATCAATATCCGTGTCCCAGAGGTCAGAGTCGAAGTTCCTAAGATCGATGTCAGAGTTCCAGTTGTCGGCTGGACCGGCAACTACAACTGCGGATCGGTCAACTGGAGTGGATCTGCAATCATCACCGTCGTCGGTGACAATTACTATACTCTTGACAACGGCCGCAGTGTCTACTTCGCCAATTGCTCGAGCAGGAGGTACTGTTTTAACGGGAGAGTCTTCAAAGTCAAGGAGCGTGTCAACTACGAATGCTACGACGACGGAAAGACAATCTGGGCCAAGAGGTTCGACTGCGCCCACTGACAGCAGTGATCATCGAAGGAATATGTTATTTCGAAAGTTTCCTGGAACCTATTAATTTGAAGTTTGACCTACAAGCCATTGTCTTTTATGGATATTGGCCAAGGCTTACCCCGCAAGAAAGTCAAACTGGCCGAACCGGGCTAAGCGAGAGGTCGAATGGAGGACCCAGTACCAACATTGAGTCGGCTACAGGAGCCGGGGATGCAGTGCTTCGCATAGGTCGCTCGCGAAATGTTGATCAGGTCGCTGTAGCGAAAGGAAAAGTGCCAAGCCGGTCAGCAACCTGCTCCCGCCAAAGTCTTGTTCGTGGACTTCGAGATTGAGCAGTCCTTCGGCAGCAACATCCAGGACTCGGAGGACTACCCGTTCCTCCGGCAAGTGCATTCGAATGCGCAGACAATCAGGACAGCCGTAAAGCGGTCAGACAGCATACAACAGTCGTGGCAGGAGGTACTCCGCGTGACTGACCCTCCCGGGTTCAGCCTCGAGGATCGGCTGTACAGATCCTATTTGAGCTGCTGCCTCACAACCGACCAGCTGAAGCAGGAAGGCTATCCAGGCTACTCGGAGGAGAGTGGCAGCGAAGAGCTGCAACCCGACATGCAGGCCCCTAATTATGCTGGAAAGCCCAGCTTCTAACGCAGAGTCGTTGCAGTCGATTGCGAAATGGTGCAGACGACCGAGGGGACGGAGCTCGCTCGAATCACCCTCGTTGACTACCACTGCAACTCCATCTACGACGAGTACGTCAAACCGGCCGGCCAAGTCAGGGACTATCGCACATCCACAAGTGGAGTCACCGAGCAGCTCCTATCAGAGGCAAGCAAGTCGCTGCACGACGTGCACAGTGACCTCAGTGTCCTGCTGCACCCTTCGACCGTCCTCGTCGGACACTCCCTTAACAACGATCTGCGAGCACTGCGGATGAGGCATGGCAAGGTGATCGACACTGCAGTCCTGTACGAGCGCAACGGACGCAAGGTCAAGCTCAAGCAGCTGGCCTACGAGCTCTTAGATAAGGTACTCCGGTTAAGACGTAGGCGATCATTCAGAAGGGCGCCCACGACTCCTTGGAGGACTGCGTCCATACGCTGGCCCTCGCTAAACTTCACGTCGAGATCCTCCGCAGCATCAAAGGACTCCAGCCGTGCTCAGTGCTCGCCCACGCGACCGAATTAACATTAGTCGTGGTGGACGACCCTCATCGCTTCGTAACAGCTGTCTGAAAGTAGATAGGGAACGTGAACGCGGACTGGCATCACAGAGTGGTCGATGACTGCCAGTCGGCATTCGAAGCAGTCAACTCGGCCGACTATGGGTTGGTCCTGATTGGGACGGAGTGCAAGGGTTCCTGGCAAGACTACTACCGAGATCTGGAAAATGGGCTGAGTCGGCTCCATTAGGCCTTTCCGGAGGGCACGAGTACCCAATCGAGCTATTCAGCACTGATCCTAGCAGCAAGGGCGAACAGGAGGAATTCCTGCTACGTCTCGGAGAAGACTCTTGCGAAGCTTGAGTCGTATTGCCTTATGACTAGCCTGTGAGGAGCCACAGCTTCTTTAGGGCGTTTGCGAAAAGGAGATCTGACTCGCCGAGCTTCTCCACAAACTGATAGTCCTAGCTTTTCTGAGCGAAAAAGTACGAAAACATAGCCAAGGAAAGTCAGATCATTCCGATCGGCGCTCCGACATACCCATTTACCTGAATCAGTGACGGTGGTCTGATGACTGGAGCTATGACCGGCGAGCTTATCCTTGTTATGCTACCCGGTTGGAGCTGAGTCATGGGTATTGATCCGGGAATGGGGTAGCCGTGAGTGTAAATCGGGCGGATTGACGCGCCAACTTGATTGTTAATTGGAGGAAGAACGGGGCGACCGTGGGTGTAGATCGGGCGGATTGACGCACCAACATGGTTATTGATTGGAGGAAGAACCTGCATTGAATGCTGCCCGGCAGCGTACTACTGAATTCGAAGAATTGGGTACTTCCGGCCATCGAGGAGGGTTTGGGGGTCTGAGGTCTTGGCCGGCGTACTGCACCTACAGATAGCTTGACGGTTGTACGTTTCCTGACATGCTGTTTGAGATTCCGTTCACTTGAGTCATGTCTGGAATCTTTCTGAGTTCGTAGCCACTAAGATAAGGATTAGGTGGGATAGGGCCGGGTGGAATATACGGGGATGGGATTGCGTTCGACTTGTTGTATTCGTGGGAGATGGCTCCAAAGCAGCACGAATGCTTCTCGTACGGGGGTATTGCGTTCACCTTGTTATGGGACGACTCCGGATCGGTCTACTTAGCGTAAGGAATAAAAGGGTCGGGGTTGGGGGGAAAATCTGAGTGAGGGGGTGCACCCCAAGGGTTTATGTAAGTATTGGCCTGCTTCGATAATGTTTGGCATTACATGCTCTCTGATGTACTTAATCTGCTCCTCGGTGTAAGGCTGTGTTAGGCTGTAGCAGTACAATGTTCGGATAGCTTGGATAGTAGTACTTGTAGCTCTTGTCGAGCTCGTAGGTCTTCTGGCCCGAGAGCGAACCTGATCCCATGGATAAAATTATTGGATTACGCAGCTGTTTTGGCAATCGTATAACAGTTCAAGGATTGGATCGGTCTGATGCCAGCGTAGACAGCGGGAACTCACCATGGATCTTCGGTATGGGAAGGCTGAAGTATCGCTGAATACTGCCTCCATCAGCGATTAGAGCGAAGATCCTCACTATCATGCAAATCATTTATCGTCCAAAGCCTTTAGTCTTTTTGGAGGAAGGAATACTTCCCTTCGCAGTTGATTAAAGCAAAGTATCGGCAAGAAAGAGCTCAAGCGACTGCAAATTCGCTAATAAATTATCTGGAAGACTCATGATTCACTGCAAGACCTGTGAACCCAATTACAATGGAGAATCTCCTTGTTAAACTCCTCGTCCGCGCTTGAGGCCATTTTTAATTGGGAAAGGTAATTTTCAAAATGTTTCTGCCTTGAGCTCTGCTAATTCTACTCTCAAAGTTAGATCTTCAGGGCACGGACCTGCTAATTTTGGTATATTTCATTGAATACCTCTGAACAGGCCGAATTCAAGTCATCTCACCGTTGATTCCGAACAACTCAACTCGGCGTCGTCCCAACTTCCGATACTGCTCTCCCTTCAAGTATCGTCCAGTGTGTGCTGCCTTACTCACTGCATGGGTATACGGAGTTACTTATTCATTAAAAGAATTATTTGGTGGCGAAGCACGACACAGCAGGCTTCACCTAGAAGTTCTGATGGACGCAAGCAATGCAGAACGAGTTCCAACCTTCAGTCGCGTGTGTACCTCTCCGTACTCCTTCACAACGGTTACTTCATTTCAATTCTATCAACTGAATAGCTGCCAACGAACAGTTGAGTAATCCCGAGTAACTTTCAACGATCGGCAGGCATCGCCATGATCACCACCAATGCGACAATGCCTGCTAATTGCTTGCTACGATCTGCCTGCGCTCAACGGTCATTTACTTATCGATCCCTGTCTCGATTCTCTTAAAATTTCCGTCTGGTAGCAGGGTAGAGCTCCGCCAACCCGAATCCGAAGATTCTAGAACATTTTAATCGAGATAATAACCCTCGATACACCAACAAAAGATATTCATTTATTTCATCAATAAATTCAAATGGGAGGTCTGTGTGGAGGAGCTCGCCCTGCGACTTACAACCCTTATGGCTACGGCGCCCAATCAACTGGCTGCTGCGGTACTTCATCCGCCACCGGTGGATGCTGCGGATGCGGTCAACCCGCTCCAGTTTACTACCCACAGGTCCAGCAACCTGGTCTCGTCGCTTCGACTGTTGGAGCACCCGTCGAAGTCATTGAGACAGTCACAACAACTAGCCCAGGTCCTATAGTTGCTCCACCTGTCTTCGCGCCCCCTCCTATGTTTGCACCCCCACCTCCTCAGATCATCTCAGCTCCAGCTCCAATCTTCTCTCCTCCTCCCAGACCCTTGGGTGGAACTATGATCTCAGGCCCGACTATCGCTGGACCACCCATATCAGTTCCCACCGCTCACACTATTGGACTTGGCCCACCAGCACCACTCCCTCTTGGAGTTGGAGGAGTAGGAGGAGTCAGAACATCTGTCGTTAGCACCAACGTCATCGGAGGACCAGGCTTCGGAGGACCAGGCCTCGGAGGCCCTCGACCAGGTTTTGGTGGCCCAATTGGAGGCTTTGGAGGGCCTATTGGCGGACCCGTTGGCTTTGGAGGACCTATTGGCGGCCCCGTTGGCTTCGGCGGCCCGATTGGTGGACCCGTTGGCTTTGGTGGACCAGGAATCGGACTTCCAGGCGTGCCTAACACAACCCCAGCCGTCATTCGCTATTGATCAATCGATACGAACAATTCGAAATGATATTAGCAGTCAAGTTGCGAACCGCCGAATTCAAATTAAATCGGCATCTAAATTTCATCGCTGCAAAAGTACCTCCAGTTGCACAGTCAGCTTGCTCCTGAACACTCCTTCCCGATCAAATTGGTTGAAACAATATCAGTTTACTAAACTTCACTGAAGTCATTCATCGAGGTATTCAACGGAAGTGCCTGACTGGACCATCATAAGGGCAAGCTTTACAATATCCTTGCTGTCGGCGTTGATAAGCAAAGTATACGAATTGCCGCCCTGCCAATACCTGATTTAGTTTTTCATCCTATCGACTTCCATTTCCAACGGCAGCTTACAATCCAATTCGAAGGCCTAAGATAAGAGTGCTACTTACTAACTGCTTGTAGTTGTGCTCTTCGTCGGAGTGTGAATAGACTAGTTTACTGCCATACATGCCCCAGAATCCATGACCGTTCACGCTGTAATTTTGGATTGTGTAGCCTTCCACTTTTAGTTTATTTGCGAGGCAAACTCCAACACCCACAGAGCTGCTACTCAGTCGGAACTTGAATTTTTCGACGCTGTTTGCCTAGAGTGGTGGGTCAGCAAGGACAAGTTTGAAGCAGCTGGTCTTTCCTGCCAGTTGTACCTTCCGGTCAACGATTTGGATATCTTTGTGTCCCTCGCTGAATCGGATTGGGCTGGATTTCGCTTGCACTTTGTGCAACTGGGTGACCCGACTCACCAGCCGCTCCAGCATAAAGAATAGTTGATCTGTGTGTTGGCTGAACTCCTTCAATATCTCAAGTTGCTTGTTAGTCAGTTATCTGAGGATGAGCTTGGGTTAGGGAGTGCGTTCACTGTTCAGTCCTGATTGCACAATGTTGTCGATGAGTGATTGCAGCTCTGCTTGATCCTTTATGTCGAGGAGCTGCATAGAAAGTTGGTCGGCATTGATGCTCATAAAGTTCAGCTTTTTCTCCATCATGGTAAGTTCCTCTTCCATTGCCTTCTCGAGCTTCTCGAACAGGGCGTTAAGTGCTCTTCTTTGAACACTCAGGGTTTATTGCGACTTCTGCTTGGCCTGGGCAATAGTCTCATCGATCATGGTTTTGTCAGAATCGCGGGGCACCAACTGAGTGTTGGCTGCGACTTGCTTCAGAAACATCTTCAATGGTTGAGTTCTGCATAGCTGAAGAGGGTACTTATGGTTGAGGTGGGATTCATGTTGGCAGACTGCGCAGCATAGCTTCCATCGGCATGCGGCTTCCATGCAGACTGTTGTGAGAAACTAGCCTTCGTGATCGCCACCAAGGCTACATTCTGTTGGTGAGTGCTTTAAGATGGATGATGGTCGAGCCTCCATACACTTAATAATTCCGAGGCAGCCATCAAACAACCCTCAATATTCAATCGCTGCATACAAATACCCTCCTAACACAATCACGGGATGTCCTTGGCTAGATCATTCTCTTCAGTGAGACTCCACATTCCACCATCTCCGTAGACCACTCTGACCATTTCCTCTGTGAGACTGTTATGCATATAGTAGAAGTAGCCATTGTATTTGATCGGGTGCATATCGAAGATTTGTTGCAATTTGGGTCCCTTGTCACTGGCGTTTGTTTGCTTCCATCCAGATGCCATGGTTGATAATGCAATCTGTTCAGCACCCAATCGGTAGGTGAGGTCACGCGCATTAAAGACGTAGCTATTGCTCCGATCTCCATTTACGATGAGGTATTCAAAGTTGCTCAAACGGCAAGCTACTCCTCGGTTGGCGAATAGCTATCCAGCGGAGATTGTGATGAAGGGATTCTAAACAAGAGGTTTAGTTTCATAGCTGTCATTGCTTGGGTTGTATATGTCAACGATTTTGCAAGTTGGAGGAACTGCAATCTTAGCCTCCGATACTCCACCGACAATGTACAACCTATCGTTGTAAGCGAATACAAAGTGGCTGCGTCGGGGAGTCGGCAACGGCTTCAGCTTCTGCCATTTTAGTGGGTTCTTGCTTAGATCGAGTTTGTAGGCCGCATTAAGTAGTTCTTCTTCAGCGTCGCTGACGTGCCTGCAGCCTCCAAACACATACAGACAATTGTTGTGGACCACTCCGGCTGCCATGCAGATTGCTTATGGAAGGGTGGCAACATCCACTGCATTAATGTCCTACGGATACATCTCGCCAATTATTTCCTGGGAATGGATCTTTGACTTTGGTGGAGTTCCGTCAGAGCTTGCGATAACTGATTCGTTTAACTGCTTGTTGGGTGACTCCCCTTTAATCCTGATGGCCTTCGGCTTCATTTCCTTTTTAATGATCTTAGTAGGTTTCAGAGGATTAACTTCCTTCAAGGAGATCTTGAGGCATCCCATCATATTCTTAACGATCCTCTTGCTGACATCATTATTGAATTTGGGGTCTTTGGTAGTCTCGTAACGAATACGTGCACCACCCACGACATAGACACTATTACCATGTCTCAGATACACTGCTGCGTCAATCGGAGGGAACTCCGTCTTGTTGAACTTGAGGTGAAACTTACGCCAGAGTTGGTAGTAGGGATAGAACACCACCATGTAGTTAACATCTTGCATATACTCACTGTAGTGTGTCGGCGTGACAAATCCGAAAGTGAATTCGGTGGAACGCAGATCTTGGAAGTCTCGAAGAGTCACGTTGGCGGAATACAGTGCAACAGTGGAGTCACATACTGATTGAATTAGCTTTTCTCTGCCGTTCTTATTAACTCCTCCAACTGCCTCCGAGAAGTTTAGTTGTGTCGTTAGCTTCCTCACCGCTACTTTGGAGTGATTTTCTATGAATTTCCGAAGGTTTTCAGGGTTGTGGAGGTAATCGTGACTCGTGAAGAAGATGTTGCTGACTTGAGCGAGTTTGCGCGGATCCTTCAGGATTGTACAGATATTCTCCCATCCTCCCTCCATACGCCGTTTGAACCAGTACTCAATGGTACCTGTCCGTGTGAACCTTATCGTGCCTTTTTTGAACAGTTTGAAGAGCTTGTCTTATGGACACTTCTAAGTGTAGTGTTGGCGTGCCTGTGCGATATACAGCGAGAGCTCCTTATCAAGGTACAGCTTGCTAAAGCTGCGCTTGTTGGACATCCCACCGTTTTTAAAGCAGTTGATGCAATAGTAGCAGAGCTCTCCATCAGTGTCCACGAACGTGTTATTCTTCAGGTAGTCGAACAGATCATTGAGAGGCCAGATGCAGCTGGCACTCCCCACACAGCTTCTGTTACGAACCGGCAGAAACATCTCATCGCCGCTGACGGGTGCCTGCAGCTGTACGGAATAGTCGCCTGAGAACATTGCCATATTGGTGTCAACTATGCTTAGCTCGTATCGTAGCTTGTTCGGGTCAAACGTGCCCTTCTTGAGCTCCTCGCCCGGACGGTTGTTGTAATGGCTGTCTTTAGCTTGGATCATACCAGCTGCAGATATGATATACTATTATACTCCTTCGCCGGCAACGAGATTAATACAGGGCTCATACTAACACCGATCCATGCTATAATGGTATGTACAAGTTCGTAAGAAATCACATTCTCACCATTCTCAACAACTTTGAGCATGAACTGCAGCGCAGCAACCAAAGGCTGGCATTCGACAGGTTCCTCAGTGAGTACTTCCGATCGCATAAGTCGGTAGGCTCAGACGAACGCGCTGAAATTTCGGAGAAGGTGTATGCGCTGCTTCGCTACTCCATCCTCCTTGAGAGACTGGTATCTAACCCCAGGAGCTGGGAGCAAAAGCTCGAAGCTATCTTCACCAAACACTTCTATGATGTGAAGGAGAAAGATACCAGATTGCCGCTGTATCAACCATCATCTAATGCAGCTGGGTCAAGTGCTCGCAGAACAAGGAGTACGCCCATTGCCCTAACGTAGGTTGTTCGGGCTCATGGCAAAAAGGTTCGGAGACCAACGGGCTTACCAACTTAGCGAAATCATGAACCATCGAGCACCATTAACTCTGCGGGTAAATCCATTGAAGATCACTCGAGATGAGGTACTTGCATAAAGCTACCGTAGTTGATCCGAAGATGGAAGAAGGTGTCGCTCGTACCCACTGACTATTCCCCACTTGGAGTAAGGATGGTACAGAAGAAGCAATTCAACCTACTTGATACTGACGAGTTTAGGGACGGGTGGTTCGAGATCCAGGATGAAGCAAGCCAGCTAGCTGCACTGTAAGTGAAGGCACAACCAGGTGATCTTGTGATGGACTATTGTGCCGGTTCAGGAGGTAAGTCGCTAACGATTGCTCACCAGCTATAGAACCGTGGACAGATCTTCCTGCATGATCCACGCCAACGGGCAATCAGCAAGGCCAAACAGCGTATGGTACGGGCTGGAGTTCAGAATGTGCAGTTCCATGTTGATGAATCCAAGCTGGAGCAAGCCGCAAAGGGTAAAATAGACTGGCTTATCCTTGATGTGCCGTGCACGGGTACAGGTACAATCCGTCGCAACCCCGACATAAAGATGAAGTTCTCGATAGAGTGGTTACGATACCATCAGCGCATGCAATAGCAGATCGTCGAACAGTCCCTAAAATACCTCAAGCGGAACGGCAAGCTGGTGTACATCACATGCAGCATACTCAAATAAGAAAATGAGGAGCAGGTAGAGCACTTTTCGAAGAAATTTGGGCTCAAGCTTGTCGGCGATCGGGTACTATCCCTATTCCCCGAACCCGACGGAATGGACGGATTCTTTGCAGCCACGATGTCACTGTGAGCTGATGTGAACGTGTATATAGTCATCAGGTAGTTGCCTAGTTAGTGGGTTGGGTGAGCAGTAATGACTTCTTCTTGCATTGGCAGTATGGGCAAACATTCAGCAGAATGACTTGCTTATTACGTTTCCTAACGATCCGACGAGATGTGAGAAAAGCCGGACATTTTTTGCAGATCTGTCTCTTCACTTGCTTATTGCTGAATGAGTTCGGTGTTACATGCGTATGACTCTCTTTTCAGCAACT
>ERZ724509.933-NODE-933-length-11616-cov-4.184240_pt1 | contig 11616 bp, 6 predicted proteins | sample MGYA00376042_ERZ724509 | MGnify/ENA primary metagenome ERZ724509 (study PRJEB28724, sample SAMN07190887) | wastewater metagenome | isolation source: effluent of sewage treatment plant in Hong Hong | place: USA: Christiansburg, Virginia | collected 2016-03-01 ...
TATTCAGCTAGGACTAGCAACTGGTGTTGATATTGCAGCTCTCAACGATATAACAGCTGCTGATGTATGGGCTGCTGGCGTAAGAGAACTTACTGCGGGTGGTGTAACAGCTATTCAAACTGGTCTAGCAACTTCGGCATCTATTGCAGCTCTTAACAACTTGTCAGCAGCTCAAGTAAATGCTGAGGTAGACACGGCACTTGCAGACTACGATGCACCTACCAAGGCAGAGCTTGATACAGCACAGGCAAGTATTGAAGCTAACCAGGGTGTAATCAACGTTGGTGTTCAGAAGGCAAGCAAGTTGATTCCACACAATACTGATCTGTGATTTTACTTGTAGAAAATACTTGTAGAAAAATTTAGATCAATATTTACTGACAGTGGCAATTTCATTTAAAAATGTTGGAACAATTAAAGAGATCGGTTCAACTTATGCTGAACAGAATCGCTCTTTAGTTCCTATTGGAGTTAAGACTCCGCTTATACTTGATTCATCAACAAATAACATTTTTGCTATGCACACAGATGTTAGAGCTCAAGTTGCTGACAACCTACGTAACTTAGTTCAAACTAATTGGGGAGAACGTTTGGCTCTTACGGACTATGGAGCAAATCTAAGTCCACTTGTAACTGAATTCTCTTCTAAGCAAACATTTGATCAAGAGGCAATTGTAAGAATTAATACAGCAGTTGAAAAGTGGATGCCATTTTTAGAACTCATTGACTATGAGTCTACTCCAGACTTTGAAGACAATGAGTTTGTTGGAAAAATTAAGATTCAGGTTAGCTATGGAATTCCAACAATTGGAGTTACCAGAGATGTTGTTGAAGTGTCCTTGTTTGTAATCTAAGGTAATATACGTAAATGAGTTTCAATACAAAAAAAACAATTGGTCAACAAACAAGATCAAGAAAGTTTCTTAACAAAGACTTCTCTTCTTTTAAGAATGACTTGCTTGAATATGCTAGAACTTATTTTCCAAATGCCAACAAAGACTTCTCTGAGAACTCTCTTGGTGGATTGTTTCTAGACTTTGCCTCATATACAGGAGACGTTCAGTCTTTCTATCTCGACCACCAGTTTCATGAAACCGATCCAACTACAGCAGTTGAACTTGTTAACATTGAAAGACACCTTAAGAATTCAGGTGTTCCAATTGTTGGTTCAGCTCCTGCCGTAGTTTTGGAAACATTTCTAATAGAAGTTCCTGCTACAACAAGTTCTCCAGTTGTTCCAGATAGAACTGCTATTCCTGTTATTGGAGCCTCTAGTGTTCTAAAAGCAGAAAATGGAACTTACTTTGAACTTGTTGAAGATGTTAATTTTGGAGAAGTTGATGCCGACAACAACTTGATTGCAGAAGTTACAATTGGTAACCGCAACACTCAGAACGTTCCAACTACGTTTATTCTAAGCAAAAAGGGAAACTGTATTTCTGGATTTAGAACAACAGAAACTTTTTCTGTTGGAGCCTTTCAGGCATTCAAACAGTTTACTCTTAGCAGAGAAAACGTTACGGAAATAATTTCCGTAAGTGACTCTGAAAGCAATCAGTTCTATGAAGTAGAACACTTGAGTCAAGACACAGTTTTTAGAGCAATAACAAACAAAACAAACAACTCTGCACTTAACAACTTGTTTGTTGAAGACAACCTAGTAATCACTCCTGCTCCTTATAGATTTACTAAGGACTGCTCTCTAACTACCAAACTTACAACTCTTACGTTTGGTGGTGGTTCTGCTACAAGTCTTGACAATGACATTATTCCAGACCCAAGTGAATTTGCTATGCCACTTTATGGCAAAAGAAACTTCTCTAGATTTACAATAGATCCAGGCAATCTACTTCAAACGTCAACACTTGGAACCATTGTTCCAAACACTACACTTACGGTAACTTATCGTTATGGTGGAGGATTGTCTCATAACGTAATTGCAAGGTCCCTAAAAGACATTACAAGCCTTGTAATGAATTTCCCAAGCAATCCAAGTGCCAAAGTTGCTCAACTGGTAAGAAACTCTGTATCAGCTATCAATGAACAAGATGCTGGTGGAGGAGAAGACCCTCCAAGTATAATTGAACTCAAAAGTAGAATACCATCTGCTCGTGCCTCTCAGGGACGTATTGTTTCCAAACCAGACGTTCTAGCAAGAATTTACACCATGCCATCAAACTTTGGTAGAGTGTTTAGAGCAGCAGTTCATCCAAATCCAAACAATCCTCTCAGCTCCAGATTGTATGTAATATCAAGAAACTCTTCGGGTCAACTTGTTGTGTCTCCTGATGCCTTGAAACAAAACTTAGCTAGGTATCTGAACCAATTTAGAATGATATCTGATGCTCTAGATATACTTGATGCTCCTGTTATCAACGTAAGAGTAAAGTTCTCTATTGTTGTTGATCCAACCTACTCAACGAACAAGAATCTTGTTCTTCAGGCAGTTATCAAAAGACTTAGAGAATACTTTGCACAAAAGAAGATGGAACTTGACCAACCAATTGTTCTAGCAGACTTGCACAACATTATCTTCAACAACCCTGGAGTCTTGTCTGTTGGAGATGTTAGAATAGAAAACATAGTTGGTTCTCTTGGTGGGCGTACATATTCTGGAGTTCAATATGACATTGACTCCAACACTGAAAAGGGAATTGTGTTTGGTTCTCAAGGTTCCATCTTTGAAGTAAGGTATCCAGATACAGACATAATCGGGAGCAGCATATGACGAGACAATTCCGTAACATTATGACATACTTAGATTTATGCAAACGAACTACAACGGACATTCAGCTAAATCTGGTGTCTATCAAATCAGGAACTTGAACAATGGCAGAGTCTACATTGGCTCTGCCAAGTGTTTTAGAGTTAGACAAAACCAACACCTCAAATCACTTGTGAATGGAACTCACCACAACAAATTTCTTCAGAATGACTTCAACAAGTGTGGAGAAGAAGCTTTCGTTTTTGAGGTATTACAAGTCGTTGAGGGTGAACAAACAGATAGACTGTTGATTGAACAGACCAAACTTGATTTGTTGTATGATAACCAGGAAATGTGTTACAATTTCAAAAAACAAGCTAAGGCAGATAGTAGAACATGTTTCTCAAAAGATCCAGAAAAGACAAAAAAACTTATGTCTGAAAAACAGAAAGCCTTGTGGCGTGATCCTCAACACAAAGAGAAAATGTCAAAGGCTTTTGCTTTAAAACCTTCACAAAAAGGATATAAAATGAGTGAAGCGACAAGACAAAAAGTTATTGAAGCTAGAAAGCTTCAAAAGAATCACAAGTCAACAATAGGAGTGATTCAATTTGATTTAGAAGGTAACGTTGTAAAAATATTCCCATCAGTTTCTAAAGCAATTGATGAAACTAGAATAACAAATATCATCAATGTCTGTCGCGGAAAAAGACAAACTGCTGGGAACTATTATTGGAGATATAGTTCAGAACTTGACAAATCAAACATTAATGAAATCAAAGCACAAATAAATCAAAACAAACAATTACCACACAAAAACTCTAGAAAAATAATGAAGTTTACTTTAAATGGTGAATATGTTTGTACATATGATTCAATAACAGCTGCGTGTAATGCACATGAAAGGCTTCAACGTTCTTCAATCAATAAAGTTATCAAAGGTATAATTAAACAAGCCTGTGGATACAAGTGGTCTTACGTGGAGAATGAATAATGTATAGAATTCTATCAGCATCAAAAGATAGCTATATCACTAACAAGTATGTTGGTGGTGAACGTTGTGAAACATCTAACGTAGGACAAGCTGGTACTCTTGACTTATATAAGCTTTATGATGAAACAACAATTGTTGGAGTTACATCAAGCATAGTTGAAATGTCAAGGTTGTTAGTAAAAGTTGACTACTCAAGTCTATCAACTTTTGACTACTCTAATCCAAGTTTCTCTTGTTTTCTACACTTGAAGGATGTTTACGGAGGACAAACAACTCCATCAAACTTCACCATTGAAATGTTTCCTTTGTCAAAGTCATTTGATGAAGGTCGAGGTTCTGACGTAGTTGGACTGCGTGACGTCGATACATGCAACTGGTTAAGTGCATCAGCTACAACTCCTTGGGTAAGTCCAGGAGCAGGAGCTACTGGTTCTCTTGGTGGAACTCTGGATGCTCTTACAGATGTTGGTTTGTTCAAACAAACATTTGAACGTGGTGATGAGGACTTGCTCATTGATATTACAAGTCATGTTTCTGCTTCACTAGCTGGAATTATTCAAAACCATGGTTTCAGAATTGGATTGTCTTCATCTTTGGAAGAAGACACAAATACCTATTTTGTTAAACGTTTTGGATCTAAACAAGCATATGATAAGCACTTACAACCAAGACTTGTAGTTAAGACTTCTTCTGACATTCTAGAAGACTCAATGGGTTTTCCTTTATTCAACGTTTCTCAGAGCTTGTTTGTATATAATCAAGTAAATGGAGTTTACTCAAACTTCATTTCTGGTTCCACAAGTCTTATTGGACAAGATTGTTTGTTGCTTAAGCTTGAAGCTTCAAAGAGCTTTACATATACAACTTCATCTTGGTCTACAAGTCACAGTGCATCTATCAACCACCTGACTAGGTCTGTAGCTTCGTGGTCCACACAGTATTCTGGTTCTCAGGTTACATCTAGCTTTGGTGTTGGAATTCCTGGAACATACAAGTCAGACATGTTTGTGTCTACCTTTGACTCTAGTTTGAGAGACTACTTGTCTGGTTCCACAGATTTGGAACTTAAAGTTACTTGGACAAGTTTGGATAGTTCTGTTGTTTATGCCGAGGACTGGGCATACTTTAACAATCTTCAAGGAGGTTTTGGAAACATTCAACCAAAGAACTGGGTTATCAACATAACAAATCTACAACAAACGTATTCAAAGAACGTAACAACTCCAGCAAGACTTAGATTGTTTATACAGAATTACGACCTAACGAATGCACTAACTAAACTTCCTTCAAGAACTCCATCTCAGATTGTTAAGAACATGAAGTGGAGACTTATTGAAGCCTACACAAAGAAAGTTGTAATACCATTTGATCCTTGTACAAGACTGTCATTTGACAGAGATGGAATGTACTTCGATATTTGGACCAGCGATCTAGACTTGAATCAAGTTTATCAGATAGACTTTCTAAATGATGTTGACAACTCATTGACTCCAAGCGAACAAACTCTTTTCCAGAACAGTGCATTCAAATTCAAGATAGTAAACTAATATGGTAAATTCTAGAAATAACACAACAAACCTTTCAAACAATTCATCTGCATTGTTTGAGCCTTCTATTGTTAGAAGTGTTAGAGAAGGTTCATCTGGAATAACCATTTATGAAACTCAAGATGGAACAATCACAAATGATTCTAGTCTTGGAGTTTCTAGTTCATTCAAGTATGATGCTCAGGGCAATGGAATCAAAAACACTCAACAACTAAAAGTTGACTGGTCTGACTTTGCCAACCACACATTCTTCAACTCTGCTCAGGTTAAAACAAACGTTGCTTTCCAAAAGGTTCTAAATGAATTTCCATTTGATGGAACAAAACAAAAGGTAGAATTGTTTTTGGATGGACTAACTGGATTTGAACGTTATGTCTATAATGAATTCCCAAAGAACAAGGATTACTTGATATTCTCTGGAACTCAACCAGGAGAAACCTTTGGTGGAACATATGTTCTTACTCAAGATGCTGCTGGTGCTGCATATCCAGATGCCTCTGTAAAAGTAACTGGAGAGTCGTTTCTAGATCCTGGATATAGTTCAATGACTCTTGAGTATTATTGTTATCTGTCAGAGTCAGCAAACAACACAGAAATAATTGCTGATAAGCACGTAGACGCCAACGGATTCTGTGTAGGTATAAGTTCCTCTGTAGACACTACACAGGCTCAGATGAGCTTTTACGCAATGTCTGGAAGTGTTTCTGACTCCTTGTCTCTTACGGTTTCAAAGGGAGAGTGGAATCACGTTGCTTGGGTTTGGGATAGGAACGCTTCTGTAAACAAAATATTTGGATATGTTAACTCTGTTCTTGTTGCAAGTTCTTCAAATCAAGTTGAAATGGATTATGTTTCAACTAATGGAACAAATCTTCTAATTGGTTCTGGATCTAGCATTTCACCATTTGGAGTTACTCCAGATGCTACGTTCTCTGGATATCTTGATGAATTTAGACTTTGGCATGACGTTAGAAGCCAAACGGAAATAGAGCAATATCAACAAAAGGTTATATTTTCTGATGACTCTAAGTTGAAGTTGTATTATCGATTTGATGAACCTGTTGATGTAAATTCAAATATTGTTATTGACTACTCTAGTAATTCACTTCATGGAAGACTAAGTTCTGGTGGAGTTACTTTGGGTGTTAGAAACATTGACAAGAGCATTTCACATCCAGACAATCCAATGGTATATCAGAAATTGATATACTCTCCTATCCTGTTTCCAGATTCAACCGAAGTTTTTGAACTTCAAAATGACTTTCTTGTTGATGCTGTTGCTTATGACAAGATCAACCCTAACTTGATTACGAGACTAATTCCACCTCACTATCTTGTTGAAGGACAAGAAAACGATGGACTTGATACTGAAGAGGGTGAAATTGTATCTTACACAGAAGGTGGACAAGAACCTAGAAGTGCAAGACTTGGAGGAACACAAACTCTTTTGCTTATGTTATATACATGGGCTAAGTTCTTTGATGAAATCAAGTTGTATACTCAAGCTTTTTCAAACCTTGACTATGTTGACTACAACGAAACAGATACAGTTCCAGATGAATTTCTTCAAGACATGGCTGGACGATATGGACTAACACTTCCTCCGTTGTTTCAAGGAAGTAGTATTGAACAGTTTGTTGAAGCAGAGAACATTGACAACATTGTTTCTACGAATGCACTATCTCTACAAAATGTTCAGAACCAGATTTGGCGTCGTATCCTAATCAACATGCAAGACTTCATGAAGTCCAAGGGAACTCTTCATTCAGTTAAGAGCTTTATTAGAACCATTGGAATTGACCCTGACTCTACATTTAGAATTAGAGAATATGGTGGACCAAACAAACAACCTCTAACTTATGTTAGAGAAACCAAAACGGAAGTTGCTTCTATGCTCAACTTCGTTTCTGGTGGATATATTCAAAGTCCATTCTTAGTTTCTGATGTAAGTAAAACCGAACCAGGTTGGCCTTACAATAGCAACATAAACCAGAACGACCAATCCCTCACATCTGGCTCTTTCACTTATGAGGGCATTTATAAGTTCAATCCTAATCTATCAGTCGGAGTTAGCCAGTCTCTTATCAGACTTAGAACTCGTGGAACATTTCCACTTTTGCAAAGTAACGTTGTTGCTACTAAGGGTGGTAACATAAGTCTATACACGAGAAATGGACGATATGGTACATATCCATATCAGGAAATGTTAGAGTTGGCTCTAACTGGAGCAGATATATTTGATGGTTCTCCTTGGTATGTTTCGTTTGGTAGACAACGCAGCGACGATCCTTCGTTGAATGTTTCAAGTGACAACGTTTCATCATCATACTTCCTGAGAGTTGCCAAAGCAGAAAACGGTGAGATTGTTGAGTCTTATACCACTTCAAGTTTCTATCTGGAAACTGCTCCTGGTGGCAGACCAAACATGCTTGAAACATACTTTGCTTCAACTCAAGCTTCTTCCTCTTATATAGAAATTGGTTTTAGTTTAATCAGTCAACCTAGTGGTTTGAGTACAGCGTATGGAAGCGCCCTAAACTTCCCTGATCAAGTTCCAGATGATGCAAGGTTTACTGACTTCAGTGGTAAGGTTGGACAAATTAGATTTTGGTCAAAGTATTTGAACTCATCAGAGTGGACAGAACATGTACGAAACTTCAAGTCTGTAGGAGTTCAAAAGCCAACCGCAAACTTCAACTTTGTTTCAACGGCAACTGGATCATTTGAAAGACTTAGACTTGATTGTTCAACGGATCAAATTGTAACTCAGTCAAATAGCTCTGGAGAAATTTTACTAACAGACTTTTCACAAAATGACTTTCAAATGTCTGGTTCAAACTTTGCTAATGACTATCAAGTAATTGACCCACAACGCTTTTACTTCAGTTACATTTCACCAAAGTTTGATGAAGGCTCGACAGTAAACAAGATTAGAATAAGAGGATTTCAAGACTACAACAAGGTTTTGGAATCACCATGTGCTGAATCTGCTCCTGTATACGATATTCCAAAGTCCGAGGAGCCAACAGACAACGAACGTTTCTCAATTGACTTCTCTGTAGTAGACGCTCTCAATGAAGATATCATGACGATCTTTTCTACACTAGATGAACTTGATAACATCATTGGAAACCCTGAACTAATGTTCTCATCTGACTATCCAGGACTTGAAAATCTTAGGGAAATTTATTTCAACAAACTAACTGGTCAAATGAACATCAAGGGTTTCTTTGAATTCTTCAAGTGGTTCGACACCAACATCGGAACATTTGTTTCTCAGCTTCTACCAAGAAAGACAAAGTTCTTGGGTACAAACTTTGTTATATCTTCACATGCTCTTGAAAGACCAAAGGTACAATATAACTTTGAAGATATTTATCTTGGAGACTCGAATAGAGATGCATTGAAAGATACAATCTTATTGCAACTACTTCAAGGTGAATTTTCTAGGTATTAATACATGTCTACACAATGTGAAAACGAAGACAATCTAAGTTCTACTCCATTCAACGATACAGATGAACCAAGAGTTCAACAACATATCATTGGATTTGATCTTGCTGAACAAGGAATGGACACTAGAGCAATTGACCCTTATCGTCAAGGAGTTTCAATTAGAACAGCAAAACATCGTTTTGCTGGTATGCAACCTAAGATTGGTACAGATAGTCCATGTCACTATGCAAAGGTAGTTACTTATGGACAAACGTTAAGCTTTACACAGTTTCAAGATGATGTTAAGTTCACCGACAAGATCGGAGTATTTGATACTGTTGGTTACATGAACAATCCTATTGCTTATGAACCAATTATATTCAATGATGGACTTCAAGAGAACATAGAAGCTCAAATGGAACCTTTGACAATACCATCAAAGATGAGCAACATGTCAGATTCTGGACCATATGTTCAAAGAGCATTTCATGGAAACATTGAAGATGGAAACGAGTCTGTTCATCTTGGAAAAGGAAACCACAGAATTGAACAATTCATTTCCTATAAAGACTCTAGAATAAAGGATTTTTTCCTTGATGAAGGTGAACTAAACATTGGGTCAGGAAGTCCTTCGGAATCTATTCACGTAGATGGATTTGTTTGCTTTTCCGAAAAAATTATTGTTCCATTCAACGACCTAGAAGATGAAGAAATTGTAAAACAGATTCAAACAACAAATGCTGAAATGATTGCTGTACTAAAGTCTTTGGACTATGACCTAAGTGAAGACATCAGAGGTTCTTTTACTAGAAAGTCAGCAACAGCTGGAGTAAGTTCTTATGGACCACAAGCTGCAAGATACGGAACTGATTCTATTGCTTATGCAAACTTAGTTCGTGGAAGCTAATACTTGGCTTAGAATCAAACAAAGAAATTGATTCATTGAATATTTAGCAGAGTGGCAAGAATAAATAAAAATTCAAGACTTAAAGGTCTTCCTCCAAAAATTCAACTATTTGAATCTGATTCTGTGTCATCACAAGGAAACGGTTCAATTCCTTGGAGTGATCAAAACACAATTGTCTTCAATGAAAGACAAGATGTAAACTATGGTTCAAAGTTAGATGCCTCAAGCCAGTTTTTAACTTCGGAACTTTCATCATCTTTAAGTTCTACTGGAAAAATTATAGCTGGAGTGTCTGATACATGGACTATCCAATCAGGCTTGTCTAGTAGACTAACGACTACACTAGAACCATATAAAGATAGTGGTAATCCAGCAGTTGATGGACTAAGCAACGAAGACTCGTTCTTTAGTAGTGGTAATACAGAAGGATTTACTCAACCACTTTGGTCTAAAAAGAAAATTGAGATTGACATTGGTTCTAAACCATGTTCATTCAAGATGGTTATATCTCAAAGCAACAATGCAGATACTGTTGCAGGAACTGATCCAACCTATGACAATGGAACTACTCCAGGATATGTTTCTGGGTCTTCTTATCCAATGGCTTACTATAACTTTGATACAAAAGTCTGGGAAGGAATTGGAACTGGATATGCCTTACAAAGCAACAACATTACAAGAGGAGCTTTGGCAGGAACTAGTATTCTACCTCAAAACATGGCATGGCAGGATGCGGTAGAGTTTCTTACGGTTGGATTTTGTCCAGGAATTTTGAACCTAAAGGCTCAAATAACAAATGCTCTAACTTCATCAACTCCTCAGCAGGTTGACTATGCAGAATACTTTCTTTCTCTAGACCCTCCAAGGAAAGACATTGTTAACCAAAAGTTAGCTGGACATGTAACAGACAACTATGGTTTTCCATATGCTGCCAAGTTTCATGCAACCAGTTCTCAATTGTTGAACATGTCAGATTATATAAGTCAACCATTTCTTCTAGAGAAGATTGTGTTGGATATTAGTGGAGCACAGTTTACTATGTTTGACAGCGTAGATCCAGGCGGATACTACAGTCTAACAAGCTCAGTTCTTCCAGCCGTTGTAAACAATTTCTTCATTTTAAATCAAAGAAGAAATTCTAGCTATTCATTTAGACCAGAAAACTACAATGAATCTGTTGCAAATAGTTTACAGTTTACTATTCCAAGACAACAACGACTTACTGCTGGGGCGTCTGAAACTTATGTGAACACAGTTCGTGACCTTGTCACCTATGGAGGAATTACATCCTATACAAACGATATAGCAGATAGACAAACAGAGGTCATTCCATTTTTCACAGACTTAACACAGATCTCTGCAAAGCAAGCTGCTTTAGCAGCTCAAACTGCTGGAGCAGAAGTAGGTTGTCCGTTGTTTGGAGTTTATACTACTGCTACTTCAACAGCTGCTTTGACTTCAAGTTTTGATATTCTAGGTAATATCTCAAGAGATTTAAACATCTATGTTTCTTCTTCTATTTCTTCAAGCCTTGCTGAAATGTCTTGGACATCAAACATCAAAGCTAATATTCCTGTAGTTAGTTTTAATAGAACTAGTTTCTTTGATACAAATTCTATTCTATCTCTTGGCAACACATCAAACATCTCTAGTTTTTGGAATGGATTTGAAGGTGGAACCAATGGACTAAGTTTCAGAAGTTTTGTAAACAGAAGACAAAAATCTGATTTAGGAAGTGTTGCTTTCATTGATGCAGGAGGATCGGCTGTTGTTGGAGTATCTACTTTCTTTGAACAAAGATTTGCAAAAGATTTTTCAAAAAAAAGTGACTTTGTTGGAAACATAATGTTTAAAGAAAAGCCATTGATTTATGAGAATCCTTATTTGTTGTTGCCAACAGATCAATTAGTGTTTGGATGGCAACTTCCAACTCCTCAATATATTTCAGACTTTGCTTCTACGATTGCTCCGGTGATAAGCAGAGGACATCACAACGTTTGGGGAGCTATGTCTATACCTCCAACTGCAA
>ERZ724509.934-NODE-934-length-11603-cov-4.877641_pt1 | contig 11603 bp, 21 predicted proteins | sample MGYA00376042_ERZ724509 | MGnify/ENA primary metagenome ERZ724509 (study PRJEB28724, sample SAMN07190887) | wastewater metagenome | isolation source: effluent of sewage treatment plant in Hong Hong | place: USA: Christiansburg, Virginia | collected 2016-03-01 ...
TCTTGGCATAAGAATTTGTCTCTTGTGTAAACCTGTAATCTCCAGGTTTCATATTGAATAGTGCTTCGAAAAATTTGAGCTAGCGAAGTTCTTCCACCTTTCCAATTTGGATTATTTTCACCAGCAAGCTTTGAATTAGGCTTTCCTTTGTTTGCTAAGCTTAGCTTTTCTTTTGTGGAAGCTGATTTTTCTTTGCCAAAGTTTGGAGATAGTTCTCCAACTGTTCCATACATTGGATTGTTTTTACCAGAAACATCTGCGTGGTTTTCTGATATTTTTCTACGAGATTCAAGAGAATGCTTTACGCCACGCCTACGATATCCGTTTTTTGTTTTAAGCCTAACTGTTTCAGAATACGTTCTTGTTGGTATGTTATGTTTTTTAAGCCAGTAACGAATTGTCACAGGGTTAATGTCACATAGCGTTGCTATTTGTGGCGATGACAACCCTTCTGTTTCATATTTTACTCTTAGCCATTCACTGTCTTTATAGTGTTCCATGACACTAAGTATACACTAGAAAGCTCGCGATCCGTGCCTCACTAGGAGAATGGTGTTATCAGGAACCCAGGACTTTGGACCTGTGTATAGTGTGTGAAGTAGGTTAGTCATTGTCATTCTTTCTTAGACGACGAGCTTTTGGATGCTGTCAGCATCAATATATAATCCAAGCTTTGATCCAGCTTGTGGATGGTCCTCGACTCGATACTCAAAATCAATATCGATGCCATCAGCAACTAGCTGATAGCTCTCAACAGTCTCACGAACAATGAGACTAACTCCGTGCCGTTGAAGAAGGTCAGCAAACTCAGTAAAAAATGCAGTGCGTCGATCCATGTTATTAGTCTTCTTTCTACGAAAACAAAGGTTCAAACCTTGGTGAACCACCGAAGCTCGTTTTCTGGTAACTCAGTCACAACGAAAGCTCCACCAGCCACGAGAAGCTGTAGACAAGTAAGTAATGGTTCCAACGTCACCAACCGCAGGGTTTCCAAGGACTTCATGTCCAGTGAGGAAGTGTGTAACTCCTGACACTGTCACAATTCGATACTTGTAACCGTTGTCACTACAGGGAGTCTCAAAAATCTTTGCTGCAATCTTCATGGTTTAATTCCTTAGAACGAAAAGTCAAAGTAGTGGTCACGAACACCAATAACCACAATGTACTGATCCTTTAGAGGAGTGCCCTTGCAGTGCCACTTGCCATTCTTGCGCAAGGTGAAAGTTTCCTCACGTCCGTGTTCATCAGGCGAAAACTCATAAGTCTGAATTTCGCTCATTCCGTTTGTATCCGTTCGCTTGGCATGGTCACGACGAGTAGTGATTCTCGTTTTCGACTTAGACACTTCGATAACGGTTGCTGCATATCGGTCTGTATAACCAAGAACCGTTGCACCATCACCAACAGAGATTTTCGATTCAGTCATAATGTTCACAGACTTGCTAGAAGGATTAGAACGCCGACTTGGCTAAGTGTAAAGATTACTGCGATGGTAACAAAACCTAGCCAAGTCTTGGTCCTGGGTTCACGAAAACTACTAAGAAAACTTCGATTTGTAGAATTCGGAGGATAGTATCCCTTCAACGGAACGAGAAGAGACTCTAGTTCGTATCGAGCACGATCTTTGTCAGACTGTTCTGGAACCAAGACTGGTTCAACCTTCTTTGGTTTTGGAGCATACTTACTCTTTAGCTCAGCAAGCTCACTCTGAGTCTTTTCTAGTTCAGCTTTCAGCCTAAGAATCTCTGCTTCGGTATGGTTACGATAGGTCATGTCTCAAACCTTCTCTTCAAAAGTATGACAGTCGCAATACTTGCAACCAACAGGAGCATTGTCATCATAGCTGTCAAAATGACGGTAGTATGGATGTCCACACTTGCAAAGTCGGTCATCGCCATAACTCGGATTGTACTTGATGACTTCAATAACCTCGATCAGATATGGCTTTTCGTCATTTGTCATGAGGTTCACCAAAACTTGCAAATGAAGTGATAAGCAACGTACACGATTGCGCAATTAAGAGGAATCACGACGCCAAAAAACATAACGACAACCAAAAGCTCAACCAAAGTGTAACCGCTAGTATTCTTCTTCATTGTCTTTCCTGCCTCTCTATTCCTTAAATATAACATATTACCGGGCTTGTTTAAACCCAATATGGCATATTTCTTACGTGGCAAAAAAGCTAATGATTACACAAGGTTATGCTTTAGGTGCTTGATAGCATCAGGAAAGCTCATGTATTGAGTGAAGCGTTCGCTAGGTCGGTTACACTCTGCTTCATTACGAACAAGTTCACTGCCATGAAAGTAATACTCTACGCAGTGGACACCAGAACCATAGGAGGCTCCGTTGTTTAGCTTCCAAGTGCCATAACTATCTTGAAGCTTTCCTTGTTCCGTAAGTTCCGCCAACAATGTCATGAGTTGTAGCTCTTTCAGCTTGTCTTGCCTCAAACATGTTCATGTCAAAGCTTTCTGTAAAGTTTTAGTAAGACTCCATTGGAGTCTGTAACTCCAAGACCACTTAACAAGTCTTCTTTATACTTCATATCCTTTTCATCGAACTCGTTTAGTTCTTTCATTGGAAAGACATCACGTAAGTCCTCTAGAAGAAGTTTATGAACTTCCTCACAAGATCTGGGCAATGCAGGAATCATACAATCACAGGCAAAACCATCTTCAAAACAGATGTAAGAATACCAAATAAGTCCAGTCCAACTACGTTGCCATATAATCTCTTTAAATATATGATTTTCGTAATCACAGGAACTTACAATATCTCCAGGTTTCAAAGTTGCAAGTCGAATGATTTTCTTTAATTTCTTGGCGTTTGCTTCTTTGTAGAGCGATGTTTTGTTGTTTTTCAACCACAACTTTGGAGCACCGGCTTTTTTCAAAGCCAGAGCTGCCTGCTTTCGCAGTGCATGATTACCCATTGTGAGAGTAAACCCAATCTCTTAGAACGACAGGATCAAATGGTTGAGTCTGCAATTCTTTTCCTGTTGGTGCATCATTAAGCTTAACAACCCAATGAAACGGAGCAAAGCCAAGATTCTTTACATCTTGCTTCCACTGATTGTTTTCTTCGATTGCAAGGTCAGCAAACTTTCTGGCAGACTCGAAGTCCTTACGACCAAGTTGTTCAACTGCTCGATACATCTGCCACCATCCTGGTGGAAATGGCATTGTTCTTGACCACATACGATCAACAGGAAATGGTAGTTGCTTTGGAGTTTGTTGATTGTTTGACATAACACATTATACCAAATAAATTCAACGGTTTATACCGTATTTCAACTGTCGAAAAAGAAGCAGATTCTCATGTCTTCTGGCTTTCCAAGAGAACAAATTCCTGGAAGCCAAGTAGAAGTGAAATGTAGAGTATTCGGAATCAGGTCCACGTTACTCCAGTGTTCGTAGTCAAGGATTTCTCTAACTGTCAGGTAAGAGTGACTATGTCCATCTTCTCCATAGTTCCTAGTTAAACGTTTATACTCTTTACTAGAGTCTTCTGGAATTCCTTTTGGTTCAGAAATAGGAGTAACTCCATTCCTAAAGTTTCTTACTCCAGCAAAAATTGAAAACAAGATATAGTTTCTATGTTCTAGATCTAAATCAATATCTTCTGGGATTTCTGAATCTTCGAACTTTACCCAACGATCTTTGTATGTTTTGTTGCGTCGCTCAATAACGACGTGAATGTCAGTACCCATTTCGGTTCTCTACTTTCAATACCAAGAGTGAACTACGGCAAATGTTTCAATTTTATTCTTGCACTTAGGAAAATTGTCTTTGATAAAGGCTTCGATAGCAAGTGGATTGGTTGCAAACACCGCAAGGTCACATTCGCCAATGTTTGAACACTTGCTTTCGTTCACGGTGTGAACATGTCCATGTTGCTCATGGACCCACGTATAACAAAGAATGGATGAAGGTTCATCTGGATGTTCACTTGTTCGAGTCCAACCATTAATGGTAGTTGGAGCACAAACCAGATTTCCTTCTTCGTCTTCGTCTGACCACTCTGGTTCAATAAACCACTTGTTTGAAGTTGGTTCAAGTTCCTCAAAGTCTCCGAAGTCCGTTTCAAGTAGATGACGAACAATGAATGGAACAACTGATGTGCTTATGTTATGACTCATTTTACTTCTTTCTGATTTACTTCGACTTCGATAAATTCAATATCTTTGAATCCAAATAGATTTAGTCTGTTCATTTGCAACCTGACACGATCTGGTTGTGGTGGTTCATAGTTGTGCGCCAGCCGTGCCATAAAGTTTAATTCTTCTGCAATTGCATCTTCAACAGAATCATGAAATTCAAATCCTTCTGGACACCAGACAACAGAATTAATGAACTTGCCAACGACATTTTGGTCAAGTGCATCTACGATTTTTACAATGAGAAGTTTCATTTGATAAAGAAAGGGTTATAAGTCTGACCCTGGTACTTGTGTGCGTTGCGCTTGTGAAGGTCACAAAGCTTCTTAAACTTCTTTTGCAAGAAAGCATTGATTTCACCACTGTTCACAACACAGTCCTGAAAGTATGCAAGCTCATCGTAGGTGCAACCGAAGTTCTCTTCGTCTGTACTCATGTCCAGAAGGTCACCAACAGGCGCTCGATCAATAATACTCTGAGGAACATCAAGCCACTTAGCTGCCTGAATAACCTGACACTTACTCCAGTCTGTAATAACCTGAATGTCAACCACCATGTCCGAGTTCTTACCAAACCAACCAGCATACTCAAACTCATCACGATTGGTAGTTCCACACGTTACTGCCATGTTCCTACTCTGTTGTGCATAGGTGAACAACATTTGGTAACGCAGGGCATACGATGCTTGAGCACGTACTTGGTCACTTACTGCACTTGTATCTTCAAACATCGTTTCTAGCAAGGCATTGAAACCCTTGGTTGCATCGATGGTCTTGAAGTAAATTGGATCAAAACGATAGAATGCCTTAGCTAGATCGTCAACATACTTCTGTTCAAAGATATCCTTGTAGAGTCCGAAGTTGATTGTATAGGCATCTACGTCTACTCTACAACGTGCAAGTAGTCCAAGAACCACAGCCGAGTCAATGCCACCACTCACACCAAGAACAACCTTCTTGATGCCAGCCTGTTCGAAGTATCTACTCATGTGAATAGTCTTCCAAGCAAGACGTTCTGGCATTCCTTCAAGAAGCTTTTCCTTATGAAGAAGTGCAGCAGCAGTTAGCTTGTTCTGATTGTTTGGAAGAGTCACAATAAACCTCAAATATGCTTGAAGAGAAGGTCACCACGACAGATGATTCTAGTCTGGTTATTATCCGTAAAGGGAAGAACGGTATGACACAACGTATGAGGAAACACAAGGATTTTCATTGTCTGCGGCATGATTTTGATATAACACTCTGCATCAGTTGCCTGACGACTCCAGTCCGTGTTGCCACCCTCAAACTCTGTTCCCTTTGGCTCTACAAAGGCAAACTCACCACTCTTACACTCTGTGAAGTAAACCACTAGCGAATACTTGGTTACAGCACCATTGTACTCATAAGTGTAGTCCGAATCATAGTGAGGAAAGTGCTCACCACCAGTCTTGTATTGCATGAAACGGAAATACTGACTGACATTCAGCAACTCCATCCACTTACCGTTCTCATCCTGAATGATGTCAACAGCCGACCGACCCTTGATCATGTTGGTCAGAATATCTGCAAGATCATAATTCATGGTACAGAAGCGTTCCGAACCAGCAGTGTTTGCATAGGCTCCAGCTCCATCCTTGAGTCCCGAAACGCTGACAGGATAGATGTGATCCTTGTTTCGATCAAAGCAATCACGAAGGTTTCGTTTTACGTCGTCTCGAAATACTGGACTAGAAGCTTTCAAACACTGAAACTCAAAAATTCCCTTACCATGCGACACGATTACATAATCATCCGAACTAAGTCCATTCAACGAACGGAAGTATAGTGGAACCATAGCAGTCACATTGGGACTTGGAATCTCCAACATCAACTTGGTAGTCATTTTCTGTATCTCTCAATCTTCTGTAGTTCAATTCTAAAGTTCTGAAAGTTTTTGTGATCTTCGTATGTGAAGGCTCTCATCGAGCACCTACTAGAAATGTCAACGTATGGGTACTGCCACTTGGCTGTATAGAATCCCGCAATATCTAGAAGTTCGCACTTATTAAGACAACCCGAAAAGTCAAAAACAGCAAAGAGTTGCCCACCTTGACTCTCAATAAAGTCTCGTGTTCCACCAGAGAACACGTCACTATCCAAAACCTTTAGACCCTTGAAGTTACCACGACTAATGTGTCCATCACCAGACGACAAAGGATTTTCAAACCTTCTGTGAGTGCTAATGTATGGCAAGAAGTCGGTGTAGTCCTTGCAGATGGTTACATCAAAATTATGGTCTTTGTGAAGATTCTTGGCTACTTCAATCTCATCCGAGATAAGCTGACACGCAATCAGATTATACTGGTCTGCAAAGAACTTCTTGAAGAGTTCAAACTGCTCAACGTTGTCACACCTAAGCAACAAGTCTTTCTTGGCTACCTTCGTCACTTCTGCTTTTCTGATAAGTGCCGAAGAACTTGCACCAGTGGTGTCGTCAACATAAATAACGTCAATCTGATTTGTCTTGGCAACAAGGTCTGCGAAATATTTTCTATCCTTACCACAGACAATTCGAGGAACGTGAACAAGGTCATTCCACTTAAAACCTTGACGTGTTACAAAGTCATGAATCAAGTCAGTGAAATTGTAGTCAAGTGTAAAGTTCAACATTGGATTCAAGTCAATGACTACGTTTCCCTTTACGTCTGCCAACATTTTTGTAATACGGTCGTAACGATACTTGTTGGTAGCGAACAAGCTATCAGGACCATATTTGCCAGTCGTGTAATCTGTATTCGCAGGAGAAACGACAACTAGGTAGTTGTCACCAGCGATAGCCTTACAAGCTTCAATGGTCTGATTGACAACATCAAGGTGTCCAATGTGAAACTCTGCGAAGCATCCTGGAAAGTATGCAATGAGAGTTTCACTGTCAATGCTAAACCTTTCTGGGATTCCACATCGTGCCATATAACTGACTTCGGAATCGAGAGGTTTAAATGTCTCAGGAGTTTCAAACCAACCTACCGCACCAAGCTCATCCTTCGACAAACTTGTGCTCAAATCTGAGTATATGAAGGACTTGTTCACATATCTATTATAGCAAATTTAACTGCTATTTTACACCAGTTTCAGAAAAACATCCCTAATCAAACTAGGTCCATCTGGCGATCAGCCAGCTTGTTGCGACGACGACCATAGCGATTCACGTAACGCTTGGCGTTACGCTTGCTTCGCGTGTTCTTCGGACGACAACAAGGACAATTCAGTCCACCAACGCCAACCTTCTTACACTGCTTGGTTTCGATGTTCGTCATGTTTCTCTCACTTCCTATTCATTAAATATAACATATTTGGGTCAATGTTTAAACCCAATATGCAATATTTTTTGAGCCTTGTTTTCAAGGCTTTTTAGGTAAGTATGCTAGAGCACGTCCAGATCCAAGTCACCAGGATCCAGGAAAACCTCTAGAACCGTCACATGCTCACGAAAGTGCTTCTTGTTGAAGGTTTCGTGGGCTAAAGGCTCAGACTCCGCAAGGATCGTCTCCCACTTGACCTTACCCACAGAATCCTTGTAGTGAAACTCATAAACGTTAGACATGATTGAATCTTTCTTGAAATTATTGTGAGGGCGTTTTTGATATTGATCTGACGATTTCAGTCCTGATACCAGGACACATCAAGACGCGCGGGGTGATCCGTGATTTCCATCTGCGCATAGCTCGTCTTATTCTGCCACTTGTTCAGAAGCAGTAGAGCCTGATACCAATCTGGAACCCTTCCATTAGGGCGTCGAACAAGTCGAATGGAATTCGTGAACGGCACACCATCCCAATCGGTTTCGTGATAAACCAGAATGTCGATGTTCAGTGCAGCAAAATTTGCCGCAAACTCGTCTACCTGTGCAACATTATCCAACAGACAAAGGTAAAGTCGATCGGTTCCCTTTAGAGTATTGTCGGTCAAGTCAGCAACGCGAGTCTTTTCGGTCCTTCGGCTACCACCGAAAGGAGTCCAACGCATTCCAACAAGCTGCAAGTCAACATCACGCACTGCTGCTTGTCGGCGCCAGTCTTCAAGTCTATACCAAGCATTCTTGACAAGAGGAGAATACTGACTGACATTAGGACGACTGTTAATGTTGCTAGGAGGCATTTTACTTTGAATCCTTCAAAAGAGTGTAGTTGAAAACCACAATGTTTCGGAACTTTGAAGCTTGAATGGCTTTGTCATCAAGGGCTCGGAGAGCCTCCACCAGATTGACGGGGTAACCGTTTCGCGTCGTTTCCATTCATCAAATATAACATATTCACCTCCACCTTTAAACCATTTAGAGAATTTTTTTGAGTTATTCAACCTCTTGAAATCATTAGGTTTTTTGGCAAGTACCAGAAAGGACTTCACATTTTGGGGAAAATATGATATGCTGGTAGGTGAAAGAGAGTCTCATTTTGACCAAGAAGAAATCCGCCGGTACTGGAATTGGAGTTGTATGCTTCATTACGAATCCTGACAGGACACGATTCCTGATCCAAAGGAAGGATGGATCGTATCCATATACGAAGCAACACAGAACGGTGTGTCTCTTTGGTGGACATGTAGAAGCATCAGAAACGCCTCTAGCTGCCATTCTAAGGGAGTTAGAGGAAGAGGTTTGCTACCAGCCTATCCTTGACCTTGCGAAGGCTAATTTGGCTTATAGCATATTAAAGTTGTCATTGCCTTCGCAAAACAATCCTGGAACCAATTTTGTTTTGTGTGCCTATGAGTTGACCGTACCAGACGACGTATTTTCAGGTTTGGAGAAGGTTTTGTATTCTCCTGGGATTATCTGTGAAGGTTATGGAGAGATTGTGACACGAGACTACTTGAAGTTTCTTGTAGACTTTCATCCAGATGACTTTTTCTCTACGTTGTCAAAAGCTTTTGACATCTACTTATCTATAGACCATAAAATTTATGAAGTTCTTTCACACACTCCTTGACGTTCTCTTTGTTGCTGCCCAGATATTCTGGATATTCGTGATTATGACATGCGTTATGTTCACGGCAGCATGGCTTTTACTTTGACTTAGGAGCATATTTAAAACGATGTCATCAACTACCAACCCAACCTTAGTAAAGGTAAACCTACATGAAACGTCTCTAGCTAAGATGCTAGGAACTCACTCCGAAGCAGGATACATTATTATCTCAGCTTCACGAGGAGAGTATGACTACGTTGAAAACGTTAGACGAACTAACGAAATGAAGAAGGCTATAGATGCTTCTGGATATTCCTATATTCCTGTTTGGGGAGGCTTTGTAGAAACCAACGAACAAGGCGAAAGACAGGAAGTAAAAGAGAAGTCGTTCATCATTACCAACTTCAAGAGAGGCAAGGGAGAACCAGGACAAGGTTCTGATCCGTTGAAAGAACTTGGACAAAGTTTAGCCAGTCAGTTTGAACAAGAGTCATTCTTGTTTAAGCCTCAAGGTAAACAGAGTAAAGCTTACTACCTTGATCAAGGTGGACAGGTTGTAGCTTCGTTTAGTGCAACGTCTCCAACTACTGCTGCTGACAACTACTTTACCAACCTTAAGAAGTCTAAAAAGAAAGCTAGCGTTGGTAAGTCTTTCACCTATTCAGAAGGTGTGGTTTACTTAGCCAAGTCTCCTCTTACTGTGTCAGAGGCAATAAAACGTTTTGGAGAAGTATTTTTGAGAATACTTTAGTAATGGTGGGTATTTAACAGAGAAAATGGAAGCTCTGCTAATAATAGTGATTGTGATGCTCGGAAGCAGTCTACTGTTTGTGATAAACAAGCAGAAACAACAAAAGGAACATGAATGGCGTGTTCTGGCAGTTCGTACAAGTTCTTTTCCTCCACCTGCTGTGTCACCAGTTGTTCAACAGTCACTAATATCTCCAGACAAGAATCATAGTTTACAACAGCCCTTGATGGAAGATATCACAACTAGTCTTCCAGTAGTTTTACCACATGAGATTGTAGAAAAGCTCTCGAAGAGAGAAAAAGACAATACTCAAGACAACAACCTTCAAGTTACGTCAATGACGAAACAACAACTTGATGACTATCTTGAGCACTCTTCTGCAACCAGATATCATTCCAATTCAGGTTCAAACTTATCCAATAATTCTACAATGGTTTATTCTGAAGCATTCAGACTTGCTTCTTTAGATCCTGAAGAAGTTGTTTACATAAACTCTAGTCAGTGGTTTCATCCAAGTGCCTGTGAGTTTTACCCAAGTCAAACAACTGTAGGAGAAGAACTCCTGATGACAATCAAGGGTTCATGGATTCTAAAGAAACCTGGAATTAAAGTTCCATCTGAATACACCTACCAAGTTGTTTCAAAAAAAGATGCATTTATCTTTCTTGAATCAAATGGTTTTACAGAAATAGCTCAGGCTTTAGCTCCTCACAATCCTTCTTGCGAAGTATAATTTTATGTCAGACAAGAAATTTCGACTTGGGTGGATAACAGATCCACACCTAGACTTTGTTCACATCGAAGGTCTAAGAAGCCTTTATGGAAAGATCAACAGTCAAGACCTTGATGCTCTAGTAATAACTGGAGACATTGCAGAAGGCAACACAATTGACGCTTACATGAGATTTCTTACTCAGTCTGTAAAGGTTCCAGTTTTCTTTGTTCTAGGAAATCATGACTACTACATGACAACCATTTCTGGTGTAAGAGTAAACATGGTTGCTAACTGGTCTAACTTCAAAAAGGTTGGAGAACAACTAGTCAAGCACTCAGGAACTTGGCTTCCTGGAGTAACTCCTGATAACGGACCACTTAGCTTTGTTCAACTAACTCCTGGAGTTGCCTTGTGTGGACATGATGGATGGTATGATGGACTTTATGCAGATTGGTTTAAGTCTAAAGTAATAATGCCTGATTATAATCATATTACAGACCTAAAACTTTTACAAAGACAAGAATTATTTGACAAGTTGCAAGAACTTGCTCAAGAGTCTGCTGACTATGCAGAAAAGATTTTACCGTTAGCTTTTGATGCTGGTAATTCTCATGTGTTCTTTGCTACTCATGTTCCTGTATATCCAGAAAACTCTGTTTATAATGGAATGATTTCTGATGACCAGTGGATGCCTCACTTTTCCAACAAACACCTTGGAGATGCTCTCTTGAAGATAATGGCTTCTTATCCAGAAAAGAAGCTCACAATTCTTCAAGGACACTCACACGGAAAAACTCAATTTCATCCAAAGCCAAACATTGTTTCACACACAGGTTTTGCTAAATACAGAAGTCCCGCCCTCAACAACGTTTTTGAATTCTAAAACCCGAGCCACTCACAAAGTGGCTCTTGGTCGTTAACAACCTTATGACAAACTCAAAATCAGGAATTTATCAAATAAGAAATCTTATAAATGATAAGAAATATATTGGTTCAACTAACAATTTCTCAAACAGATTTTCCTCTCACAAAAGATTTTTAAGAAAAA
>ERZ724509.935-NODE-935-length-11597-cov-4.934673_pt1 | contig 11597 bp, 15 predicted proteins | sample MGYA00376042_ERZ724509 | MGnify/ENA primary metagenome ERZ724509 (study PRJEB28724, sample SAMN07190887) | wastewater metagenome | isolation source: effluent of sewage treatment plant in Hong Hong | place: USA: Christiansburg, Virginia | collected 2016-03-01 ...
AAGTGGAGGATCTTCGCGTTCTTCGGTGTGATCTCGTGTGGGGGTGAGCCGGCGTTCAGGATGCTGACGTGCTCGACGGTCGAGTCGAGCGTGATCTGCACCGGGAAGCCGGAGCCGACGACGGCAGCGCGGATCGACCCGAGACCTTCGCCGGTGCGCTGCTGGTACTCGCGGGCATACGAGGCGTTGGCCCGAACCTCGGCGTCAGCGGCGATGTCCTCGACGATGCCGCGCACCTTCTTCTCCGCTGCGCCCTCCAGCTTGCGGGCGAACGACGACGACGTCGAGATGGTGCGGGTGACGGGCATCAGCGACCGCCGAACGGGACATCGACCGTGATCGCCACCAGCCATCCGACGGTGCCGCCGCGAGGGTTGATCGGAGTGAGTGGCGACACGCCGACGTTGCCGCAGCCACGCACCTCGGCTGGGATCATCTGGCGGGTGGCGTTCATGTGGATCAGCTTCCGGTACATCTGCTCGCCGTGCGCATACGCCTGGCGGGCGGCCTCGTTCTGGATCACCGGGTTGGGGGCAGTGATGACGCCGCCCTCGACGGAAGCGGTGGGCCAGCCCGACTCGAGGAGCCGCAGGTTGAACTGGGCTCGGGTCAACGGCAGCTGCAGGAGCGCCCCGCCCGGCTGTGAGCCCTGCGACGGGGCGACGTTCACGATCGCGATCGACAGGGCGTCGGCGACTCCGTCGTCGCCGTTGCCGAGCGTCACGTACGCGGACAGTGGCTCGCATTCGACGTTGGCGAAGCAGGGGAGCAGCGAGTCGTAGACGTTCGACAGGATGTGGTTCGCGATCGCGAACAGATCGATGCAGCAGACGTCGGGCGATTCGGTGCAGTCGGTGATCAGCATGACCAGAGCGTAGACGCGCCACTGCCCCGAGGATCGCTCCCCGGGGCAGTGCGTCGAGCCCCCTCGAAGGTCAGCTGCCGGCGGGCAGATCCACGTAGCCGTCGGCGACGGCGGCGAGGATCGCGTCGTACTCGGCCTGGGTGTAGCCGATCTCGACGTAGGCGCTGTTCGGGATGTACGTCGAGCCCGGGTAGTCGTTCCACGGGCCGTTGTACAGGTTCGGGTTGTTCGTCGCCTTGCCGGTGAACGTGAGCAGCTTCACCTCGTTGGCGAAGTTCGACGCGCCGCGCTGCAGCTTCACCTTGCCGAAGATGTGTCCGACGGCAGCCGGGGTCGAGCCGTCCGAGGCGACACACGAGCCAGCACCGGCGTAGATCGCCGAGGTGATGACCTCGAGGTAGATGCCGTTGCGCTGACCGGCCGAGTAGAGCCGCTCGGCGTAGCCGACGACCTTGCCGGCGAACGACCCGCCGGCCTTGCCGAGAACGGTGGTCCCACCGAACATCATGGCCATGGCCTCGTAGTCGTGGAAGCCGAACTCGCCCGAGAGGTTGTACCGCTTGGTGACGTCATCCTGTTCGTAGGTGAACATGATGTCGCCGCACGCGTTCTTCGGCTCGAAGACGGTGCCTTCCTCGATGTCGGGATCGGCGTTGAGGGTGACGAGGGCGGCGGTGACGATGCCGCCATTGACCCCACCGATGACGGTGCAGTCCGTGTCGAGAGCGGCGGCTCGCACCACACATGCGTTCAGCTGGCCAATGGCGACTCCGCCAGCAAGGTTCGTTGCCATGAGGTCGGTCCTTTCGAGGGTGAAACCTGGATTGGACAGATCTTCGCGATCGCCGTCGCGCTATGTCTACCGATGGTGGCGGGGGGAAGATTTGAACTTCCGACCTTCGGCTGTTGGGACCGACGTGCTGCCAGGCTGCACCACCCCGCGCTGTTGGCTACATCGTCGCAGCTCCGGAGCGGACGAGAAGGCCAAGTTCGTACGCCCTCGCCGGGTTCGCGTGAACCCAGGCATGGCAGGGGGAGCAGAGGTGGGCGCAGTTGGTGACGGTGCCAGGCCCACCGTGGGAGCGCATCAGCCGGTGGTGGAAGTGGTGGGCGTGGCGGGTGCAGCCCGGGTTCTCGCACCAGCCGCCGGAACGCTTCGTGACCGTCTTCTTCACCGACGTCGGGAAGTCCGACTTCGAGGCGCCCGAGCGGGGGGCGATCGCCACACGCTTCAGCTGCTTCCCTGCGGTCGACGGCTTCAGTGGCGTCTTGCGCTTTAGTGGTGCGCCACGCTTCACGACCCGGCGGGCCCTTCTACCTCGACGAGCGACCAACCGTGGGTGAGCTCCGGGGTGTAGACGCCGGACTGGGCGAGGCCGCCGAACCCGTAGACGGTGAACCATCGGGCGAGTCGCGGGAGTCCTGCGTCGGCGCCGCCCTGTTCGAGCGTGTCGCGCAGGATGAGTGAGGCGCCCTGGATGTTGACCTGGTTGACGCCGTTCGGCAGTGAGCCGCCGCCGGGCCGGGTCGACTTGATCATCTCGCAGGCCAGTTCGAGTGCCGCCTGTTCGGTGATCCAGTCGGTCTCGCCGAAGCGGAAGGTCACCTCGAACACACCGTCGGTGTCGGGCAGGAGGCGGAGGTTCGAGTTGCTTGGCCATGAGCCTTGGCGACGGAACAGGAACTCGTTGTCGATGAGGCCGTACTCGGACGGGTTGAGAGCGACGCCGTCGATGACAACCTCGAGCACTTCGGTCTTCGGGCCGCGCAGCGGGATGACGTCCATGCCGCCGAAGCGGGCGTTGGGGGTCATCCCGTAGCCGTCGTCGAAGCGTGAGCCGAAGCAGTTGTTCCACGTGCTGACGGGGCGCACCGTCTTCGTGCAGATCCCGTGGACGCGGCCGCTGGACAGCATGACGAGGAGGTCCGTCGCGGCGTCGACGACGTAGGCGATGAGGGCTTCGTCGTCGTTGATGTCGATGCTGCAGCCGCAGCCATCGGCAACGACCTGTTCGGGCGTGATGAACGCCTGGCACGCGTACTGCAGAGTCATGGATTCAAGAGTAACGCGAGTCGACCAGCTCGGTGATCCACTCGGCGGCGCGCTCGGCAGCCCGGCCCAGCTGCGACCAGGGGGCGTACACCTGGGCCATGATCTCCGTGCTCCACTCGTCGATCCCTCGAAGCTCGTCAGGGGTTTCGTTGAGGAGGTCGGCCGGGTCGCTCACCTGTAGGCCGGGGACGTGGGACCAGAACCGAAGGCCGTGCTCGATGTGGTGGCGATACCAGGGGGCGTTGAGCCAGGTGACCGGGCGGCCGAGGAGAGCGAACTCGTAGCCGAGCGACGAGTTGTCGACGAACAGGTGGGCGACGTTCTCGAACACCTGGCTGTCAGAGTCGAGCACCGTCATGCCGGCAGCGTCCATCGTCGAGTCGAGAGCCCCGCCCCATCGCGGGTGGGCATGGCCGAACACAACGATGCCTTCACGCGTCCAGCGATCGACAATGGCCGGGAGCGCCTCGCGGTAGTGCTCCCACGCCGACCGCATCTCGGGCGACAGCGAGTTCCGCCCGGCGTCCCAGTGCCAGGCGAAGCAGACCGAGTGGGCAACGCGAGGCTCGACGCCGATCCAGGCGTCCATCTTCGGACATCCGGCGGCGACCGCCGGCGCGGGCCGCCACCGTTCAGCGACCATGTCGGACGGGCACACGTAGCCGATGATGCCGGAGTGGCGCGACCCGCCCCCGGAGTAGCCGGGCAGCGTCGCCGTCTTCGGGTCGCCGAGGTACGCCTGGCCGGCGCCGTGCTCGACGTAGATCATCGGGCTCATGTTGCGCAGCCGCTGCACGTCGACCCATCCGGCGACCATCGCGATGCGGCCGCGGTACGGCTGCCGGCATGGGGTCTCGAGCGCGTGAATGGTCCCCTTGAGCCGCTCGGGCAGCACCTCGAAGATGGGGAGCATGTGGTCGAGGTAGTGGGGCTGCGAGGCCGACACGTCGATCTTCATCGGTCACTCCATTCGTGGAACGATGCGCCGGTCACGAGGTGTGCTCCGACCACCCGAGGCGAGCCTGCTCCACCTGATGTGCCATGCGCTCCCGCCGGTCGATGTCTTGCCCTGCTCGGTGCTGCAACTCCATCGTCAGGAGATCGTTCTGCCTGGTCAAACGGTCAATGAGGTTTGCCGCTTCCAGCAGCCGAGGTGAGAGGTCATCCGCCGCGACCTTGTCCATGGCGACGTAGACCGCCGAGGCTGCACGGCGCAGGTAGTCGGGCAGGTCACCCGCAACAATCTCGCGACGATCTGCGCTCACCGGTGGGCTCCTTCGAGGACCGACAGGTAGGTCTGGGTCCACTTCGACCAGCGGGGCACCAGGACCGACGAGCGCGCCTGGGCTGAGTCGAGGGCCATGCGATTCCCGGCGAGCCCGTCGATGCACTCGCCGAGGTCGACGTAGTTCGTGGTCGCCTCGCGGACCTGCCCGCACGCCAGGTTCAGCAGCTTGCCGACCTCCTTGCGAACCGGGGTGAGGACCGAGGCGAGCTCAAAGTTCGGCGAGGTGTCCGGCATGACGACCGCAAGGCCGCGGGCTGCCGCTTCGAGCGCTGGGAGGCAGAGGCCGCCGTACTTGCGGGGGATGACGAGGACGTGCTGGCCTTCGTACATCGACCAGCGATCATCGACCATCGTCGGGCGCTTCACGATCTTCACGTTGCGCTGCCGCATCGGCTCGGGGATGTCGCCGTCGATCGTATGGACGGTCACCTCGATCGGGTTGCGAGTGCGGGTCAGCGAGCGCATGAACACGTCGGTGCCGTTCCGGTCGAACGCGGCGCGCTTGCCGATGACGTGCAGCACCTTCAGCGGCCCGTCTTCCGGGTGGGCTGCGGTGCGGGCGACGTCGGGCATCGGGACCGGCACCACCGTGCCGGCGGGCAACTGCGGCAGACGCCACGACGTCGGCCACCACCAGATCGGATCGCCGAGATGTAGCCAGTCCTTCTGGCCGTGACGGACGAACTCGGGGTTGCCCTGGACAATGAGACGGACACCCATCTCGCGAGCCCAAATCGGCATCCGCCAGTCGTAGGGCGTCTCGACGGTGAAGACGACGTCGAGGCCGTCGAGCCACTCGCGCACCTGCTGCTCGTCGAGGACGTGGCGGTTGATGTCGTAGGCGATGTGGGTCGGGTTCGGGCACCACGAGTCGTCGGTCGGACAGTCGGGCCGCGGCATGTCGATGACGAGGGTGCGTTCGACTGGCATGTGATCGACGAAGTTGCGGGACTGGATACCAAGCCCTCGCGCCACCTCGGTCCGGACGATCGCTCCGAGCCTCACCGCGGCTCCCCTGTCTCCTCGTCGAACGCAGCGAAGTGTTCGAGCACCGTCGCCTCGCGACCCTGCATCATCATCCAGCCAGCGATGTGCCCAGACAGCTCCATCATCTGCATCTCGTCCTTGATGCCGCTGATCGAGTAGGTGACGGTGATCATCAGAACACCTGGCTTTCGTCGTACTTCGGCTGCCCTTGCCGGCCGTCGAGGTGGTAGCTGCGCTTGATGTTGCCGCTGTCCGGATGGAAGATCGCGATCCGGTGGTCGCGAGGGCGCGCCTGGGCGACGGAGTGCATCCGATCTTCGATGAAGCAGACGGCGTCGGGAGAGAACTCTCGGTGCAGGATCTTCCGGTAGTAGTCGGTCGACGCGAGGTGGGGGCGTTGCGACCATTGGGTGGTGCGGCGCACCGGGACATCCATCATCGTCATCGTCCGACGGTCGATCATCAGGTGCTCGTGCTCGGGGTGGACGACCGCCTCGTGGTGGAAGCGGAGCACGTCTACAGCGCGCTGTGACACGAGCTGCTCGCACTGACCCCACGGAATGGACTCGTCGACGACGAGCGGCGTGTCGTGTTCGAGGAACAGCACGTTCGGGGTGGTCACTTCGAGGTTCACCACCCGTCGGGTCATCTGCGCCTGGTGCATGTGGTGCGGCATCTCGACGACGTACGCGTTGCCAAGCCCTTTGCAAAGCCAGTGGAGGCGGCGCAGGTACTCGAGGTAGTTGTCGCGCAGGTGCTGCTGTTCGGGGCGGATGCCGTCGGCCATGATCAGCACCGGGGTGTCGTCCTGGGTGACGAACCGGGCGGATTCGATGACCTGCATGATCTGGTCGGTCGACGGGTGCAGGATCGACGGTGAGGTCGACACGAGGATCGTGGTCTCGGGTCCGTAGCCGGGCGGGTCGCCGATGCGGGCGAGATCTTCGTTGAGGCGGCGGGCCATGGTGCGCTTGTAGCGGCCGTACCAGTTCTGCCATTGGTTCGACCACCAGACCCGATCCTGCAGCAGTCCTTCGATGGTGCCGCCGACACCTTCCCAGTCGGTGACATAGCTGGCGGGCAGGGTGCCGAACGCGAACTCCCAGTACGGGTCGGCTTCGATGATCGGGATGGCGCCCGCTTCGAGGGTCTCGAAGAACCGGAAGGTGTCCTGAGTGGCGGGGCCGCCGGGGCAGGCGACGATCCAGCTGTCGGCGAGTTCAGCGAGGTACTCCTCGCGCGGCTTGCCCTGCGTGAACCCTTGGGTGAGCGTGAGCCGTCCGGGGACGCGGCTGCGTGCCCGCCTCAGCCCGTTTACGGCACGTTTGCGGCGGTCGTTGGTGACTTGCCCAGCGAAGGACCAGAGCGTGCCCTTTGACGGCGGGGTGGCCGGCATGAGCGACGGGGTGTCGGCCTTCCAGCCGTCGCCGAAGAAGTACGCCCACTCCATGTCCCGGTGGGCGTTTGCGTCAGGCAGCATCACCCACAGCGCCAGGTTGTCGTGACGCACGTCCTTCCACGGGAAGATGTGCTCCTCGTCGCCGACGAGGATGAGCAGCACCCCGGCCAGCTTCGCCAGTTCGGCGTTCAGCCGCTCGACGTCGTGCTCGGACGCGTGGTGGCGAGCGGGGAGCACGACGACGGCGCGCTCGACGCCTTCGGGGATCCGATCGGTCTCCTGATAGGTGAACGAGTGCCCGGTGTCCCACAGCTCGTTGTCGAACAGGTGCTCCAACATCCCAGTGTCCCACGGGCCGCGAGACTGGATGTGCGGGTGGAAGCTGAGCCAGATGACCCGGGTCATTTCGTTCTCCGTTCGTGGAAGTTCACTGCACACCGCCAGGAATGTCCCGACAGTCGGTGTCGCCGTGTCGGTCGAGCACGTCGTGCTCGCATGGGGTGGTGCTCGTCCGCAGGTGGCAGACGGCGCACGCCTCGCCCCGGCAGTACCAGCACGTCGGATCGCCGTAGATGTCGACCCACATTCCGTCCTCGATGTGGTCGCCGCCAGGCGGAGGAATCTCGCGACGATCTGGCGTGTCGGTCACTTCGATGCCTCCATGATCAGGCTCATCCGACAGCGGTCGTCGAGCTCACCCGAGCCGGGAGGGCCGAGCACCACCTGGCCACAGGCGAGCGGACCGGCCAGCCTTGTGAAGCCGCCAGCCTCGAGCCGGTTGCCGAGGTACTGCGGGTCGAAGATCGACGGCGACTCACCGAACCATGTGACGTACGTGCAGAACCGCTCCGACACCGTCGGCATGTCGTCGCCCTGCGGGAACCAGTCGGCGTCGCCGCGCAGGTAGGCGGCGGCGGCTTCGCGCATGTTCGGCACGAGCACCCTCAGCACGCCGCCCGGGTTCAGCATCGCTCCGATGTTCGCTATGACGCCGGGGAGGTCGTGATGGGCGAAGCAGGACAACAGGTGGTTGGCGACGACCACATCGAACGGGCCGACGCCGTCGACGAGGCGGTTGACGCTGGTGATGTTCATCACGTCGACGCTGTGGCAGCCGTGGACGGCGCCGCGAATGTCGGCGTTCACCCAGCCGTTGGGTTGCACCGATCCGCAGCCGAGGTTCAGCAGCTTCACCACGCACCCCACAGTCGCTCAGGGACGTACAGGCACCGCTCGATGTCGGGTCCGATCTGGGATGCGTACATGCGGCACAGCTCCTTCTTGCGTTCCAACATCGACGGGTCGTAGCCGACCAGCTCGCGCGAGTGCATCCCGAACTCGGCCGGGTAGAGCACCCGATACGGCAGCTCCTCGTACCACGACAGCCCTTCGGTCGGTCGCCCCATGTGGCCGATGATCTGTCGGATGATCTTGTGGTCTGGGTGATGGATGCCGACCGGCGCCCACCATTCGCTGAACTGGCCGGGGAGCACATCGTTGAGCCAGTCGACGACGTCATGGGCGGCCGCACCGTAGACGTCGTCGAGGAACGGCCCGTTGCGCTTCGACCAGCCGGTCGCGTCGATCACCGTCTGGTGCTCGGCGAGCAACGTCTCGTACTTGGCGCGCCCGGCGTCGTCGTCAGGGACGCCGGCGAACGGGCAGACGATCTCGAACTGCCAGTCGGGCCGGGACAGCATGTGCTCGGCGACGCTGAAGACAGCATCGTCGAGGTGGGGAGAGATGACGGCGACGCGCATCAGAACGGCGCACGCTCGAAGTGCCAGTGCTCCTCGTGGTCGGTGCCAAGATGGCGCCCCATCCAGCCAGCGTCCGACATGAACTCGCGCAACTGCTCGGGGGTGTGGCCGAAGTTCTCCATCAGGTCCGGGTGGATCGATACCCACACGTTGCGGAGCAGATGGCCCGTGCCGTTGGTGAGCAGCCCGACGGCGCCACGCAACACCATCAACTCGGCGCCCTCGACGTCGATGTTGATCGCGCTCGGTGAGTAGAGCGTGACGTCGGTGAAGTCGTCCAGGGTGATCGACGGGATGTCGCTCGAGTTGGCGAGGCTGCGGTACGCCATTCCGCCCACTTCGGGTGCGTTGAGGTCGGCGCAGGTCGGCCAATGGTCGAACGCGTCGGCGTTGACGAACGAGGTGACCATGCTCGAATGGTCGGCGACGAAGCCTTGGAAGCAGGCGAGTGGCGGGTCGATGTTGTTGTGGACCCAGGTGCGTCGGATGTTGCCCCAGAACTCAGGGGACGGCTCGAACAGCACCATCGCTTCGGGGTTCACGAACTCGCGAGCGATGATTGCCGAGATCCAGCCGTGCTCCGCGCCGACGTCGAAGAAGCTGTCGTCCCAGCGGAGGTGACGACGGAACGACTCGAACCGTTCGTACTCCCAGCCGCGCCGAGCGACCGGGTCTCCGGAAACCGCATCCCAGTCGGCGATTGAGTTCGGCAGCCAGATCTGCCACCGGCCGTTGACGAGTGCCTTCTTCACAGCATGTTCCTTTCGAGGAGGAGATCGACGAGCTGGTCCATGCGGACGTCGTAGGTGTGGTGCTGGTCGACATGCAGCATCCCGAGGGTCGCGATCTCCCGCGCCCGATCGGTGTGCTTCACGAAGAACTCGATGTCGACGCCCAGCTGATCCCAGTCGCCAGCGTTCCAGCAGCCGAGATGGTCGCCGATCGAGAAGTGCTGCTCAAGGCCGGGGACCATCGGGTGAAGGAGGAAGCCGCCGCGGCCGAGGGTCTCGGGGATGCGGTCCGACCAGTAGTTGGCGAGGCCGCTGCCGGCGAAGCACGAGTCGCCGACGACGACGTCGACGGACGCGTACAGGTCGCGCAACTCCTGGCCTCGCACGGCTTCCTGGCCGATGCGGGGGTAGAACTCGCAGATGTTGCGGAAGTGCTTGCGGAGGAAGGCGATGAGCTCGAACCGGTGGGCGTGCTCCTCGTGGTAGCTGCCCTGCCAGGAACCGACGAACGCCAGCTTCGATTCGAGTCGAGTGCGGCGCATCCCGGGCTTCGCTTCACGGGCAGAGACGGCGGGCGGGAACCAGACGTGGTTGACCCCGGCTTCGAGCCACTTCTCGTCGTGGCCGCCGTCGGCGGTGATGACGAGGTTGGAGCGAAAGAACGGCTCCTCCTCCACCTGATGCTCGCGCTTGAGACCCCACCAGATGTCGAGGTGGTAGCCGACGACCGGGATGCCCGCGAAGTCGGCTCGCTGCAGCATCAGCGTCTGCTTGGCGAGCATGGCGTCACGGTCGGGCCACGGCCAGCCGGTGCGGGTCCACAGGATCAGGTCGGGCTTGCCGCCGAACGCCGTCCAGTCGTCGGAGGCGAGCGCGTCCCACGTTGTGAGATGGGATTCCTGCGCACCGACGACGAAGTGGCCTCGGTCGATCAGGGCGGTGCGGATGTGGTTCTCCGTCGAGTGTGGCGGGTCGAAGTTGCCGATGTAGATGATCTTCAGGGACGGGCGGGGCTTCTTCTTCGGGGGCACATCGAGCATCGTACACGATCATGTGATACACGCAAGCTATGATCGGGCACATGACCGACACGCCACAGCAACAGCCGCCCTTCCAGCCGATGCGGCCGCACCCGCTCCCCCTCCAGTTCATCGCCCAGCCGACCATGGACGGACACATCGTGCTGCAGTTCTTCACCCCGCAAGGCCAGACGGTCCTGTTCGTCGATCAGGAAGGCGCCGAATCGGTCGCCACCACGATCATGCAGGCGGTCGGTCAGGCGGCGATGCAGGGCGGCGGGCTGATCAAGCCGCCGACCAACCTGATCATCCCGCGGTAGGCGCAGGGAGGACGTGGAGGGTCGGCAGGCTCAGCTCGCGGAAGATGGACTCCCGGTCCGTCACCGTGTTCTTCGCGACGAGCCGCAGCTTGAACTTGCCGACCTTGTCGGCTAGCTCGCCGACCGCCCACGACACGACGATGTTCGGTGAGGTGTCCGCACCGGCGATGCCGTCGGTCTTGGTGTAGAAGATGCGCTTCGTGCGCGTCGTCAAGAACTCGACGCGGAACGCGTAGGGGCCGGAGAAGTCGCGGATCACGCCCTGGCCGTCGCGCCATTCGACCGACCACGGCGGGTCTTCCCGGTCGGCGTAGATCGTCATCATCCCTGCTGGCTCCATTCATCGATCGCCATCTCATTGTGGCTTGCACGGACGGGCTCGGTCCACCGGTCGACGCCTGGCTCCGACCACACCATCACCCAGTTCCTCTCGGTGGGGATCCACTCGACCTCGTACCACGCCCCGGGAGCGGCGGCGAAGAAGACCGACGCTGGCGAGCCGATCCAGTACAGGGTGGGCGATCCGTCGAACTCACCCGACGTCGCCTCGACGAAGACCGTGCCGCTCGAGCCCGCCCAGAGGGCTTGCCCGGGGATGAACGAGCTGGCGTTGCCCAGGATCTCGACGGTGCCGTCGGAGCCGACCCAGACGATCGAGCCGGGGACGAACGATCCGGACAGCGCCGAAGCGGCGATGGGCGCCGCTGACCCGGCCCATGTCGCGCCGGCCGGCGTGAACACGCCTGGCGTTGCGGCTGCGATCATCGACGCACTCGAACCAGTCCAGGTCGTGTCGCCGGGGGTGAACGACCCTGGGGTCGTCGCGAACGAGAGTGTCGCCGGGGACCGAACCCAGGTCGTGGGCCCGGGGGTGAAGTCGCCGGGTGATGCGGTGGCGGAGATGGTCGCGGCCGAACCCGACCATGTGGCGGCTGGAGCGGAGAACCCGCCGGGTGTCGCCGTGAACGAGATCGTCGCGGCACTGCCAGCCCATGTTGCCGCGCCGGGGGCGAGGGCGCCCGACGTCGCCGTGGCAGAGATGGTGGCCGAGCTGCCGGTCCACGTGGTCGTTCCTGGGGTGAAGGTTCCGCCTGTGGCCGCAGCAGCAACCGTCGCCGCGCTGCCGGTCCACGTCGACGCGCCAACGGCAAAGGAGCCGGGGGTGGCGATGAACG
>ERZ724509.937-NODE-937-length-11575-cov-6.553819_pt1 | contig 11575 bp, 10 predicted proteins | sample MGYA00376042_ERZ724509 | MGnify/ENA primary metagenome ERZ724509 (study PRJEB28724, sample SAMN07190887) | wastewater metagenome | isolation source: effluent of sewage treatment plant in Hong Hong | place: USA: Christiansburg, Virginia | collected 2016-03-01 ...
GATTCGGTCTGACTCTTTCTGTTTTTTAAATTTTCGTTTGAAAAAATTGATGATCCATTTCATGGGCTAGTTCCTTGGTTGCATTGGCGCGAGGCAATCTCGCGAAGCTGTTTCACATAAGAGTCGACAGCATTCCAGGTGTCAGGCGAAAAGCACAAAAACTTATCAGCCTGATCGAGAGGCATTTTGTAGGTTCCCTTTTTTTCCACATAGAAGTTCACAGCGCCGGCGTCGAGTTTGTTCGGGTCAACCCCGCCGATAGGCGCACCGATCAGCTGCGCGCGCGGGACGTCGATACTCCAAATGATGCCTTTTGGTTTTGGCGGTAGCCCAGCGCAACCGCTGATTGCACCAAGAACCATGAAGGCCAGGACGAGACCGGCGAGAAGGATGAAGCCAGTCGCAGCTTGGATTTTATAGTGAGTCCTTTGCGATGTCTTGAATTGCCTGTTCACGTTCGGCCTCCGTTTCGGCGCGCTTCAGGCGTTCAATGCCATCGGCGCGCGCGGTTTCTTCTTCGCGAATTCGGCGAATCTCGGCTTCCTTCACAAGGCCCCTCACCGTTTGGATGATTTTCCAAATCAATTGCAGAACCTGAAGGACCACCGAGATTTTTCCGAACATCGCTCACCTCATGCTTTTGGTTCGATTGCTTTGATCAGGGCTGGCGACTCAGCGATCAATGTCGCCATGAGTTCAACCAGTTCGCCAACTGAAAGGTTGGCCGTCTTTGCCTTCGTGATGTCGGACACAGCCGCATCGATCTTGGCCTTGAACTCAGCGTCGGCCTGATATTTCGTCATGATGGCAACGAAGTCAGCGGCCTGAACGCCGTCTTTGAGGTTCTCGATGAGAACCGCTGCCAATGCTACCGCGCCCGCTACCGCTTCTTTTGTGTCTTTGAACGAATCACCCATGAATGTCTCCTATGTTAAGGGTTCACCCAATCGGATATGCTCGCCAAGTCCAGGTCAAGACACGTTGTGGCTTTTCATCTCAACGACCCTCAGACGCTCGTCAAAATGCTCAAGCTTTTCTTCATGACGCTCTGTTCTGTCGAGAACGACTTTCACAGAGCTATTGAGGTCTGACACTGAGCTCTGAATTCTGCCGACTTCTTCTCTGATTCCCTGAATTGCAGAGACCGCAAGCCAAGCGGCGCCAGTGATCGCCGCCATGAAAGCCCACTCAACAAAGTTCTGATATTCCATTATGGCAACCCCGCCTTCAGCTTCGTCACCATGATGCGCCCAGTGACGCCAATCAATGAGCCAGACGTGACGTTGATGGCATAGGTCCATGTTCCTGCGCCTGGCTGATCAAGGACAATATTTGAAAGAACGCTTTTTGCGGTTCCATTAATGCCGTTTGCGAAAGTGTAAATCGGCACGCCGTTTCTTGTGATTTCTGCTATTGCTGGCGAACCGTTCATTTCAATAATCAAACCGCTTGAGCCAACACCATTTCCTGACGCCGTGTTTGGAAGGTACGCATGACCGGCGACCGCCTGAACTATTTCGTCGGCCGCAAGCGTCACAGAGAACAAAGTTGGAAGCGTGAACGACGTCACGAGCTTCGAGAAAACCTTCCCCTGAAGTGCCGCAATGGCCGCGTCTTGCGTTGCCTTGTCATCAATCAGTGCGTTGATTGATGAGCCCATCTGCTGAACGACACTCTCAGATGCGGCAGAGCGAAAGCGCGTTGACTCGACTTGAACCTTTGAAAGCGTACTTGGAAGGTCAGACATCACATCCCCCGATCAGAAAGAATCGCGAGCACAAGCCCGCCGAGACAAGAAACCAGAACAACATACAGCATCAGCTCACCCATGCGTCAGATCCATCGGTATGGCCCCCCGCCATCAAGGAACGGAACAAGGTCAACAATCATCCCGGCAGTTGGCGTGAAGCCCATGTCGTCTACTGTGATCGTCACACCCGATACACCTTGAATCAAGACCTCGCCAGAATCAGAAGTGAAGTCCATCGAGTGAACCTGGACCTTTCGTCCCACGATGAAATAGGCAGCATCTGCGGGTGACACGGTGAATTGCGTTTGGCTTATGCCAGTCACAACGCTTGCGGCCTTGGTCCAGAAAACATGCACAAGTTTCGACAGCTGCTGATCGAGCGGGTCGGTGTTGTCTGGATATTGGATCAGGTCAACGATGTCGTCAGGCTGAGGCGTGAAGCCAAGTGGCGAATCAATGAGCATCGCTTTTGCGTCATCGCCGGCAAAGCCCATGAGCGTTCGCTCAGCGTAGCGAGTCGTCCAGTTTGGCGAATGAACGATGATCTTTGACCCAATATAATCCTGCCACTTCTCTTCTTCTGATGAGCCAAAGAGCTCGCCAAACGATGGCTTGATGCGGACCCTTGATGTCGTCGACCCTGCGTCGACAAGCGATGAGGGTGCGATCGTCGCAAAGCGGTCGTCGACAAGGGCACCAACCCCGCCGAGAAGTTCAAGAGTGATTTGGCCAGAGCGCATGTCGAGGCTTCGATTGATGACCTCGAAAAGCTGCACGCCAAGGTTTCTCTCGCCAGTCTGCGGGTTCGGGATTTGAAGCTGGCCTGAGTCGTTGACGATAAGAACGTCACCGGCCTCGATTTGGTTGCCGGTTCCAAAATCAACTTTGCACGGCAGGATGAGCGCGCCTTTTGAATACCGTGTGAGCAGAAACCGAGTTCTCTTTTCGACGATGTTCTCAAACCCAAGGTCGGTCCTTGAGCCCTTGGTCTCAATCGGCAGAACGCTTGAAAGCTTGATGAGCGAAAGTGATTCTGTGTCGATTCGGCGAAGCCTTGAGCGCGCCTCGTCCAGATCGTCGAAGTCCCACGTCCACGAAATCTCATTGAAGAACTTCCGATTGTTGATGCCGCGCTGCGGCCTGATGTTCTGCGGTTCAAGGATGTTTCGAAGCGACAGCTCAACGGTTCGAGAGTCGGCAATCGGTGGTTTCGTGAGACCCATCGAGACGCGGCCCTGGCGAGTGAGCGAGTAGGCGCCAAGCGGAAGCCACAATTCAGACTCGATGAACTCTTTGCAGGACGACTCATCCTTGATGAGAAACCGATAGGAGTTCTCAGTCGAGCCGAGGAACGTGTTCTTGTAAAAAAGATGGCCCTCAACGTCGACCTCGTCTGGCGAAAGCCTGACCCCGCACGATGTCGGATAGACGTCATATTGCGAACGGAAAGCCATCACAGCAGGACTATTGGTTTCAAGCGTGAGCGCAGCACCACCGACCCTGATGATTTGATTCGGAAGCCCGAAGGCATCAAGGAAGCCAACAATTGGTCTTGTCGCATTGTTTGCAGGAACGCCCGACCCTGTCGTCGTAACGTAGTCGCCGATCTGAAGGCCGTGGTCTCTGACTGCGTCAACGCCTTGAGGCAGGATGATGCCGTCGGCAATTGAGCCGACGTTCGGGTCAGCGCACAGAACGAAAGCGTCAACGTCAACGTCTGTTCTATAGGCGCCATTCCAGCCCGACAGCATCAGCTTGAGCGCGATGTCGATTGCATGCCCTGATATTTCAAGCGCTGCCGACACTTCATCACCTGACGCGTGAGCGACTGCGGCAGTTCCGCGCTGCCCGCGAAGCACGTTCAGAAACTGGTTTGAACCAAACCCAGATCCCTCGCTTCCGGCCTGCTGATACTCGATCACCTCGTCGCCTATGGTCATGTAGGTCTTGATTGTCGAGTCATAGGCGCCAGACGGGCCTAGAATTTTCTTGTGGAAGTCGCCGTTTGAAACGACTGGGATTGTTGTCGCGCTATTTGATATGCCAGACGAAAGCTTGGTCTTTGCGCCATAGAACACTTGTTGACGGCGTCCGACGTTCGGGTCAGCAAACTGAAAAGAGCACAGGCCAGGACTTTGGTTGACCTGTGTGATGCGTCCGCGCCAAACAACGAAATACTCCTCGGGAAAAGAATTCTGTTCATAACCAAGCCACACCTTGACGTTTCGACCCAATATTTCGTCGACAATGATGCCAGGCGCACAGACCTGGGTCATGTAGCTGTCTTTGTCGACGAACGACATCGAAAGGGTTGAGAGTGCGGCTCTGCCCTGTTCCGGCTCAAGCCTCTGTGAGATGTTGAGCGATGAACCTTCAAGCGCGAGAAGGTCTCGCTGCTGACGCTCGCCGGTTGCAAGCCCGACTCTTCGAAGTCCACCATAGACAACGCCTGGGTCGCCGTAGGCCACTGGGTCGCCATAGCGAAGCTTCTGAAAAACCGTTCTCGACGTCAGGTAGTCAACACCTTCGATGTCGACGACGATGACAAGCTGCTTTGATTGCAGCGTGTTCAGGTCAAGAAAGCCTTTCGGTGCGCGCGCGAGTGTCACAGTCGGCCGTTCTCCTCAAGGAAAAGTCTCATTTTTTCTCGAAGCGCATTGAGCTCGGCGAGGGTGTAGATGCCTGGCATCATCGTGAGCGAAATTTGATACGCCGTTTTGATTGAGCCCGTGTCGAGAAGAACCCGAAGCTGCTGAAATTTCATGTCGGTGAACAGCGCTTGAAACTCTTCCGGCAAAAGACCCTTCTTCTCATTGAGCGCAAAGATTTCGACCAGCATTTCAAAGCCAAACTCGAGCGCTTTTCTTGCGTAGTCCTTGATCGATCGGTCAAGGTACTCGGCCGACACGTCTTCGGTCGAGGTCTCAAACTCTTTTGCGATGAAAAACAGCTGAGTCATCCCGAGGCCGTCAATGACTTCGGTCTTCACTGGCAAAGTTTCTGGGTTATAACCGCGAGCCTCTGCAATATCTCGACGAACCCAAGAGTCGTCTTGGCCATAGGCGCCGGTTGCCATCTGCTGATTGATCCAAGTCAGCGCTTCGAGCATGGTTCCAAAGTCAGCCGACCCGTTTATTGGTGCAACCTTGGATCTAATCTTGGCCCTTATCATCCGACACCCCCGAGGCGCTTGATTGAAGCAAAGTTATAAAGAGAAGAACCAGCCAATGTTCTTCCGGCCGCAGTTTCGTTTTGAAATCCTGCGAATGAAACCGTCTGACCTGTGTTCAGTTGAATTAGATGACTAATGACCATTCCGGTCACTTCTTGCGTTGCAGTTCTTGAAATTGTTTGCTGCAAAATTCTTGCTGATGATCCATCAATAAGAATCCTTAAATCTAAAATGCTGCCAGCCGTCCATGATGCAGAAGTCCAGCCAATTGTGGCAGATATTTCATAAAGTCCCGGTGCTTGTATTGTATATACTCCGTTGCTGATGTTGTACGAATTGTGCGTGTCGACATCCTTTGTTGCAAAAGGAATGGTAGTTAAAGAATTTCCAATTGTCGTTCCTGAACCATTTCGCCCAGAGAAAGCAATAACTTCGCTCGCTGCGATCTGCTGACGACTTGGAAGCTTTTCAATCTCCCAATAGTTGAAACCGGCCGAATCGATCACAGGTACAGCGCCAGAGTTTTGGTTCCTGATGTTCAGCTGAACCGTGTCGCGCGCGTTGAGTTCAAGCGTTCCTTCGCCGGCCAAAAATAGGCGGTCAGTGAACGATGCCATCACCTTCTCGTTGACGATTTTTTCAAACTGCGTGGCCCCGTTCTTCGCCAAGAACGCGGTGATGACGTCGGTTGTCGTCCAGGCAATCGAGGTCGTCGTTGCGCGAAGACGGAAGCGATAGAGGCCATATTCTTGCGCTGTGAACGTCGAGCCAGAAACAGCGCCCGACTTGTCATAGACCCGTGTCGTGAAGTTGGTCATGATGTGGTCGGCGTTTGCGGCCGTTGTCTCGTTCGACGTCAGGCTGTACTTCGCGGCAATGACCGGAAGGGATGCGGCCGATGACATAACCGTCGAGCCAGACCATCCGACAATTGGAACGCGATAGCGAACTGTGATTGCGTCGGCGTTTGCGAATGTCATCGGCACGGTGTTGTCGATCGAATTCACCATGTCGCGAATGAACCCTGAGCCAGTGTCAGGAGCAACCATCAGGCGAATCGATGTCGCCGATTCATACTTTGCCGCTAACCTATACAGTGTCGACCCGCTATCTAAAACGATGCCCCCGCCGACGATTGCCGATGAGCCGATTGTCGACTGTCGATCTTGGTCGATTGAAAGGTTGAGCGGTGTGTTCAATATCAGTGAAGCTGCGGTCGGCGCTCCTGTGAGCGAAATCGTAACATCAGCCTCAAGGAAGCCGTCCGATGTTCTCCAATATTTCCCGACGTGCGATGCGTTTGTTACCCATGTGCTTGATGTCGGAAGCGCCCCAAGATACTGAGAACCATTTCCCTGACCAAGAACCTGCGGCCCCACCAAAAGGTCATCAACCTGAACAGTCCAGGCCGAAGCGCTTGTGGTTGCGACGTGCAGAATCAAGCGATACGACGTCGAGTCTGTCGCCTGGAAGGTCATCCGATTGCGAGTCGGGAAGGTCGAGTTCGCCATGACGCGAAAGCCAGACGGCTCAATCAACCGACTGTTCGTTACGTCGTAAATGTAGGCGATCAAGTCCGAGTCGGTCGAATCGGTTCCTGGGTTATAGGTGCCCGACGTCACAAGCGCCGGGACCTCAATTGACTGCATCGAAAAGCGGTCTTCTCGGGCAATCGAAAAGTCGATCGCATACCCCTTCCCTTGGCGGTTGACCGCGTCTTTTGCGATCAACGCCGAGTAGGTGTCGCGAAGGGGCGTCGTCGACGAGGCGGTCATGGTCAGGCCGGTGGCTGTTCCACCCGTGCCGTTCACGGGCCGCGAGCTCGCGCCGTCGTCGTATCCATTCCACCCGTTCACGTTGCCGTCTTCAAAGCCTGGGTTTGAAATGTAGTTCACACCCCCGCCTGAGCCGGACCCTGACAGGTCTTTCCACTGAGTGCCGTCGCTCTGCCTGAACTTGTTCAGAGCCGTGTTCCAATAAAGGCCGCCAGCTGAGAAGTCAGACGGGTCGGCGGTGCGGGTTGGCATCACGAAATAACGTGCCAAAGCTTTGATCAATCCGCGAATGCCAGACGTGACAGAACCTGTCACAAGCTGAATGTCGCCCGAATCTCCTGAGCCAGAGACGTCGCCGGTCTTGAGCATTGCTGCCCCGGACTTGCCGTTGACCGCTGCGCCCGTACGGCCGAACCACGACCCCGACGAATCAGAGCCGGTCTGCCCATCGGTCAGGGTGTTGAGCATGAAGGCCGCCTGAAGAGTGGCCGAGACGGTGGTTGCCGTTGCCGCCTGGTTCAGCGTCACGCTGTTCGCAGTTTTCGAAATGATATAGGACCCTTGCGGTATGCCGGTCCCGACGACAGATTGAAATTCGTTGAGCGCTGAGGTGTCTGCAATCGCGGTGATTGTTGGCGAGGTGTTGGTGACATCACCGACAAACGAAACGACGTTCCCCTTTGTCAGGAACTGGACCACGCGGGCAGCAAGCCACGCGATCGCACCTGAGCCAAGGCTTCTCGTCTGATCAGCGTCAGCCCGTAGGTCCTGGTTGATCGCAGTTGGGCTTGTCAGGTTTGACAGGGTCTGGTTCGCGCCAGCTGCCGGGGTCGTCCACTTGAGGCCAGTTGGCTCAGCTGAATCAGCTGTCAGCATCTGACCATTGGTCCCGACACCAAGTGCGGTCGGTACTGCGGATCCATCAGCCGAAACAAGAGACCCCTTCACCAAGGCAAGGCCGCGAAGGGCCTGGGTTGGCTGATCTTTGAAGGCAATTTCGTTGTCGCCAATCGCGCCAGGCTTCACGTCGCCCGTGAAATTGACGTCATCGTCAAAGGTCTTCTCACCTGCAAACGACTGAACGCCTGTTGAAACAAGACCGCGCTGAGTGCTCGAGGCATCAACCACGTCGGCCGTTGCCGCGTCAGATGGGATGAATGCGCCGGGGTCATAGACGGGCGGGTTCACCATTGGGTTGAAGAGTTCTTGATAGAACCACTTCATGTCGACGCTTGAGCCGAACGAGTAGGCAGTTTCCACACCCGCCAGGTCGACGAAGAAGGTCAAAGTCCAGACCCCGACAGATTCTGTCAGGCGCGCATAGACCTCATTGCCCGATCCATCAACAAACTCTTGGCCGTCGGTGTCTCGAATGATGACCCGGTTGTAGGGGGCATTGGTCACAACGCCGAGAACTGACGAACCAGTCGACGGGGTCTTCCCGCTCATCTGTGTTGTGACGACTTTGGACCCGCCAGTGACGGCAGTCAGTCCAGTGCCCTCTTGGAAATACCCGCGAAGCGGTACGTTCGCCAGATTTGGCGCTGAGATTGGTGCGCCTTGCCCGGCCGCGCCCGTGTGCGCGTGACCCGTCGACACGTTGAATTTTGCAGTCAATGCGTCCGCACGCTGAAACACGTTGTCGGTTGGCGTTCCGGCATCAGCGAAAAGCCACGTCGGCAAAATATCCTTTGCGACGTTGATCGCCTTTCCGACGAAAGATGCGATCGAATTGAGCTCGCGCTGAATGTTATTGATAGCAGGACCAGACTCTGTCGGGTTCCCCACCGTGTCATTGAGGCTGATTCGCCCAAGTGCCGTGTCGTCGCCATTGGCGTCAAGGAACGCGGGGTTCGTATTCGCTGCGTCTACTGGCTGACCGTCAGTCACACCCATGATTCACCTCATTCGATCAGTCGGAACACAAGAGGGCCTGTGGTCCATTGGAATGGTTTTGATGGAAGCATTTCCTTCAATTGCAGGGCAAGGCCTTTGCCGTCTTCCGGCGACGATTCAAGCGTCACCTGATAGACGACCGTGGGCTGATCAATCTCAGGAGTAAAGTCGAAAGGCCGCTGTTGGATCAGCCAGTTGATGAGCGGCGGCCACGCGGCAAACGCTGACGAGTTCGGCTCATGCTCAAACTCAACGCCAATAAATCGTTGAATGGCGAAAACAATCGACTCTTTCTGGCCAGAGGCTGACACGTTCACCGTTCCAAAGTTCTTTCGATAGAACTCAGGCGGCTTGAAATTCTTCCCCCACCACGACGGCGAAAGCGCAACGCCGGCCGATGACGAGCCCTGATAGCTAAGGGCGCCGGTCAGGTCGGTAGCTGAGTATCCGAGAAGCGTTCGGGCAGAGGTCGCAGCATTGGCGCCAGTGTTGAAATATACTTCAAAGAACGCTGCCGTCACTGCCGTCATTGAAACGCGGTTCTCAAGCCCACCGTTGAAGGTGCGGTTCGCGGTACAGGTGAAAGTCTCAGCCGGTGCTGCGCCCTTCAGTGCCGACACAACAGCCTGCGTCAGTGACGTCAACGAATAGAAGCCAAGCGGCAGGACTGCGGTCCTTATCGGCTCAGCCGGGACCACTCGAAAATCAATGTAGCGATTATTTTTTGTGACCTCGAGGCCGTAGAGAAAAAGGCTTTTCGCTTTGAGTGCCATGGCTAGCCCCCAATCTGTCGCAAGTTGAAATCAGTGAAGTCGCCAGACTCTCGAATCATTTCCATGAGTCGAGTCCTGGTCTGATCGGTCTCAAAATAGCTTCCTTGAATCTGGACCGTTACCGCTTTACGAGGCTGGTCTTTCGCTTCAGGATGGCTTGAGCCGGGCGCATCTGCACCACCGCCGCCGGAACCACCACTTGAGCCGACGCCCTCGCTCTTGGCCTTGTTTCCGGCCATGCCGCGCAGGACACCAGAAAGGACGATGAGGGCCGCACCGGCAGCACCTGCGGCGGGGTTATGAAATGCCTGAAGAAGCATCACTCGACCCTCGGCCTCAGCGATGTCAGCAAGCGCACCGAACATGAAGCCCTTCATCGCTTCACCGGCGTCAGCGGTTCCCTCACCAAGCGCAACCAGCGAACTGACAGCGTTCTTTTCAAAGGCTTTGAAGACGACCTTCCCGCGGCGACCGAAGTCCTCAAAGTCTTTCGTGGCCTGTGCGGCTGAAAGATTGAATGCCGCACGAATACCATCGCCGGTTGTCTGAGCGTTCTTCAGCTGGTTTTCAGCAACCACCACGCGAGCGTTGAGCATGTCCTGGTCGAGCTCCTTGAGCCGCTCGTTCAGGTTGGTGTAGACGGCAAGCTTTGCATCGGCAACCTGCTGATCACCCTGAAGCCCGTTCTCTTTTGCAAGCCTGTCGATTTCAGCAACCTGAGCCGCTGCCTTTGTGGCCATCGCTGCGGTCTGTTCATAATGGGCGGCCTCATAGGCCTCAAAATCCATCGCGTTTTTCTTGCGAAGTTCATAGCTTGAGGCATCAAGGTTGCCCAAGTCGCGAAGGAAGTTTGCCCGATTTTTCTTCAGTTCCTCATGGTCGATTTGATCATTTGGCTTCAGGAGGTCGTCGCCCTTTTGCGCTGACGCCTTCTTTCTGGCTTCTTCTTCAGACGCAGAGATGAACGCCTTCTTTTGTTCGATCAGCTTTTCATAGGACGCGCGCTGGGCCTCAAGGCTTGCGACGTCTTTTCTGATGCTGTCGCCATTTTTGAGCCACGACGCATCGGCCTCGTCGGCCGCCTGTTTCCGTTCAGCGATGACAGCGTTCAGCTTTTCAATACTGGCCCGGGCTGAATCAATTTCCTTCCCATAGCGCTCAATCATGGTGAGCGGCTTCTGTGGGGTGATGGCATCAAGCCCCTTGGCCAAGAGGTCAAAGGTTGCGGCAAGTAGTTTCGATTGCGAAATCATGCGGGCAAAGCCCTCATAGAGTTCGCCAGATGCGACCTTGAATCGGGTGAAGGCATTGGTTGCCTTCAGTGCCGACTCGTCGACGTTCGCGTATCTCTCTTTGGCCTTCTCAAGTGCCGCGTTCGCGAGCGCCTGCTTCTTTGCAGATTCTGTCAAGAACTGTACGCCAACCCCTAAGGTCTTTGCATAGTCCTTAAGCACTTTTTCAGAATCGAGGATGATCCCGAACTGTTTCAGCGAGCGAAGGTTCCCGCTCGCAAGCGCTGATGAGAATGCTTCAAAGTTCTGGGTGAGTTCCCCGCCAAAAAGCGCTGTGGCCTTTCGTGCCTGATTCATGATTTCAGGGATCAGCTTTGCCTGATCGCCAAGTGCGACCATTGCGCGGGTCGCTGACTGCACGGCCTCGTCGTCGTCAACAAGTCCGCGTGTCGCCTCGATGAGCTCACTCTTGATGGTGTCAGCCACAAGGCCGATTGACTCAGCCATGGCGTCAAATGACCGATTGATTTGGTCGACCTTCTCGGTTTCAAGCGAGGCGTCGAAAACAACCTTCATCGCGCCAACAGCCGCAGCGGCAACCCCTGCGATCTTTCCGATTTTCATGAAGGCGGCGCTGATGTCATCAAACGACTTCGCATCGCCCATCTGACCCAAAAGACCCATCGAGTCTTTCAGCTTTCTGACGAACTCTTTGTTGTCGAGGTCAAGAATGATCTTGGCGGTTTCAGCCATGGCCTGCGAATCCCTTCATCAGCTTCAAGCGCTCTGCGATGATTTGTGCCTTCTGGGCAGCTGTGAGCGACGACTGACCATGATTCTCAATCGGTTGCTGAAACTCTCTCAAGTAAAATTCGCGAAGGGCCTGGGCATACTTGTGACCAGCATTTGGAATCTCAGCAACATGCGTCAATTCAGAGAGAAAATGCTGTCGCTCAAGCCGCTGCTGTTGGTGCGCA
>ERZ724509.938-NODE-938-length-11567-cov-6.955698_pt1 | contig 11567 bp, 9 predicted proteins | sample MGYA00376042_ERZ724509 | MGnify/ENA primary metagenome ERZ724509 (study PRJEB28724, sample SAMN07190887) | wastewater metagenome | isolation source: effluent of sewage treatment plant in Hong Hong | place: USA: Christiansburg, Virginia | collected 2016-03-01 ...
ACTTCAGCCACTTCAGCCACTTCAGCCACTTCAGCCACTTCAGCCACTTCAGCCACTTCAGCCAATTGGCTTTTTTCTAAGGTGCAAGCCTTGACAAAATCGCTAACTTTTAAGGTGATTGCCTTGCAAGCGATGTAACCTTGTGAAAGTTTATTAAATGCCGATAATTCTACTATTAAACTATCCCCCGTAACGGCTAAAACTTCAGAACAATTATCAAATTTGTACGCATCTTGTACACTAGCTTTTAACGTGTTCGCGTTAAAAGCCTTGAGCCCTTTAAGGCTTGCAAGGTTGACTACTCCCTTTTCCTCTAGGCGTACCGACAAAAGCGAAAGTGTCGTTTTTTCGCTTTTTATTTCCTTAAAACTTACAAGCTTAAGATCATCAACGAAGTTTGCTAAACTGGCAAGATCGTTGGCATAACCACTAGATAAGCCTAAAGTGATTGTTTGCGCTTTGAAGTCTTTTATGACTTCTTTGGCCTTGTCACTACTCACTAAACTAAGCGCAAGGCTTAGATTTTGAACTGCTATGAATTGACCGTTTACTGCGCTAGCAATGGCGATTGCTAAAAAGTCTGTTTTATTGCCCATTTTAACTACTCACTCTGTTTTTTTTCGTCGAAAGACGAAAAGTTTAAATTTTAGACGTACCTTTCCCGTGACCCGTTAAGTGAGTCATTAGATGGATAAAGTACTATTAGGTTAAAGAACACGTAACATGGTACCGCTATTGAGTACCACACTGGTAATAATACATAAACCATGCCAACCTTGCGAAATATCGTAACTCGTTGTTTTATATAGGTTTTTTATTTGCAAGTAGTTTATTGTAAGTGACACTTTTGTCACTAAGTGACACTTTGTGTCACATTGTGACACAAAGTGTCACTTATCATTGTGTACTGTTACAGTGGAGGGGAGTACCTTAATATAAGGCTGTCGGCCACTATCTCAGGTGCTATCGCAAATCGCTCCCTGTAAAAATTTTCAAAAAAACAAGGTGACAAACTCACCTCTATTCCTCAATATTTTGAGAACTCACCATGCAGTTTTCTGTGCAACTCTACATAATCCTCGTGTGCCTCTTCCGCCGTAACCCGTTTCGGGCCAATGTACTTGCGTTTTTTGTGAATGCACAGAGCCTTAAAGAGTTTCCCTGCCTGAATAACCCCCCTTAGTTGTCCACCTACCCTTACCCGATCCTCGCTATTCGCACTATTTTCATGGTAGGTTGCCAAGCGTAGATTGCTCCAAGCGTTATTCATTGAGTCTCTATCTTTGTGGTCGATAACAAAACCTATTGGCGGAAACTCTCCAACCATGTAATACCAAATGAAATGTGTTAGGGGTCGAGTTACCCCAAAGAGGGTTGCATTTATTCTGCGGAAGCGTTTATTCTCGTGACCAAAGTTACCTTTGCCTTGAGTACCTTTGGCTTGAGGGGATTTTCTTAACCAAGTAACTTCCCCTGTTGCTTCGTCGTAGTGGATGAGACTTTTCAGTTCCTCTTGAGTGAGAACCACCTCGCGTATCTTGGATTTCAAAATTAGGTTTTCGGGTCTAAGGTTGAGAGTGACCCCATCCCGAGTTGTAACAGCTCCGTCAGGAATCTCCCCTCTGCTCAATATCCAAGCCACCTTTGTAACGGAGAAGAGGTGCCCTTCTAAGTACACCCCCCAAGAGGTGCTGCTAATTTGCTTGACAGCATTTTCCCCAGCCCTCTTCTCCTTGCAATCCACGCGGTACGTTATCTGTCCTGTTTGAGGGTTGTAGTTCAACCAAGTGGTTAGGTTCTCAAGTATATACGCTCTAGGTAAGCCCATGATCTTCAAATTCCAGAAATGAAAAAGCCGTCAAATCTATTGCTGGGTCACGGAGGGTCTAAATACAAAACCCAACCAGCAGAGAGATAACGGCTTTTTCATGTATTTAATAATATCTAAAGCTTCCCCGTGACGGTAGTCTTCAGATGTTGAAAATTGTAACGAATCCAAAGACGGTACACAAGCTTCCTTTACGTCCTCTCCCCCAACCATACCCCACCAACCCTAACCCGTAACCCCTCACCGCTCCCGCGCTACCTCCCAATGTCTAGGGTTCAAATCTAAATGTTCTCCCTCTCCACAAATATTAACTCTCCCCTCAGACGAGCCAAACAAAACCACGCTTGGCTCCCAGTAGCACTTCCGTAACGAAATCCGTCCTCGTGGGTTCGACCAATAGCCTGTGGATTTCGAGTAACCCCAAGTCGCCCACTTGCCAACGTAATACCACTTATGGCTAAACTCATTCAGGAAACCTGTGCCGCCTTCCGAACTCAATACCTCTGATAAACCCCAAGCAATAAGGTTAACTCCAGCCTGACGCACCCTTGCAATATTCGGAATCATGGTTGTAGCCAATTCCCCTTTCTTTTCGCCTCGTCTCAGGAAGACTTCAGGCAGCTCAAGGTTATCCAACTGCGGAAAACTTCCAGAACTTCTGATGTTCTGGCTCAACCATTTCAGTACCTGAGGGCTACCTGCGGCACCTCGTTGAGCCACCTCTGGGGTGGCCTCAAAAAGGTAAGTGTCCTTAAAAATCTGCTCGGCCAATTCCAAATCTCGGCATAACGTCATCCGTGTCGGGAACAGATTAGCCAAATTCCAAAGATGCTTCTTCAAGGCCCTGTCTCGTACTGCTGGAGAAGCAAAAGTTAAGTCCTGACCGTCAATTATCAAATGTACCCCAAGCTGATAAGCTAAGGCATGACGAATATCCGAGTGAGGAGTGTGTTGAAGGATAAACTCCAACCGCTCTTTCTTATCCGTAAGAGCCACCACCTCTACCGTCAATGCTTCAGGCAGAAGTGGCAACAGCTTAATGAACTCAACCTTCCCCTTTCTGGCTATCTCCCCTGCGGTTACAGGAATTAACAAAACTTCCTCATTTTTGCTTGGTTTCTTGCGAAAATCGCTCAGTTTTAGCAGTTTTTCACCAAAAATAGGGTCATTTTCAACGATTTTACGGTGATTTTCGACGAATTTGCCGTGATTTTCGACGAATTTGCTGTGATTTTCAGGGTTAATTGCTCCCATAACCCCCTCGCAAAGCTTTAATTAACAGCTTTTTTGAGGGTTTCATGTCCTCTTCTTCGGCATCAAGCCCTTGAAAATGCTTGCTTTCAAGCCGTACCACTTCACCCAATTCAATCATGCTGCCAAAATTAACGGTCTCGTAGAAGGTTAACGCCCAGAATTTCAAGAGACTGAGTTCGTGTAGAGCGGTCATTTCCTGAGGTCTAACCATCACCCTTAGGTACTTACCGTGAATGGGTAGCGTATCTTCATCATCCAACACCATGATGAGTGGCCGTTCACGGGGTAACTTCGCCAATTGCCGTAAACTGAGATTGGCTTTCTGTAAAGTTTTTGAGCTAACGACAACAGGCAGCAGGTTTGTGTGGCTTAACTTCCCCTTAAAGTCCGTGAACCCCATGGCCTTAGGTTCTCGCGTGTGAAACAAGACAGGTTCATGGTCTAGGATGACGACAGGAGCGATGTCACCCAGCATGGACAGGTATGGAATCAGCAACAATGGCCGAACCCTGAGATAGTCAGCGATAGGGAACTCCCGCCACAGGTCTACGCTCACCAAGTCTAATTTTTCCTGCGTAATTTGCAGCAAACTAGGGTTAAGTGGCTTAACCTTGGTAAAACCCGAACTGGAAAAGTTTGGTGTTAAAGGTAAACTTGTGTAACCAAGGTTCAAACGAACCGAACCCGTTTGGAGGTTGACTTCAATGCCTAACATAATCATGCACCTCCTTTGTTTGTCTTACCCGTGGGCATCCCTACACCATGATAAGTAGCAGCACCCGTATCGTCGTTCAACTCAATCTGGAACCCCATACTTAAACTCAGCTCCCTCATGCGCGAGCGAAACTCGCCAATGTTCATCATCTTGACCGAGCCATGTGTCAACGCCCATGACCAGAATATCTCGTAAATTTTCTTCTCCGACATTTGTGCATTTGGGGTAAAGCTTAACTCGTTTGAGTTTTTGACGAAGGCACGGACGATGTTGTTAATACACGCCATCTCTTCCATGATAACGGTATGGGATCTCGGCAACGTGTAGCCTTGCTGTTTAAGCAAACGCGGCATCGCTTGGATTGCCCACGCTGCAATCATTTCCCGTTCCTGAAAAATAATCTTGCCTGCAATGTCGATTTCGACTTTCGACTCAGGTACAGGGTTATTGAAGTTAAGAATCAACCAACGGCGTGTGAAGCCCTCGCTCGTGTCCTTTGTCTTTGGCAAGTGGTTAGCACCGAACCAATGGGTCGCTGTAATTTGAGCGCGGTACGGTTCACCATAAGGCATACGGCAGGTGATTTCAGAGCCATCGACAATATCTTTAAACCGTTGGCCATCAATTTTACGTTCCTCGGACAACTCCCCTGCGATATTGAGTAGCTTGCCAACCATGTGCGCTGGCGTGTAAGGTTCACTCCAAGCGTTTGGGTTAACCGCGCTTCGTGCCTCGTCACTGACTAAAGCTGATGCGATATTGAGTAGCTGACTTTTACCTGACTTGGCTACGCCGTGCAGGAGAATAACCCGTTGGTATTTGCTACCCCAGCCAAACAAACTAACCAGCAAGGCTTCCTGAAGGGCTTGGACTTTTTCATGATAGTCAAAATCCTGACCCCAGCACGTCTCCAGAAAATCAGAAAAGAGGGGAGCTTCGCGGTGCAGGTTGATAGGCTCTGTTGGCGCAAGATAGCGAAAGGGCAGTGTATAAGTCATGCCGAAATCTGCCTTGTGTTGCATCAGCTTCAGGTCTTTGGTGAGGAAACCATTGACGAAGTTGACACCCTCCAGCGTGGACTTTCTCAAGTCCTGTGGGCTGAGACTTTGCATCAGGGACAAAATGCCTTTCATATCCCCATTACGCTTGGCTGCTTCATACATACCGTAGTTTTGGCTGATGTGGCGTATGAGCCATGCGTCCTTGATGACCTCCCAATGGCTTCCGTTGAACTTCCAAAAGTGTCCTTTGTCGAAGGCAAACTCAAATAAATTTGCCATGTCGCGCAAAACTGCTTCAGCAACTTCCGTATGGTTTGCCCCAGCCATGCCGTCTTCTTTTTTGATTTCGTTAATCTGTCTGTTTAACGTGCCGACCTTCACCTCCAGTCCGCTTTCCTTCACGATGAGACCCAAAATGCGGTCAATCTCCATACGGTTTAAGTTCTTGGAGTACGCAATCTTGCGTAAAATTTTATCGGTCGCCTCCATGCTTATGTTTGTGCCCAAACCTTCATCACGGATAAAAACGTCTTTTAGAAAGTCGATAATTTCTTGGCACTTCCACTCTTCCGTATCTCGGTCAAAGTCGATGTCAAGGTCGGCCCGTTCTTTGTCGGTCAGTCCCGTGTCCCAACCCTCAGGCAGGATTTTTTTCTTTTCGATTACGTCGCGCTTCAAGAAGCGTATCAAGTTACGCTTATGCTTCTCAATATCCATTGAGTCACCAACGACATTCTGAATAAAGTCGTCAGCGTAGGATTGGAGCATCCCCAATGCTTCAGGTAGGCTTCGTTCACCACGAATAACCGCCATGGCGAACAGTCCCGCTTTCTCAGTCAGGTTCGTGTCGCGGCTGCCTGAGCTAACATACTCGGTTAACTTGGAATGGCCGCTACGGGAGAGGGTGATGCCATAGTCTGTAATGACCGCTCGCAGTTTGTCTTCAATATCGCTGGACAGGTGGCGTAGCAGTGGGATGACTTCGTAAAGGTTGCAGTTTGCCGTGTAGGGTAGCTTTGTATCAGGATGGATGCTACTAGGTAAAACAACCTGTGTTTTTTCGGACAGCAGCTCACAAATCGTTTCACCTGTACTGGCCTTGATACGGAAAGTGCGCTGGCCAGTATAGGCGTAAGCCAAAACCTTGCCCTTCATACCATAGCGAATCCACGGCGAAGGTGGCAGTGTTTCTTGGATGAGGCGGATAAGTTCCTCGTCGGTGGTGTCAATATCCAGTGCGATGACACCTGATTGCTTGCCTAAAGGCAAACCGATGTTGCCTGTCGGGTACTGTTTCAACCATTGGGCACGGGTTTTTTCATCAGGCATGGTGTCATGAAAATTCTGCCAACCAAAAGGTATTGGCTTTTTCTCCATGGAGCGTAAAGGGATGACGGGCATTTGCACTGCCCAATACTGGGTAGCATTATCAGCAAAAATATTTTTGGACATTTTGGGGCTTCTTATTTAGGTTAAATCGACTTCTACAGCGGTCATGTCCTTATTCTGGACTTCAAAATTCTCTAAATCGTTGATGTCGAACTCACACTCATAGGCTTTTTCCTTTGCCTCCTCCTCATCCTTGGCGTACACCTCAACTGTCAGGTAACCGATAATGGGCACTCTTACCGAGTAGGGTTTATTTCTCTTCACATCGCCTCCAAAGCTTTCATAAATTCGTTACGCTGGTCAGCATCTAGGTAGGCTGCCAAGGTGTTGATAACCATTTCACGGAATTGTCCAAATTGCTTCACTTCACTTGCCCGTTCAAGCTGGCCGAGAAGCTTTTCTAGTAATTGTGTTCTTGTTTTGATCGCGCTGAGGGTTTCACCGATGCTTAAACCACCCTCACCATCTTCAATCGTCAAGTCCATTAGTTCATCGTAAAGAGCGCGGGTTTCCGCTTCCAAATCCAATGGCTCATCATTCTTAACGCGCTCTCTTTTTACTTTACGGCTGCCTTCTAGGAAAAGATGTCGTAAGTTTGTTACTATCTCATCCGAGTAGTTTGCCTCTTCAAGGTAAGCTTCACCGTCCACTTGAATAGCAGCCTTAACGATTAACAGTGCGCGAAGTGAGCCTTCCTGAAGCGGGGGGTAATAAAATTCAGCCATTTAGGTTATCCTCGTAGGGTATCGGAAGAGAGTAAATTGTTTAGTGTGACAATGCAACACCAATAATTCAGAGTTTACATGAGAGCAACAAAAGCATGGCCAATAAATTTGCCCTAGACCTACGGAACGAGATTAACACTCGTTTCTCGGCTGACTCTTTGTCGATGAGTTGCTCAGATTGGATTTGTAAGAATACCACGCTTAAATCTGCCCCATTTAATTTTAAGCGTTTCCCTTTCCAGAAAGCTATCGCTGATGATATGCACCCGAATCTTCATGTCATGAAGATTTCTCAGATCGGCTTGACCGAAGTCCAGATTCGTAAGGCGGCTGCTTTCTGTTCCCGTAATCGGGGTGTCACCGTCCTGATGACTTTCCCGAACGAAGCGATGATGAAAAAGAACGCACAAACGCGGGTCATGCCTATCATCGAAACGGACAAAGTCTTCAACCTAATGGGCGGCAAACCTATCCGTTCCATGGACATTCAACAAATTGGCAACTCTTACCTCATGGTGGTGCCAGCCACTGAGGGCAGTGCGACTTCCACACCTGCTGACTTTGTGATGGTGGACGAAGTTGACTTATCAAATCAACAAATGGTTGGCTTGCTCGGCTCGCGTATGCAGGCATCCAATTTCCGTATCATGCAACAGTTTAGCACCCCAACCTTTGAAGGTTTCGGCATCCAGCAAGGTTATGCCACAACTGACCAGCGTGAGTATTTTATTAAGTGCAGTTGTTGTAATCATTGGCAGTTACCTTTGTTTACAAAGGACTTCGTCCACATCGACGGGCTGCCTGATGAAATTAAACTGACCGATATTGATACCTCAATTATCGACAAGTACGAGCTGAAGTTAAACCATGTGGCCGTTACCTGTATTCAATGCGGGTCACCGTTAGACCTGTTGCACGGCAAACGTGAATGGGTCGCTGAGTTTCCTCACCGTGAACACGCCCGAGGCTACCGCGTTCGGCCCTTCAGCGTTTCTACTTTGTCTCCAGCTTACATCATCAGTGAACTTATCAAGTACCGAGACCGAGACTTCCTTCGCGGTTGGTATAACACCGTGCTGGGTGAGACCTTTGAAGAGTCGGCCAGCCGCTTAACTGAAGCAGAATTGAACCCTTGCTTCCATCTTGGGGAAGTTCCTGTCGGCTCAGATTACTTCATCGGCATCGACGTAGGTTCTATTTGCCATGTCACTATCGGCTGTAGCCTTGCAGGTCTGAAATCAGGTGTGGACGTAGTTGAGTTCCTTACGGTCAGCAATGACGACCTACTGGAGCGGGTAAAAGCGTTGGATGAGAAGTACCACTTCAAGCAAGGCTGCGTGGATTTATTCCCTGAGCAAACCTTGGCCAAATCCTTATTCGATGCTACCAACGGTAGGATTATCCCTGTTCACTACACAGGCAGTGTGGAGATCTCGGATAAAATTGAGTCACGTAAAACCTTGCAGGTGGACAGAACAGGTCACTTGGACAGCTTGGCTAATCTCGTGCGCGGCAGCCTTATCACGTTCTACAATTTTGGCCAACAAAAGGACACCATCAAGTCCCACCTACGCGATATGGTGCGTGAGAAAAATGGGGAGAAAACCCCAGTCTGGCGTAAACTCACAGGCCATGACCATTACTTTCACAGCCTTGCCTATATGTCCACCTCCATTAAATTTTACCGTGGGGAGTTTACTGGGTACAAGGAAGAGCCAGTGAAAACGATTCTGTCTTATGGGGCGATTAACCTTGGCGGCCAAAGTAAAGCAAACCTGTGGGGACATCAAAGCAGGGGTTATTAAGTAAGCCGCTGCTCTGATATACTCCAACCTAATTAACAAATTTTGTACAAGAGAGGCGTAACCTCATGGCAACCAGTCTTACTAGCAAACTAGGTCAGATTCTTTTACCTAAAAAGACTCCAAGCCCACAGGGGGTGAGTAATTCGCCAACCTTTCAAAGCAACAACCCGCAAAACGTGTTGACGGTTCCTACCTATACGGATCACCGTACCGACATCTTCGCCAGTCGTGCTGCCGACGATGCCAATACGCTGTTGCAGAATTTACTGGTGCAAGACGCTGATGCTTCTGCTGCCGTTAATGCCTACCTCACCACGGCAGATACCGAGCCTGTTATTTACGTGAAAGATGTCAATGACAAGATTGATCGAAACGGCCAAAAGACTTTGAACGCCATTCTTGATACTTTGACCACTCGCTATGACTACGTCACTGTAGGTTTTCAGTACAAACCCACGCTACGCGCAATGGCTGAGGAGCTGCGCTATATGTTGCTTTTGCGCGGTATGCTTGTCGGTGAAGCCATTATCAGTAAAGAAGGTATCTTTGATGCCATCCGTTTAATCGACCCAATCAGCTTAGAGTGGTTTGAGAAGACTAATGGTCGGCTTACTCCAGAGCAAGTTCCCACAGGTGGGGGCAATAACATCTCGCTTGATGTGGTCTCAGTCTTTGCGGCCTACTATCGCCAAGACCCCACAAAGGCTTACTCAAACTCCCCATTCGTGTCGTCGATCAACACGGTCGCAGCTCGCCAGCGCATTATCAACGACCTCTACCGTATCATGACTTTGACAGGCTACCCTCGTTTGGACATTACTGTTCTTGAGGAAGTGATCGCCAATAATGCTCCTTTGGACATTAAGGCCGACCCTGCTAAGTTCACTCAGTACGTTAACAATACGATTACATCTATCACCAACACGGTAACCAACCTCCGTGCCGACCAAGCGTTTGTTCACACAGATTCCATCAAAGCGGACATGGTTAATACCAAATCGGCAGGCATGACCTTGGATATTGAGCCAATTGTTAAAACCCTTAACGCCCAGAACCAAGCAGCTCTGCGCGTGATGGCCACAACTTTGGGCCGAGGCGAGTCTGGTGTAAATACAGCGTCGGTCGAGGCAGCTTTGTTTGCCAAAAATGCTGAGGCTCTTAACACCCCTATCGCTGAATTGTGGGAACAAATTTTTACTTTTGTTCTCCGCCTAACAGGTTCGACTTCCCGTGTCGTCGTTAAGTTCCGCCCAGTCGAGCTTCGCCCAGCAACAGAGTTGGAAGCCCAATTGGTGTTAAGACAGGCTCGACTACTAAAAGACTTGAGCTTAGGGGTGATAGATGATGACGAATACCATCTTGAGATGTTTGGTCGTATTAGACCAGATAGTGCGCCTATCTTGAGTGGTACTGGTTTTGATGGGGGCGGAGGTGTTGTGGACGCTGGTGGGGTATCACCTAATGCCGACCCAACGGGGAGATCGGTCTCATCTGCTGCGGATAAGTCGGCGAAGAGTAACAGTGTGAAGAAGTAAGGTTTAGTCTGTAATTTGAACTTCATAGTGCATGAGAGCTTCATAAGCTCTTAGGTCTATGAAGTTTTTCCACTTCTCGGCTTGAGATTTGATGTAGGCTTCTTTGGCTTGTTTGTAAGCTTGGAAGGCAAGCTCAGGGGTATTAAAGGTACCTACCCGACGGGAAGGTTTATAGGTACTGCAATTAGCTGTAAATTTACCTCGCTCGGCAGAAACCCCTACAGGTAAACCACCTCTAGTTGCTTTACTGGAGAGAAGCAAACTATTTAACTGACTAGGTAAGAATATGCAGGTATCTTCAGAATAGAGCTTATTCCCTTTGAAAAGCAGGTCTTTATCTAGCTGAAAACTCTCTCGACCAAATCCTATTTGCTGTTGCACCCACTCATGGAAGTAGGCGTAGCTTTTAAAGTTCTCGCTTACCGAACAACCTGCGTAGGTGGGACGCAGTTTCTGATACTTAGGGTCATAACAGCGAGAGAGCAGACTGTTCCAAAGCGCGTACTCCTTAAGCTTTTTACCGTTTATATGAGCAAGGTATTTTCTATCATTTACCCCAACACCGTAAATTAACTTAGCCATAATCTTCAGAACCTGAAAACAAAAAAGCCAACTGCTGTAATCGGGTGACAAAGGGAAACAACGACCCTACCGACGTGAGCAATTAGCTTTTTTGTGTTGTTTAAATTTGCCTGTTCATTGTCACACTAGCAGGCGCGAGCATTATACCACCAATAACAGTCCTAATTGTTCAAGTCGTGTAAAAAGAAAAAGCCCTCAAAAGAGGGCTTCAGTAATCTTCTATTCTTCGTGACCGCTCTTTACCTAAGGCATCGAACACCACGTTGTTGCTGTTGGTACCAAACAGAGAAGATCATAACAAGTAACTTACTGAAGCCTCCAGTGAGAGCTTTCCCCAACCCTTTACCGTTACCATGGCAGGACTTGAACCTGCAACCTTATTCGTGAACGATTGCTCTGTCATACTTTGAGCTACATAGTAACCGACTAACCTTTCCTCCGTGCCGCCCAGAGCTTGATTGACACGACCTAGGAAGCCAATCAATTCAACTGTGTAAAAGGTTATGCGGTTATTAAGTAAACTACCCCCTTCTTTTCGGCAACGGCAAGGGGTTAACCGTCAATCAAGGGCACAACAAACTAAAAGCCCTCACCTTCTTCCTTTTGGCTAAAACCTACACCCTTCATGGAGTACCGCTTGATCTCGGTAGTTAGCACCATAGCGAGGAAGCCGCGCTGAGTTGATAGAATAGCTTTGAGCTTTTATTTTGTCTGTAAAGAAGTGTAACTTTTA
>ERZ724509.939-NODE-939-length-11554-cov-6.607270_pt1 | contig 11554 bp, 14 predicted proteins | sample MGYA00376042_ERZ724509 | MGnify/ENA primary metagenome ERZ724509 (study PRJEB28724, sample SAMN07190887) | wastewater metagenome | isolation source: effluent of sewage treatment plant in Hong Hong | place: USA: Christiansburg, Virginia | collected 2016-03-01 ...
CCTCTACCGCGCAGCCTACACTGCCGGAATGGAAGCGGCTGCGGTGATCGCCGATGACATGCTGGGCTGCGAAACGGATGCGGTTGCAGACGCTATCAGGGCGGCGAACGGGCGGGAGGGGAAGTCATGAGCGACCAATACTCGTCCCGGCCCTACTCTATCGTCGTGAGGCACTGGCCGTGCGACCTTCTGGTTATTTTCTGCATAGAGCGGGAATCGGCAACGCACTGGTATTGGCCGAAAAGTGTGGGTGAATCATGAGAGACGGACGGAATCGGACGCACTGGTTTTGCATGAAGTTTGATGTGCCCGTTCATCGCGGCTGGTACGAATGGAAAGGCCCGATGGTTGACGGCGTTCAACTGCTACGGTGGTGCGGCCGCGCATTCCACTACCCGACCAAATTCGGCGAAGTAGAAATGGCAACGGATTGGCGCGATTGTTGGCGCGGCCTGGCGGAGAAGGCGGAATGATGACCACACATGGACATGAGCGCATCTGGCTGACGGCCGACGATTGCCGGAACTTGAGCGGCGAACTTGCCATCCTATCACTGCATATGAATCCGCACGACTTCCCAGCGGTAACCGAACTGCGCGGCCTGCTGATTGACATCAAAAATCGACTTGAAATCGCGGAAGGAGAAGGACGGTGAGCAATCGAATGACCCAAATCGTCAACGTCAAGGCTGCGCAGAAAAAGCACCGTTGCAACTGGTGTGGCGAAGCCATCGAAATTGGCGACACATACTCGCGCTACCGCTGCTTCATGGACGGCGACGCAGGGAGTGTGCGGATGCACCCTGAGTGCCTGAACGCCATGCAGACAGAGGGGCAGGAAACCGGCGAATGGGTCGAGTGGTCGCCGTACAGCAACACACGCGGCCTTGCGGACTCGCATCTATGAAAACGCCGCTCGACGCCCGCGCAATCGGGGATCGGCTTGCGGGTGTTGGTGTAATGCGGTAATGTTGATCCTGAGCGGTGTACGACTACCACGCTCGAACGTCCAGACATGGAGCCGGATAACGTAACCGGCGCTTACAAGCATGGCGGTTGACTGCGATAACGCCCCGAGGTGGCCATACGGGCGCGCAGGAATCGAACAGGCCAAGACTGCGGACGGCGCGGGCTATCGGAGCGCGAAGCCGGCAGCAGTGCAACCTGTACCGAGCAGCCGCCATCCTTGTGAGCGAATGCGCAGGCTGATGCGCAACGGATAGACTGACCAAGGCCCTAAATCGGCTCCAATCTGGTATCGCGGCTGCGTCCCGCGTATTGGTGGCAAAAAGCGATGACGCCGTGTTTCTCATCGCCCGTAACAGACCGCAGCCTGTATGCCGGGGATCAGCGCCGGCCGCTCACACCATCCAACGGGGAACCGCGCTCGATCAGCCCCTTGTCCGGGTAGCCGAAAGGCTGCGGTGGCAGACCGGAAAGACGGTCATCTACTATCAGCAACCCCGAGCACCCGCAGCGTAACCCAGCAAGGCCACCCCTGCTTGCCGGCCACATGGAACATCCGTCAGCAACGCCTCTTTCAGCTTCGGACTGACAATCGCAATCTTCCCTTTGATGCGCTGGACTTGCGCGTCATTCGGGAACGTTCCGACAGGTTCCGGGGTGGCACAAGAAGCGAGAAACAGGCACAGAATCACGATCCGCATGGCTTTCTCCTGAAAGAAAGTGGCCATAAAATTTCACGCGGCACCCTTATCAGACTGCGCCGCAATGGTTGCGTCCTTGCTTCTGCTGGCGCTGGACGAACCGAAGAAGAACGCTTGAATGCCGGTCCACCCGCCTATAAACATTGCGGTGATGACCATCGCCCTGATCTGGTCGCCGAACTTTTCCAGCGGATCGACCAGCACCCATGCACCGCCCGCAGCGGATAGCAGCATCATCACTAGCGCAAGAATCTCGATAAACGTCATCCCGCCTGCGATGACCCGGCTTTGCGCCGCCACCTTGCGGGCTTCGGAGATGCCGCCGGCAACCTCAACCAGCCCGAAGTCGGTCAGCGCAGAGAAAGACGCAGCGCGGGCCGTCTGAGCGATTGCAGGATCAGCCTGCACCGCTTCTACCGCTGCCTGTACGTTAGGGGCACCTGTGGCCTGTACAACAGCCGTAAGCACCGCCTCGGCTGCCTTCGTGTTTCTAGCCGCAACCTCAGACTGTCCCGGCTTAAACAGTGGGGCAATCTCCGGCCACAGACTGCGCAGGATTTGCAGGCCAGCGCCGACAATGGGGTTAGCAACGGAAATTGCGGTTACAGCAGCGTCAGCAACGGTAGACATGGCTTTCTCGATAGATGGTTTCGACTCAACAATCGGCGCAGGATTATTGGAAATTATTGGCTGGGCATAATCCGGCGCATCCATTGCGTTGCCGAACTCCGACATAAACCGCTGCATGGTGACGGTCGGCTGTCCGTATGGCGAACCCGGCAAACTTGCCCAAATCGTCGCCACTGCGTGCACCGCATCTTCGATTCGGTCGCGCTGGATCAGGTCGTCGGCGTGCTTCTCGCACAGCAGGGCTACGGCGGCTTCATCCTGGCACTGAGGGGAAAAGTCGGGGAAGGCGTATTGTTTGACTAGATTTTCAAACGTGCTTTGAAGGAATTGGTAAGCACCAGCGGCCGTGCTTTTAATAATCCCGTTTTTTGTATGTATCTCAACAAGTTTGCGCGGGTGCTGCCATCCGGAAAATTCACCCCCGCCAACTAGTCGTGAATACCCTTTTGCATCGCTTGTCCCCTCACCAAGCCGAATAGCCGCCAAAAAAGCACGGATTCTCCGGTCTCTTAAAAGTCTTTGAAGGTCAGCCCTTGACTTCACCATGTTAGAGTTTTGCATGGTAAGATATGAGTTATGAAAAACTTAATCGGCATGACGTTTCACCGCCTGTCTGTTATCGGGCGCGATAAAAACCAATGGTTATGCAAGTGCGAGTGCGGAACCACGGCGGTTGCTAGAACAGATAGATTGTTAAGTGGAAGAACAAAAAGTTGCGGGTGCCTTAGAAAACAAATAATGCAAACGTGCAACATAAGTCATGGCGGGTCAAAAACACGGGAATATGCTGCGTGGCGGGCGATGATTGGAAGATGCAATTACAAAAAACACGCCGAATATTGGAGATATGGCGGAAGGGGTATAGCTGTTTGCGATAGATGGAAATCGTTTAAATGTTTTATTGAAGACATGGGGAATAGGCCATCGCCAAAGCACTCATTAGACCGGATCGACAACAATCTAGGTTACTCACCAGAAAATTGCCGATGGGCTACGCCGGTTGAGCAGTTGAACAACATCCGGCGCAATCGCCGCGTTGAATGGCGGGATGGGCGCTTGATAACGCTGCGCGAACTTTCCGAATTACTGGACCTTCCAATCGGCTGTTTGCGTATGCGTTACACACTTGGAAAACGTGGAGAATTGTTGTTTGCGCCATATGGTGGCTAGTGGCTTTCATGTATCCGCCCAGCGGTTGAGCCAATCGGCAGCAGCCGCAGGCTTTCGGTTAAGCATCGCGGCCACCATTTCAGCTAATTCTCTGCTTGGACATCGCCAATACAAAACGCACGGCCCGACGATAAACCAACCATCGCTAGACTTACGCGCTTCGTATTGGGTCACTTAAAGGTGTCCGGCAAATGGATGATTGCAGCAATGGCTGCTGCTACGCCGACGATCCACACTACCAACTTGCCGAACACCTTTCCGCCTTTCATCAACTGCACTATTTCGGCAGTGTCAGCCTTAATCGCTGCGGTTACCTCGGCATCCGCTTTAACGTCTTTGTCGATACCTTCCATTTTCACGCGAATATCGGACACATGCGTTTCCAACTGCGTGATGCGTTCTTCGTGCGCTTCGCTCATGGCCTTCAGCCCATCGCCGTCCAGACAATCGGCACCGATCCGCCGTTAGTCACGCCCACAGCGGTATAAGTGAAATCGGCCGTTGTCACCGCGTTAATAAGCACGCCGACACCGCCGCCGGTCGCTGCGCAATTCGCATGAACCGCAGGCGCTTTCGGGAATGGCGTGGTAAACGTCACCGTGGTTGCAGCCGTTGAGTACAAACCGCTGTAACCCGTAGACGTTGCGACACCGGCCTGCGAGCCTTTCTCGATTCGCGGCGGATTGAATTCGCACGCGGTATAGGTGCCGCTGTACTGGGTGGCGCAGTTCAGGATGACTTGAGGCGCAATCACGGCGGAATCGACGTTAGCGCCCATACTTATAGCGGTAATCGACGCACCGTTGCCAAGCCAGGAATTGCGCCCAAGGTTTAGGCGTGCAACCCTGCCGCAGCTAAGGCCGGTCGCAGACGCACCCATGTAGACTTGATTGCCCTCAATGTCCACCGCGTCGAGGTAGTCATAGGTCGGGTCAGAGATCAGGATGCCGGTTGCACTAGCTGCGACGCTAAACTGGTTATCCTTAATCAGCACCTTAGCAAAGCCGGTGCTTGCCGTGCTGTTCAATCCGATGTTTGCAGAACTCGCGTTTTCAAACGAGTTATTGTTAATCATCAGAATTGATGTTGCAGTCGCGCCGGTAGACCACTCGCCCAAGTATTGATAGGTGCAGTCGAGAAACTTGTTATTGGTGATCCGCAGGCCACCGCTAGAGTACTGAGCCACAGCGACAGCACCGGTCCCGCCGTCAAACGTGCAGCCGTAGATGGTCGAATCGCCGGCATCCGGCGTAGCGACGTTCTGGATTTTGACGCCGATAGATACGCACGACCCGAAATAGCAGTCCCGCAGCGTGAAATCAGAAGCGTCAACAAAGTCGATGCCGATATACGGGGAGATAATATCTAACCGGTTGAATGTGCTGTTGCCGTTATAACTGGCCGCAGGGTCAACTTTAATGTAAGCGCCAGCCGTCCGGGTAACGCTGGCGTCTATCGTCATATCCTCGATGGTGACTGCGCTGGTAGTGGTAATCGTGATCGCATTGGCAGTCGCGCTATTGGTACGCAAAGTTGTACCTTTAGTGCCCGCGCCCCGAATCGTCAGCGGCTTATTGATTGTGATCGAGGAGAACAACAGCGTACCGCCGCCCAACTCAATAACACTGCCCGATACCGCAGCGTCGATAGTCGCTTGAAGATACGCGGTTTCGTCTAAGACCCCGCCTAGCGCCGCGCCGAAGTCCTGCACAGAGAACCGCTCACGCGCTTTCGCCTGCACCGTCCTGGCGACCGCACCCGTACCGGATTGGATAAATCCGACACTCGCCGACCCAGCCGATCCGGAGTAAGTCGCCGCAGGGGTTGCACCGGATATGTTATCAACGGTGTACAGTGTCGAGGCGTTTTCGTCTTTCAAGACGAATTTATACGACTGCGCCGGGTCCAGCCACAAGACGCATTCACCGCGAGCGTCCAGCACAATCGGGTTCGCGTTCTCATGCGCCCCGCTCATATCCGGATCGGTGTAGGTAGTCGCTGCGGTGGTGGTTCCGGCTGCATAGGTATACAGATAACCGGCGGCAAGCGGGTCGCCGTTGTTGTCGAAAAATTGAAACCGGGGGTTTACTGCAATGACGCCTGCCATGTTTTGTCCTGAATCGTTTAGATAGTGCTTATTGCGACATTGTGCGAAGCGCGTTAATCCCGATCATGGGACTAGCTACCGCTTGAGCGTTGCGCTTTTGCAGTTCGCTTTCGATGATGTTTTTAAGCATGTTCAACTCATTGCCTGCTGCGCCTTTTTCCTGCGTCAGCAAGATGCTACCGATTGAATCACGCACTGACTCAGGCGTTGACAGTTTCGACTGAATATCGCGGGCCGCAGACATAACCCCGGCAATGCGCCCGCCCTTTGCAGACGCCACTGCGCTTCCAACGTCTTGTGCAACGCCAGTGCCAACATCTTCAATTGCCGCAAGCCTGGATGCAGTCTGCGAACCACGACCGACAGACTCCAGCGCCTTCAATTTCCCTTCGTTCATCAACGTCTGCGCAAACTCTTGAAACAGGCGCTCAGATGGGAAAATCTCTTTGAGTTTGCTACTGGTATTGGCTTCTTTCCAGAACTTCAGCATCGACGTTTGACCGCCCTCGGTGCCGAGTTTTGTCCGCAGTGCTTCCATCGCGCCAACGCGGAAGGCTTGCAATTCAGACTGCGACATCCCGTTGGTCATTTCCGCGACTTTCCACGCATCCTTAGACATGGCTTGCGATCCCATCATCGCGGCGTTTCTAAGTTCGCTTGGACCTGCGTAAGCATCGCGGGCTGCTTTATAGAAGCTGCGCCCGCTAGAGTCTGTGGTCAGCGCGTCAAGTTTGGCAACGATCTGCTTGCGCAACTCATTCCACGCCCTGCCGGTTTCGTTCAGTTTCCCGGTTTCCGGGTTTACGTTGGCATAGGCTTTGTCGTACAGGGATCGCTTCAACGTATCCAGTTGCGACAAAGGAACCTGATCGGCTAATTTGTCGCCGAGCGAAAAATTCTCGCCACGGACACCGGATAGCGTTTTCGCATCTGCAAACGCAGGTTTGGCGCGCTCAAGTAGTGCAGACAGTTCGCTATCGACCGGAATAACAGTTTTCTTAACTTGATCGTATAGCGGCTTTGACGCCTGCTGACGAACCTTATCAAGATCGTCCATTGTCTGCGGAAGTCGGCGCGTCCCGACGTTCATCAACTGTTCCGCTTCGTTAACAAGCCTGTTAAACCTGCCCGCTTGCCGATCCCTGATCGCCTGCTCTAGTTTGTCTTTCGTTGCACCTGGCAGCGTTGCCATTGTGTCCAGCAAACCGCGCACAGAAGCCCCGCCAGCGTCCGCAATGCGCGACTCATCGCCCAGCCTTCCCATCGTCGCAGCCGCATCGCCCGCTGACGTTTTGTCGCGTGCGAACGCTTCCGCAACTCGCTTTCCGGCAAGAAAGTCTGCGCTCTTGCCGGAAACCCTCGGCGCGATCATGTTGTAGATGCCGTTTACGCCAGACATCGTTGCCTGCGTAGCACCAGACATAACCGCACCAGTCAATGCACCAAACCCGGCTTCTGACGGCACATCCGACAGTTCTTTCGCTGCTCCCGCTCCCGATGCCGCCCCGAACACTAGGCCAGGAACAACGGCGCGAGTAACAACGCCCGCACTTTTCGGCAGCAACGCATTCATTGCTTTGTACGGCCCCGTATAAGGCAGGCTCGCGGCAATCTGCGTTGCACCCGCTTCCCAGGGGTTCGACTTCTGGAAAGACTCGCCAGCGCCACGCGCAATGTCGCGCATGTTGCGGTAAGCCTCCCCGATAGGCACCTCACTCGCCGGGCCGTTGGTGAACCTAGAAGCGACCGCACCTAAGCCCCCGGCAATCTCATCGCCGAAACCAAAAGTCGGCCCCTGAATGGCAGACAAAACCCGTTTGGCAGCAGGCCCCATGTTTTCGCCAACTGCGCGCCATTTCTTGCTTGGGTCAGTAGGCGCATCAGTAAGCCAAAAGTCTTTAGATGGAGCGCCGGTTACGTTGTCACTTTCCCACCATTTTTCGCTCATTTCTTAGTCCATTCGGTGCCGTCCGGTGCAATATATCTAGTACCTTTTGGCAATGCATCGCGTTCTGCTGCCGACATTGGCTTAGGCAAGGCGCTTTCCGTTTGTTTACCAGACCCGTATTCCTTCTTTGCGGCCTCATAAGCCGGGCCGGCACTGACTTTGATGCCTGCATACGCCTGCCGCCGTGCCGCCGCCTTTTGTGCCAAATCCGTAGGCGTATCGCCGTCTTGCGGGAAGTATTGTCGAACGCCATCGCTAAACTCAGAAACTGAAATCATCGCGCCAGACTCGCGCCGCAGAACGGCATTCAAGAAATTCTTTTGCGCTTGAAACGCGCTGCGCTCCTCTTGCGTCATGCGCTTATTCATCCAAGCGCCAACATTGGGTCCGACAACTGGGAAGTTGTCGCCCTTGTTTTTGTACGCTAGCGCGTTAGAACTATATTTTCCATCAAGCGCACTAAGAATCTTGTCAGATTCTTCCATCCGTAGCGCAAATCCCGCATCTTTACCTTGCGATTCAGTAAACGGCTTTGCTTTCAACCCTACTGGGTTTCCGCCTTCTGTGATTGGCCGGGTTTCTCCGGTAGACATGTTTACCTGAATGCCCCGCTCTAGGTCGTTTGACCATTTACCGTTTTCGACTTCTTGTCGCTTCAGTCCAAGATTCGATTGCGCAACGCCAAGCTGCCCTTGCGACACCGCAAGTTGACCCGCTTGATTCCGCTCTCGTTCGCGGTTTGCCCTCGCAGTTTCTTGCTCCGCGATGGTCGCTTGCATCTGCACTTCGCCCATCTTCTTGCCGAACGACTGCGAATTGATGTTCGTATCGACAAAGTATTTCTTCTGGCCGTCAAATCGCTCAATCCATTTCGGCTGCGATCCTTCGTACAGCGTTTTCGGGTCTAGTGCTTTTTGAACCGTGCTTTGTTTCCAGCCGTTAAAATCCTGCGTTGCCATCTGCGCCTGCTGCTGCGCCTGCTGCTCAGTCATCCGCCCGGCCTTCACCTCGCCTTGCAGATACGGCAAGACCTGTTCCGGCGCTTGCATTGCGCCAACTTCAGACGCCATGCGCTCTAGCATCTTCTTGAAGGTGTCGGCTTCATTACCCGCAGTAATCGACAGGTCTTTCTTCATCGTCACGCGCTTACCCTGCGCGTCGAGAAGTTGCTTCTCAATATCGGCAGCGGCTTTGTATGCGCCACGCTTCCGAAGCATCCCAGGCATATCCTCCTGAGTCGCTCCGCTCATCGACACTTCGCGGGCGATTGCGTCATCCGCCATGCCTTGCTTGGCTTGCTGTACCTGCAACCCCTGCAATTCGCCTTGCCGTTGCATCCCCTGCAACTGCATCGCCTGCGCCAGCGCGTTCAGTGGGTTTTCAATCTGCGGGGCGCGCACGCCCATCGCAATGCTTGCATCAACCGGCATTCAATTCTCCGGGTTGTAAGAGCCGCCATACTGATACGGCGCGTAGGTTTGCGATGTGGTCGGCTGACGCAGCGCGTTCAAATACTGCGCGTTCTGATACTGGCTGATCCCGTTGCCGATCCCGCTGTTGATCGCGTTGCCTGCTCCGACGTAACCAGATGCCCGAGCGTTGCCCGATCCGGTAATCAGGTTTGCAGACGAATTGGCAAAGTTCGTTGATTGCGCCATGTCACTATTCGTCGCGTTCTGACCGATGCCAGCAAGCCCCGACAACCGATTCCACGCATTCCCGAACTCACTCGACGCCAAGCCCTGATTAAACCGCGTCAAGTCTTTGGCTGCGCGACCGGAAAACAACCCGCCCCTAGCTGCGGCTGAACGCTCAACGCCCTTAGCGCCCTCGGACTGGCGGAACTGATAACCAGGGTCCATGCCCATGAGAGACGCCATGTCGGTCGGCTGCGCGGTCTGTGCAACAGGTTGTGCAGTAGCCGCCTCATTCGCAGCGTTGCGCTTGCTAACCTCGGCTTGGATCGCCTGAGCAAGTCCGGCCTCATCGTACCGTTGGCCCTGATCTACGCCCTCGGCCTGCGCGCCAGTGCCCGGAATCGCGTATTTGTCCTGCAATCCCTGGCGGATCGTCTGGTAATCGACAGACTGTTGCGCCGTTGCCTGCGGAAGGCCATTAGAACCCAGTGTAGGCGCTTGCTGTTGGGTCGGCAGGCCCATAGCAGCCAACATGCGGTTGAGCGCGTTAACGCCCGTCTGACGATAAGGTGTATTGTCGGCGCGGTTCTGATTGTATTGCGCCTGCGTGACCCCTAGCGCCTGACCGGATGCCTGCTGCTGCGCATCCGCTGCATTGCTCGCCGAATCAGCGGCAATCGCTGCGCCAGCGAGTGACCCAATAACTGCTACCCACGGCATATATCAGCCCTCAATCAGAACAGATTCAACATCGTCAACCTCGACGCCTTCCGGTACGCCGTGAATGCACAGCCACCGAACCGGAGCCGTCAATGCTTCGATGCAATGACTCTTGCCCTTAGCAATGACAATCATCGCGGGCGCGTCATAAGTCGTTTGCAGGCCGTCTACCGTCACGCAAACCCGGCCTTCTGCCAGATACGACAGGTGGTCATAGTTGTGCATATGGGTAACGGCAATCTGCCCCGGCGCATCCATCGACATCTCGCGGGCATACACACCCGCTGCAAAATGGTGCTTAATCTCAGACAATTTCCACCCCGCTCGCCACCACGGCCACCGAACTAGAAGTACCTGCGGTGCATTGCAGCATCCCGCCGGCCTCTAGCACTTGGCCTACGGCGGCTTGGCACACCCAGGTTTCATTCGGAGCAATCGCCCGAGCGTTCGCAATGGCGTTACCAGTGCCCGCAGTGCCACCCGAAGGCACAAGGTAAACGTGCACCCACTGCGCCGACGTTGATTGGCAGGTAAATGCCAGGTTGCGAATCACTGCCTTAGTGTTAGCCGGCGCGGTGTAATAAGTCGTCGCCGACGCTGCGACCAGCGAACCGTCTACAAAACGCTTGTATTTCGTACTCATCGGGGAATCCCTGTCATCGTCGGCGCTACCGTGTAGGTCACCGTTAATTTGTCGAATGGGCTAAGGCGAAAAACGCCGACAATCAGCCCGGTATCTACGGCGGTAGACCCGCGAGTTATCTCAATCTTGCTAACCGTTCCGGCCCTGACAACAACGTCCGTTTCATTGATCGCTGTATAGACATATGGCGACCCTGCCGGGGTTATTGATACAGCCGGAAGATATGAATTAGAATATGGTGTCGGCGCTGCAAATTCGGGCACCACATCTTCAGTTTCTACAGTCGGTGCAATGAGGATGTGCCAATCTTCGGGGTCGTGGTTAGGCACAATAGTCTCTGCAAAATCCTCCGCTTCCGACGCCGGCCCCATGTCCGCAATCAGCAAACTTTGAATTTCGGTTAAGTCCATCGCTTCCGATGTGCTACCGCCGACCCGCTGAAACAACTCCCGCAGTGCACGCCAGGCTTCCGGCGTCAAAGTCCCGTCGTTGTTGACGAACTTGATGCGCGCGGGGAACAGGCTTAAAACGCTCATGAAGCGCCGTCCGTGGAATTGACGATTGCGCCCAACACAACAGCTTTAACCGGGTCGGTTACGCTGATTTCCCATATCCTGGCGCGGCCCTCTCCAAGCCGCAGGAACCGGCAGCGCGCTTCATACTGCCCAGTATTGCCGAATGACGCCTCTTTGTAGTTCGACCACGTATGCCCGCCGTCGTTCGACCAGCGCAGCATCATCGTTCCCGATACCCCGGCTTCAATATCCAACTCCAGCAAGTGATAAAACACCCGCTGTAGTTCGTTGTCCTTCGCCATCGCCCGGCGGATGCGCTTGATCGTAGACCCGTTGTCGGTGTAAACGTCCAAATCCATTGCGTACAGCTTGCCGTTTTCGTAATCGCCGACAACATGAGCCCCGGCAAAGTAGGCGTGGCAATTACTGCGGTGGCGATGCTCCGAATTGTCGGTGTCGCGGAACGACATTCTTTCGTGCCACTGGCCCACGGCAACGTCATAGACCCAGGTCTTATC
>ERZ724509.940-NODE-940-length-11547-cov-3.417247_pt1 | contig 11547 bp, 13 predicted proteins | sample MGYA00376042_ERZ724509 | MGnify/ENA primary metagenome ERZ724509 (study PRJEB28724, sample SAMN07190887) | wastewater metagenome | isolation source: effluent of sewage treatment plant in Hong Hong | place: USA: Christiansburg, Virginia | collected 2016-03-01 ...
CGGCGCTCGAGTCATCAGCAATGGCAATCTCGCCTCTGACAATCGCAGAGCCTCCGACATCAAGTCGTGCAGCAGGGGACGTCCCGCCGCCGAGCGCTAGATTTCCATCCTTATCCCAAACGGCAGACCAACCGGACGAGCCGTCCGCGATTGCGTATCGATAGATGCCGAGGCCATAGCGCGCCGATCCGAGGTTTACCGGGGACAGCGCAGCAACCCTATTCCCGCCCACCTTGTTAACCTGAAATGCGTTTCCACTATCGGCGACCGTTACGCCAAGCGTCCCGCTCATCGTATCGCCGGCCTTGGAGACCTTGCCATCGAGCGCAGTCTGAAGCCCGGCGATGATCGAAATCGGCAGCGTGAAGGACGCCCACCCACCGGAGACACGGTTGTAATAGGTATCAGTACCGATGATCCGGAATACGCGCCCCACCAGCACAGTCGCAAAGGCCCATGCTGCGCCATCCCAGCTCGCAAGCTGGTAATCCTTCCCAGCGAAGGCACCCGTGGCAGATGCCCCCACAAGGTACTGCGAGCCAGATACCGGAGAGCCGGGCGGCGACGTCAGCGGGCCACCTGTCACAACCCGGAAATCCGGCGATCCCGGTGTCGACCCACCGCCTCCACCACCCGCCGCGATCAGCACTGCGATAGCCTTTCGGAGCTGCTGGAGGTCGTTCGCGTCCAGCGTCAGCCCGGCATATTCGATGACATGGCAGACTTCCGCCAGCAGCGAATTGTAGAATTCAGCACCCGGCCACGAGCCGGGGTAAACACCGGCAGAAGCATCCCGGTAAGGCAAAAGTGGATCAGCCGAAGGATTGGCGATTGGCGGGACGCGGCGCATTTAGGCCTCCAGAGGCTCGAAAACAGTTTTCGTGTGGGAATGGCGTGCGCGCTCCAGCGCGCACAGCGAAACATCGGCCTCCAGAGCGCCGAGCGGATATGGCAGCGGGGTTGCACCAAGTTCCTGCCAGATCACCGTGGCGGGGCCTGACACATAGAACTCATGCGCAGCGTCCGGGCTTTCAATCCCGGCCTCTCCAAGCCCGCTCCAGCCGCATTCGAGGCCTCGACGTTCGGTGATGTTCACCTCAGGCGGGGCGCCGGAGCGCGCCAGCAGGCGCAGCATGTCATGCCGGGATGCGCCCTCGACAGAAAGGCGCGCGGCCTGCACAGCCGCGCGGCGCTCATTAAGGCCTTCCGGCGTGGCGGCGCAGGGATCGGGAAGGCCAAGCTGACTTTCCCAATCTGTGAGCGCATCCGGCTCGGCAAAGCCGGGGAAGGCCGCGCGATAGACGCGGGTGCAAACAGCATAAAACCCGGCGAGCGCCTCCCCCGCGATCCGCCAGATGCCGTGCTGCACTTTCGCGCCCCACGCCGCCGCCGTCTCATCGGTGTTCCACGCCCGCCCGCGCGGGGCGAGCTTGTGAACCTGCCGCGCCAGCAGATCGAAATCCGGCGCGGTCAGTAGATCATCGGTGTTTGGCGGGGCATAGGCCGCATTGCTGATCGCGGGCAACGCCGGGTACGCCACCGGCCAGTGGTAGCGGGCGCCATTGGCCAGTTGAACATGCGTCAGGGGCATCAGACATATCCAATAGTGCCACGGGTCGGGAAGGCGCCAACGGTCAGCGAGACATCCGCTGCAGGCGTCACGAGGATATCGCGGTCCTCACCGCGAGCCCGAGAAATGGCCTCGCTGATCCAAGACCGCGAAAAGGTGGTGCTTTCGCCGGGGAGCGCGACCTTGGCGCGCTCATCGAACATGTCATCGAGTTCCGCAGCGATTTCGCGCCGCACACCCTCATTGTCGGGCTCAAGGCCGCTGATCACGATGTTGATCGGCTGGACTGAGGCCTGCGCGAGAACGATCTCTGCACAGAGCGGGCGGACGGTTTCGATGTGTTCCGCCAGCGTCGTCAATTCGCCCTCGGTGGGGATGCGTTCGGAACCCGAGCCCGGCTTGAGCGGGTAAAGCGTCACGCGCCCGGCAGAGGGCAGCCAGCCCCGCACAGCCACCGCGTTGAACACGCCGCTCTGCTTGACCCAGAACGTGTAGTCATCCGCATTGCCCCCACGCGGGCGTGAGCGCAACCGTTCAAGAATGCGAGCCCTATAGGGCTCGTCATCCTCGATATTCGCGCCGCCTGCCGCACCGGAGGCCAGAGTTCCCGGCGTATCGAGCCCCGGCAACGGGCTCGTATTGGACAGCACCACGCGAACGATGGTGCCGGATGGTGCATTGCCTGCCGCAGCGGCCTCCTGCGCCGCGAGCGGCACCGCGATAGTTGCGCCAAGCGCCCCGGTGACCTCTGCCGTCGAGAGGTAGAAAACCCCGGCATCCGAAACGAACACCGTGCCGAGCGGCACCGTGGTCGCGGCAGAAAGCGTGAAGCTTGCCGAGCCGGTCGCGGCCTTCGCGCCGGCACGGGGAATACCGAGTTCGGCGCCGTGAACATCGAGGTGGCTGCCCGAGCAGCTCGCGATGAATATCTGCTTGTAAACCCACCGGGCGCGCAGCAGCGCATCATAGGGCGCTAGCGCGAAGGTCGTGATGATGATGGGGAGGTTGTGGGGCCAGAAGTCGGCCCGCGCCCCCGGAATCATGGTTGGCACGATGCGCCGCATCTTCTGCGAAACATCGGTCAGGGTGGGGATGGAAAACATCAGACTTGACCTTTCAGCCCTTCCCAGAGACCCGCCCACGGGCCGGAATAAAGCGTGGTGCCGTTGGTGCGCTTCAGCGTGTAAACAAGATCAACGCGCCGCTGCGCCGCGTTCGGCGTAGCCTGCACGCTGACCGAGCCCAGAACCTTTTGCGTCAACAGCGGCTGGAAGGCCTCCGTGAGGAAGCGCTCTGCCATTCTCGCGTTGGCGTCATTCACCGGGAGGCGAAACAGCATCCAGAGCTTGTTGCCGAGCGGGGCCTCTCCCGCTGCGGTGTCGATGTCAAAACCATCACCCGGCCAGCCGCGAAGATCAATTGATGCGGGATCGAGCGGGTCCGCATCGCCTTTCAGGTCTGTACCGAAACACAGCGCGATGGCGCTCAGCAACGGCGCATCCGCCACCAGCCCGGCAGGGCTGAGAGCATCAGCCGGAGTGGCGACCGCGAAATCACCGCTTGACCCACTCCAGACAGTTGAGGGCGAAGCGCTGATCGATTGATCGAGCACGTCTGCAATGCGCGTCATACTGGCACCCCAGAAATGCCGCCACCGGGGACAACATCTTCATGCTTGTGCTGATACCCGACATCTTTGCCATTATGGGTCAGTTCATCGCCCGTAATCCGCACCTTTCCAGCGATTTCGATATCTGCTGCAACAATGCGGATCTTGTTTTGAATAAGGCTGACAATTTCGCCACTTGCGCCATAAAGCACGGTTGCGCCATCTGGCTTTGACTTTTGCCGCAGCCCTGTGGATTCAAGCCCAATTACGTATCCGCGCTGGCGGTCTCCATTCGGAAATACCGCGAGGCCAATAGACCCCTTTTGCGGCACCGTTGTTAACCCGTGACCCTGAAGGCGCGTCAGGCGGAATTCATCGGTGAAGCGCTCGCCATTGAGGCCCCGCCCGCCAATGAGCTGCACACCGCCCGTATCGATCACATCATCAACCTGAAAGCGCACGAACATCAGGCGTCTTCCTCGTTGTAATCAGGTTGCGATGTGTCGCCGCCCCATGCGGCATTGGATTTCGTCTTGCCCTTTTTGCCGTTGAGGGCGGGCGGATCGACCAGGTTGAGTTCGGCCTGTTCTCCCGCGCCTTCCTTCTCCCATTTCAGGGTGACGGTCTTGATTGCCATGTCCTGCTCGAGGGCGAGGTCATCCATCGCAGAAACAAAGAGTTCAAACGCCGGAGACCAGAGCAGACCGGCTTCATCGCGCCACTTCCCCACGGTCAGGGTGCAGGAGATATCCGCACCCTTGCGCCGGTCGCGGCGCGCTTTCGCGCGGGCTGTGAGGTCTTGCGCGTCAAACTCGGTCTCATTGAGCAGGATCTGCACAGTGCCGTCGCCGGCCGCATTTTTGGCCGTGGCCTTCGGGCGCAGCGCGTCTTTCTTATCGCCGTCTTTCTTTTGCCCGAGGGCCACCGTCTCCGAGAAATCGTTGTCGCTGCCGAGATCGGCATGCCCATCGATGATCTCTCCCGGCACCATCAGCGCGCCGGCATGCCGCCCGCGAATGCCTTTCGCAATGGCAACACCGCCATCGGGCTCGCCCATCAGCAACAGGTTTGCCGAGCGGGCCTGCTTCTCGATCACGGCAAAGGCTTTTTCGCCGGGCGCCCATTTCCAGTTGAAGAGCTTGCCCCCGGCCTCATCCTTCACCGGCACATTCACCTTGCCGAAGAGGGCCTTGGCAGCATCGGCCACGGTCTTTTTCTTCAGGGCGTAATCCGGGGCCTGCGCAGCGGTCTTCACCGCCTTTGCCGCCTTCGATTCCACCGAAACGGTTGTGGCGCCATCACCCTTCTTGATCCGGGTCGATATCTTCTTGACCTGACCTTTCAGGATGAGCGTTCCATTTGAGGTAATTTCGACCTCGACTTTCGGCCAGAAGCGGCGCGCGCCCTTGCGCTCGGTGACCTCCAGCGTGGCCGTGCGAACCGCGTTCTCGGCGCCATAGGTGATCGAGGCCTTGAGGATGCCGTCATGCTCGACGCCCCCGACCTTGACCACCAGATTTTCGCCCACGGGTCATCTCTCCTACGGTTGCTCGGCATCCAGAACGAGCGGCATGAAAAACGGAGTCGCGCAGTCGTTCCGGTCGACCAGTTCGAGCGCCCGTGCCGGGTCGCCATAGAGCTGCCATGCCAGCAACGTCGCCGGCAGGCGTTCGCCTGTGGTCACCCGCACCACGGGCTTGAGATCGAGCCCGGCCCGCACGAGGTACGCCACGGCCCGGCCATAGAGATCGACCAGCAGCGGCAGCGTTTCCTCATCGAGCAGCGGGCTTTCGAGCATTGGCTCGAAGATCGCGGCGCAGCGCTGGCGATAACCTTCAGCATCGGCCCGGCTGCGGATATCCGCGAGCGTGAGGCATTCGACAAACGCGACGGCATAGGCGATCCGCACCGCAAGGCGCGCAGACTCACGCCCGGCCAGTTCTTCGCGCCGGGAGAACGAACGAGGCTCACTCATGTCAGCCCCTTTGCTATTCTCTCGGCAGCGAGCGCTTCACCCGGCACGGCGCGCACCGGGATATCCGCTGCGACATCAATCATCGAGGTCAGGGTTGGCACCGTGGTAATCGCCGGGAGGTTCCCCCGCACAACCTGCCACGCTTCTCCGAGGCCCCGCGTCACGCCCGCCGCAAAATAGGGCGAGGCCCCCGGCACCGCTACCATTGCCGGAAGGCGGGAGAGCAGCGCGGAGGCTGCGGTGGTGATGGCAGAGCCAAGCTGCGCCAGCCCCGCCAGCCCGAAGGCCTCATCATCCGCCACAAACGTGAGGCTGAAGGCAACGCGCCCCACCTTGTCGCGGCTGAAGCTGCGCTCGCACTTGGTGCAGAGCGCACGCGGCACAATGGCATTCGGGAGCGAGAGAAACCCGAGACCCGGCGCAAGGATCGCCGCCCGAAAGGCTTCCGCCTGAACGGCAGAATCCTCAAAGGCCGCGATAAACGCTTCAACCGTGATCTCGCGCTTTCCGAGCCCGTGATCATCCACCCGCGCGCCATCACGGCGCGGGAAGGTTTTCACATCCCCTTCCCGGCCCTGACCATCCTTGTCATTGACGACATGGAAAAACACCCCGCGAAAGCTCGCGGGGTTGAGACCATCCAGCGGGTGCATGCCAAAGCCTTACGGTTGAGATTGACCGTCCGAAGTACCTGTAGAGCCGAATACAGGACCAACCGCACTTTTCACGCGACTGACGATGCTGGTGATGAAATCTGGCGAGGCTTCGACTCGAACTGTCGTTCCAACTTCTACCTTGCCATCAATCTTTGCGGTGATTTGATCAGGCTCGACCTTCGCTTTGATGTCGCCATTTTCACCGGGCGACTTTCTCATCTCATTGATGATCGACCGCACCTCATCAGGCGTGACCGCGTAGCCACCTCCCGAGAGTTGGCGCTTTGCGGTTTCCCGCTCCGTCACCTTCTGTTCGAGCTGCCGGATAGCGGCACGCAATTCGAGGTCGCCAGTGCTTCCAGTTCGGGCCGGGCCTTGCGACTCCAACTCCTGCACCTTCTGCATCAGCCGCGGAATATCCCGCTCTGCTGCTGAACGCCGGTCATCGACACTTTGCATCGTGCCGCCATTACCGCGAAGATAGTCTCGCTGCGCTTGAATTTGCTTTTGCAGATCCGAATAGCTGTACTTATTGCCATCCGGGCCGGTAAAAGTTCCATCACCGGAGGCAATGACGTCAGACTCGCGGGCGCGCTCTCCGACATTGCGCCCCGCACGAGACCGGATTTCCCGATCAAGCTGCTGCTGATATTGCATCCGCCGTTCCATTGCCTGCGCGGCAAGCTCGGCAGGTGAACGGTTTATCCAGTCATCGCCGTAAGCGTCTTTTCGTGAGCCGCTCACCGGCTTCCCGCCGCCTAGATTGTTCAAAACAGCCTCGGCTTCGGTCGCGGCCTTCGACTTGAGAGGGGCAATCGGTTTTACCCCAGCATCATCGAGCTGGCGCTTCACCTCGGCGTTTCTCTCCATGGCATCGTTCATCTTCTCGATGGCCGTTGCCACGGCATTGACAGCACCGACGACCGGCGCGGATTCCCCGATGTTTCGCCATGCGCGGCTCGCGGATGCAGAGAGACGGTCGAACCCGGTCTGGCTATCGGCTAGAACCCGCTTGAGGTCTTTGCCGACAGATCCAGCCGAGTTGTTCTTGATCTCATTTTGCAGGGTTTTCCATTCCTGCATGTTATTGATCAATGCGCGCATGCCGGCTTGCGCCTGCATATCCTCGAACAATTCCGGCAGCTTGATCTTGCCGCTTTTGGTCGCTTCTGCCGTGATCTTGACAAAGGTCTCCAACAGATTCCCACCGTTCTTCTCGGCTTCATCAAGCTGCTTTCTGAGATTGACACCGCCCTTCTCGAACTTCTTTTGCGTCTCCTGCGAATACATCTTTGAAAAGACGTTCTTCAGGTTTGTTGCTGCTTCCTCGGAGGTACCGCTTTCCTTGCGGACCATCTGGAGTGCAGCCACGAGGGATGAAAGCCCCTCCGTTCCCTTCATGCCAGCGGTCTTGGCCAGCGGCGCAATCTCGGCAAAATACCGCGCCATATCTTTGAGTTCGAACTTACCGGCCTTGCCACCCGCCGCCATCATGTCGAAGGCGGACTGCATATCACCGGAAGAGATTTTAAGTGAGGTCTCCAGCGCGTCCGCCGACTTGGCTATATCGTTGACCGCTGCGCCGGTCGCCTGCGCCGTCTCTGCCACCGAGGGCAGGAACTTCATGGCATCCGGGAGCGAGCGGCCCGCCGCAACGAGGGTGTCAGCGCCTTCGCGCACATCCTTCATCGCGAGGCTGGTGCGGGCGGCAATGCGCTCGATATCCAGCGCTGCCTGGTCCTGCTGCGCGCGGTTGGCATCGCCCGTAATGGCAATGCGCGTCATCGCACGTTCCTGCTCGGCAAAGGCGCGCTTGGCCTTGAGCGCGGCGGCGGCGGCGGCAAGTGGGGCAAGCGCCAGCCCGCCAGAGGCATACATGCCGGGAATCATCCCGACGCCGCGATCCGCAACGCTGTAGGCTTTGGTCAAGGCAGCCATTGCGGCGGCGCGGCGCTCGATCGTTGCGTTGAAAGCATCAGCCTGCTTCACGCGCGAATCGCGGGTGTGCATGGCGTCTGCCGCCTTGTTGAGCCGGTCGAAGTTGCGCGCCACCATCGCCAGTACTGCCGAGGCGCGATCCTCGGCAGAGAGAATGGCTTTTGCTTGCAGATCCGCCATGATCAGACATCCTTGGAAGCGCGCCACATCAGAAAGAGCGCCGCCCGCGAAAGCAGCGCCCCGAGAGTCAGACGATTAAGGTCTGAGTCGGCCCTGCCGGCGTCGAAGGCGAGGATGCAATAGGCTCGCTGGACTTCGTCGCCGGGTGGAAAAAATTTCGCATCGCATCAACGATTTGCTGGAAATCGCGCGGGTCGGTGCATTTGCGGATGGCGTGCTGCCCTCCGGGGCTGCCATCCGCCAGATCAACCGCGCGCGCCAGAAGCTTGACGTGATCGATCTTCTCGAAGCGCGCGCCCCCCTCGAGCGGGATATACTCAAAGGGCGAACCCTTCTCGCAATATTCCTCGAACGTCACCGGGCGCAGCTCGATCTTGTCGATGAACCCGGAAGGGCCATCGACAGGGCTGTTCAGCTTGATGCTGGCCTTTTGCATCGCTTAGCTCTTCCGGTAATCGCGGAAGGCGCAGGCAACCTTGAGGCCGGAAAGGTCGCCGGACTTGGCACTCTGCTCCGGGTCACCTTCCAGCGCCGCATTCGAGAAGAAATGCGTCACGCCAAGGTCAACCTCTTCGAGGATGATGTCATGATCCCCGAGGAACTGCGCCTGCGTGAAGTTCGCAGGGCGCTCGCCGGTAATATCGGCTGTAACCGGCTTCGGCTCGAAGGTCTTCGACATCGTGCCGTTGAGGTTGCCGGTGGTGCCGATGGAACCGCCGAGGTTCATCAGCTTCACTTCGCCGCGCATGTTCCACTCGGTGCCGGCCATCGGCCCGCCCGTGAACGTCATGCGCACGCGACCATAGGTCTTGTTGGCCATGGGTAACTCCTGAAATGAAGGGTTTCAGGCCCCTTTCGGGGCCTTGAGATCAGCGGACGCGAACGTCGTTCGCGGCGATCAGGAACGGCGCAGCGCGCGTGATCGCGTGGCGGGCGTTGATGCGCTTTCGATCCGAGGCCATCTCAAAAATCGAGTTGCTGATATAGCCGTCGATGTCATCGACAATCCCGGCATCAGCGCACTTCTTGTACGCGGAGATGCAGGTGTTGCGATAATCCTTTGGGCGCGTCTGGCCTTCGCGGCCATCCCGGTCATCCGAGATGAGCGAGGTCGCGGCATGCACCTTCGAGGCATAGTCCCGAAGGTAATACATGAAGTAAGCCGCTATCATCACGTCCGAGACGTCGAGCCACGCCGTATCTTCAAGACCCGTCACGAAGCTCTTCTGATAGGTGGTGATGATCCGGCCCGCCGTGGTCACCGTGCCATCAAACTGCACCACAAGCGGCGTCACACCGTCGAAGAACAGCAGGTTGATCTCGGCATCCGTGAAGGCCGTTCCCGGTACCGCAGGCCCTTCGAGCAGCGGATAGGTGATACCCATCGGCGCGCGCGCCATGATCTGCGCCTGCTCGATCGGCATGCCCAGATTGTAGCGGTTGTGAAGATCAGCGCCCATCGAGGCGGCAATCAGCCAGGTCGGGGACATGGTATCCCGCATGCCGACGAAAATACGCGCATTCTTGTTCATCGCATCGCCCGCCGTGGCAAGCGTGCCCTGCGTGCCCGTACGGGCAAACACCGAAAGGCTGTAGCGCATATTGACCGGCGACCACTGGTCATCCTGCCATGTCGAGATGGCATCGATCACCGCGAGGTCATCATAGGCCGAAACGATGGTCATGAAGTGCTGACCGGCCACGCCCGCGAGCGCGGTCGCGACATCGGGCGTGCCGGCGCCGTTGTTCTGGTGCGCAACAGTGAGGTTCGCGGCCATGCCGCTCTTTTCGTCACCCGCCTGAAGCGAGACGAAGGGGCGGTTATTCACGAAGGTGCCGGGCGAGCGCATCGTCACGGTGACAACAGCCACCGCCGCCGTCGCCGTGACCGGCATGGCAAGCTGGACCGCCGTGCCGGGGAACGTGAAGCTGGTGTTGATCGCCGCAGCGATCTTGGCGGCAACCGTGCTGACCGTGTCACCCGAGACAACCGTGATTTCCTTGCGGCGGAACCGCCCAAAGACCCACAGCGGGTAGGTTCCGGGCGACGGCACCGTGTTAACGGTGATGGTTGCGGTCGCTGCCGTGCCGGTCGCGGTCACTGGCTGCGCCCAGAGTTCCACGAACGGCTGCTGGCGGCGAATCGCCACGCACATTTCGGCAAGGATCGAGCCATCCCCGAAATCAGCGCGGGGGTCCGCCGAGACGCGCGCAACCCCGCCCTCGGTGGCGGTGCCACCGGAGAGCTTCGGCCCCTGCACGAGCAGCTTCATCGGCGCTTCATAAGCCGAAGGGCCGGTGGAAAACGAACCGTAAAAGAACGGCTTGCGGATATTCGTCGGCATTCCGGGCAGCGACAGCGGCATGATCAGGCCTCCTTACGGGCGTTGGCCGGGGCCGCAACGGGCTTGGCCTCAACAAGGGTGAGATCGCCATCCGCGATCTTGCGGCGGAAATAGGTGGTTTCTTCCACCCGCATTTCCTCGGTGATGATGTCGGCGCTGTCAGGCAGCCGAACGCGGCGCCCCTCGACGGGAGCGATGGTGATAACGGACATGAGGGCCTCTGAACTTAGAAGGTGTGCGGCAAGCCGAAGGCGTTGAACTTGACGCGGCGCGATGCCTCGTCCGGTTCGGCGGAAGGCGGCGCGGTCTGCGCCACAAGAGTATCGTCGGAGCCTTCGAAGGCGAGCGGGTCACCGTTGACGACAGCGCGGGAGGCCGTCATGGCTTCGAGCGCGCGGAAGCCCCGGTCGGCGCGCTCGCCATCTGGCAGGGTCGCAAGAAATGAAGGCAACATCGGCTCATATCCATTTGCCAGTTCAACCGTGATCTTTGCCGACCGGTTAGCGAATTTCACGCCGGTCTCGGCATCGCGGTAGGGCTCGAAGTGCAGGTTGGTCATGAAGCGCGGCGCGAATTTTCGCACCCATGCGTTATTTTCGAGCGCATAAAGGATCTGCTCTTCAAGGATATCGAGCATATCCTCGGCATCATGATCGCTCTCGGCAGTCACAAGATCACCGGTGAGAACGCCTTCATCATCGCGCTCTTCGACAAAGACCGATAGTGCAAAGACGATTTCCGCCGTGGCTGCCAGTGGGCTGCCAGCGTTCTGCTCCGAGTGGCTTATTCCGCTCGCAACCTCGACCGAAAACACGACTTCCGGGTGCCGCGCTTTCACGTCAATCGGGTCAAACCGGCTGTCATGAAAACGGGACTTGGCAATCGTCGGCCATGTCGGCGTTGGTGATGTCTGGTGCGGCGCGAGCGCCTCCAGCATTGCGAGGCGAAGACCCATGTGAACGAGGCTCATGAGGCTGTCTCCGCAAGGATGAGGTCGAGGTTTGCGGTGCCAAACGGTTCAACCTTCACAATCGAGAAGGTCTTGCCATCCTTCAGCCGGATAACGCGATCATTCGGCACTGGAACCCATGTCAGCGCAGCTGCACGAACACCAAGACCGGGCGCTGTGCCTTGAATGCCGGGAGCCTTGCCGCTTTCCATTGCCTCCCGTGAGGTCGAAAACCCGCCGAGATGGTTTGGGCGGCGAAAGATACCGGGAGCCTCGAAGGCCGTTCGGCTGTCATCCGGCTTTGCCCGCTCAGAGGGCGGCTTGA
>ERZ724509.943-NODE-943-length-11502-cov-7.061676_pt1 | contig 11502 bp, 9 predicted proteins | sample MGYA00376042_ERZ724509 | MGnify/ENA primary metagenome ERZ724509 (study PRJEB28724, sample SAMN07190887) | wastewater metagenome | isolation source: effluent of sewage treatment plant in Hong Hong | place: USA: Christiansburg, Virginia | collected 2016-03-01 ...
CACCTTCATCCGTTGTATTCATCGCCAAGTCAAGATAACCATCATGTACGGTTACTGAATTCATTACACCGACTGGCTTCCCTGCATCAAATATCTTCCAAACCGAAGTATCCAGCGTCGTTCCATTAAATTCATCACAAATCGAAAATGCAGCCGTACTATTAGGGCAACTAGCAGCGTAAACATTCCCAGCGAGTGAAAACGTTGCACACGCCAGCGCAATCGCGCTACGGGTAAATCGTTGTTGTTTCTTCATGATGCAATCTCCAAAAACAAAAAAGCCACCCAACGCTTCAAAGCGCGGGGCGGCTGGTGGATAAAAAACAGGAAAAGGCGAGAAAAGAATTAGCCTTGCTTGGCTGCTTGGCTGCTTGGCTGCTTGGCTGCTTGGCTAATGAAAAGGGTGTTCATGGAAATAATTCTCGCACACTTTTTAGGGATTTGTAAAACTTCTTTTCAATTTTCATACTATTAAATTTATAGCATCATCTGTAAATAAACCATAAAAAAACCCGCCCCAGCAAAAGCCGAGGCGGGTTTTAACGGATAGGTAGGTTTTAACGCCCCGCCTTCACTTCCGCAATCAAATAATCCGCGATTTGCAAAACGCGCGGCATACTACCTGCCAGTGTTCCATCAATGTAAAAACGACCTGCAATGCCCAGTGCGGGTACGCCTTCGAGTTTGTAGGCGTTTTGAAGCTGGGTCATGCGCGATGCCTTGGTGGCGGTGGAGAAGGAGTTGTAACTCTCCAAAAACTTGGTTTTGTCCACCCCTTGTGCGACCACCCAGTCCACGATTGCATCGCGGGTGCTGAGTTTGATACGGTCTTTGTGAATGGCAGAAAACACGCTGACTTGCATTTTTTCTACCAACCCCATCGCCTCCAGCGCCAAGAACAAGCGTTGCTGCGGAGCCATTCCATCGTTAAAAGCGACATGGGCGCGGCGGAATGCGACATGGGCGGGAACTGTCTTCAGCCATGCCGATAGGGTGGGTTCAAACGAATTGCAATGGGGGCAAAAATAACCGAAAAATTCCACCACATCCACTTTGCCAGCGGGAGCTTCTACCGGAGCGCGTGGATCGACTATCAGATAGTCTTTTCCCGCTTCGGGTTTTTTGGCTTGTGCGTGGGCGAAACCAGTCCACAGTGTGGAGGATGCCAGCACTGCACCCGCCACACCCGTAGCGGCTTGTGAAAATTCACGGCGATTCATGCTCATTGGTTCATTCCTTTGTTGATTAAGGCAGCAATAGGTGCAGGCGTTAGCGTTCTACCCGCACCAAACTTGTTTCCATGCCCATGCTGGCCATTTTATCTTTCATGCGCTCGGCTTCTTCCTTGGAGGTGTAAGGCCCCATGCGCACGCGATAGACCGGACGACCCGATTGATCCCGTTCCGTAATTTTGGTTTGAACGCCGGACAATGCCAGTTTGGCACGTTGGTTTTCAGCCTCATCTTGCGAACGGAAAGCACCGAGCTGGACAAAATAACTAAACGTTTCAGGTGAACCCGCCGCTGACTTGGATTTAGAACGAATCAAATCGCCCACCGGATCGGGGGTTGTAGATTTGTGTTCAATCTGCGTCACATCGGGTTTAGGGATGGGCGTTGCGGTGGGGATTTTCATCGCGCTCGGTTCGTTAGAAGCGGTCGATTGCTGTTCTGAACTGGATGAAGTAGCACCCGATGCCCTGGGTTCCGCGCCCGAAGCCGGTTGCAATGGTTTCATGGGATTTTTGCCGTACAAAGGCGAATTGGGATCCCAATTTTTGTTTTTCTCAGTTTCCGCTTCATCCTGACTAGGGGAGCGGGTTTGCGCCTTGTTGATTTGGGGCGCAGGGGTTTTGTTGGCGTAGGAAAACACAAAGAACGCGATGCCTAGCCCCATGAGAACACCGAGGATAACCCCCAAAATCAACCCGCCCCGTTGGCGTTTAGGAAATGGGCGGACGATAGTTTGCATAGTCTGCATAATAAAAAGACCCCTTACATTTTGTGCGGTGCGCTGACACCCAGTACCGCCAAGCCATTGTGCAAGACCTGCGCAGTTGCTGCCACCAAGGCAAGCCGTGCCAATTTGACACCTTCATTTTCCACCAAGATACGCTCTACATCGTAATAACTGTGGTAACAAGCGGCAAGTTCCCGTAAATAAAAAGTTACATCGTGGGGTGCAAAACCTTCAGCGGCAGTGGTCAGCATATCAGGGTATTTAGAGAGCAACTGCATCAAGGCTTGCGCTTGTGGACTATCCAATGCCGATAAATCCACATTTTCCAAATTTTCTACCGCCCCGCCCCATGCCGCCAGCACCGAGCAAATCCGCGCATGGGCATATTGCACGTAATAAACGGGGTTATCGTTATTCTTTTGCACCGCCAAATCGACATCAAAGGTGTATTCGGTATCGGGTTTACGGCTTAACAAGAAGAAACGCACGGCATCTTTCGATGTCCATTCAATCAAATCACGCAGCGTCACATAACTGCCCGCGCGTTTGCTGATTTTGACTTCTTCGCCACCCTTCACCACGCGCACCATCGTGTGCAGCACGTAATCGGGGTAGCCTTGGGGAATGCCGACATCCGCCGCTTGCAAACCCGCACGCACACGGGCAATCGTGCCGTGGTGATCCGTTCCTTGAATGTTCACGACCTTGGTGTAACCGCGCTCCCATTTGGTGATGTGGTAGGCGACATCGGGCACAAAATAGGTGTACGTGCCGTCTTGCTTTTTCATCACGCGGTCTTTGTCATCGCCGTAATCGGTGGATTTCAGCCACAACGCGCCGTCTTTCTCGTAGGTTTTACCGTTCGCAATGAGTTTATTGACCGCGTTTTCTACCCGTCCGCTGGTGTAGAGGCTGGATTCCAAATAATACGCATCAAACTTCAGGTTAAAGGCTTGTAAATCTTTATCCTGCTCGCGGCGCAAATAGGCTACCGCGAAGTTGCGGATGGATTCCATATCCTCCACATCGCCGCTGGCGGTAAAGCTGCGGTCATCGGCGGTCACAGTGGATTGGGCGATGAAATCAGAGGCTATATCGGCAATGTAATCACCGTTGTACGCCGATTCGGGCCATTCGGCATCACCGGGTTTGAAGCCTTTGGCGCGGCATTGTGTGCTGTTGGCAAGGGTTTGAATTTGCACGCCCGCATCGTTGTAATAAAACTCGCGGTGAACATTCCAACCTTGGGTGGAAAATAACTGGCAAATGGCATCGCCCAATGCGGCTTGGCGACCATGCCCTACGTGCAGCGGGCCGGTCGGGTTGGCGGATACAAATTCCACCAAAATACGTTGCCCGTTATCGGCTTGGTAGCCATAGCGTTCACCTTGCGTTAATACGGTGCGCACGACTTCTTGTTTCGCTGAGGGTTTTAAGCGGATATTGATAAAGCCCGGCCCTGCAATGTCCACATCCTGCACCCATTGCGTGAAGCAGGGTTGTTGCAAGAGGGCAGCGCGGAGCTGTTCCCCCAGTTGGCGGGGATTTTGTTTCAAAGGCTTGGCAAGCTGCATGGCGGCGGTGATAGCGTAATCACCATGCGCGGCCATTTTGGGCGATTCAAATGCGGCTTTGGATGCCGAGCCGGGGGCGATTTGCTCTAAGCAAATGGCGAGTGTTTCGAGGAGTTGGTTTTTTACGGATTGCATGGCTTATTTTACGAGGCAGGGGGGCAATCCTTGTCAACCGAGGTACTACGGTGACGTTATAGTGCCACAGCCAATCCGTTTTTGGCTTCTTTATTGCGATTATTGAAAGGATCAACCATGAACAAACTTCTCACCTTCTTGGCACTGGGCATTTCTCTTTCTTTGGGTGCTGCACATGCTGCGGATACGCCCGCTTCCGCTCCGGCAAAAGCGGCATCTGCTGCACCTGCGACTTCTGCACCGCAAGGTAAAGGCCCTCATGGTCAGCAAAACAAAATGAAGTCTTGCAACCAAGACGCTGGCGAGAAAAAAGGCGATGAGCGCAAAGACTTCATGAAAGAGTGCTTGAAGAAAGACGGCCCTCCTCCAGCCGATGCCAAGCCCACTCAGCAAAATAAGATGAAGATGTGCAATCAGGAAGCCGGCGACAAGAAGGGTGATGATCGCAAAGCATTCATGAAAGAATGTTTGAGTGCTAAAAAACCCGATGCAACACCCGAAGCCAAAAAACCAGAAGCTGGTAAATAAGGTTTAACCCCCAATAATCTCACGGTAACGCTGCGCCGCGCGGCGTTGCCCGTGGTGCAAATTCGCGCAAGTCCGTGATAATCCTGCACCATGAAGATTATTAACCTGTTCAAAAACGCCTTCAGTATCCACTGGGCAGTGGGGCTACTGATGACTGCTTTGGGGCTTGTCGCCCTTGCCGTATTGTTTGTGATTGGTAGTGCGATTTACTACTATCCGCAACTGCCAGATACTTCCTCCCTCTCCAATTACAAGCCCAAGCAACCATTGCGCGTTTTCACTGCCGATGGGGTCGAGATTGCTGGTTTTGGTGCGGAAAGGCGCGTTTACCAGCGTATTGATCAAATCCCCCAGTTGATGAAAGATAGCCTGCTGGCGGTGGAAGATTCCCGTTTTTATTCCCATGCCGGATTAGACCCGATTGGCATCGGGCGTGCCATCGTCGCCATTTTGACGGGCGGGCGCAGACAAGGCGCATCGACCATCACGCAGCAGGTAGCGCGGACTTTTTTTCTGGATCGTTCCGTCACGGCTGAGCGCAAAATCAAAGAAGCTTTGCTGGCCGTCAAAATTGAAAGTCAGTTGACCAAAGATCAGATTTTGGAACTGTATATGAACCAGATTTATCTCGGTTCACGCGCTTATGGTTTTGAGGCGGCGGCGCAAGCCTATTTCGGCAAAACCCTTTTCGCACTCTCGCCCGCTGAATGCGCGATGCTGGCGGGGTTACCCCAAAATCCTTCGTTTGCCAATCCGCACCGCAATTCGGTGAGCGCCCGCAATCGCCAGCTCACGGTACTTTATCGGATGCACCATCAGGGCGTGTTGGACGATGCCCAGTACGAAGCCGCCAAAGCCGAGCCGTTGAAATTACGCAAAGCCACCGATTTCGATGTCCATGCCGAATATGCCGCAGAGATGGTGCGCCAGCAGGTGTACGCGCAATACGGTGAATTGACCTACACCACCGGATTGCATGTGACGACCACCCTGCGTGCCAGCGAACAAGAAGCCGCTTACACCGCCTTGCGCCGTACCTTGATTGAACACGCCTTGCGTCAAACGTGGAGTGGCCCTGAAGGAAACGAGCCACTGCCCGATGACCCCAAACCCAGCGATACCGCGATTACCCAAGCCCTTTCCGATTATTTGGACGATGAAGATTTACGCCTTGCCGTAGTCACCAAGGCTTCGTCCAAGGGGGTTACTGCGGTGCTGGGTTCCGGTGAAGTGGTACAAATTACCGGTACGGGTTTGCGTCCGGCACAATCGGGCTTGGCGGATAACAGTGATCGCAATTTGCGCATTCGCCGTGGTTCTATCGTGCGGGTGTACCAGCAGGGCAAAACGTGGACGCTGGTGCAATGGCCGCAAGCACAAGGTGCGCTGGTAGCGGTTGATCCAGCGAATGGCGATATTCGTGCGCTGGTGGGCGGATTCGATTTTTACCGCAACAAATTCAACCATGTGACGCAAGGTTGGCGGCAACCGGGTTCTAGCTACAAGCCGTTTATTTATTCTGGTGCGATTGAAAAAGGCGTACAACTGGAAACCTTGGTGAACGATGCCCCGATTCAAATCGGAGATTGGGCTCCTGAAAATGACGACGGTAGCACCGATGGCCCCATGAACCTGCGTACCGCGTTGGCACGCTCTAAGAATTTGGTTTCCATCCGCTTGATGCAATTCTTAACCCCCGATGGCGCACGCAAGTGGACGAGCAAATTCGGGTTTGATGAAGCCAAGCAGCCCAACGATTTAACGCAAGCCTTGGGGACGGGTTCCACCACACCCCTGCAAATGGCCAATGCGTATGCCGTGATTGCCAATGGCGGCTATCGGATGCAGCCACGTTTGGTGCAGCGGGTTACCCATGCCAGCGGTGAGATTGTGTTTGACGCACCACCCCAATCCACCACGACCGTCGAACGGGTGGTTTCGGCGCGCAATACCTTCTTGGTATCGACCCTCTTGCAAGAAGTAACCCGTTCCGGCACGGCTGCACGCGCACAAGCGAATCTACGCCGCCCCGATGTGTATGGCAAAACCGGAACGACCAACGATGTGGTGGACGCATGGTTTGCGGGTTTCCACCCTACGCTTTCTGCGGTGGTGTGGGTGGGGTATGACACGCCACGCAGCTTGGGAACACGCGCTTCCGGCTCGGCATTGGCGTTACCCGCGTGGATTGAATTCATGGCAACGGCGTTGAAGAAAGTCCCCGTGCAAGAATTATCCGCACCAGAAGGCGTTGTCCGTGCCGCCGAGAGCGGTGAATGGCGTTATGCCGAATGGATAGAAGGCAACTTCGTGCGCCGCTTGGGTTTAGATGGGGTGGCGGTTGACCCTTCTGTCGCTATTCATCCTAGCTTGGAAAACGGTATGCCGACTCCAGCCGTCAGCGGAACATCCCCAACCGCTCCCGCCACTGCGCCCGCCACATCGGAGTTACCGGTGCATAAAGATAACCCCAAAGGAGACTAAACCATGCAAAAGCAACACCAATGGTGGTTGGTTGCCGCCAGCCTCAGCCTATTAGCAGGATGTGGCGGCAGTGCCAGCGATGCGATCGCGGCGACTACAGGTAGCAGCGTAGCCGGTGTGCAGCCCAACGAAATCGTGGCCGCGCACAACACTTGGCGCACCCAAGTGGGCATCGGGCCGCTGACGTATTCCGCGACATTGGCGGCATCGGCACAAGCGTGGGCGAATCAACTGAAAACCGCCAATAACTGCACTATGCAGCACAGCGGAACCAGTAGCGTGGGTGAGAACCTGTATTGGGCAAGCGCATGGTCGAATGGTGTGGTGCAAAACGTCCAATCGGCGGATGTGGTGAATACATGGGGTGCAGAAAAAGCCGATTATTCCTATGCCACCAACACCTGCGCAGCAGGCAAGGTATGCGGACACTACACGCAAATCGTTTGGAAAAACACCACCAGCGTCGGCTGCGGCATGGCGGTGTGTGATAGCCCTAAAAACCAAGTTTGGGTATGCCAGTATTCTCCAGCGGGTAATTACGTCGGACAAAAACCGTATTAAAAGGGGTTTTCGATGCGTATATGGTCACTACATCCCCAATACCTTGATCCACAGGGTATCGTCGCGCTATGGCGGGAAACTTTACTCGCACAAGCGGTGCTACGTGGCATGACCAAGGGATACCACAATCATCCGCAGCTTATTCGCTTTCGGGAACAGGCATCGCCCTTGTGTTCCATTGCCAGTTACTTGCAAGCGGTTCACCACGAAGCCACCCAGCGTGGCTATCACTTTGATGCCAGCAAAATCGGGGCAATCGTCACGCCCCCCGCCCCCCTGCATGTGACGGCGGGGCAAATGGAGTATGAATGGCAGCATCTGCTTACCAAGCTCCAAGCCCGTAGCCCTGCCCTGTATACCAAGTACCGTAACGTAACTACACCCGCAGCCCATCCACTCTTGCAGATTCAGGCGGGTGGGATTGAGGCTTGGGAACGGGTAAGTTAAGCTACATATTCCCCAACACCGTAGGCACTGCCACATCCAACATATTCGGATAATCGCGGCTAAAGTGCAGGCCTCGGCTTTCGTGGCGGGCTTGGGCGCTTTTGACGATTAAATCGGCTACCTGAACCAAATTACGCAATTCCAATAAATCACGGGTAACGTGAAAATGGGCGTAATACTCTTGGATTTCATCTTGTAGCAAACGAATACGGTTCGCGGCGCGTTCTAGGCGTTTGTTGGTGCGCACAATCCCCACATAGTCCCACATAAAGCGGCGCAACTCGTCCCAGTTGTGGGAAATCACTACGGCTTCATCGGCATCGCTCACGCGGCTGGCATCCCATGCAGGTAAATCGGCGGGCGGCGTGGGCGTGGAGGCTTGAATCGCTTGCGCGGTGGCTTGGGCGAACACCATGCACTCGACCAGCGAATTGCTCGCCAACCGATTCGCGCCATGCAAACCGCTGCAAGCCGTTTCGCCGATGGCGTACAAGTTTTCCACATCGGTGCGCCCCGCCAAATCCGCTTTCACGCCGCCGCAGGTGTAATGCGCCGCCGGAACGACTGGAATCGGGTGTTTGGATATATCAATTCCCAATTCCAAACACCGCGCATAAATGTTGGGAAAATGTTCCAATAAAAAGGTTTTAGGTTGGTGCGAAATATCGAGATAAACGCAATCAAAACCGCCTTTTTTCATTTCAAAATCAATGGCGCGGGCGACCACATCGCGCGGGGCGAGTTCAGCACGCGGATCGTGCGCGGGCATAAAGCGCGTGCCATCGGGCAGGCGCAATTTACCGCCTTCGCCGCGCACCGCTTCGCTAATCAAAAACGATTTGGCGTGCGGGTGGTAGAGGCAAGTCGGATGAAATTGGATAAATTCCATATTCTGCGCACGGCAACCCGCCCGCCACGCAGCGGCAATACCATCGCCAGTCGCGGTATCGGGGTTGGTGGTGTAAAGATACACCTTACCCGCGCCGCCCGTCGCCAAAATGGTGTGGGGGGCTTGGAAGGTTTGCACTTCGTCCAGATGCTCGTCCAGCGCATACAGCCCGACGCAGCGGTTATCTTGCACGATTAAATCCACCAGCATGTGGTTTTCAAACAGGGTGATGCTGGGCGTTTGGCGAATTTGCGCGATCAGCGTTTGTTGCACCGCCGCACCCGTTGCATCGGTAACGTGAACGATACGCCGCGCACTGTGTCCACCTTCGCGCGTCAGGTGCAGATCGCCGTCTTCCTGCGAAAACGGAACGCCCAGTGTTTGCAGCCACGCAATCGCCGCCGGAGCGCGTTCCACCACAAAGCGGGTCGCATCCAAATCGCACAGTCCCGCACCGGCAATGAGGGTGTCATCGACATGGGCATCAAAACTATCGTCTTTATTCCACACGGCGGCAATCCCGCCTTGCGCCCAACCGCTAGAACCTTCTTGCACCGCGCGTTTGGTAATAACCGCCACGCGCTGGGTGGGAGCCAGCAATAACGCCGCAGAAAGCCCCGCCAAACCGCTGCCCACAATCAATACATCAAATTTCATGGTATTTTTCCTTTATTTTAAAAATTCATAATCATATACTTTTGGCACAATCACTTTTTGTAAATTCTTTTGTGCTTCGCGCAGTGATTCAATAAGTGCCATATAAGTACCATCGTTACTTTTATGATTCATTTTACCTTGATGATTCCTCCCTTGAAAATAGGCGCGAATATCGTAAAAACTGGCATTGACATGGGCATTTTCTTGTTGATGGTAATACTGCCACAATGCTTTACCCGCTTCAAAAACTGCTTGCGCTTCTTTGGAAAAAATAAGGGGCGTAGTTCTGTGAATCGAATCGTTAATCAAACTTCCATTGCACTCCGGCTTGAGTTTGCCTTTGATAAATTGGGTCATGAAGTGACTCTCAAATGTATCTTTTGCATTCACTTCTTGCTCCGTAAACGGAATACAATGGTTGATACCATCCACAGAAGAAACCCTATTTTGGGAATGAAAAAGGGAAAAAGTCAAACAATCATTTTGAAATTGCGTATCATTTTTCCAACCCCCATTCGGATACAAAAATTGATCGCGGTCATTCAACCAAGAAGCCTCCATGCAATGCCGCACCGAAAAATAAACGGATATAGGAATAATATTGAATTGCGATAATTGAACTTTCGTATCATGCGTTTCGTTATCAATTGCCGTTGCAATATAGATATATTTTTGATTTTGAAAATCATTACCCCTGGTGCTTAATGTACCGATGGTTTTATATGCGTTTTCACGCGCATAGTAATCAACAAGCCATTTATTGATACTTTTCTTCAAATTGCCATAAAAGTATTTTTTACCAGATAATTTGCCATTAGACTCAAAAACCGTAGTTTTTATTCTTTTTATTTTTTCTTTTTCAGATAAATCCCACAAGGTAAAACCAATTGGGAATTTGCCTTTTACGTTATCAAACGTGCTGGCTGGAACAATAAATCCACCCAAGTATTTGGCTAAAAAATAAGTTTTGAATTGGCGAAAATTAGAGCCTTGAATAAACTTCATTTTAGAAAATTGCCCTAGAATAGCGTAAGGCATTTTTTCATAAATTCTTGCCATGAATAAAGCAAACATTTCATTAGATGCACTGCCAATAAGGGGTTTATAGCGTTCACTTGCTCTACTATTCGTAGCAACACCTGCTTTGTTTTCGCCCGTTCCAGTCACAGTCCGTGCGCTAGTTGCCTCTGCATACGGTGGATTGATATAAATCACCAGTTTTTTGCATTTCTCTGGGTGGTTGATAATATCCTGCAATCCTTTGGGTAATTGAGAAAAATCATCATTCAAAAAATCAAATGGGAAAACATGGCTTTCTAAAAGATTCGCACCATTTTTAATGCGATCCTTCATCACTTCTACATCCTGCATATCCAAGGTAGATGCCCAGATATTGTATTTATTGGTTAAACCATTGAGCAAATTACCCGTACCAGCAGCACAATCCCATACGGTATATTCGTCTTGCCAATTTTCGCCCAATGTATCGGTGAGGTATTTTTGGGATAATTCCACCCACATTTGGGGTGTGAAAAAACTGCCTTTTCGTTCGCGTTTATTTTTATTACTATCTATTTTTAAAAATAATGAATTTTTATCAGATTCATCGCAATCAAAATTCAATTCAATAAAATCTTTTAGATCATCATCATCATCTTTATCATAAGTAAATACAAGCGTTTCTTGATGCAGAATAGATTGTACTTTTTCATGAATTTGCTTAAATTCTTTGGTTTCATGATTGGATGGCGCTACATTCCAGTTAAAATCATTCTGATAAAAAATATCATGGATTTTATTATAGGGAATGAAGGCAATTTTTTCTGCATCAAATGCCCCCAGCATCGGTGGCGGCAGAAATTTATCAAAAGTACGTGCTTTACCGATAGTCAGAATCAGTTGCACGAGGGTGTGATGTATATCGGAGATTCCTTTTTTTGCTTCCGCCCAAAAAAGGGATTCTTCTGATACACCAACACAAAAATCTATATTACCAATAATTTTAGTGCAATCAAAAGCATTGAAATAATCATTAGCAATTTTGTTTTTTAACTCTTCTTCACGGATATTGACGTATTTCATGGTATTGATATAAAGTTTTTATACACCGTTAATAAACCTATTAGCACGGGCTGGTGCAGCATATACCAAGGCAAACTCCATTGCCCAAGCCATGCCAAAGGGCGAATGGTGGGCAAATTCCCTTTCCACTGCAACCCCGCCGCCATACCCCACCACATTACACCCAGCCACGGCAAAATGGGAACG
>ERZ724509.946-NODE-946-length-11468-cov-3.911855_pt1 | contig 11468 bp, 9 predicted proteins | sample MGYA00376042_ERZ724509 | MGnify/ENA primary metagenome ERZ724509 (study PRJEB28724, sample SAMN07190887) | wastewater metagenome | isolation source: effluent of sewage treatment plant in Hong Hong | place: USA: Christiansburg, Virginia | collected 2016-03-01 ...
GCCCTCTCGGCGGCAGCGCTCGGGTTCGTTGTAATGGGCGTACCGATTTTCTTGGTCATGGTCGCGGCAGCCCTGTTGAATAATCCGACAGTTCTCTATGCAGCCTACCTCTTTGGTGGCGCTCTCTTTATCAGCATTATGTTTGTCACGGCGGCGATCACGGTCTCGTTTCAATATGGCGTCTGGCATCACCTCTATCTACGTCTCGGCGAAGGTGGTCTTGCCCCAAAAATACATCGCCTCGTGCGTTGGTTCATGAAGAAGGCTTAGGCCTTCTTTTTTGTGCTAGAATAGCCTCATCTATGGCTACCCTTCGCTCTATTGAGGACCTTCTCAAAAAACCAAGCGGCTCCGGCACCGGCTCGGACGATTCTTCGGCAAAAGCCGCGACGGTTAAAGCCGCCGGAGGACTCAAACCACCGACCAGCAAACCATCAGACAAAAAAGCCAAAACCCTGACCGATAATCAGGGCACCCAAAATGCCCTACAAGAAAAGATCGGCGAGATCGCGCTTCAAGACCAAGAAAAACTCACCGCCAGCAAAGCTTCCCAGCTCGGATTGCCTTATATCTCGCTTGAAGGATTCCCCATCGCTCCTGAAGCCTTGATGTTGATCTCGCGAGATACGGCACAAACGCTGCACGTGGTGCCATTCTTTTTGGTGGGAGATGAAGTGCGCTTAGGCGTCACTCAACCAAGCAAAGACGTTGATGCTCTCGCGGCCGAAATCACCAAAGATCGTCGCGCGAACGTGAAAATCTATATCGTAAGTGAGCATTCACTCGAAAAAGCCCTCAAGCTCTACGAAAAACTCCCGACCCCAAAAGAGATTGTCTATGGCTACCGCATTAACGAAGATGATTTGGTGAAGTATGAAAAGGAGATAAGTAATTTCGCCGACCTTCAAGCCAAGATCAAAGAAGTGAGCACGAGTGATGTCATTACTCTGATGTTTGGTGCCGCGTTAAAAGTGAGCGCTTCAGATATTCACGTTGAGGCCGAAGAAGAAGATGTTAAAATCCGCTTTCGTATGGACGGCCGTTTGCGTGAAGGCGCCACTCTCCCCAAAACGGCATGGAAGCAAATGATCACGCGCTTAAAGCTCTTGGCCGGCGTAAAAATCAATATCGAAGACGTGCCTCAAGATGGTCGTATCACCATTTATCTCACCAGCGAAAAAGTCGATATTCGTGTGAGTTTTTTGCCAACGGCTTTTGGCGAGTCCGTGGTCATGCGTCTTTTGCGTCCTAAATCTATTGCTCTTGAATTTGATAACCTCGGTATTCGTGGTCATGCCTTTGAGGTACTTAAAGCTGAGATCGAAAAACCTCTTGGCATGATTATCACCACCGGTCCTACCGGTTCGGGTAAAACGACCACGCTCTATGCGATTTTGAAACGTCTCAATCAACCAGAAGACAAAATCATCACACTCGAAGATCCGATCGAATACAAATTACAGGGCATCAACCAAAGCCAAATCGAACACGGTAAAAACTACGGCTTCGCCGATGGTTTGCGCTCTATTCTTCGCCAAGACCCTGATATCGTCATGGTTGGTGAAATCCGCGATACTGAAACCGCTGATATCGCCGTTCAAGCCGCGCTCACCGGTCACTTAGTGGTCTCAACCATCCATACCAATTCTGCTGCGGGGGCGATTCCACGTTTTCTCTCGATGGGCGTGAAGCCGTTTTTATTGGCGCCGGCTTTGAATGCCGTGATTGGCCAGCGTCTCTTGCGCCGACTTTGTGTTGATTGCAAAGTCCCAACCAAACTCAGCGCCCCTCAACTCAAACAAACGCAACAATTATTAAAAGCCATCCCGGCAGCGAGCGGCGAAACCGTCCCTCCAGAAGCTGAATGGAAATTCATGGGTCCAGGCGACAATAAAACCTGCCCGACCTGTGGCGGAATGGGTTATAAAGGCCGTGTTGGTATCTACGAAATCCTCACCATCACCAATGACGTCGAAGAAGCGATCCTCCGCCCTGACAGCGACGCCTCAGAATCTGAAATTCAAGGACTCGCAATGAAGCACGGTATGATCACCATGGCTCAAGACGGCCTCTTAAAGGCCTTGGACGGCATCACCAGCGTCGAAGAGGTCTATGCCATCGCTAACGTTGATTCCGAGCTCCTAGAGCCAGGGACGGGCAAAGCCACGTAGCTCGCGAGCGACGTGGCAAAGAAGCTTAATTCTGCTCAAGGGTCGCGATCCTCGTCTCGCCTTTCTGCACAATCGAGAACATGAGAACGTGCTTCTCATGTTTTTTGATCCAACCATCGACACGCTCTGGCCATTCAAGGGCGAGTACCGCGTCACCACTCGCGAGCTCTTCGTCCAAATCTAACACACGAAAGTCTTCGTCGGTTTCAATGCGATACGCGTCAACATGAATCAAGCGCTTAATGCCAGACGCTGTTTTAACACCATAAGTACGCATTAACGAAAACGTTGGACTCTTAGGCGTGCTTTTTGAACCCATGGCTTCAGCGAGCGCTTGTACAAAAGTGGTTTTGCCAGCACCTAGATCGCCCTTCAGCGCAAAAATGTGGCCAGGTATCAAAATCTTCGCAAGATCTTTTGCGAGCGTTCTCCAATCTTCGAGAGTGGTGATGGTAAATTCTTGCTTCATACATTCCATTCAGGTTTTGCATCCATGGTCTTCCAGTTATGGGATTCGCCGAGTTGATGGCGCCAATAACCGGCGGCGGCAATCATCGCCGCATTGTCAGTAATATAGCGTTTATCGGATGGGAAATAGCGTACGCCAGCTAATTGCGTTTCAATCGCGGTACCGAGCTCTTCACGCAAAAGCGCATTCGCCGAAACACCGCCAACAAGCAAAATCGCTTTTACTTTGTACTTCTTTGCCGCCTTCATCGTTTTAAAAACGAGTACATCAACAATCGCACGCTGTACCGAAGCCGAAAGATTTTTCTTTGCCGTCTCGCGTGCCACACCTTCTTCACCGGCGACACTTAACCACGCTAAACGTACCGCCGTTTTTAATCCGCTAAAACTCATATCGAGTGATTTGTCTTTCAACATCGGGCGCGGCAAATCAAAAGCCTTATCATCGCCTTCAAGGGCAAGCTTTGAAATCTGCGGACCACCTGGATACGGTAATCCCATCAACTTTGCGGATTTATCAAACGCTTCACCCGCCGCATCATCACGCGTTTGTCCGACGATTTTGTATTTACCCGGCGCTTTCATGAGCACAAGCTCGGTGTGACCACCTGAAACGATCAAGGCGAGCATCGGGTACTCCCAGTGTTCACGAGCCTTCTCATCAAGCCATGCCGACGCCAAATGCCCTTCAAGATGGTTCACGCCAATGATCGGCTTGCCACTCAACATGGCTAAAACACGACCCGCCTCAATACCAACGCGCAAAGCCGTCGCCAAGCCAGGACCCTGGGTAACCGCGATAATATCGAACGAATCCATCCCTTTGTCGCCCAAAGCCTGAGTCAAAAGCGACACCGTTTCAGGCACATGAGAGCGAGCGGCGACCTCAGGCACGACTCCGCCATACTTTTGGTGGATGGGGATTTGGGATGAAACAAGATTGTGTACAAGTTCAACACTTTTCCCCGTTTCATCCACAGACAAAAGCGCGATGGCGGTTTCATCGCAACTCGACTCGATGGCTAAAACGCGGGTCGTTTTCATGCGCCGAGCTTAGCTAAGGTCGTTGTTTTTGTCCATCGTAATACATTGACAAAACAGTGCGAATCCTGTCTTCTAGAGGCGTTTTGCACCTCTCATCGTTTTGTTTCAAGGAGTGTCTGTGTCCATTTCTGGAATCGCCAACCCCGGCCCGCCCATTCTCAAGATTCGGCGTGCTGGTAAGCCCGGTCACAATCTTAGTGGCCATATGCTCAAGCCAAAAGCGAACTCTCGACGCGTGCGCGTCACCGACTTGGGTACCAATGCCATCATCGGATACTTCGACATCGAGACCGATACCGGCCGAATCCTGCTACCTGAACGTGTCTGCATCGAACTCTTGAAGATCGCAAGCAAGACCAAGCGCAAGATCGAAGCCGTGCCGGTTCATGTGATGCTCGCGAAGTGCCGTCAAAAGTACCTCGAAGTTCACGACCCGTGCGTGGCTGGCAATTGTCTCGTCATCGACGTGCCTCCCAACCAGTTCACGATCACGCTTGACGACCGGTGCTACGCCCTCGGCCAAGACGACTACTTCTATCGCCTTATCGATGACGAAGCCTTCCGCGCCCCGATACTCAGCTTCAAACACTTCTGGGACGCTGAAACAATTTTCGCGTCCAAGTAGCCATCTCTCACCTGCCCCGCTCGATAGACTGAGCGGGGCTTGTTGTTTACCGATTGACAAATCCATTATTTTATGAAAACTTCGATGCGTTAAGCATTCAACCATGTCTTAACGACGGAGTTACGTGACCACTGAAACTTCAAACACCTCTTCATCTCTCAGCGATGATGACCTCGCCCGTTTTGCCTCGCTCAGAGAGCTGCTCTGGAAGGACCACGATGACATGGACAAGTGCCAGCCAAGAGAAGCACGCCTCTCTCTCGAGGAGTGGGGCTGGGCCACATCCCTCATCAAGGAGGAGTTGGTGAGCGCCGACATCGCCTCGGGCCTCATGACCCCCGTTCGGTTCTGCCTCGTTCTCGAGACTGACGACAAGCCCGAACTGCTGATGATCGGCCCCATGCACGTCCCCGCCGAACTCGGCACCACCACCGAAGAGATCAAGAAGCTCTTTCGTGAGCTGAGAGACTGCTGATTCGCCCATGTCGAGTCCACCACTCGCCCGCCGCAAGGCTGGGCGTTTTTTATTTCAAATTTGTTTCTTTGTTTTTTCGAAATACGTTCTCGTTGGATCAATCCACTCACGAATACTTGAGAATAACCGTTCCCAATACATTTCACTTGGACAAAAGTGTGTGATGCTCCCTCAAAGGTCTCAAACCTTAATGCTCGATGTTCAGATGCCTGCTCAAATGCACGCTGCGAAAATTCATGCGAAACTCGAGTATCTCCAGTCCCATGACAAACCAATAATGGCACATCGCGATCAAATGCCTTCTCACCTAAATCAGTATCCCTTAACGATTCAAGAATGGGTCTTCCTAAATAAATAGACGCACCTTCTTTAAGAACGGGACTCGTTGCTGTCGCTGCCCAAAGAGATTCATATCGTGGCCACATAGACAGATTCGGTCTAACTGCCGGGCTGAGATAGACTAATCGATCAAATGAAAGAGGATGCGCTAATCCCAGCAATGCAGCACCGAGACTAAATCCAACGGCACTTGATGGTATCGTTTCATAACGAGTCACAATCCATTCACACAATGTGATGAGATCTTCAACATGCGTTGCAAGTGGCGTATTCGCAAAAGAACCTTCACTCTCACCAATCCCGCGCCAATCATATCGCAGAACAACGAAGTCATTTTTGACGAACGATTCTGCCATCGCATCAAATAAACCATTTTCACTGCGATTACCCGCGAAGCCATGCACCAAAAGAACCCAACCAAGCGGATTATCCTGTGGCGAGTTTTCTTCTACGGCAAGCGACAACCCGTCCTTCATCATCACCCGCTCAACCCGGATTTTTTGAGAATCTTTCATAAACAGAACCCTACCATTCTGACGTCGGAGCGATAAGCAATACACGCCTCTATCCCCCTTGTTGCAGAAAAAAGAGATGGGGCGCTATGATGCTCAATAGGCCGTGTCCATCGATAATCCTCAACAGGAGAAGTTCATATGTGCTGGAGAGATGAAGTAAGAACGACCCGCCACTGTTCTTCGTGTAACTCAAGCTATTTCGGCGACCTCGGTCACCGCAACCGCCCCGCTTTCGCGAAGCCGACCGCTACCTCGCCCACGGAGGCTGACGTGTCGAGCGCTGAAAAGCCTACACCCGAGCACATCGAGCGACCCTTCTAGCTCTTGGCTTGCTTCTCCTGCCAAATCCCACCTCTCGCTAGGTGGGATTTTTAAAACCCAATCAAATGAATCACCTCATAGAGACCCCAAACACCAAGTGCGATAAACGCAAAGGCACCGAGAAAGGCAATCCACGGATTCTTCACAATCTTAATCGTACGACTCGGTGAGATATAGAGCAGGATATTGAGAATCATGTGACCCAGAAAAACACCAATACCGAATCCCCACACATTCACCACATTAAAGAGTGGGATATACCCGGCAAAATCATCCAAACCCAAGATGAATGGCACCGAAAACGCCACACCAAACAATGGCCAAAAACGCATATTCTCCCCACCTGCCTTCATGCTGGCATGTGGGATGATTTTATTGAGAACAGGCGCAATCGCCTTATTCACAAACGATAAACCTTTTTCAAAAAACATCGCCACACGCTTTAAGGCGGATTTATCGGCCGCACCCTCAACCGCGTGCTCAAGGCTATCTTCAGCCATCTTAATCAACACTAAAGAAGCGATGAACACCATCAAAGCAAGTAGCCAACGAATTTCTTTGAAGAACGTCCATAAGGTCAAAACGACCATGGTCCCGAGGGCATTACCAACCGCGGTAGCAATCTCAATCGAGACACGTGACTTATAGCCTGGATTACGGCTCATGAGATGACCAATAAAAATGGCAAAATCAATCGAAGTTTTGAGGTAAATCGTCATACCAATCAAAACGTCATACCAACGGATCTGCAAGCTAATGTCATTCGCTGTAAAGACGTTCAAAAGATGGATCTGTCCAAAATAAGCCGCAATCAAGGTGACGCAGGTCACCACGGTAAGCACCAGTGGGATCACTTGGCGCTGTAAAAACGTTTCGTTCATGGGAGGATGATGCCTTAAGCCAGATAAAAAATCCATGCTGAAAATCTGCCAAAAACGAAAAACCGCCCTTTCGGACGGTTTGTCGTATGCCAGACCCTCATCGATACCGTTCGGATGGCTGTCGCATCTACTGATGTTATCTACCCATCGAAATAATCAGAGCCCCTACTTGCTCTGTTCTTTATCAAGATCACTTAATTCTATTGGAGCTTCAATGATTATCCGAAGATGATTGCGTAAGATTTCTTCATCTCCTTCTTTTGGTAAATTGAATTGTATAGCAGGACGGAGATGCTCCTTACCGATGAAACGAATTAATATCTTTGGGTTGAACCCTAATCTAACCGCCTCGCGATAATGATCTGCCTCATGTTCAGTCAGCTCATTTACGAGCTCTTCATCACCAATCAACAGCTTCAGTGCCCGCTTGAGATCTGCCAAGCTAGATAGTAATACCTCCCCCGGCATCAACTCATCCCCACGAGGATCGCACTCATGATATTCTGCAAGGCTTTTCTTTCCTGAAATAAAATCATTTAAGACTTTAGCTTCTTTTTCATCGTTCGCGTCGACTTCAGACTTCTCTAGTGCCTGAGCCTCAGCTTCTCGAAGAAGCTGCTCTAGAGTCGATTGTTCATTTCTCAAAAATTTTTCCATAATAAATACACCGTATCATACAGATTTTCAAACACAAAAACACCCGCCGAATGGCAGGTATTTTTGATGGTAGCCCCTAGGGGAATCGAACCCCTCTTTACTCCGTGAAAGGGAGTTGTCCTAACCGATAGACGAAGAGGCCTTAAAACGCTATTTGCGTGCCAGAAAGATACAAAAAAACACAAAAAAGGTCAAGAATCAGAAACCCCGTAACCCACGAGCCAGGCCATTTGGCTGGTTTTATGGAGTTACGGGGCGTCAGGTTCAGTTCATGTCTGCATCGTGGCAAACAGCGGCCTTGAGGCAGTTCGGACAAAGCGTTCGGTGGACAGCTCGATCAGCGAACACTTTGAGGACATTCCCCATCGCTGCATCCAGCTTGCGAAAGTCCGTCCGGAGTTCGGCGAGCTCGAAGCAGAAGTGAGCAAAGAAGTCTGCCGTCACCTGACTTGAACTCGGTGACCTTTTTGCCGCGAGCAAGACCTCGTCTGAAGTCAGGCCAAACTCTGCGTAGAGGTCGTGGATGACCGGGCTCGCAATAACGAGAAGGATACCCGTCCCTGCCGCGTCCTCCGAAAGGAGGCGCTTGTAGTCCTCAACAGGGGCGCATACATCTCGGCAATTGTTCGCAGGTAGCGATGCGCTTGATTGAGCACGCTCTCTGCCACCTTGGTCGCATTCTTCGCCATCATGTCGAACGTGTGGACACGAGGCGATAAATACTTGAATGTCCGCTTTCCTTCTTCCCCAGGAAAGAGCAATCCTCTTACGGCCGGGTAGACCGCGAGCTTGTTTGTGACGGGCGGGATGGCCTTCACGAGCTCATTGAGTGAGTCGGTATAGGGTTGGATGGTTTTTTGCAAACGAAGGTGCGCACGTGACATGAGGTCCTCCAAAGGTACAGGCGAAAATGACATTATTTTACATCTTTGTCAAGATATCCGCCTAATGACGATACCTCCCTCAAAGGGTAGAATACACGCATGAACACCTCTGCTCCCGCTTGGTCTTTGGACACTGAAGCGCTTCTCACCGCCTTTGAAACCACACCCGAAGGCTTAAGCGAGCAAGAGGCGCAAAAGCGCTTGGCGGTGACGGGGCCAAATAGTCTCCCCCTTCATAATGCCAACGGGCCTATCGTGGTCTTTTTGAAACAGCTCAAAGATCCGCTCATCATCATTCTTTGTTGTGCCGGTTTGCTCACCTTCTTTTTGCGTGAATGGGTCGAGGCTATCGTTATTATTGCCGCCATCTTTGCCAATGCCACCATGGGCTTTTGGCAAGAATGGAAAGCCCAAACCGTTTTAGAAAAACTCAAAAACTTTGTCGTCGTGCGCACCCGCGTGCGCCGCAATGGACACGAGCAAGAACGCGAAGCCAAAGACTTGGTACCCGGTGATATCGTCATTTTGCGTGCCGGTGACCGCGTACCGGCAGATATTCGCCTCATCACTGAAACCGGCTTTAAAACCGATGAGGCAATTTTAACCGGCGAATCCGTACCGGTTGAAAAACATCCAATCGCGGTAGCCATTGATGCCGAGACGCATGAGCGCGTGAATATCGCCATGAGCGGCACCCTCGTGACCGATGGGCAGGGTGAGGGCATTGTTGTTGCTACCGGCTCACAAACCGTTTTTGGCTCTATCGCGGCACTCACGGCGGCGGGCGAAGAAGTAAAAACACCACTTCAACAATCGGTTCAAAAACTTTCGCTTAAAATTGGCGCTGCTGCCTTTATCATTACGGCACTTGTCTTTGGCGTTGGTCTCTCTTCAGGTACGCCCTGGGACGATATGGTGCTGCTTGCCATCGCTATTGGTGTTTCATTGGTACCAGAAGGCTTGCCTATCGCCATGTCGGTTATTCTTGCTGTTGGTGTTGAACGTCTCGCAAACAAAAAAGGTGTCGTGCGCAAACTCTCGGCTGCCGAAGCACTCGGTTCGACGACCCTCATTCTCACCGATAAAACCGGCACTCTCACGCGTGCGATTCTCTCACTTGAACGCATCGAGTCCGCCAATAAAGAACAGATTCTTGAACTGGCGAGTCTTGCTTCAACGGCGGCGATTGAGAACCCTGACCAACCACCAGAACGCTGGCGTATTATCGGCAGCCCCGTTGATACGGCCATTATTCGTGCCGCCGGCTTGAATGGGATTGATATTGCCGCCACCAAAATCAAATACGCGACCTTCGATCAATTGCCGTTTACTCATGAACGCAAATACTCTGCGACCCTCGTGAATCACGAAGGCCGACCGCTCGCGGTCATGATTGGTGCGCCAGATATTCTCTCATCGCTTTGCACCAATGGACCATCGGTTACCGCGCTCGAGACCATGGCAAAAAACGGCGCACGCCTTATTGGTATTGCCACACAAAACCAAACTGCTGAGAAGTTCGTTGAAGGCGCAATCGACGGCGGTACCTGTACCTATCTCGGTACACTCGCTTTTGAAGATCCGTTGCGCCCTGATATCAAAGACAGTGTTACTGCCATTCGTGAAGCAGGTGTACGCACGGTGATGGTCACCGGTGATCATCCTCAAACCGCGGCAGCGATGGCGCTTCAAGCCGGTATCGCGACGGCACCCGCACAAGTGATGGTTGGCTCTGAGCTTGCGAAGCTTTCTGACGAAGAACTTAAAGAAACCATCCAAAACTATCACGCCTTTGCCCGCGTGACCCCTGAACAAAAATGGCGCTTGGTACAAATTTACCAATCGCTTGGCGAAGCCGTAGCTGTCACAGGTGATGGCGTGAATGATGCTCCAGCCCTGCGTATCGCCGATGTTGGCGTTGCCATGGGTTCAGGCACCGATGTCGCCAAAGACGCTGCTGACATTGTTATTTTGGACGATTCATACCCAACTATCGTCGGTGCCATTCGCGAAGGCCGGCAGATGTTGAACAATATCCAAAAAGCGACGACGTATTTGTTTTCAAATGCGTTTAACGATGTTCTGTTGGTCTTAGGTTCGTATGCACTCGGCATCCCATCGCCGCTAAACGCCTTGCAGATTCTCTACGCCAACTTCTTTACTGATTCATTCCCTGCCATCGGCTATGCTTTTGAGACTATGGAGGATGACGGCATCTCAAAACGCGAACCACAAAAACACGATGACGTACTCGGGCCGCGTTTGCGCAAAATCACCTTCATTGCCGCCGCGGCCAATGGCGCCGTTCTGCTCACAGGGTATTGGATCGTGCGCCAATTCTTTGGTGATCACGAAGCACGCACCATCGGCTTTGCTTCGATGGGTCTCTCGCATATTTTTGTCGCGATCGCCTTTCGCAGCCTTCACCTCCCTGTTCAAAAATACTGGCTCAAAGGCAATCGCGTCTTCTTGGCCGGCATCAGTATCGGTGTCGTCTTAATTTGTCTTGCAATCTACCTGCCGATCTTGAACATCGCTCTCGATACCACACCGCTCTCACCGCTCGGCATCTTCATCTTTGTTTCATTGGCCGCGCTCGCATCAGTACCAGCTGAACTAAGCAAGCATTACATCAAACAAAAAACCGCTCGTTAATCGAGCGGTTTGCGTTCTTGCTTCTTCCACTTTTCGATATGGGCGTGATTGCCGGACATAAGCACTTCAGGCACATCCCACGCCGTTTTCATGCCTTTGATTTTGTAGGATTCAGGACGCGTATATTGTGGCTCTTCACCGATGCCCGTGGTCGTATGTGATTCAACATCGAGTGAGGCAAAGTCACCGAGCACACCTTCGCGCAAACGCGACGCAGCATCGGTCATAATCATGGCTGCCAACTCCCCGCCCGTTAAGACATAGTCACCGACGCGCAACTCTTCATCACAGAGATGATCGATAACGCGTTGATCGATTCCTTCATAACGTCCACACAAGAACACGAGCTGATCGTATTCTGAAAGGCGCTTGGCATCTTCTTGGGTGAAGCGCTTACCTTTGGCACTTGTGATGATCACGCGCGCTTTTTTTG